>Ga0255342_1000296_pt1 | contig 91243 bp, 69 predicted proteins | sample wastewater_treat_3_FD_192416 | JGI IMG/M metagenome (GOLD analysis project Ga0255342, IMG submission 192416) | Wastewater microbial communities from Lulu Island WWTP, Vancouver, Canada - plant14 | ecosystem: Engineered > WWTP > Wastewater > Unclassified | place: Canada: Vancouver, British...
GATCGTAGATGATAACATTGTTATTAGCATCTATAGTTTTGATAAGCCTTCCGTTATCATCGTAGATGTTTCTCGAAACGACCACATTATCAGAATTGATAACAGCTGTAAGATAATGATCATCATACTCGAATGAAGTTACGTTTCCTGAAATGTCTGTTGCCTTTACAAGATCGCCATTTTCGTCATACTCATAAGAAACTGTCTTTTCATCAGATGACCTTACGCTTGTTATGCGTCCGGCACTGTCACGCTCGATAGTCAGTGCGCTGTTTGAACCGCTTATGCCGTTCTCATCAAATGTTACGCTGTTACCATAATTATCAGTGATGGAGCGAACTCCGTTAGTTTTATTGATCTCATATTTTACTCCGTCAGCAGCGGTAATTATCCAGTCGGAAGGATCAAATTCCACAGCCTTTTCTTCGTTATAGATCATATTGTCCTGACAGGTCCAGTAGCCGTCTGCGTCAGGTGTGGTAAGCTTTGATGTTGCTCCGCCTAAAGCTTCGAATACAGGAGTAATATGCTTTCCGAATCCGTCCTTTCTTATCTCGGCTGTCATTCGGAACTTTTCTGTTCTTCCATTATCCCAGTTAACGGTTATGATATGCTCTCTCAGAGCCTGAACTCCCTGATCGCCTGTCATGCCGGTCTTCTGCCAGCCAATATACAGCGGACCATTGGTATTGATGGTTATATTCTTTGCAGACTGATCCCAGCCATATCCGAAATCTCCTCTGATATTTCTGTCACGGCTGTCATAGGTTCGGATAAGCGAGAGTGGGATACCGCTTGTGCGGATATTCATATCCTCAAAACTCAGTGAGAAGTTGCCTATCTTCATCTGACCTTCTACAGAAACAAAGGTCTCCGCCTTTACTACTCTGTCATCGGAGCCATACACCCTCAATCTGAGTTTGTATATTCCGTTTCTGAGCATAGTTGTATCGAATTCGCCAAGAGAATGGCTGTTTACCTTTGAGGAGCTTTCCTTGATAATAGTATAAGCGCCGCCTTCTGCCGGCTGATAATCAAGTATGTATTTACTAAATTCAGTACCGCCTGCACTTCCTATCACAAATGTAGGACACGAAACCTTATCATTCTCAACAGGAGATATGATCTGAGCTGTAAGCTCATCCGGATCAATATCATCACCTCCGCCGACCGATATGGAGCTTCCTCCTGAGCCGCCGTTCTCAACGACATAGAAGCTGAGTATATAGGTGCGAAGATTATCAAAGTTGTCCCATACCCTTATTACCAGAGTATGCGGATCCATGTCAAGCTTACCGAGAAATACCTGCTCGTTTTCATCAACGGGTATCTCATTCCCGTCAAAAACGGTCATTATTCTTTTTATGCCCGAGATATCCTCAGCAGATATAGTTACGATAACATCATCATCGTCCTGTATACCGTTTTCCTTGTTCAGCGAAACATTTACTGTCGGCTTATCCTTTTCGTATACCAATACTGTATTCGGAACAGTCAGCAGTTCTCCATCTGTCGTTTTGGCTGTGAGAACAAATTCGTTTTCAAACAGCTTGTCACCGTGGAAAATATAGGTAAGATCATCTGACAGTGTTATTTTCTTACCGTTAAGTGTTACATTGATAGTTGTTTTATCAATATCTTCTGATGCAAAAACTTTATATACGGCACTGTCGCCATACTTTACGAGACCGTCGATGACAGCACAGAGCTTTTCATCTGTATCCTGCTCTTTTTCAGAAACAACTATCATCCTGCTTGTGGTCGAAGTCAGACCTCTTGCATCCTCAGCTGTAAATGTAAATATATACTCTCCTGTCCTCAGATCGTTAAGCTCAAACTCATTATTATTGACAGAAAGAGGTCTATCGTTTACTGTTGCAGTAACAGTGACTATCTCAGTCTGCCCCTGCACAGTCAAAAGTCCCCTCAGGGAGTCTCCCTCTTTATATCCGTCCTTGTCAAATGCGATGGCAATTGAAGGTGCGAGTTCAGGGTTGATGTTTACTGTGAAGATCACTCCATCATTGTTTCCTGCCTCATCATATGCTCTCGCAATGATCACATAGGTCCTAAGTTCGGCATTTTTTATAGTGTATGTGTTGTTCTCGGAAAGAGTGACATCTTTGCCGTCGATCGTAACCTCTGCCTTAACAACACCGATGTTGTCTGTAGCCTCAACAGTAAAGCTGATATCATCATTTTCAAAGTAAGTATCCTTATCGGGGATTATTTTCACAACAGGATCGATCGTATCAGGCTCTATCGCCCTGATCGTCAGTGCAGCATCGCGAGGATTTCCCGAAGGATCGGTAGCTAAAGCCTTTACATCATAGGTACCTGCCGATTCGGGGGGGTGAATACGAAGGTACCATCCTCAGAAAGAGGCACCTCTTTTCCGTTGATGGTAAGGACTATCGAAACCTGACCGCTGTTATCGGTCGCAGTAACTTTAATAAGATCATCCGAGCCGACATATACTACTTTTTTCTCGATCTCCAGAACAACAGCAGGTGACATAATATCCTTGGCTATAAACTTTTCTGAAGCGGTACCCTTATTTCCTGCCTCATCATAGGCATTAGCTGTAACGATGTACTCGCCCCATTTCAGATCACTGACCGTATATTTTCCGCTGCTGTCGGGCTGTATCTCTATTCCATTTAGGAGTACGGTCAGCTGCTCAACTCCGATATTATCCGCTGCTGATACAGTAATTACCGCAGTATCACCTTCGATATATTTTTCCTTGTCAAAGCTGATGGAAACAACGGGCTTTTCATTATCTGCTTCAACAACTCTTATCTTTGCGGAGACATTGAGCTTTTTACCGTTTACAGTGATACCTTCAGCTGCAAGAACATATTCCTTTTCAGCAGATGTATCTATCGGTAAGATACCGTCATCAGGAACAGTAACAGGTTCACCGTTCAGAGTATAGCTGAGTTCACTTATCTTCTCGGCACCTGCTACAGATACAATGAAGTACGCCTGTTCATCAACAGCCGCCTCATCAACAGAAGGCATAATATTTACGGCTGCTGCCTCACCGTCAACTGTGATACTTAAAGTTTTTACATCCGATCTTCCCGACCAGTCATATGCTCTTACTACGATCTCATATACGCCGTCATCGTCGGGCATAGTAAGAGTAAAGCTGCCGTCATCCGCAGCATCAGCTGCACAACTGTCATTGAATATAACAGAATACCACGCTATATCTGCGCCGTTGAGTTCGGTTATTTTGCCGTTTACCCTTTCGCCTCTGTCTGCAAACTGCGGAAGTGAAACACTTATCTCAGGAGCAGCCTGCTGATCGGGATCAATGTCCTCAAAGCTGTCGGCAGGCTCACACACTATAGTTTTTGCACACTGTACTGTGTTTTCACCGTCGCTGACAATACAGTTTATTTCATAACTTCCGTTAACAGAACAGATAACTGACGTAAATACTCCGGAAGTATCAGTGAATCTTACATTTTCATCATCACAGCTCCATGTAACTGTTATATCTGAAGCCATGCAGTCGTCTGACACAGAAGCTCTCAATCTCATAGGCGAATTGACTGTTGTCCTGTCCCTTGAAATGATATCAGCTGTTGGCTCGCTGTTTATCATTTCCTCATGAGCCGCTTCGGAAGAAGCAATGGTGATATCATAGAGCTCGGGAGAATATCCGTCAGATGAAACAGTCATATCCACGCTGAGCTTTGCATAACGTCCGCTGATACCACTGAAGGGCTGGTCATTCATGACCTTTACAGGCTCGGAGAAATTCTTTCCGTCTTCACTGGCAGAAACATAGACCGATATGTCTCCGTCGCCGTATCTTTTGCCGTTCCAGCTGATATTGTTCCAGTCTGCATTTACACGCTTACTGTCAAAAACAGCAGTCCAGTTTCCGCTTTCCTTATATCTGCTTACGGGAACAGACACATCATCGGCGTATACAACATTGGCTTTTCCGTTACGGTCATAGTATACACAGAGAGTATCTCCGAGAATATCCGCAGATCCGTCTGTATCGGAAGATACCGTAACAGGGATACTTATCTCCTTCTTGTCATCCTGTGACAGTCTGCCAACATTCCATTCCAGTGAAACACTGCCGTCTTCGTTTTCCGTTACTGAAGACGGAACGGGCTTGACCGCTGAGATATCAACAGAGGCTGCATCCCTTACTGTAGTTCTGAATACGGTTTTCTTATATGCAGTATCAAATACCTCTGAAGCAAACGAAGACATTATCTTGATCATATCATCGTCATTGGCAGTATTTTTGAAGACACCATTACTGTTAACAGCAAGTTTCTGCATGAAAGGTGTACTGCCGTCTGTATTCATAGCAAATATCCTGATATTTCTCTGATCTGCCTGCGCTGCAAGATTCAGTGCCATTTCCTCATCGCTGCATTCACCGTCTGAGAGCAGGATGATGTATTTCTTGTGAGCATCATCACTCTGATCCTCAAATATGTCAAGAGCACTATCCAGTCCAAGACAAATACTTGTTTCGTCCGAGGCTGAAAAGCTGTCAACAGAGCTGACAAGCAGTTCCTTATCAGATGTCAGTGTCTGTAAAACAGCCGAACTATCCGAGCCGGAGACTATGGCACAGCGGTCATCTGACTTCATTCCTGTGATAATCTTCTTGCAGGAAGCCTTGAACTTCTCCATTCGTTCTCCCTGCATTTTACCTGAATTGCCGATGACCATAACAATGTCAACAGGCTCGGACTCTGCAGAAGCTTCGCCGTAAGCGCTGAGACTGTATTTAACTTTTACAGTATCTCCGATGCTTGAAACAAATTTCTTATCAGCGGAATAGGTCACCTTTACACCGTTTCCGTTTTCGGTAATGCCATATTCCTTATCCTCAGCGGCAGAAACCTCTCCGTTATTTGCATCAAGTGTTAACTGGTCAGAAACAGAAATGCCAAGTCCGCTGAACTCTCCTTCACAGAAATCATCGTTAGTTGTATATGTCTTGACAACACGCCTTGGTTCAAGCAGATCAAAATTATCTCCGTTGACAGTAAGTTTACTTCCACTGTAGGCAATGCTGTCAGCCCATATAAATCCGTTAAGAACCGTTTCATATGAGCTTATTGAGACCTTACCGTGAGGAGCATATATTCCTCCGTTCAGATCGATATTCGTACCCTTGATTATAACGTTTCCGTTCCTTGAGTAAAGTAAAACTCTTCCGTCGGTCTCAAATGTATCTACATTATATGTGATATCACCGTCGGCGATTATGTAGCAGTCACCTTCAAAAGAAGTTCCGCTGATAACAATATCCCCCGAAGCCTTTACAGATTTGTCGATGATATTTTTATCTTCGAGATAGGCAGTACTCTCCGCGAAATAGTCATAGGGCTGTGCGCTGGTATGCAGAAGCTTATCATAGTCAATAATGCTGACAGGTTCCACATTTTCATTTTTCTCTTCAACATACATATCCCAACCATATAGTCTGACCTCTCCTACAGCATCTGCGCGGCCGTTCAGAGAAAAATTCGAGCCGCTGCACTGAAGCGTTGAGCCTGTATAAACATTACCGTTAATGCTGCTTCCACTGCCGTAAAGTCCGAGATCAACGGTATCGCTTGCAGAGTACAGCGCATAATGCTTCATCTTGTTTTCAACAGTGATAGGAGACTCCTCTTCCTCCCACTCACAGATAAATCCGCAGTAGTCTACAGAGTACGATCCAAAGCCGTGTTCATCGTTGTATGTATTGTTCCAAGTGCCTACAGTTCCCATGCCGCTGTACATGTGAACATAGTTTTCATCGGTGTTGTTGGGCTCGCCTATATCCCAGTTGGTGTAATCGAACTCCTCTCCTGTGACCCAGTTCCAGTCATTGGAGCTGGTGTCTCTGGAAAGACCGATAAAATAGGTCATCATTGTGCCCTGTGAAAGAAGCTCGCTGATGATGTAATTCTGTTCCTCAGCAGAGGTTATGGTGACAAGATGTCCGCCAAGGCTTTCGCAGTATGCCTCCGCTTCAGTCCAGCTCTTTGATATGTCAATGAGCTGATATCTGTGTCCGTTCAGGCTAAACTCTTCCTGTACTATTGTTTCGTTATCATCATCCGCAAAAGTGTCTAAAGGGAGCACATTGCAGAAGTTGGCAAGGATCGCAAGGCTCAGAGAAACGCTAAGTATCCTCCTGCCTGCTTTTCTTTTTGAATTCATTTTTCCACTCCTTGTAAAGAAAATGCTGTGATCGTTATAACATAGATGCCGAAAAAAACGCGGGATACCAAACCGATTCGGAGATTTATACCGTAAAACAGCAGGCACACTACGCACTTTCAGCTTTAATAATGTCACTTACTCCAATTGAAAAAGGCATGGTAAAGCTCATATATAACACATATTTAATATTCAATTGAAGTTTTTTGATACATCGATTTTATACTGTATTTATTAAGATAGTATACTGATCCTTCCTTTCATAATTATGGTTTGGTTTTCTGTAGATTGTATCCCACTCCTTTAAGATAAAATAAAAAACAATGCCTTGAAAACGAAAGAGCGAAATGAGCAGCAAAGATAATAGTGAGAAAAAGGTGATGATATTACTGTGAATGAATAGAGGTATTGTTTATATCCTGCAAATGCAGCGGGTATATTATAACATATCGTATAGTCACAAATCAACGCATTAGCGTGAAATGACATTTTTTTGCGTGAAATGCTTCTATTATTCATAAATTCTTAATTAAGTAGATTGAGATAACTCATTACTAAATAATAAAAGTCGATACCTTTATATTAGTATCGACTTTTATCCTATTCGGTTTGCTTTTAACCTTCTGCGTTAAGAATATCTTACATCAGAAAGGTTTTCCCCCGATAGTTTCGCATAAACCACTATATAAGCCCCACGGTTAAGTGCGCTCTTTTTTTCATTTTTTACGGTGGACAAAGTCGTTTATGCCTGCAAACAGCGTGAACGCCACCTTCCCGCGGTACTCCTCCGTATTCAGCAGCGCCGCCTCGTCGGGATTGGACATGAAGCCGCACTCCGCCATAACTGTGGGATTGTCGCTGTAATAACAGAGGAAAAGCTCCTTGCCGCAGAGCTTTATCTCGCGGTCGTTATCGGGCTGGAGCAGCTCCCTGAACCTGCTTTGCAGCGCCCTTGCAAGAGCTTCGCTTGTGCTGTTGCTGCCCGAATAGAACATCTGGGCGCCTTTGTATTTCGGGTCGGTGAACTGGTTCTGGTGGACGGATACGCAGACCGCATTGCCGCTCTCGTTGAACATAGCGAGCCTGTTGTCCATGTCGGAGCTTTTCTGTGCGGCGATGCCCTCCACGCCCTCGTCGTGTATGGACCTGTCGGAGTCCCTTGTTACCCTGACCTCATAGCCGTTGACTTCAAGGATATCCCTGAGCCTGAGAAGTATGTCAAGGTTTATGCCCTTTTCGGGGACTCCCTCCGCAGAGGTGCAGCCGCCGTCGATACCGCCGTGACCTGCATCGAGGACGATGACGGGCAGCTCCTCCCCCTCTCCCGAAAGTGATACGGGCAGGGCTCCCTTTTCGCTTTTTTCTGCCACACGGGACGCTCCGTACAGTGTAAACAGCGCACAGCCGCACAGTAATGCTCCGCTGACGATTTTTCTGTGAACTCTTTTCATAACAGTAACTCCTTCCGCTCCTGCGATGGTATTGTCACTGGATTATATGCACACAGCTGCCGCTTTATTACATTGTAAGTTGCAAAATAAGGCGGTAAGTTGCATTTTACGAGGGGTAAGTTGCATTGACAGCAAGCAAAAAAACGTGTTATCATAAATATGAAAAAGCAGTCTGTATCGCTACAGACTGCTTTTAAATATTGTATATGCTGTCCTGTAAGATCAGCCGCGGTCGAGCCTGTCAAGAAGTGTGCTCGCACTCATGGAATAGTAACGTGTGCCCACAGATGAGGGTGTAGCACCTGAATAGAATACTACTGTTGTGGCATTCTGGAGATAAGTTCTCAGGCTGGAGCAATGTCCCATGATGTCTCTGCCGCCGTTGCGGAAGAATGCTTCAAACTTTGTGCTGCCCGAGCCGTTTAACCAGCCGGGATCGCCGATGCCTGCATTCTTTCCTGTGTAGATATAGATAGTGCTGCCCGAACGCTTATAGGCATTGAATCTGCTGTCAAGGAAAAGTTGACGGTCATAATTCTTCAGATTTGTGATAAATCCGGGACAGCTGATAAGCCCGTCATAATTATTATTGTATGCGATATAGTCGCTGTATGGAACGGATATTGTCTTTTTGGATATTCCGCCCACCTTGATGTAAGAACTTACACCCGAGCTCTGATCTCCGTTGCAGGTGAGCTTTAAGTCCTTCAGGAACTCAAATGTACGCGAGCCCGAGGTGGAGCCTGACATTCCCAGATAGACAGTCGGAGTCGGAACAGGATTGCTTATATGGAATGTTATCTTTGTACGGAAGACACCTCCGCCTGACTTTTGCTCAAGGACAGGCTCATCGAATGTGGTATAAGGATCAGATGAAGAAAGCCTCATGCCTGCGATATAGTGGTCATCAAGATAGATATTGCCCGTATATCCGTTATGGCTCTTTATATAGCTATAGTTGATGTCGTTTGGGTGGTCAATATAGAAATTATTCAGTATATTCTGTAAATAAGGACCTTCAAGCATTCTCAGAGCGTAATCACAGGCGTCAGAGTTTACCGGAATGCTGGGGCGTTTGAGGTGAGTATCTGTTTTGGAAACGTTTGAATACTCCAGTGACAATGCGTAGTAATCTCCTGTTTTGCTCTTTACAGAAAGATTATCTATATAGGAACGGGCATTGTTGATAGTTGCAGTTGTTGCAACATCAAGAGGGAGAAGGGCGAAAATATCGCAGTTGCCGTATTCATTGCATCTTGTATCGGTAGTTGAATAGTAAGTGTACTTGCCTTTAGCCTCCAGAATTGTCCTTGTCAGCGCAGGGATATCTTTCTGAACGCTGTAATACTGCCATTGCTGACCTCTGCCCGCCGATGTATCGTAGTTTATAAGCGGATTGCTGAATGACTTTCCTGTGTCCACGTTATAAGCGAATGCGGACATATTTGCAGGGACAGCCAGCATTGCGGCAGCAGATACAGCTGCGATGACCTTTGTAAGTTTTTTCATGATTTTTCCTCCGTTCATTTTTTTGATTTGGTTCGTTTTTCACTGAAACTCTCTGTTTTAGCTCTGTAACCCAAGTTTATCATATCGGAGGGAGACTTTCAATAATTTGCGACAGAACGCTCATTTTCACGATAAAATGCAGAATACGGCGACGAACGGTACAATACCGCGACGAAATGCACACTCTGCGACAAACGATAAAAATGTACCGTTCGTCCTCAGAAATATACCATTCATCCATAACAAAAACTCATTATACGATCTTAAGATCATCACACTATAAGTAGCAGGAGGGCTTTACCATGTCATCACACAGATCTATTGCAGTAATATTCTCAGATATCAGGGAAGACTATAACGACGCTTTCCTCACGGGCATACAGTCTCAGGCAAACGCCTGCGGCTACCGCACATTTACCTTCTCCATGCCCCAGACCGGCGAGCTGTACACCAATAACGAGGAGTGGGTATACAGTCTCATCGACTACGACCGCTATGACGGTGTTATCTTCGTCGAGCATACCTTTTCAAACCACAAGAGCCTCATTCCGCCTATCGAGAAGTCTCTCCGCGAGAATTGCAGCTGCCCCGTGGTAGTCATCGGAAGCTCAAATGTGCTCCCCAACGTCATAGGCATGGATAATCAGAAGAACTTCGAGAAGGTGGTGGAGCACCTCACAGACGTCCACGGCTGCCGCACCCTCTACTGTCTCGGCGGTGAAAAGGGCATTGCCGATGAACGCATAGACGGATTTGTGAATGTGCTGAAAAGCCGCGGTATCCCCTGCGATGAGGACAATCTGCTCTACGGAGGGTACTGGATATCGGGAGCTGAGGCTGCGGCAAAGGATATCGCCTGCGGCACTCTGGAAAAGCCCGATGCCATTGTATGTCTCAATGACGAGATAGCCTATGCCCTCATAAAGCAGCTGTTCTTTGCAGGGCTCCGCGTCCCCGAGGATATACTGGTAACGGGCTTTGATGATTCCTCATACGCCTCAAACAGTGCAGTCTCCATCACTACATTCACGGCGGATACCCACTTCTGCGGACAGCGCGCCGTGTCCCTGCTCCATTCGCTGATAACGGGACGAGCTCCCCAGCTGCCCAAGCAGAAAAAACACAGCGTCATAACGGGAGACAGCTGCGGCTGCGGCAGAAAAAGCCTGCTGAACGTCCGCGCAAAGCTGGACGCTCTCAACAGCAATGAGCGCTGTGAAATGGAGTTCCGCAACAGCCTTTTCGAGGAGAAGCTTTACAAGGTCAGCTCCCAGAAAGAGCTGTCGCTGTTCATCAAGAACCACAAGTACCTTATCCGCGATCACATCAGTCTCAGCGTAAACCTCATGGAACAGTACGACCGCTTTGCAAAATGCATCTTTCTGAAGGACTACCTGCTAAACGGCGAGACTGCTGTTTTCCGCGCCGACTCCATCTATCCCGATATGTTCTCATACGGCGCTATTCAGAATATATACATACTGCCGCTGGTATTTGACAAGCGCGTATACGGCTTCATGACCATAGGCTACGCAGGTCCCGAGCTGTACACCCGTCACGCCAAGGTCTTTGCAAACAGGTTAGCCATAGGCGCAGAGATACTCAATGTCCGCCAGCAGCTTCCGCCTGCGGAGGAGACAAGGTCTGTGCCTGCTCAGACTGATGTCGTCCCCACGGTCAGCGAGGTAAAAACCCCCTCTGCAACGATACTGGTAATGCACAACAGCTCCATGACCAAGGTCCACCTCGAGAACGTGCTGTACTTTGAGTCATACGAGAAAAAGGTATTTGCCGCCATGAAAAACGGCAAGTACGAGATAAAGCAGCGGCTTTTCGAGCTGGAGGAGCAGCTGACCCATAAGAATTTCTTCCGCATATCACGTTCTGTCCTTGTGAATATGGACAAGACCGTGGGCTACAAGGTGGAGCCTGACCGCTCTATCCTTGCGGTCATGTCCGACAGGGAGGAGCTCCGCGTATCAAGGACAAACAAAGAGGAATTCAAGCAAAGGCTTGAAAGAACATAAAAAGCGCCCCGAAGCGTTACAAAACGCCCCGGGGCTTGTTATTTGCCGATATTTACGCTATCTGACCTGCGTGATGAAGCCTGCTATACTTGCAACATTCGGCTCGCTGCCCTGTTTAAGTCCGCCAACCTTCTTCTTTGACAAAAAATGATGCAGTATCATTGACACTATGAAAACAGGAGTTGTAGCGAAAAAAATTACAAAGAACAAAGTAATGCCGATCGCCCCCAGAACAGAGATACTGTCCATTTTGAGCCACATGAATGACAGTATCAGGGTCAGCACCTCAAGAAAAGCGAATTGCATGAAGAAATGCAGCTTTGACTTGTAATTCAGCGGCACCTTCGGAGAGGCAAATTCTCCTGTCTGACCGTTCATGGCAAAGGTATAATCCACGCCCTTGTATGCAACGTTCAGGAACCATACGGGCACAAGGAAGTAGGTCAGCTCCTTATGGCTGACAGAGGACTTTGTTTTCATCTGACCGGGGATATAGTCTCCTCCCACGATAGACGCCGCCCTTGCAGAACATACCCCCAGAGCTTCCTCATCGGCTTTTGCCATGGCGTGTTCCGCTCCTATGGAGTAGCGGCTGGCAAAATAACCCGTAAGGCAGGATTCCGTAAAGGGCTCGGAGTCCTCATACATGAATGGAGCCACAGAATAGAAGATATCCCTCTTGATATCGGTTCCCAGTATAGGGTAGTCCTTTATCCTGAAGTCCACTTTTCCGCGAGTTCCCACATCTGTACCGCAGTCAAAGCTGTAAAGCCATATGGGCACATAGCAGCCCACGATCCTATCCGTCACCGAGGGATCGCTGAACTCCTTGGGAGCATATTCCGCACTTGCTATCCTCTCTCTGTATTTTTCCGCAAATTCCTCTGCACTGCGGCTGAATGGTATGACTCTGTCCGGACGCAGGTCTCCGTCAAAATTTGACGATATAACCACATCATGTCCGCAGAACGGACACCTTGCGGAGGAAATTATATTCTTCGTTATGATATTGCCGCCGCATGAGGAGCAGGTGTACTCTGCAAGCTGTTCCAGCACATCGGGCTCCCACACATATTTTGTGCGCTCTACCCAGTCAAAGTCCGAGAGCTTCTCATCTGTGACTTCGTTGAAATGTGAACGTATATAATCGAGATCGTATCTGCCTGAACAGAAGCTGCAAACCATGCACTGCGCCTCGATATCAAACTGCATCGGTGCTCCGCAGGACGGACACTTGTATTCTCTCACATCTGACATTTTATCACCGCCTTTTAATCAAGTAAAATTATATCATAGTATCATCGTTATGTCAATCCGAAAGGTAAGCTGTCCTGTCACAAAAGGCGATATATAGCAAGATACGCCTTGACATCAGGCTTCATATGTGGTAAGATTGATGTATCATGCATTGCAGTCATCAAGGCAGCACCGTAACTTTTCCGCCTTGACGGGGGCAATGCTCCCGTTCGTGATGGCAGCAGAGATGTTTTCACCCACATATGGCTGCTGCCGCAAAATTCAATAAAAAGGAGCTTTAGCAATGGAAAGAAAACTAATGCAGAAAACTATCGCTGCAATAATGGCAGTCGCTCTGCTGGGAGGAGCTGTCACCGCACCTGTCGGCAGCAAATCCCTTTTTGGCAGCGCACTGACCGCAAATGCAGAAGACACTTCAACAGCTTCATTCGATGAAGTAACAATGACTCTCACGCTCAGCGGAAACGTAGTTAAAAGCGACGTACAAAAGTGGGGCAGCAACAACGCTGTCAAAAAAGTAGTCTGCGAGGAGGGCACAGTTTTCCCTCAGGACTGCCGCGGAATGTTCTATGCATTCAGAGCTGAGGAAATGGACCTTGCCAATGCCGATACCTCAAAGGTCACCGATATGTACTGTATGTTCAACGGGTGTACCTCCGTTAAAAAGCTTGATCTCAGCAGCTGGAACACAGAAAAGGTCATAGATATGGGGAATATGTTCAGCGGAATCAATTTGCTGACAGACCTTGATCTGAGCGGCTTCGATACTACAAAGGTACAGAACTTTGCAGGTATGTTCAGCAACTGCTCTTCACTCAAAAAGCTTGACCTCAGCAGCTTCTATACATTCTCGGGAAAGACGTTCATCGGAATGTTCTCTGACTGTCCCTCTCTCGAATATATTGATATGTCCAATATTTATACGAAAAATGCTGAGGAATTCAATAGTATGTTCAGGAACTGCTCAAGCCTGAAGGAGTTAGACCTGAGCCGTTTCGACACCTCAAACGCCACAAGCTTCAGGTATATGTTCAGCGGCTGTTCATCACTGGAAAGCCTCGATCTCAGCAGCTTTGACACATCAAAAGCCGAGTATCTCACAGGTATGTTCGAGTACTGCAAAAATCTGAAAACGCTGGATCTCAGCAGTTTTGATACACATAATGTTAAAATGATAAGCAGTATGTTCCTCGGCTGCGAGAGTCTGACCGATGTTGACCTCAGCAGCTTCGATACCTCAAATGTCATCAGCCTTAACAGCACATTCATGAACTGCTATTCACTGGAGGTACTCGATCTCTCAGGCTTTGATACCTCAAGAGTAACAGATATGACCAATACCTTCAGAAGCTGCCAAAAACTGACTTCACTTGATCTCAGCTCGTTCAATACTTCAAATGTAAAAACTATGTCATATGCATTCGACAGCTGTGAGTCTCTGGGAGAACTCGATCTCTCGTCCTTTGACACCTCGTCTGTAACAAATATGATAAATATGTTCAACGGCTGCCGCACATTGAAGGAAATAAATCTCAGCAGCTTTGACAATCCCAAAGTCACCGTCATGAACGGAATGTTCTCCAACTGCACCTCACTGGAGGAGATCGACCTCAGCGGCTTCAATACCTCATCAGCAACAGATATACAGCGTATGTTCAGCGGCTGCCGCGCACTGAAAAGCGTCGACCTCAGCAGCTTTGACACCTCAAAGGTAACTCACATGGGATATCTGTTCTTTGGCTGCTCAGCTCTGGAGAGTGCCGATCTCAGCAGCTTTGATACAAGCAATGTGCTTTATATGCCCTATATGTTCTTCGGCTGTTCAAACCTCGACCACCTCGATCTGAGAAACTTCAACACTTCAAAGGCAGATCAGCTGGCAAGTATGTTCCAGAACTGCACATCCCTCAAAGACCTTGATGTTACCAGCTTCGGTACCTCCAAGTCCTACATCAACCAGAAGGATATACTGGAGAACTGCCCTGCTTACAATGTAACCTGCGAGAGCGTTCAGCTCCTTCTCGACAAGGGACTCATCGGTATGCGCGTCGCTTTCACGACCAATACCGACCTGAAAACCGTTGTTATAAACGGCCCCGCAGGCGAGAAGAAGATAGACGTTTCAGAGCTTGAAAAGAATGCTGACGGACAGTATACCGCCGAGTACTACATCAATGCCACACAGTCCCATGAGCCCATAGCTTTCAGCTTCTACAACAGCAGCGGCAGACAGATAAACCTTATCGATTCAAAGCGCGAGATCATCAGTTACAGCATCTACAAGCACTCTGTAAGCGATCTTGTCGGCGATTATCTCAGGTTATACAATAACGACAGCACCACATATGCAAAGCTGATCGAGCTCCTCGATAAGCTCACAAATTACTGCAATTCCGCCGAGAATTACTTCAGCGGCACATCTTATACCGTAACGGATATGACCGATGAGGACAAAAATGTTATGATCGCCGAGCACTCCACCACTCTCGGAGATGATGTGAAGATATCTCTCGTACTCAACTCCGCAACCGCTCTCAGGATATACACCGACAGCAAGAACGTGCTCATAGACGGCAAAAAGGCTGCTCCAAAGATGAAGAACGGCAATCAGTATTATGAGCTCTCCAATATTGCGGCTCAGCGCCTCCTTGACAGGCACACCGTTTCCATCGACGGCAGAGAATACTCGCTAACCCCCATGTCCTATGTATACCGTATAATCAAGAACGATCCCGCTCGCAAGGACGCACTCGAACAGGCAGCAGCTTCCGCATACCTCTATGCAAAGGCAGCAGCCGACTATGTAAAATAAAGGAAAGGATAAACAGCTATGAAGGAAAAATATACAGCTCCCGAAATGGAACTCATCGTGTTCGCTTCCGAGGACGTAATAACCACAAGCGACCCTGAGCTTCCCCCCGTTTAAAAGGCACCCTCGGTGTTAATAGGGATAACCATGTAAGATTTTTGCCCCTGAGCGTCTTGTCACGTTCAGGGGCATTGATTTTTATAGTAATCTAAATCGGAATTTAGCGCGTATGCGCTAAGTTGATAGTTGAAAGTTGAGAGTTGAGAGTTAATGTGTTCGCTTCGCTCACAATATTTAAATATTGTCGCCGCAGGCGACTCCACAACTTTCAACTCTAAACTCTAAACTCTAAACTCAAATCAAAATTTAGCTTTGCTAAATTTTGATTTAAGAAGCTCTTTGCGAAGGCTTACCATGTCAAATATATCAGCCGAACCGTCCTCGTTCATATCGGCAAGCTCATACTGCTTTTGGGTGAACTCCTCCCGTCCCAGCAGGTACTTGCTCATGAACACAAGGTCGGCAGTATTTACGGAGCCGTCCGTATTTACATCGCCCCGTCCGTACTCGGTCTTATTGAAGTTGCAGACCAGTGACACAGCCTTGTCCGCAGTAACGGTTATGGTCGCGGAGTCGGAGCTGACTGCTCCCGACCAGCCTGCAAAGGTGTAACCATCGGCAGGCTTTGCTGTAATGGTTACCGTCTTTCCGCTGTCAAAGGAGCCTGTCCAGACGCCGCCCGAAAATGCAGCATCGGCAGAGTCCACGGAAAGCGAGCCCATACCCTGCGCCGTAACGGTCACAGCTGCGGTATTCTTTGATAAGCCGAGATAGTTCTGCATATCCTCAACGGCGTATTCTGCACGGCGCTTGAAGAATGTTCGCATTTTCTCCATTTCGTTGTGGTAATAGCTCCTCTGCTGTGACAGGAAGGTATTATAGTCGGAATTTGGTCTGCCGTTGTTCCAGCGCCATGCGGTCATGGTCATGTAGTCCATGTACCTGTTTTCCTCGTCGTCGAGCTCAGCCGTCATCTTAGATGGCTCGAATACGGAATATGCATATGAGTAAAATCTGTCAGCAAACTGCTGTCTGAACTGAGGATTTTTCAGAAGTCCCGCAAAAATGGATGTGGGCATACCCTTCAGTGAGTTGTCCATCTTGCGGAAGCTGTCGTACTGATAGCCCTCAACTCCGCCGAAGCTCTGATAGGTCAGTCCCACGGAGTAGTCGAAATCAAAGGAGCCGAATCTCCACTTGCCGTCGCTGTAAGGATTTCCCTCTATGGCTTCGCCGCTGTTTCTCCACATGAGGTAGTTGTGGTTGGGCCAGTCCCATGTGCCGAGGTAAAGACCTGCGCAGTAGCAGTCAATAAGGCTCTCCACATCTACCTTTGAGGTCACATACTCATAGTTGGCGGCAGAGGTCATATCGTTTTTGCGGCAGAACTCTCCCAGAGCCTCAAGCTCATCAAGGTCGCTGTCGGTGCCCTCCTCCACCTCGCCGTTCTTTATCATGACAACGTTCTCGGCAGGCACACCGTAGTTGGACTGTATGTAATAGTCCGAGGATTTTTCTATTATTTCGTACATTCCCCAGAGCTCGCCGTCGATGAACAGCATACACCTGTCGCTGTCATAGGTGGCAAGTGAGGGGATATCGCGGAGTGAGGAGTGTACCACGCGCTCTCTCATCCTGTCCACCCACGCCACAGCTCTCAGGCTGAATGAGTCGTAGCGCTTAACGGTCTTGCCGTCATCGGCGGCGTAATTGTCGTCAATAAGCTTATAATCAAGCTTTGAGTCGCCGTATTCGCTGCGCGCATAGACATTGAAGCTCTTGGTCTGGCTGTTTCTTGTGGAAGCGCCCTTGATGCGTATTCCCATTTTCTGTGAGAAGCCCAGCTCGCCGTCCTTAAAGTAGGTGATGTCAGCCTCGCGCTCCCACTCCTTGCCCTTTGAGAAGAAATTGGCGACGTTATCCGTATCCCATTCGCTCTTTCTCGGGTCATAATCGGGACTATTCTTCCAGTCGAGATACTGCTGACCTGCAACATAGATGCCCTTGTCCTTGTCGAACAGGTTATCGGGGTCGGTGACCAGTGACACTACGGGTATCGCCGAATAATAGGCAAGCTTGTCATCGCTCATGACGAAGAATGTCTTGGTGACGACTCTGCTGAATGAGCCGTCCTCCGACTTTGAAGCCGCCCTGACGACAGTCGCCTTGTCGAACTTCTCGGGATTGGCGTTGAACCGCTGATTAAGGGTAACGGAATAGGGACTGTTGTCCTGATGCTGATACTTGCTGTACACATTCTCGTCTATGCTCCTGTCGTACATCGGCACAGCGCCGCTGTACACCTTGGCGGTCTCGGATGTGGCGGGGTCGGAGCCGTCAAGGGTGTAATATACAGTATCAGAGGAGCTTATGGTCAGCTCGTTCACGCTGCCTGCGCTGTAAAAGCCCGACTCCAGCGAGAAAACAGGCTCGGCAGGGGCAGTGCGGTTGGCAGCGGCAGGCGTGGGAGCCATGACTGCGAAGCTGCTGCCGCCGTCGGGAGTACGTCCGTAGGTGGTGTCCTCTGCAAGTGAAGGCACCTCGACGGTCTGGAGCATGGTGCCGTCGGAAGCCGACAGCACAAGGGTCTCTCCCGATTTGCTCAGCGCAAAGCCCGTGTTCAGCTCGGTGAGCTGATCCTTGCTGGCAGCCAGCAGCAGATGCTCGCCTTTTTTTATGACAGTGCCCGACGGAAAAACGAACTTCATGGGCGCATCGGCGCTGTCTGACAGACCAAAGCCCGAAAGGTCAATATCCTCGCTGCCGCCGTTATACAGCTCTATCCAGTCGGAAGCCTTACCGAGACTGTCGGTGAAGCTGCTCTTGTTCTGGGTGCAGACCTCGTTTATGCAAAGCCCTGCCACATCCTGCTCCGCCGCGGCAAAGGCTGCAATACAGGGCATTGAAGCCATCATGATGACGGCAGCGGCAAGGCTTCCCATTTTTTTAATAAATTTCATAAAAATACCCCTCTCCGTATTTAATGATAAACTTATTATATCATATCCCACAGTTCACTTCAATATTTTTGTGTATTTTGTACAAACGAAATTTCGGGCAGTTTTTTGGTGATGCTGTATAAGCCCGATACTTCCGAAAGTAATAAAATTCAGCAAAAAACATATATATTGTAAATAAGTACACTGTTATAAAAATATCGCAGGATAGTAAAATAAAAACCTCAGAACCCGTCACCGTTTCGGCATCAAAACTGCCGTGCGGAAAATCTCCCGAAAAACAGTCATTTTGTCCACTTTTTCGGCGGTATGTGAGTTGACTTTTGTAGCAAAATGACAGTATAATGATATTATCAGAAAAAATAATGTTTTATTTTACCAAATCATTATTCAGGGGGAATTAAAATGAAAAACAACTTGATCCGCAGACTGGTCTCAGTCTGCTCTGCCGCGGCAGTAGTTTGCTCCGCCGGCAGCAGCCTTCCCACAGGCAGCCTTGGAGCTAACGCTGCCAAGGCTGATATAGAGGACTTCTCTATATCCGATGTGACCATGACCGACGACTACTGCACCAACGCATTCAGCAAGGAACTGGACTACCTGCTGTCCTTCGACACAGAAAAGCTCCTTGCAGGCTTCCGCGAGAACGCAGGACTCAGCACCAACGGTGCCACACGCTACGGCGGCTGGGAGAACACCAACATCGCAGGTCACTGCGTGGGACACTACCTCACCGCTCTGGCGCAGGCTTATCAGAATCCCAACATCAACTCACAGCAGAAGGACGCCATCTATAAGCGCATTACCACTCTCATCGACGGCATGAAGACCTGCCAGCAGCACCCACGCGGCAAGACAGGCTTCCTGTGGGCGGCTCCCGTGCCATCCGACGGCAATGTGGAGCGGCAGTTCGACCGCGTAGAGGTGGGAAAAGCCAACATCTTCGATGACGCATGGGTGCCGTGGTATACCATGCACAAGCTCATCGCCGGCATAGTTGACGTATACAACGCCACGGGCTATGCCCCTGCAAAGGAGATAGGCTCATCACTTGGCGACTGGGTCTACAACAGAGTGAGCAAGTGGAGCTCACAGACAAGGAATACCGTCCTTTCTATCGAATACGGCGGCATGAACGACTGCCTCTACGACCTATACGCCATAACAGGCAAGGACAATCACGCAGCTGCTGCTCATGTGTTCGATGAGGATGCCCTCTTCCAGAAGGTAGCTCAGGGCGGACGTGACGTCCTCAACAACCGCCACGCCAACACCACTATCCCCAAGTTCATCGGCGCCCTCAAGCGCTATACCGTCCTTGACGGCAGGACCGTCAACGGTCAGCAGGTGGACGCCTCCGCATACCTCAGATACGCAGAGGATTTCTGGGACATGGTAACCACTCACCACACCTACATCACAGGCGGCAACAGCGAATGGGAGCACTTCGGCAAGGACGATATCCTCGATGCCGAGCGTACCAACTGCAACTGTGAGACCTGCAACTCCTACAATATGCTGAAGCTGTCCCGTGAGCTGTTCAAGATAACCCACGACAGCAAGTATATGGACTTCTATGAGAATACCTACTATAACTCCATACTCTCCTCACAGAACCCCGAGACTGGTATGACCACCTACTTCCAGCCTATGGCTACGGGCTTTTTCAAGGTGTACAGCACACGCTGGGACAAGTTCTGGTGCTGTACGGGAAGCGGCATGGAGAGCTTCACAAAGCTGGGCGACACCATATATATGCACGATGATAACACCCTCTACGTCAACTTCTACCAGAGCTCCATACTGGACCGGGCTGAAAAGAACGTAAGGATTACTCAGGAGAGCTCCATTCCCGAGGGAGCTTCCGTAAAATTCACCGTAAGCGGCAGCTCCGCTCTTGACCTGCGCTTCCGTATCCCCGACTGGATAGACGGCACCATGGGCGTTACGGTCAACGGCAGCAGGTACAGCTACAAGACCGTGAACGGCTACGCCGACGTTTCGGGAGACTTCTCCGACGGCGACGTTATCGAGCTCACCGTTCCCTCAAAGGTAAGGGCTTATCCCCTGCCCGATGCTCCCGATGTATACGGCTTCAAATACGGACCTCTTGTACTCAGCGCAGAGCTGGGCAAGGAGGACATGAAGACCGACAGCACAGGTATGTGGGTAACTATCCCCAAGGAGAAAAAGGTGGCGAGCGAGACCATAAGGATATCAAAGCAGGGACAGTCCGTGGCTTCCTTCATGGCTGAGATAAACGACCATCTTGTCCGCAGCGGCGATGGTCTCAGCTTCACCCTCAACGATACCAACACCAAGCTGGTGTTCACTCCTCATTATAAGCAGTATCAGCAGCGCTACGGCATCTACTGGAAATTCGTTCCCAACGGTACTGTTATAGAGGAGAAGCTTCCCCGCGCAAAGACCACCATCACCGATACGGTCCAGCCTGGCTACGGTCAGTACGAAAGCGACCAGCTCCACGCAATGGTGGAGACAGGCACAGTGGGCGTCACCAATGACAGCACCTACCGCTATGTGGAAAAGGACGGCTGGTTCACATACAGAATGGCAGTGGACGAAAGCGCTCCTCTGCTCCGTCTGCACATAAAGCTCCGCAAGGCTGACAACGGCAAGTCACTGAGGGTCCGCGTGGGCGACGCTGTCCTCTGGGCAGGAACGCTCTCATACAGCGGCAATAAGGACGTTTACGACCTGCTGCTGACCATTCCCGAGGACGTCCGTGACCGCTGCACCTATACTACAAGCGACGACGGCACCGAGAGGAGCGTCCTTGACGTTACCTTCTCTCCCGACAAGGAGGGAGCAGGCTCCGCAAAGGTCTGCGACTTCATCTACATGGAGGCAGTTGCCCCCGCATACGAATACACCAATGACATCGCCTACTTCGTGGACTGCGGCGACCATAACTCCGGCACCCTCACAGGCAGGGACAGACTTGGTATGTACAACAGCGTCACCGAGCAGCTCTGCGGCGAGGACGAGGTAAGCGGCAAAAAGTGGGGACTCATAGACGACTCCACCGACCGGTACAACGGCTCCGCCAAGAGCTGCGGTCTCTATACAGCCAACACATGGTGCGACGAGGCAAATACCACCGACGGTGCAGACAAGTCAAACAGCTTCCGCTACACCAAGAACCAGTATGAGAACAATATCGCCCGCCACCTTGATTACAGCTTCGAGCTTCCCAACGGCACCTACTCCGTGGAGATGTGCTTCTGCGACCCGTGGGGCTGTTCAAAGTCTCCCACGGCATATGCAAACTACGGAAAGAGCTCGGAATCTGTCATAGTAAGCAATGCTCCCACGGACAAGACTGCCGTAAGCGGCAATGTAAAGGTCACCGACGGCGAGCTGACAGTGAACCTCCGCTCAGAGGACAAGGCGATAAACCTCTGCTATATCATTATCCGTCCCCTTGACACAGAGGGCGCTTCCACAAAGGGCAGAAAGGGTGACATAAACCTTGACGGCGAGGTCAATGTCTCCGATGCAGTGCTCATGCAGAAGTATATCCTCGGCAGCTCCGCTCTCACAGGCGAGCAGGCTTATGCAGCCGATATCATCTCCGATGCAGCTCCCGATGTGTTTGACATGGCAGCTCTCAGAAGAATGCTCATCGCATAATAACAGCAAAAACAAAAACCGCAGTATCTCCCTCGGGAGGTGCTGCGGCTTTTTTGTGTCTGTACAGTAATATGGACTTGACAGAAGATAAAATAGTCATTCCGCCGAATTGAAAATATTTTTTCCAATGATGTAACAGAATGTGCAAAGAGTGCGAAAATAATAATAGAAACAAAAACGGCACAGTCCGTGAATAAACTTTACAGGAGAGATAATTATGAAAAAGACTATCGCACTTACACTGGCAATGGCAGCAATGCTCTGCGGCTGCGAAGAAATGCCGGATAACGTAAGCTCACTTGCCTTGGCTCCCAAGGCTACAACAGCAGCTACAGCTCCACAGGAGACAACAGCTGCCGATACAAAGGGAGATACAGCTGTTGCCGCTTCCACTACCACCGCAGCTACTGACGATAACAAGACCGCCGAGACCGCACATGAGACCACCGCAGCAGCCGTGACCGAGGCAGCTCCCGAAGCAGACAGCAGCTCGTCACAGCACAACGATCCCTTTGAGGGATATTATGTTGACCAGAACGACGGCAGCTACTCCCTCTCGATAGATTTAAAGGGCGATACCTACTATGTCAGCATCTCACACAAGCTCAGCGACAATGAGTCCTACTCATGGTTCTTTACGGGTATTTTCAGCGGCAGACAGGTGCTTGAATACACAAACGGCATAAAGAACCGCGTGTCCATCGGTGAGGACGGCTCTGTCTCCACAACTGCCGAATATACAGACGGCACAGGCAATATCCATATCACGGCAAAGGACGAAAACAACGGCATGGCATGGCTGGACAACAAGGAAGATGCAGGAGCTTACCTCTACTTCGTAAAGCAGTGATCTAAGCGCATCACACCTCCCCTTTTGCACATCTCCTTACATTTTTTTGCAGTTTTGAGCATAAGATTTCGTTATAATGACTACTGCTCAATTAATTGACACAACTGCCGCGATGTGGTATACTAAAAGAAAAAACATCTGCCGCTGTCTCAGCAGGCGGATACAGCACTTTTTCTTAGGGAGATATGTATATGAAAGAAGCTTTGATCATCATCGACGTTCAAAACGACTACTTCGAGGGCGGAGCCTGCGAGCTCCACAACCCGAGACAGGCTGAGGAGCGCATTGCCGAGCTCATCAGCGAGAGCCGCCGCATAGGCAGGCACATTATCTACATACGCCACATCAACCCCGATGACGAGACTTTCTTTAACGAAGGGACCTACGGCTGCGAGATATCCGACCGCATAAAGCCACTTCCCACAGACATTGTTATCAATAAGTACTGCCCCAACAGCTTCCTCGGTACCGAGCTCAATGACTGCCTCCGCAGTCTCGGGGTGGAAAAGCTCATAGTATGCGGCATGATGACCCATATGTGCGTTGACACCACTGTCCGCGCAGCTATGGACCACGGCTATGAGGTGTCTCTCGTTGCAGACGCCTGCGCTACTATGGACCTTGAGATAAACGGCGAGGTGATACCTGCCGAGACCGTACAGAAAACATACATCGCTTCTCTGGCAGGAATATTTGCCAAGATAGTGTGACAGAATTAAAGCAGCCGACGTTTTTCGTCGGCTGTAATATATATTGAAGGAAAGAAGGTCATGGAATGAAAGTCGCTTTTTTTGACGCAAAGCCCTACGACATCCCCTCATTCGAGAAATTCGGAGGAGAAAACGGTATCCGCTTCAAGTTCTACGAGACCAAGCTCAACGAGGACACTGCGGAGCTGGCTAAGGGCTGCGAGGCTGTGTGCGTATTCGTAAACGACACCGTCAATGCCGCTGTTATCGACAGGCTGTGCCAGCTGGGAGTAAAGACTCTGGCGCTCCGCTGTGCAGGCTACAACAACGTTGATATCAAGTACGCCAAGGACAAGATAAAGGTAGTCAGTGTACCTGCCTACTCCCCCTATGCAGTTGCCGAACACGCTATGGCGCTGCTGCTGACGTCCATACGCCGCGTACACAAGGCATATATCCGCACAAGAGACCACAACTTCTCACTGAACGGACTGACAGGCTTTGACCTTCACGGCAAGACCGTAGGCGTTGTGGGAACAGGTAAGATAGGGCGCATCTTCATCAATATCTGCCGCGGCTTCGGCATGAACGTCATCGCCTACGACAAGTTTCCCGCAAAGGACAGCGGTATCGAGTACGTTGAGCTGGACGAACTTTTCAGCCGCAGCGACATCATCTCATTCCACTGCCCTCTTACCGACGAGACCTATCACCTTATCGACGAAAAGTCGGTTGACAAGCTGAAAAAGGGCGTTGTCATCATCAATACCTCAAGAGGCGCACTCATCGACGCAGAGGCTCTCCTTGAGGGCATAAAAGCCCGTAAGATAGGAGCTGCCTGCCTTGATGTATACGAGGAGGAAGCCGATGTTTTCTTTCAGGACTTCTCGGGGCACATCATCGCCGACGATACTCTCGCCCGTCTTATTTCCATGCCAAACGTTATCGTAACTTCTCATCAGGCATTTCTCACAGAGGAGGCTCTCAGCAATATCGCCGAGACCACTGTGAACAACATCATCACCTGTCACAAGGGTGAGGAGTGCCCCAATGAGCTCCGTATATGAGGTGGATAAAATGCTTACAGGAAAGACCGTTTTACTTGGAGTAACAAGCTCCATAGCCATTTACAAGACCTGCAACCTCGCCCGTATGCTGACAAAGCTGGGGGCAGATGTACACGTTGCAATGACTCCCAACTCGCTCAATTTCGTACACCCCCTGACATTTGAGACCCTTACTCAGCACAAGTGCCTCATCGACACCTTTGACCGCAACTTCGAGTACAGCGTGGAGCACGTTTCAATCGCCAAGAAGGCAGATGTGGTCATGATAGCTCCTGCCTCTGCCAACGTCATAGGCAAGATAGCAAACGGCATTGCCGACGATATGCTGACCACTACGGTCATGGCTTGCACCTGCAAGAAGATAATCGCTCCTGCCATGAACCATAATATGTTCCACAACCCCATAGTTCAGGACAATCTTGACAAGCTGAGAAAGTTCGGCTATGAGATAGTGGAGCCTGTCCGCGGTATGCTGGCAAACCGCGACATCGGCGACGGAAAGCTTCCCGACGAGGAGACTCTGCTGGAGTACATCGTCCGCGAGGCTGCCTATGAGAAGGACCTTGCAGGCAAGCGCATACTCATCACCGCAGGTGCAACCCGTGAGAGCATCGACCCCGTCCGCTTTATCTCCAACCACTCCAGCGGCAAGATGGGCTTTGCACTTGCAAGAGCAGCAATGCTCCGCGGCGCAGAGGTCACGGTAGTTGCCGCACATACCGATGTGGAGCCACCTATGTTCGTGAATGTGGTACCCGTCAGGTCTGCGGAGGATATGTTTAATGCCGTAAGGGAGCGCCTTGACGATACCGATATCATCATAAAGGCTGCCGCCGTAGCGGATTATACTCCCGTTACCACTGCCGACAGCAAGATAAAGAAGTCCGACGGTGATATGAGCATACCTCTGAAGCGCACCACGGACATACTCGCCTATATCGGCGAGCACCGCCGCGAGGGACAGGTGGTCTGCGGCTTCTCCATGGAGACCGACAACGTTATCGAGAACTCCCGTAAGAAGCTTACCAAGAAAAACTGCGATATGATATGCGCCAACTCTCTGAAAAAGGCAGGCTCGGGCTTCGGCACCGACACCAATATCATCACCATGATAACCAAGGACGGCGACGAGGAGATGGAGCTCATGTCCAAGTTTGATGCCGCAAATATAATCCTGAGCAGGCTCAGGAGCCTTTCCGAAAAGTAATGACAGGCGGTGACAGCGGCTTCGTCTTCAAGGACGATATGAGCAGAAAGAGCAAGATAACTCTTGTTGCAGTATTTCTCGGTCTGGCAGCTATATTTTTCCTGCTGACCATCTTCGTTGACTGCCTCACAAGCAGTCTGGAGAAAAAATGCACAGGCACGGTCTATGGCGTTGTGACAGATGTTAAGACAGAACACTACAATGACAGCTATTACTTAAACGGCAGGGAAAAAAATCGTACCAAGACCCGCAATAAATACACTATAACCGTGGAGAACGACGATATTTTCAAATACCCGACCCTCTCCTCCTCAGATACATCACTGAGCGTGGGCAGCAGGGTAACTATCCACTACGACCCGAATGACACCGCTCTTTTCTACTTTAATGAGACTGAGGACAGCATAAATGCATTAGGCATCACATTCACAGCCCTTGGCTGTATATGTCTTATAGTCGGACTTGTGCTGCTCTTTGCCTTTTTCATTCTCAGAAAATACCGCGAAAGTCAGTTATATTAGCATAAAAAAGACCTCCGTATCTCACGGAGGTCTTTTTTATTGCTGTTTTATCAGTTTGCCTTAGTTGATGAGCTCTCGTACTCGTCGTAGTACTTCTTGATGTTGTCCATCATTTCGTTGAACTCTTCCTCAGTCATGTAGTCCTTGTAGTCCTCGTACTTGAAGCTGTCGGGATCAAACTGGAAGTCGAAATCATCATAATCGTCGTCGTCATCATCAAAGTCGGAATCATCATCGTCATCATCGAAATCGAAATCATCGTCGTCGAAGTCGTCGTCGAAATCATAATCGTCATCATCAAAGTCGATGCTGCCGTAGTCTAACTCGTCGTAGACTGCGCCTGTAATAGACTCTGCATACTTGTCTGCGTACTTGCTGTCAATGCCTGCCTTTGTAAGGAGACCCTGCATGAAGCTGTTGAACTCGTCCTTTGAAGCATATTCCTCAAAGTCAGGAGCTTCCTCGCTATCCATATCGATCATGAATGCGCCGCCCTTGTCGGGAATGTCGATATCTGCATTATAGTCAACAGAGTAATCAAATGTGAGCTTTCCGTAGTTAGTGCCGTCGATAACGATGTCACTGCTTACGCTCTGACCGTCCTTGTCAGCGCTGCAGCTGATAACGAAAGGAGCTGTATCGGGGATATTCACTGTGAAGTCACCGTTGAAGTAGCCCTTCTCCTCGTCTACGATCTCAACGTCCTCAAAGAGTACGGAAACTGTTACGGGAGTTGTCTCCTTCTGATAATCGTCGTCAACGTAGTTGTATGAAACATCACTGTATGTGAGCTCGATGTCGCCTGTGTACTTCTTGTGGTTCTCCTCGGCTGTGAGCTTTACCGAGAACTGCTCCTCGCCGTCCTCTGTGAATGAGAACTCGCCGCGGATGCTGTCGCCGTCCTTGCCCATAACAGCAGTGAAAGCGCCCTCGTCATTATAGAACTTCAGTCCGCGGATAGTACCTGTGCCGTCGATATATGTATCGATGCTCATAACGACCTCTTTATCGTCATAATAGTCGCCCTTGAGGTCTTCCTTGATATCGTCTATCTCATCGTCGATGCTTGACTCGTACTCATCCTTGTCCACAACGTCAAGCTTGTCCGTCAGGATATCCTTTACAACCTTGTCGTCACGGAGCTCCTTGAGGAACTCGACCTCAAGCTTAGCAGCGTCCTTTTCTGTGAGCTCTACTGTAGCGACTGTGTAGTTTACGGTGATATCGCAGATATCCACCTCTTCCTTCTTCTCCAGCTCTACATCGTCTGCAAAGCTTGACCATACTGCCGCATATCTGTTGACCTCGGTCTCAACATCCTCGGGTGAGAGGAATGACTCGGGGTCCTTCAGGATATCCTTGTACGCAGCTGTGGGATCACTGTCAAGACCTGCCTCCTCAACAATACCCTCAAGCATCTTGCCGTACTCGATACCGATCCACTGATCCTTCAGCTCGGGGATACGGAAGAAATAATCGGCAGCATCTCCGTCGCCGACGATATCTGCACCGACAACGCGGTCGCCGTTAAGGTCAAAGCCTACATTAGCGTCGATATTGCCTTTTTTGCTTGCACATTTTGCGCTGACAGAGAATTTTTCATTCTTGTCGATAATGTCTATAAGGGAAGAGATTTCTTCGTTATCGGAGTCTCTGTAGTCACCGAATATCTCATCCTTCAGAAGTTCCTTTGTATCATCCGTAGGCTCGAATGTTACCTTAAAGTCTACAGTCTGTCCTTTTTTGTACTTGTCAAGTCCCTTTTTGTAAGCCTCGCTTACTGATTCACCGATGGTCTTTGAATTGTTTTCAGTCACCCAAGCATAATACTTCTCGGGAGAGCTTACGCGAAGCTTCACCTGATTTTTGACAGTATCGGAAACGCCGTAAGCAGCAGCGCCGCCTCCGACGATAACAGCTGCTGATATACCCCCGATCATCGCTGCTTTCTTGCCCTTGCTCTTCTTTGTAACAGGCTCAACGCCCGATACGCTGAATTCTTCGTTGAGAGACTGATTTTCGTAGTTGTTCTGATCGTTGTTAAACATTCAGATCCCCTCCTGTAAAATATCATTGTGGGCATATAACCCCCATATGATAATATTATCACAAAGCTTTGCAAAAGTCAATAATGCAGCGTGTTTTGTATTCATGCTGTAATCATTCCATCACGAATAGTTCACAATTAATCGGGCATAATATCCTTGCCCGAAAGGGTAAATACTCACAAAGAGGTGTTTATCATGGATGATAAGAAGAAAAACAAGAGCATCAAATGCGACGTATCCCAGTGCCGTCACAATCTTGTGACAGAGAATTACTGCTCTCTCGACTGCATTTCCGTAGGCACACATGAGGACGATCCCACAGTGCCGGAATGTACCGACTGCAACTCATTCGTAAAGCGCACAGGCTGCTGCAGCTGAGCACAGGGCAAAAAAATAAGCAGTTCCTCATATGGAACTGCTTATCTGCCTTTTGTTAGATCACTCAGCGTTAGGAGCGCCTACAGGACATACTCCTGCACAAGCACCGCACTCAACGCAAGCGTCTGCATCGATAACGTACTTTCCGTCGCCCTCAGAGATAGCGCCAACAGGACACTCACCTGCACAAGCACCGCAAGCTACGCAATCATCAGAAATAATATATGCCATATACATACACCTCCGTGTTATTCGGGAGCAGTGCTCCTCGTTATTTATATTGTAGCATATCCATGTCAAAAATCAAGGCTTTTTTGTTAGTATCCGCTTACATTTACACCTGTCAAACCGCGTAAAATCGCCGAAAGAAAGCCTGAGAGTCAGACTCTCAGGCTTTAAATTTCATCTTATTTTCATTATCGTATCACAAAGCATCATGCCTTGTTTTTCTTTGCAGCCTTCTTCTCTGCCTTCTGCTGCCTGCTGTCCTTTATCTCTGCGCAGGCGGCTCCTGCTGCCACCCAGAACACAGGTGCGAAGGGGATGCTGCTGCATCCTATGAGATAAACGAGGACTCCGCCGAGAGCGAGTATGAACACGGTGAATGACTCTGCCGTAGCTCGTCTGCGGAAAGCCTTCATGCCGAGTATGACTGCCGAGAGAACTGTCAGCACGAGGAATATGGCTGATGTGACACCTCTTGTGGCAGCTGTGTAGAGGTACTCGTTGTAGACCTTGTCGAAAACGCCTCTCTGTGAGGAGATAAGGTCGCCGAAATCGGTGTATTTGCCTGCGTCCTCCTGAGACACTCTGATGAGGGCAAATGCCAGCTGGTCGGGACCCGTTCCCGTAAGCGAATTGTGCTCGATAACGTCCATGGTCCTGTCGTTGAGGTACATATATACGTCGTAGGTGTCGTCTATATCGACTACATCGGGATTGAATGTACCCGAGGATGAAGCTCTCATATAGCCGTCAGCCCACCAGAGTATCCTTCCGTCGTACAGTCTGTACGAGTCGATATTGCCGATAGCTCCCGCAAATACAAGGGCAATTGCCGCTGCCGCACCTGCTATGCTGCAAGGAACGCCAACAAGCTTCTTTTTAGGAGCTTTCAGTGCGAATACCGCTGCTATTGCAGAGATAAGAGCAAAGGCAAGACCGAAGAAGCCGATGAACGAATAGGTGAACATCATGACGAATGAGAACAGAACTGCACACACCAGCATACCGATGCTGCGCTTCCTGTCCTCTGAGGAGATGAAGCTGATAAGTGCGGCAGAAAGCGAAAGTGTCAGCACCATTGCAAGGAACAGGGGCGACATGGAAAGACCGGAAGCTGCATTTGCCTTTATGCCTATATATACATTCTTGTAATGGCTGAGCTGTCCCGAGAATATCTGTATGAGGCCCACGATACTGTTGAGAAGTCCAACACCCACAACACCGTCAATAACGGTCTTGACGGCGCTCTCACGCTTCAGTGCCGACGCCGAGACGAAGAAGCAGAAATAGAAGATAAGTGCAAGAAGTCCCTCACCTCTTTCGGGGAAGCCGTAGAATGATATCCCCAGATCAACGCCCCTGATGAGGGAGAACACTCCCCAGAGCTCCATGATGAGCATAGCTCCCATGGGGATAATGAACCGTTTGCTGATGTACTTCTTCATAAGGGCGATTATGGCGATTATCATGGCGATAACGCCGCCTGCTACGAGACCGCCTGCAGAAAAGGCATAGGTAGCCTTGTCCGTTATCTCGGGGACGAGAGTGAACAGCGGAGTCATCAGCATAGCTATTGCAAGTCCCCTTGAAGCCAGCTTTGAGAACTGTTCCTCGGTCATATTGAGTATGAAGTTTGATTTTTCGGATGAATGGAATATGGTTTTTGGCATTTATCTCTTTCCTTTCTGCCTTTTGCAGAATTTATTTAGGTGAAACGGTAACTGTATAGCTGTCGCCGTTCTTTTCTCCAACGGTGATGATGAAGTCCGTAGGAACGTTCTCAGCTCCCGTGGACAGGTCGTACCATGCAAAGCCCGGTGTATTGCCGTCCACGCGGTTTCCTCTGCGGAGGAGATTGTCCTTGTCGCCGTCGTTGACCAGTCTTATGTAGCGTATACCGTCATCGTAGTTGGTCATTTCGTCGTTGCCGCTCTCGTACATGAAGAACTTCCGCCAGCCGTCGTCAGCCTCGGTGGTATTCACATGGAGCAGTCTTACGCCGCTTCCCGTAGGTCTCCACCAGAAGTAGTCGTCCACCTGACTGTTGTTTGCGTCAAGAGTGGTATATTCAAGTATGAAGTACTCCGACTTATACTCGCTGTTGAGCTCACCTCTCGGGATTATAAGGCAGTTGCCCTCGTCGGTCTGACCATTTATGAGCTTAAAGGTCTGAGCGCCCTTTGCAGGGTCATAGACCTGTATCTGGTCCTTTCTGTACCAGCCCAGCATGAGCTTTGAAATTGAGCTGAAGTCCGAGAAAGCCTCGTCCATGAGGTCATAGCCTGCCGAGCCGTGAAGTCCCTCAAAGTCATCCTTATTATAAAGATAATAGTCGGGAAATCCCATACAGTGACCCATTTCATGGAGATATGTGGAAACGAAGTCGGTATAGTCATTGTCGCCCTTTACAGAAGCATTTCCCGTAATGACATGGCCAATGGACATACCGTCCACCTTCATCCAGTAGTTTCCGCCGAAGCCGCCTGCACAGGGCCACCACTCGTCATCGCCTGCGCTCTTTGGAACGCAGAACAGTATAGCATCGATGATCTTGTCGTTGTCGGCATCGAACTGCGAGTAATCTACGGTGCTGTCCATAGCCTTTATGACCTCGGTGGTGAAGTCCGCCTTATAGACATCGCCCTCATAGCTGGACTTGTTCTTCTTACAGGTATACCTGTAAGACTTGCCGCTGAGGTTCATCTGTCCCTTTGAGGCTCTTGAATAGAACGCCGAGAAACTCTCGAAGGGATACTGAGTCGAAGAAGTGTTTTCGGGTCCGAATGCCATCTCGTCAAGACGGTCGGTAGTCGGCATATAGTCGAATTTGCAGTCGGGGAAGTCAACATAGAAAATGACCAGCTTTGAGTCCCCCTGTGACGGCAGGGTGCCGTACATATCGTATATTGGCGCAGGGATGAATTCCCTGTTGGGCTGAGTGGTGGTGGTAGTTGTGGTGGTGGTAGTAGTTGTTGTTGTAGTCGTGGTGGTAGTTGTTGTGGTGGTTGTTGTCTCATACCAGCGGTATATCTCGTCCTTTGGCGAGACAGAAATGACATTCCGTCTCAGGCTCGCAAGGTCGAGTGAGTCGACAACTCCGTCGCGGTCGAGGTCTGCCTTCTGAATGACATTCTTTCCCACAGCCGCGCCTGCCGAGGAAAGGTTGTTCTTGTCCGTTACGCTGCCTATAGCGTAGTAGGCGCTGCCGATGTTGTAGGTGCTCTTGTCAGAGAGCTTCTCCTTGCCGAGGAGATGTCTTGAAAGTGTGATAATGTCCGCAACGTTAACGGCTCCGTCGCCGTTAAGGTCGCCCATTCTGTCGACCTGCCGCCATTCTGCGCCCGCAGAGGCAGGAATCGCCGCAGCAGCCATGAGTGCCGCAAAGGCTGCCGAGGTGAGCCATTTTAAAAATGACCTTTTTTTCATTATAATACCCCCTTCGTGTTTTACACGAACATTTTGTTCTGAAGACATGAGGATAAGTTATCTTTATATATCTCTCCCCGTTCCCCCTCCTGCCTTCACAGCAAAATAAAAGGAACGGCTGTCGAGCATAAAAGCCCGACAGCCGAAGCATACGCGGTAACTATCCGATCCGCAGCGGTCGAATTATTTAGCGTAGTCAGTTACCCTGCTCTCGCGGATAAGGTTGACCTTGATCTGTCCCGGATAATCCATCTCAGACTCGATCTGCTGAGCGATCTGTCTTGCAACGAGGACCATCTTCTCATCATTGATGACCTCGGGAACGACCATGATCCTGACTTCACGTCCTGCCTGTACAGCAAAGCACTTCTCAACGCCGTCGTAGGAGTTGCATATCTCCTCAAGCTTCTGAAGGCGCTTGATGTAGCTTTCGTAGTTTTCGCTTCTTGCGGCAGGTCTTGCAGCGGAGATAGCGTCGGCTGCCTGAACTATGCAGGCAATGACTGTTCTGGGCTCGACATCGTTGTGGTGAGCCTCAACAGCGTGGATAATAACAGGATTTTCGTTGTATTTTTTACAAACGTCAACACCGATCTGAACGTGTGATCCCTCGATCTCGGAGGTGAGTGCCTTACCGATATCGTGGAGAAGACCTGCACGTCTTGCCATGTTGGCGTCGACCCCAAGCTCGGAAGCGAGGACTCCGCAGAGCTTTGCGACCTCGATAGAGTGGTCAAGGACGTTCTGTCTGTAGCTTGTACGGAACTTGAGTCGTCCGATAAGCTTGATGAGCTCATGGTTGAGACCGTGAACATTGGTCTCGATAACGGCCCTTTCGCCCTCCTGCTTGATGCGGTATTCCACTTCACGGCGGGCTTTCTCGACCATTTCCTCAATGCGTGTGGGGTGGATACGTCCGTCAGCGATAAGCTTTTCAAGAGCGATCCTTGCGACCTCACGTCTGATCTGGTCGAAGCAGGAAATAGTGATAGCCTCGGGTGTATCGTCGATGATGAGATCGACACCTGTGAGGGTCTCAAGAGTCCTGATGTTACGTCCTTCACGGCCGATTATGCGGCCCTTCATCTCGTCATTGGGGAGAGGAACGACTGAAACAGCCGCCTCGGACACCTGATCCGCAGCCACCTTGGCGATAGCCAGTGAGATATAGCTTCTTGCCTTCTCCTGACATTCGTCCTTGATCATCTGCTCGTAAGCAGCGACCTTGACAGCCTTTTCGTGGACGAGGTCGTCCTCAAGCTTTGAGATTATGTACTCCTTAGCCTGATCCTTGGTAAATTCGGAAATACGTTCCAGAATATCCATCTGGCTCTTCTTGATAGAGTCAGCCTCCTTCAGCTTTTCATCGGCTGATTTGATCTTCTGGTTGAGGGTTTCCTCCTTTTTCTCGAGGTTATCGGTTTTCTTGTCTAAATTCTCTTCCTTCTGCTGCATACGTCTTTCCTGACGTGACAGCTCTGCTCTGCGATCCTTGATCTCCTTGTCCGCTTCTGTGCGGAGCTTATGTATTTCGTCCTTAGCCTCTATGAGAGCGCTTTTCTTTTTATTGTCGGCATCCTTTTCGGCGTCCTCGACAATACGCTCAGCCTGCTGTTCAGCAGAACCGACGATAGCCTCTGCATCGCGCTTACGCTGTTCAACGCCTGCTGCAACGCCCTTCTTGAAGAACAGAAGATAGCCAAGAAAGACACCGCCTGCAAGTGCGACGAGGATAAGAACAATAGCCAGACCCGGGTTCATACAGTGCATTACCTCCTTTTCTGATATAATTAAAAGTTTGTATCATGTTTTAATTATTACTTAAAGGCGGTAAATGCCGCATTATTTTATTCATTTATAAATATATAGATCAAGAGCCATGCCCTGACAAGCGGGCTGACTCGCAAAAGATAGACGGACGTTATCCCGTCCAAATTTTTTGTTCCGTTATCATATTTAAAAACCGCGGCTTATATATATATCTTGCCCTGTGCGGATAATGATGTAAAACAAAGCTGCATATACTGCCATAGTAATATTATGCAAATAAATACAACATAATTATTATATAATATTTCAGCCGTTCTGTCAATAGATTTTTGGACATTTCTTCGCCGCAGCACATTGATACAACGTGGTTCGGGAAGCAGGCGGCGCAGGTAATATCTGCCCTGCAAATATATTATGCAGATCATATAAAAAGCCATAGCACTTCCGATATGCGGAAATACTATGGCTCACTGTTTCGGAATAACCGATGGACTTACTTTTTCTCGGGCTCGGGCTCGATAACGGGAGCGTCAACAGCGTTCTTTCTCACGCTGGCGATACCCTTCTTGCAGCTGTCCTTCTTGACATAGCCCTCGCTGGCGGCGATGATCTCACCGTTTTTTGCTTTAAGGCGGAATCTGAACTCGCCCGACTTGTCCTTGTATATCTCGAACTTCGGATTTGTCTCTGACTGGAATCCCTCGATGGTCTGATCCTCAAGATTAGCCGCGGGAGCATTCTTGGCAACGCTGGCGATACCTTTCTTTACGCTGTCGAGAGTATTGTATACCTCTCCGCCGGTAGCTATGACCTCGCCGTTACCTGCTTTCAGGCTGAATGTGAAGCCTGTTTTTGTAGCCTTGATGATAAATTTACCCATAAATGTTTTCAACACCTTTCAGCAAAGAATTACAAAATCGATTGTTTTTCGATTTACACCATAATTATAACTGAATATTATCATCTTGTCAATAGATTTTGTTAATTTTCATCAAAACGCCAAAATTATGAACAAATACTTACAGCTGCCCCTCAGCGGCAGATACCTGCCCGTTTTGCTATAAACAGCGTAAAAAAGCAAAGGGACGGTCTTATCCGTCCCATGATATGCATATATATCCCACTGTTCAGACAGTGAAGTTTTTTCAGATAACTATGAAGCTTTCGGGAACAGTCTCGCAGACTGCGGCAAAATAGCCCCATTTTTTCAGCTTTTCCGCACATATCTCAGCCTGCTCGCGGGTCTCGAAAAGCCCGAATACTGCCGAGCCGCTTCCCGTCATGACCGCTCTGAGAGCGTCCTTGTTGAGCATCGCGGACTTCAGCTTATCCACATCCTCAAGGCAGACTGCCTGTTCAAAGAGATTGCCGAAGTGCTCGTAAGCTCTGTCGGGAGCGCTGCCGATAGTCTCCGCAAGAGCCTTTGCGTCGGGGTGGTGCGGAGCTTCGAGCGCGTCGATGTTTCTGTAAGCCTCGGCGGTAGAGACTCCCTCGCCGCCCTTGGCGATAACAAGGATACGTCCCGAATAATCGGCGATAGGCTTTATTACCTCGCCGATGCCCTCAACATAGGCAGTTCCTCCCGTCAGGAAGAAGGGAACGTCCGCCCCCAGCTTTTCGGGAGCGCTGACGCTCTTGCCCGTAAGCTCTCCGAGGCAGTACAGCACAGCAGCCGCGTCGGTGCTGCCGCCGCCCATGCCTGCCTGTGATGGGATACCCTTTTTTATATGTATGCGGCAGCCGCAGTCCATGCCGTTCTCCTCAAAGAACAGCTTTGCGGCTTTATAAGCGATATTGCGTTCATCGCAGGGTATGGGGTCCGCGCTTGCGAACTCCTCGGGGACCTCACAGCCAAGCTCTATGCCAACCTCGGTCAGCTCCACGCTTACCTCGTCATAGAGTCCCACGGTCTGAAAAACGCTCTCGATGGTGTGGTAGCCGTTGGGCAGCTTCCCCGTAACATCCAGTGCAAGATTTATCTTTGCAGCAGTCTTTACCCTCATTACTTCTCAGCCTCCAGCTTTTTAAGGAACTTCTCGATACGGCTTATAGCCTCCATGAGGTGCTTGAGGGAGTAGGCGTAAGATATGCGGATATAGCCCTCTCCGCTGTCTCCGAAGGCGCTTCCGGGAACTGTTGCCACCTTCTCCTCAAAGAGCAGTCTCTCGCAGAATTCCTCGCTGGTGAGCCCTGTGCTCTTGATACAGGGGAACACATAGAAGGCTCCCTCGGGATTAAAGCAGGTAAGTCCCAGACGGTTGAACTCGCCAACCAGATAGCGGCGGCGGATATTGTACTCGTCCACCATCTTGTCCACCTCCGCATCGCAGGAGGTAAGTGCCTCAACAGCGGCGTTCTGGCTGATAAAGGGACTGCACATGATACCGTACTGGTGTATCTTTGAAATCTGACTGATAACTGGCTCGGGAGCGGCAACATAGCCCAGTCTCCAGCCCGTCATGGCATAAGCCTTTGAGAAGCCGTTGACGTAGATAGTCCGCTCTCTCATGCCCTCCAGCTCTATGATGGAGAAGTGCTTTCTGCCGTAGGTGAGCTCCGAATATATCTCGTCGGAGAGTATCATTATATTTGTATCGCGGAGGAATTCGGCAATGGGCTCCAGGTCCTCCTTGGTCATTACTGCTCCCGTGGGGTTGTTGGGGAAGGGCAGTATGAGCAGCTTTGTGCGCTCTGTGACCTTGTCTTTGAAGTCCTCAAGGGTCAGCTTGAAGTTGTTCTCTATCCTTGTGGGCACCGATACGGGCACACCGCCTGCCAGCTCCACCAGAGGAGCATAGCATACGAAGCAGGGCTCCACCACCAGCACCTCGTCGCCGGGGTCAAGGAGACCTCTTACGGCAAGGTCGATAGCCTCGGAACCGCCTACGGTCACGATCATTTCCTTGTCGGGATCGTACTTTACGCCGTGCTTTTTCTCAAGGTGGGTGGAAATGGTATTTCTCAGGGGCACGAGTCCCTTGTTGGGACCGTAGATGATGTGCTTACGCTCCAGCACCTTAATGGCAGCTTTTCTGATAGCCCATGGAGTGTTGAAGTCGGGCTCGCCCACGCCGAGGGAGATGACGCCCTCCATAGTTCCTGCAATATCGAAGAACTTTCGTATGCCCGAGGGCTTGATATTCTTTATTTTGTCCGAAAGGACCTTATCGTAGTCGATCACGATCAAACGAGTCCCCTTTCATCTGGCTCCTCACTGTCGATGAAGATGCCTTTTTCCTTGTATTTTTTCAGAATGAAGTGGGTAGATGTGGAGAGTATGCCGTCAATGGTGGCAAGTCTCTCGGATACGAAGAAGGCAACGTCCTTGAGGTTGTCGCCCTTTACCTCAACAGCAAGGTCATATGCGCCCGAGGACATAAGACTCACGCTTTCCACCTCGTCGTACATCATGATAGTCTTGGCGATATCGTCGAAGCCGCAGTCTCTCTGCGGAGTTACCTTCAGCTCGATGGTGGCGTAAACAGTGGACTTGTCGTAGAGGTCGTCGTCAACGATAACGCTGTAGCCCTTGATAACTCCGCTCTTTTCAAGCTTTTCTATCTCCGCAGCAGCCTCCTCCGCGGATATGCCCAGCATCTCTCCCAGCGCCGCGTTGGAGATACGGGCGTTCTGCTGTAATATTTTTACGATGTCGTTCATGGTATCAGTTCCTTTCATATAATATCAGTCTATGTCAATAAAATACGGTGTTCTTTTAATAAAGTAAGCAATGCGGCGGAAGCCTGCCGCTCGTGCGATGTCAATGCCCTTTTCTATGTCGGAGCCTATATCCTCAGCCCTGTGAGCGTCGGAGCCTATGCTGAGTATCTCTCCCCCGAGGTCACGGAAAAGCCTTGCGTATTTAAGGTCGGGGAAGCAGTCCCCGAAGCCCTGACGTATACCCGAGGTGTTGATCTCAATGCCCCTGACCTTTTCGATCAGTGCGCGGAAGCTCTCGGCGATAAGCTCATCAAACCGGCTTATATCGGGCTCAATGCCGTCCCTCTGCTTCATATAGCGCAGGCAGTAGGTAAGGTGCGCCAGCACATCGAACTCCACAGTGGTACACATCTCGTATATCTCGCGGAAGTACCGCTCCAGCAGGTCATATATCCTGTCCTCGGAGAAGTCCTTGCAGTCGATGTAGTAGAAGTCCCACTCATTGCGTATCTGGTGGAGGGAGCCGATGATGAAGTCAAGGCGCTTGTCAGCCGCAATTTTCGCCGCAATATCAGGAGCATGGTGCCCCTGTCCCATTTCCGTACCGCAGATGATACGGGTACTGCCGCTGTATTCTGCCTTTATCCTGTCCACAGCGGACACGGAGCGCTCAAAGTCCTGACCGAAGCCGAAGTCCTCGGACTGAACGTCCTCGCCGTAATGCTCACGGGGATACCACCAGTTGCACTCGCAGTGGTCGGTTATGGCATAGGCAGCAAGTCCCAGATTCTCCGCCTGTCTGACACAGTCCCCTATGGGCGCGTCGGAATCGAAGGAAAACTGAGTATGGGTATGGCAGTCGATCAGATTCATAGTTTCAGCCCCTTTTTAGTGTATTTTATTATTATAGCACATAATGAAGCAAATTTCCACTGTTTTTTAAAAAAAGTGAATAGTGATCAGTGTAGGGGACGGCGTCCCCGACGTCCCGAGCCTAACGATTTAAGCAATGTGAAACCGTGTACAGAGAACGCCGCCCTTACACGGGTCAGTGTGGTTTGCTGCGTATTTGCGGAACGCCGAGGGCGGCGTTCCCTACACGGTTTTATGCGGTCTATCACGTTATCGGCGCACGCCAGATGGGCACCCCTGCTAAGCACTATGCACTGATCACTAAGCACTGAAAAAGCGATATTGACTTTACGGGGCAGGTATGATATAATTATATCAATCATGTGGGGACTCCCCATATAACAACAAAACGGAGGTTTTTGATTATGAGAGCAGTTGTAACTGTTATCGGTAAGGATACTGTCGGTATCCTCCACAAGGTAAGCGGTATCTGTGCCGAGTACAATGTTAATGTTATAGAGGTGACACAGAGCGTTCTTCAGGATATGTTCGCTATGATAATGCTGGTGGATATATCGGCTATCAAGGGCGATTTCTCGGAGCTTGTTGACAGGATGACTGCCCTCGGTACAGAGCTTGGGCTCTCTATCCACACAATGCACGAGGATATCTTCAACTCCATGCACAGTGTCTGATGAAAGGAAGTCCGCTCAATGCTTAACGTATATAATATTCTTGAAACTATCCGCATGATACAGGACGAGTGCCTTGATATCCGTACCATCACCATGGGTATCTCTCTCCTTGACTGTATCGATACGGATATAGACAAGGCCTGTGAGAAGGTCTACAACAAGATAGTGACCAAGGCAGGCAGCCTTGTTCCTGTCGGTCAGCAGATCGAAAAGGAGTACGGCATCCCCATCGTAAACAAGCGTATCTCCGTAACTCCCATAGCCATGCTGGCAGCTGCCTGCCCCGACGGTGATCCCGTAAAGTTTGCAAAGGCACTCCAGAGAGCTGCCGACACCTGCGGCGTAAACTTCATCGGCGGCTATTCTGCACTGGTCCACAAGGGCTTCAGCGCAGGCGATATGGCTCTCATCAAGTCTATTCCCGAGGCTCTTGACGTTACACAGAACATCTGCTCATCCGTAAATATCGGCTCCACAAAGTCGGGTATCAACATGGACGCTGTAAAGCTCATGGGTCAGATAGTCAAGGAAGCCGCGGTAAAGACCGCAGACCGTGACTGTATCGGACCTGCAAAGCTGGTAGTTTTCTGCAATGCCGTTGAGAACAACCCCTTCATGGCAGGCGCATTCCACGGCGTAGGCGAGCCCGACTGCGAGATACACGTTGGCGTTTCCGGTCCCGGAGTTGTACGCGCAGCTCTTACAAAGTATCCCGACGCTTCAATAAACGAAATTGCGGACATCATCAAAAAGACCGCATTCAAGATAACCCGTATGGGTCAGCTGGTAGGCGCAAGAGCTTCCGAGCTCCTTGGCGTTCCCTTCGGCATAGTTGACCTGTCTCTGGCTCCCACACCTGCTGTGGGCGACAGTGTTGCACATATCCTCGAGGAAATGGGACTGGAAATGTGCGGCACCCACGGCACCACTGCCTGCCTTGCCATGCTCAACGACGCAGTCAAGAAGGGCGGCGTAATGGCTTCGTCAACTGTCGGCGGACTCTCGGGCGCATTCATTCCCGTATCCGAGGACGCAGGCATGATAGACGCAGCAGTTGCAGGTGTTCTCAGCCTTGAAAAGCTGGAAGCCATGACAGCTGTATGCTCTGTCGGACTTGACATGATAGTAGTTCCCGGCGAGATAAGTCCCGAGACCATATCCGCTATCATTGCAGACGAGGCTGCTATCGGCATGGTGAACTCAAAAACAACAGCAGTACGTCTTATCCCTGCCATCGGCAAGAAGGAGGGCGACACCCTCGAATTCGGCGGTCTGCTGGGAAGCGGTCCTGTTATGCCTATCAGGGAGAAGTCTCCTGCCAAGTTCATCAACCGCGGCGGACGTATCCCTGCACCTATGCAGAGCCTTAAAAACTAAGCCGTCAGGCGTAAACAATGTAGGGAACGCCGCCCTCGGCGTTCCGATGTAAGGGCGGATACCATCCGCCCTTTTTAATTCATAATTCATAAAAGCGGGGTGATACTATGGATATCCGCTATATACCCACACTTTTCGGTCTTCCCGAGGCTGAAAAGCTGACAGAGCTGAACACGGGACACATAAACCGCACATTCCTCGCGGACTGCGGCGGAGAACGGTATGTGCTTCAGGCGCTTAACCGCTCTGTATTCCCCTGTCCCGAGGCTGTTATGGACAACATCGCTGTCATCTCCCATGCCTTTGCGGAGTCAGGCAGCTCTGACACAGCCGTCCCGTGTTTTATCGCCTCTGGCGATAAAACATATGCGGTCGCGGAGGGAGAAGTCTGGCGTATTTACAGGTATCTTTCCGCGACCGCAACAGCCGCGGCTGAACCCGCGGCTGCGGGACGGGCATTCGGCAGCTTTATCAGAGTCATGGACGTCAAAGGGCTTAACTCTGCCGCTCTGCCGAGCGGCTACCACGACTTTGGCAGCTATTACGATGAGCTTACATCTCTGGGCGGAAAGGCTCAGCGGCTTGCGAGTCTGAAAGCTGAGCTGGACACCGTGTTCACAGAGGAGCTTCCTAAGCGTATCATACACGGCGACGCAAAGGCAGACAACGTCCTTATCGGGGACGCCCTGACAGTCATCGATCTTGACACCGCTATGGAGGGCTATGCCGCCATAGACTTCGGGGACCTTGTGCGCTCGTTGTGCGTAGGCGATATGTCAGACCTGTCCCCTGTCCGCGCAGCCGCACAGGGCTTTGCAGAGGGGCTTGACGGGCTTCTCACCGCAGAGGAAGTCAGCTCACTGTACTACGGCATATTGCGGAGCACGGGAGAGCTTGCGGTCAGGTATCTTGCGGACAGTCTCCGCGAGGAAAAATACTTCCGCGGCAAGAGCACAGCGGACTGCATTGCCCGTGCGGAAGAGCTCATGGCACAGATTGAAGCCTTTATCGCCGCAAGATCTGAGCTCAACGAGATCATAGCCGAAGCATTCGGATAATGTTCGGCTTGATATTTTTCGGAAATCATGGTATAATATATCAGACTCATACCCTGCAAACTCATGGGGAGGTGTAAAAGTATGGAAGCCATTGCCGTCATAGCAGTCATAGTCGTCCTGTGCATTGTACTGGGCGTAAAAGCCATATATCTGTTATTTGCCGCAGTAATTCTCATGGCGGCAGGTTTTGTGGTGTCCATGCTGCTCCTTGCCTTCTTTTTTGTGCGGCTGCTCTTTTCAAAAAAGCACAAATCGGTGTTTTCACGCATTGACCAGAGTCCGCGAAACAAGTTCAGGGTAGCATTTTACAAAATTGACGGTACGGAATACCCCAACATCTTCCCCGTAGAGAGTTTCCTGCACAGCAGGCTCTACCGCACAGACAGGGAATATACCGTCTTTCTCAGCAGAAACAAGAAATTCGTTTTTGACAGATTTGCCTGCATCACCTGCACTACGGGCACCATTATCGGTATCTCATGTGCAGTGGCGGCGGTCCGTTTCTTTATATCATAGGAGGGAATTATGGAGGAACACATCTGCGGCACTCACGGTGTCCACAAGGACATAGTCGAAAAGGTCTCAAAGGTAATGCCCGACGAAGCCGTTCTCTACGACGCTGCGGAGCTGCTGAAGGTATTCGGCGATTCCACAAGGATAAGGATAATATTCGTGCTCTGCCAGAGCGAGATGTGCGTCTGTGATATAGCAAGGCTCCTCGGCATGACACAGTCTGCCATCTCTCACCAGCTGAGAGTGCTCAAGCAGGCTCGTCTGGTCAGCTCCCGACGGGAGGGCAAGACCATATTCTACTCCCTATGCGACGACCATGTAAAGACCATTTTCTATCACGCCATGGAGCACGTTATGGAGTAACACACAGCATGAGATATTTTGATTTCCACACCCACGCATTCACCGATGCCCTTGCAGAAAGAGCTGTTTCGGGACTTGCCGACACCAGCGGCATAACTCCTGCCACAGACGGCACCCTTGCAGGGCTTCGCAAAAAAATGGCAGAAAACGGCATAGACCGCGCTCTGCTTCTGCCTGTCGCCACTAAGCCCTCACAGCAGACCACCATCAACAACTGGGCTGCCGAAATAATGGGGGACGGGCTTTACTGCTGCGGCACTGTCCACCCCGACTCCGAGGACGCGGTCCGGGAGGTAGAGCGGATAAAGTCTCTCGGGCTCTGCGGCGTCAAATTCCATTCCGAGTATCAGAAGTTCTCCCCCCATGAGGAGAGAATGTTCCCCATATACGAAAAAATAGCCGAGCTCGGGCTCATCGCCGTTTTCCACGGCGGCTGGGACCCATACTCCGAGAACATCGTAAGAGCAACTCCCCAGAGCTTTGCAGCCCTTGCGGAAGCATTCCCCCACCTGACCATAGTCGCCGCACATCTTGGCGGACTGGGTATGTGGGACGATGTTGAGCGATACACCGCAGGAAAATACGGGAACCTATGGTTCGATGTGGGAGTTATCTCCCGATATATCGAGGACGAACAGCTCCTCCGCATAATCCGTATGCAGGGAGCGGACAAGGTCCTTTTCGGCAGCGACTGTCCGTGGGACGACCCTGCCAATGAGATAGCCATGATAAACAGGCTTTCCCTCACAGAAAAAGAAAAGGAGCTCATCTTCTGCAAAAACGCAGAAAAGCTCCTGAAGATCATATAAAATGCGAAAAAGCTCATGTACCCCTACATGAGCCTTTTCTTTTCCCCTTATCAAGAGATAATCCCCTTATCCCTTCAGAGATCCGTCTGAAATCATGTTATATTTTTTGCGTTTCATAAGAGGAAGCTTTTTCCGCATACCCCTATGCGGCAGAGCGATCATTGCCCCGATCACCCCTATATCATGGCTGTTCCGTCACTATTGCTGCGTCGTTATACAAAGTTGTTTACCCCTGTGCGCATCTGTCCCCCCAGACCTTTCCGCGCACTATCATTAAAGAAGCTTTCTCTTATTTCAGCTTCGAATCCCTAACTTGGTCAGATGAGTTGTCTCACTCTCCGTCCCCCCGAACGGAGAGCAAGAAAAGCTTTCATCGCCGCTCCGAGAGCAGCTGTCATTTCCCCCGAAAGACTATCCATGGAAGATCAGTTCTGCGTATCGCCGTCATTGCTGTCCCCCGTACCGGACCCCCTACGTTTCTTGGCGTCAAGGTATGCGCCCGCGGCAGTGCCGACGGACATCCCTATTCCCATACCCAGTACCATATTTTTAAACAACGCCTGTCCTATGAGCATCCCCATGCTCATTCCGATACACATAAAGCACGACAGATACGATCCCTGATCCTTGTGCGGTGTTTTCTTGTTTACATCTTCATTTTTCATTGTAACGCCCTCAATGGCTTACATCTCGTCGAGAATGATCTCCAGACCCTTTTCCATTTCAGTCCTGAGGAAACCGCTTCTGTAACCCATTACCATGACGAACATAGCCTTTTTCATCTTGTCGTCATCGGCGATCTCCTTGGTATTCTCCGCCACCTCACGGGCTACCAGAGATTTTATGTGGTCACTGTCAAAAGCGCCCTCGTCCTCGGCGGTAAAGATTATCCTGCAAAGCATATCATAGAGAAGCACCTCCTCGACGATATCATCCGAGGTATCCTCAACATCGCCGTTTATGTAGCGCATAAGGTTCGCAATGTCCTCCAGCTTCATAGCCTTGCGGAGCATATTGATAAGAAGTATGCGCAGGATCTGCTTTTCGGAATATTTCTTGCCCTTTGTAGCCGAGACCCAGCCGCGCTTTATCCAGTTCTGTATGGTAGTGCCCTCAAGCCCTGTGAGCTTTGAGAGCTGCGACAGCGTAAGTCCGCCAGTTGCTTCGAGAACGGGAGAGATAAGCGAAAACGCCGATTCTCTTGCCTGTTCCGAAAATTTCATTGTTGTTCCGGGAATAAGTCTGTTCATAGTCTTTAACTCCTCTCTGACGATGATATGATTATATCACAGGTTCATATGAACTTCAAACGCTATCTCGGGATGTTTTTGAGCTTTTTTGGATATTTTTTTGCAATTATCATAGTATTTCATTGATTTTCACACTTTTTCGCGTTTTTTCGTATTGGTCTGACCACTTGATATATACAGCCTCCGCCGGCGAGCTCCACCGCCTGTTTCGCGGCACATCTCCCCCCAAACAGCCCTTTTCTCCGCGCCACTTGCTTTATTGCATATAATATGTTATAAGCCGGGAGCCACGCAGGCTGTTTCGCGGTATAAATATCAGAACAGTCAGTTTTTCTCCGCGCATCTTGCTATTTTCATACTTATATGTTATAAGCGGGGAGCCCCCGCAGGCTGTTTCGCGGCATAAATATCAGAACAGGCAGTTTTTCTCCGCGCATCTTGCTATTTAAGTACATTTATGTTATAATAAGACCAATAAGCATTTAATATGAATGCACATCTTAAATTACCGGCTGTTCACTCATCATGAACAGATATCCCTAAGGAGGTCTATATGAAATATACTCAGGGTCAGTATATCATTACTGATAAACACGCCATAGCCCGTGAGATATACAGCTTCACCATCTCATGTCCCGAGGTGGCTGAGGCAGCCTGTCCGGGACAGTTCGTACATATCAGGGCTAAGGGCTTTACTCTCCGCAGACCCATCTCTATCTGCGGCATAGACAAGGGAAAGGGCACCCTCCGCATAGTTTTCGAGATTCGCGGCGAGGGCACCTCCGAGATCGCAAAGCTCAACAAGGGCGACCTTATTGATATGCTTGCCCCCCTCGGTCACGGCTTTACTGTGGACAGCTCCTATAATAAGGTAGTTCTCATCGGCGGCGGCATCGGAACACCTCCCATGCTTCCCCTTGCAAAGATATACGGTGCCAAGGCAGTTGCCATAAGCGGCTTCAGGAACGCCTCTGCGGCTATCCTTCAGGAGGACTTCCGCAGCACGGGCGCCGAGACCATTCTCTGCACCGATGACGGCTCGGCAGGTATCCACGGCTTTGTTACACAGCCCTTTACCGAGCTGGCTGAAAAAGGCGGCATAGACGCAGTTTACGCCTGCGGACCCATGCCCATGCTCAAGGGCATAGCTGCCATCTGCAAGGAAAAAGGCATATTCTGCCAGATATCCCTTGAGGAGAGGATGGCTTGCGGCATAGGAGCCTGTCTGGGCTGTGCCTGCCGCACAAAGAGAAACGACGAGGAATATTTCGCACACGTCTGCAAGGACGGCCCCGTATTCAATGCTGAGGAGGTGCTCTGGTAATGGCTGATCTTTCTGTAAAAGTCTGCGGAACAGACTTCAAGAACCCCATAATCCCCGCTTCGGGCGTATTCGGCTACGGCAGGGAATACGAGGAGCTCTTCCCTCTTGAAAAGCTTGGCGGTATCGCCACAAAGGGAACCACCCTCCATCTCCGCACGGGAAATCTCGCTCCCAGAATAGCTGAGACTCCCTCAGGTATGCTCAATTCCGTAGGTCTCCAGAACCCCGGTATCGACCACTTCATCAGCACCGAGCTCCCCTATCTGCTCACAAAGGACCTTGTAGTCCTTGCAAATATCGCAGGCGCTACACCCGAGGAGTGCGCTGAGGTCGCTGCAAAGCTGGAGGACACCGACGTCCACATGATAGAGCTGAACATCTCCTGCCCCAATGTAAAGCAGGGCGGAGCAGCCTTCGGCACAAGCTGCGAAATGGCAGCCGAGGTCACAAGAAAGGTCCGTGCAGCAACGACGAAGCCCCTTGTGGTAAAGCTCTCACCCAATGTCACCAGCATCACGGATATTGCAAAGTCCGTTGAAGCCGCAGGTGCAGACGCAGTTTCACTGATAAACACTCTCCTCGGCATGAGGATAGACATAAACACAGGCAGACCCATACTCCGCAACAATGTAGGCGGCATGAGCGGTCCTGCGGTATTCCCCATAGCTGTACGCATGGTATGGCAGGTGGCTAACGCCGTGAACATCCCCGTTATCGGCATGGGCGGCGTGTCATCGGGACGTGACGCCATAGAGCTCATGATGGCAGGCGCCTCCGCAATACAGGTAGGTGCAGCCATATTCACAGACCCCTACGCTCCCGTAAGGATAGCCGAGAAAATGAACGAATGGCTCGACAGCAAGGGAATAGCGTCCGTAAAGGACATAATCGGAACAGTAAAGCCCTGGTAAATCGGAATTTATATTTGTAGGGGACGCCGCCCTCGGCGTCCCGCGAAATTTATTACACGCCCAACGGGACGCCGAGGGCGGCGTCCCCTACATTAGCTAACGGCTATGGGCTAACGGCTTAAATCAAAATTTAGCAAAGCTAAATTTTGATTTATCGGAGGATATAATGATAATAATGTCAGTTGACTTCGGCGACGCAAGAACGGGCATAGCTGTCTGCGGAAAAAGCGAGATGATAGCCTCACCCGTCACGGTCATTGCCGAAAAGGACTTCAACAAATGTATAGAAAAGACCGCTGCCCTTGCAAAGGAGCAGCGCGCTGAGCAGATAGTCGTCGGCTATCCTATGAATATGAACGGAACAGTCGGCGAAAGAGCCGAGAAATGCAAGCTCTTCGCCGAGGAGCTCGAAAAGCTCACAGGCTGTCCCGTAAAGCTCTGGGACGAGCGCTGCACCACAGTTTCGGCGCATAACGCCCTCAACGTCACCAACACCCGCGGCAAAAAGCGCAAGGCCGTTGTGGACGCTGTTGCGGCTGTGCTCATCCTCGAGAGCTATTTAGGCTTCAGGCGCAATTCGGGCGAGCCTACATAATTACCGACTTGATGTCGTCAAGAAGGTTGCCTGCAGCTCTGAGAGCCTTTCCTGCGTCCCGTTTTATGCTCATCTTCTTGATGGGACGTGCGCTTGAGAGCGCATAGCAGGCGAAACCTACCGCCGCACCTGCGGCTGCCCCTTTGGCAAGTGACTTAATATCCATTTCAAACACTCCCGTCTGTTATTGTCCGTTTCTGCGGACGATGATATTATCTGTATTTCAGAGAAAAATATTCTGAGAACAGAGGGAGAATGCCATAAAAGCAAAACTCTCAGCACTTATCCTGCTTCCGGCAGCGGCAGAGACAACTGCTGTATAAATGCGCTTTTGGCCGGATAAACACCGTGTTCTCCTTACAGAGGAGAACGATACTATTATAAATAACAGAAGGATAATTATGCAGAACCTTAATATCGTGCTGGTAGAGCCCCAGATACCGCAGAATACGGGAAATATCTCCCGAACCTGCGCCGTTACGGGAGCAAGGCTCCACCTCGTCCGTCCGCTGGGCTTCGAGGTAAGCGACAAGCACCTGAAGCGAGCAGGTCTGGACTACTGGGACAAGCTGGACATCACATACTACGACAGCCTTGCTGACTTCTTCGAGAAGAACAAGGACGGACACTTCTTCTACTTCACCACAAAAGGGCTCCATGTCCACAGTGAAGCGGAATACCCCGATAATGCCTATCTCGTCTTCGGACGGGAGGACAAAGGGCTCCCCGAGGAGCTCCTGCATGATAATCCCGAAAGCTGTGTAAGGATACCCATGCGAAACGAGCTGCGGAGCCTGAACCTTTCCAATTCCGTAGCCATAGCGGTGTATGAGGTCCTTCGGCAGTGGGATTACCCCGACCTTTCCCGTGAGGGAAAGCTGACAAAATACGAATGGTAAAGGAGATATTATTATGTCAAAGATAGCGTTACTTACCGATTCATGCTGTGACCTTTCAAAGGAGACCATCGAGGAGCTGGGAATAAAGCTGCTCCCATTCACCCTCACCGTTGGCGGCGAGAGCTTCAGGGAGACCATTGACAAGTCCACTCAGGAATTCTATGAGCTCCTTGAAAAAACAGACGAGATACCCAAGCATTCCCAGATATCTCCCGTCACCTTCGAGGAAGCTTACAAGGAGCTCTTTGAGCAGGGCTATACCGATATTATCAGTGTTTCCATAAACTCTCAGGGCTCAGGCACATACAACAACTCCATCATCGGAAAGAACGATTTCTTCGAGAACGTACCCGAGGCAAAGGACAAGGTCCGCATATTCAACCTTGACTCCAAGTGCTACACCCTTTTCTACGGCTATCCCATTATGGAAGCCGCAAAGAAGATACGCCGAGGCGCTGACGCCGAGGAGATAGTGGCATATCTGGAGGACTGGTTCAATGTCTGCGGAATATACGCAGTCCCCTACAACCTCAAGTACGCCAAGAAGTCGGGACGCATCTCCGCAGCAAAGGCTTTTGCGGGAGAGCTTTTAGGTCTCAAGCCCGTTATCCTCTTTGCCGACGGTACTACTACCATCGTTGACAAGATAAGGGGCGAGAAGAACATCGTTCCCAAGCTGGCAGAGATAGTGGAGAAGAACATGACTCCCCAGACTCCCTACCTGATGATACACGGCAAGGACAATACCCTTGCAAAGGAAGTGGAGAAGGAGCTCTACAAAAAGACGGGCAGAAAGGCTGAGATGTACGGCAGCATCGGCGCAGTTGTCACAGCAAACATAGGTCCCGAACTTGTTGCGGTACTGGTAAGACGCAAGAACAAGTGATATAAACTCAAAAGAGACAGGGCATAAAAGAGATGCTCCTATAGAAGTTTATGCGTAATTATCGGGGAAAAACCTTTCTGAGGAAAGGTTCTTTCCCCGAACCCCTTTTCCAAAGACTTTTGACTGGTTTCTATATGGAGAGGACGCCTTTATACATAACCAAACGACAGTTTTTTCAAACGTCCTCTCCATATAAAAACTAAAACAGAGTCTTCAGAAAAAAGTTAGGAAAGCACTCACCCACAAGAATTTCCCTTGATATAACTCAAGAAGCTTCTATAAGAACGCCACGATCCGCTCCGTCTTTTTTGATGTGTGCATTTGCCTGTATTTCGGGATGTAAAAGGGCTTTGACATTGCTTTTTTCACCCGTTGTCAAAGGCTTTTTGCAATAATTTTTGCAGATGTAAAAACAGTTTGGTAGCATTTTTCTCGCAGGACAGGTATACTGGTATCTGTCAGGAGAAAAAGCTCCGAAGGAGGAAACATGGAGATCGGAAACCAGATCAAAAAACACAGGACCAGACTCAAATGGTCGCAGGAGACCCTTGCGGAAAATGCATATGTCAGCCGCCAGACCATATCAAACTGGGAGAACGGCAAAAGCTATCCCGATATCCACAGCCTCCTCATTCTCGGAAAGCTTTTCAATATATCTCTTGACGAATTAGTCAAAGGAGATGTTGAAACTATGAACAACGAAATAAGCAAAAACGACACAGCAAAATTCAACAAGCTGGCATGGCTGCTGGCAGCGGAGTACATTATTATGATAGTATCTCCCCTGCCTCTCATCAAGTATCTCGGCTGGGTCGGCGGAGCCATCTGGGCTGCCATCACGGCAGTGTCACTGTTTACTGCCGTAAAGGTGGAAAAGCTGAAAAAGGCTAACGACCTTACCACATACAAGGAGATAAAAGCCTATATGGAGGGTAAGTCCCTTGACGAGATATCTGCCGAGCGCATAAAAAAAGGCAGCAAAAACCTCATGAAGGCGCTGTTCGGAGCAGTATCCGCCATGATAGGCTTCACGGTCTGCATACTGGTGGCATGGCTGCTGAAATAACGAAAAGGTAACGCATAAGAGTAGTACTTATATAGAAGTTTATATGTAATTATTGGAGGAAAAAACCTTTCTGAGGAAAGGTTCTTTTTCCCCAAGCCCCCTTTTTCCAAAGACTTTATAACTGAATTTAGCCCGACAGGGCGCTCCACACAAGATGTGAAAATCAGTAATAATACTGAGAGCGCCCTGACGGGGCTAAATTTAATGCTGAAAGTTTTAGGAAAGGAGTTTGAGGAAGAACCCTTTTTCAAAAGGGTTTTCCTCAATATCACTTGTAAAACTTCTATAAGAGTACCGTCCTTATCGCGTTCCCTTTTTATGATACAGCTGTTACTGCATCTTATATGAGTCGATCATCTTCTTGACCATGCTGCCGCCGATAGAGCCAGCCTCTCTTGAGGTAAGGTCACCGTTATAGCCCTCCTTGAGGTCGATGCCCAGCTCGTTTGCGGACTCCATCTTGAATCTTTCGAGAGCCTCTCTGCCCTTCTGTGTCATTACGCCCTTGTTATTGCTGTTATTGCTCATTGCTGTTTCTCCTTTGAAAAAATATTGATGCCGTGATAGTATTATAGCCTTCGCGGCATTTTTTATTACATGGAAAAATTATGATGAGCAAATATGTCAGCTGTCTGCCTTTGTATCGTATGTATCAAGGAAGCGGTGGACTCCCTCATCATCCTTATAGGCAATGACGGTGTTGACATTTACATTTTCGACGCTGCGGAAGATATTCTTCTCCACCTGCGGATTTACCTTCTTGAGCTCGGCGATAAGATTTTTTATCTCAAGGCGTTTTGACACCGAGCGGCTGTCGGGAGCGCAGGTGGTGCAGGTGTCGGTGAATTTGCAGGCGCACTGTATGAAGTGGAGCCCGTTGTAGTCTCTCCAGTGCTTGATATCGTCCTCCCTGACCAGATAGAGGGGACGTATGAGCTCCATGCCCTCGAAGTTGGTGCTGTGGAGCTTAGGCATCATGGTCTGTACCTGACCGCCGTAGAGCATCCCCATGAGAATGGTCTCGATAACGTCGTCGAAGTGGTGACCGAGAGCTATCTTGTTGCAGCCCAGAGCCTTTGCGTGACTGTAAAGGTATCCCCTTCTCATCCTCGCACATATATAGCAGGGGTTCTTCTCGATATTGTACACCGAGTCGAAGATATCCGACTCAAATATATGGACGGGTATGGACATTGAACGTGCGTTTTCCTCAATGACGCGGCGGTTCTCGGGACTGTACCCGGGATCCATGACAAGGAACACCACCTCAAAGGGGAATTTGTCGTGGCGTTTCAGCTCCTGAAAGAGCTTTGCCATGAGCATTGAGTCCTTGCCGCCCGAAATACAGACGGCTATTTTATCATTGGGCTTTACAAGCTCATACTCGTTTATCGCCTTGGTGAATTTGCACCATATTGACTTCTTGAACTTCTTCCGCAGGCTCAGCTCCACAGCCTCGGTGACCTGACTGTTCTCCATTTTCAGCCTCAGCCACTCCACATAGCCGCCCTCAAGGTTGTATGCGTCGAAGCCCTTGTCGCAGAGCTCGTCGGCAATATCGCGGCTGATGATACCGCTGCGGCAGCAGATGATGAGCTTCCTGTCCACGGGAAGCTCCGCCGCGGAGATATCCTCCTGCGCGATGTTGACAGCTCCGTCAATATGACCGTACTCAAAGGCAGAGCTGTCGCGTATATCTATAAGTGTAAAGGAGCCGCTTTCCAGCTTTGCCAGCTCCTCCGCCGTAATACTGTTTCCCATCAGAACACCTCACTGTTTTTTCTCTATGGGCAGCTCAACGGTGAAAACCGTTCCCCTGCCTGCTTCGCTGTCAACGCGGACCGTACCGTTGTGATACATGACGCCGTGCTTGACTATGGACAGTCCCAGACCCGTGCCCTTTATCCTGCGGGAGCGGCTCTTGTCCACGCGGTAGAAGCGCTCGAAGATACGTCCGATATGCTCCTTAGGAATGCCCATGCCCGTATCGCTGACGGTGATAATGGCACGCTGAGGGATATGGGCAATCTTCACATCAAGCTTTCCGCCGCTTACGTTGTACTTTATGGCGTTGTCGCAGAGATTGTACATCACCTCTCCGAGGATGGTCCTGCTGCCCATGAGTGAAACTCTCTCTCCCGACACTGAGACCGTAACACCCTTTTCCTCGGCGCTGAGCTTCAGGCGTTCAAGTATCTCCTCTGCCAGTGCATAGAGCTCAACGCTCTCATTCTCACGGGGAGCAGAGTCCTCGTCCAGCTTTGAGAGGGCAACTATATCGTTTATCAGGTTTATGAGCCTTTCCGGCTCGCTGCGGATATTTCCGCCGAACTCTGCCACGTCCTCCTGCCTGACCATGCCGTTCGCCAGCATATCGGCAGTTCCGTAGATGGTGGTCAGGGGAGTTTTCAGCTCATGGGACACATTTGACGTAAATTCGCGGCGCATGGTCTCAAGCTCCTGCTTTTCGGTAACGTCCATGATGAACACCACCAGTCCGCAGACCATATCTATGCTGTTGGCAGGACTGGCGATGACCTCGCGCTGACCGTCACCCGTGCGGAGGATGCACTCCGAGCGCCGTCCGCCCAGTGCATTGAGGAGACAGCGGCGGAACAGCTCTGAATTGTTGAGGGTATAGATGCTCTGTCCCTCGGTGAATGAGCCTGCTCCGAGGAGTCTTTTTGCGCTTGAATTGCAGGTGAGCACATTGAGCTTCGGGTCAGCGATGATGAGTCCCTCGGTCATGCTCTCGGTCATGAGGGTGAACTGCTCGCGGCGGCTCTGTATCTCGTCCATCTGGCGGCTTACCTTGATATTCTGGGTGCGGAGCTTATCCAGCAGGGGCGCCAGCTCCTCATAGCCCTTTATATTTGTCGGGTGAGCAAGGTCTATATCATTTATGGGCTTGACTATGTTTCGTGACACCTTTGAAGCTGCCAGCGCCGAAAACAGCACCAGTACCGCCAGAGTCAGCAGTATGGGCGTCAGCACCTTCAGCAGCTGAGCTGTCAGGGAGGTATGTACTCCCGAAACTCTTATGACAGAGCCGTCGGACAGCCTTACAGCGTGGTTCACGGTCTTCTGCATTATGGTGGCAGAGTATCGTGAGGAGCTTCCCTCACCGTTTTTCACTGCCTCTTGTATTTCCTTGCGGTCGGAGTGGTTTTCCAGCTCGGAAGCCTCCTCCTCCGAGTCAAAGAGCACCCGACCGTCCCTGCCTATCCATGTCACGCGGACAGCATCGTCTATATCCGCAGTCTCAAGGTAGCTGCTTCCGCTCTGCTCCACGGCAGAGGAAATGAGCTTTGCGTCCGTCCTCACCTCGGAGGCGGCAAGCTCCGCGGAAGCTCCGTACAGTATGGCGGTGACTATGATTATGGCAGCCACAACAGAAAGGCTGCAAATGGTGATTATACTGAGAAATATCTTCTTAGTCAAGGCTGCCGTCACCTGCCTTATAGCCTACTCCGCGGATAGTCTCGATGAGCTCTCCGCAGTCTCCCAGCTTCTGTCTGAGAGTCCTTATATGAACGTCAACGGTGCGGCTCTCGCCTGCGAAGTCATAGCCCCATATCTCCCTGAGGAGGCTGTCCCTCGAAAACACCTGTCCCCTGTGCCTCATGAGCATCAGCAGCAGGTCGTACTCCTTCAGGGTGAGGTTCACCTTTTCACCGTCGGCAAATACCTCATGCTTTGTGGGATAGACGGCGATACCGCCCAGAGAAAGCTTCTCTGTCTCTGCGGAGCTGCCGTAGGTACGTCTCAGCAGCGCCTTTATGCGTGATATCAGCTCCATTGTGCCGAAGGGCTTGGCGATATAGTCATCAGCGCCGTTGTCCAGCCCCTCCACCTTGTCAAGCTCCGTGCCCTTTGCGGTCAGCATTATCACAGGGAGCTTCTGCGTCTCGGGAACGCTGCGGAGCTTTTTCAGCACCTCCAGACCGTCCTCCTCGGGGAGCATACGGTCAAGGAGCAGCAGCTCGGGAAGCTCCGCTTTTATTGCCTCATAGAGCGCTGAGGGAGCTTCAAAGCCCTCGGCTTCAAAGCCCGAGCTTTTCAAGGCATAAATGACGAAATTTCTGATGCCCTCCTCGTCCTCAAGCATATATATCATAAAAAAGTCTCCTTTCCCTGTGGGAGAGTGATACGTTATCATTACTCAGTGTTCAGTGGTCTGACAAATAATATTATACGTCGCTTTGTGAAAAAATTCAAGTCCCTGTTAAAAACAGCCGAAAATACGCGGAAACCCGTCATAAATTTTTTGTGTATTTTTTAAAATTATAGTTGAATTTCTCGGCTGTTTGTGTTATACTGTAATGTGCAGACTTTTGCAATCTTATAAATATCCGCCTTTGTGTAAAACACCATGAAAGGGCGGAGGATCGGAGATAATATGAACTTCACAAATATGCTTACCAATCTCGCACAGATCTCGGACGCAGAAAATCCTACGATCTTCCCATTCCCATTTCCCATGCACATCGCTATCGCTATAATATCCGTGATCTTTTTCGGTTTCAGATTTGCAGTACAGAAAAAGCCATACCAGCTCATTTTTGCGATCGCAGTACCTATATCACTGCTGTTATGGGTGTCCAATGACAAGACCCTCTACTATACAGTTGGTATCATCGAGCTGATACTCATTCTCCTCGCTGTTATATCCACTTTCGTATTCAAGCCCAAGAAGGCAGAGGCAGCTGTTACAGCGGCTGCCGAGGAAAAGGCTGAGGAAGCCGGCAGCGACAAGGCTGACGAGGAGGAATAATCCGTGAAGATAGCAGTCCTTGACTGGTACACGGTCAACATAAGCGGAGATATCCCCACTACTCAGCTTGAGGAGCTTGGCGAGGTAAAGATAATACCGCTGACAAAGCCCGAGGAGACCGCCGCAAATATCGGCGATGCAGACATAGTCCTCTGCAACAAGGTGCTCATCACCAAGGAGGTCATGGACGCCTGCCCCAACATAAAATATGTGGGACTTTTCGCCACGGGCTTCAATAACGTGGACATCGCCTATGCCGCTGAAAAGGGCATAACCGTATGCAACGCGGGTCAGTATTCCACCAACGCCGTGGCTCAGCAGACCTTCGCCTACATACTTGACCGTTTCAGCCGCGTGAGAGACTACGATACAGCCGTGAAGAACGGCGAGTGGGAGCGTTCCCCTGCCTTCTCATACTTTCCCGTCCCCACCTCAGAGCTGGCAGGCAAGACCCTTGCCATAGTGGGCTACGGCTCGATAGGAAGAAAGGTAGCCGAGATAGGCTCAGCCTTCGGCATGAACATAGTTATAAGCACAAGGACTCAGCCAAAGGACTGCCCCTATGAGGTCACAGACCTGTTCACAGCGGCAGAAAAGGCTGACGTCATCACCTTCCACTGCCCTCTTACCGAGCAGACCGCAGGCATCATCAATGAGGAGCTCCTCTCCCATATGAAGTCCTCGGCAATGCTGATAAATACCTCAAGAGGCGGAGTGGTCAACGAAGCCGACCTTGCAGCTGCGCTCAGCAGCGGAAAAATTGCCGCCGCATACCTTGATGTGCTGGTAAAGGAGCCCATGTCTCCCGATACCCCCCTCAAGGGCGCAAAGAACTGCGTCATCACGCCACATACCGCATGGGCGCCTCTGGAGACCAGACAGCGCCTTGTGGATATCGTATGTGAGAACATCAGGGCTTGGCAGAGCGGAAAGCCGCAGAATAAAGTCAACTGAAGGAAGTCAGTACCTATGAGAAATATATCCGACAAAAAGCGTATCGTCATAAAGCTGGGCACTTCTACCCTTGCTCACAAGACGGGCAAGCTCAACATACGCCGCATGACCAACCTTGTGCGCGTTATTTCCGACCTGCACAACTCTGGCAGAGAGATAATCATGGTCTCCTCGGGAGCCGTTGGTCTGGGCGCAGGCAAGCTGGGACTCCCCGAAAAGCCAAAGGACACCAAGACCAAGCAGGCTGTTGCCGCCATCGGTCAGTGCGAGCTCATGCACGTCTATGACGATATGTTCGCTAAATACAGTGTCACGGTGGCGCAGATACTGCTCACCAAGACCATAATCAATAACCCCAATCACTGCGAGAACTTCATGAATACCGTGGAGAAGCTGGTGAATATGGACGTTATCCCCATCGTAAACGAGAACGACACCATCGCCATCGACGAGCTGGAGCTTGAGATAGGCGAAAATGATTCCCTCTCCGCCCTTGTTGCGGAGCTGTCAGGAGCCGACCTGCTGCTGATACTGTCAGACATCGACGCTCTCTACGATGATGACCCCCGCTCAAATCCCGACGCAAAGCCCATTCCCCTTGTTGAGGAGATAACTCCCGAGATAGAGGCAATGGCAGGCGGCGCAGGATCAAGTCTGGGCACAGGCGGTATGTCCACCAAGATAACCGCCGCAAAGATAGCCACAAATGCAGGCATCGACATGGTCATCATGAACGGCAGAGACCCCGAGAAGCTCTACGACCTCTTTGAGGACAAGGAGATAGGTACCCTTTTCAAGGCAAAATAACCGCCGACATAATTCACGGAGGTACGATATGATAATTTCCAAGGGCAGCGAGAGAGTGTCCAAGGAGGACACATACCTCAACTGTGCAGAGGTCTTCGCTTACAGAAGCACCTGTCTCAAGCGCAAATACGGCGCAGTCATAGTCAAGAACGACGCAGTGCTGTCAACAGGCTACAACGGCTCTCCCCGAGGCACGGAAAACTGCTGTGACAGAGGAGAATGTCCGAGGATACCACTTGGACTCCATCAGGGCGAGGGCTACGGTATGTGCAGAGCTGTACACGCCGAGGCAAATGCGCTGCTGAACTGCTCCCGTGAGCAGACCGTGGGTGCCGACCTCTACCTGACAGGTGTGAACCCCTCCGACGGCAGCATACACAAAGCAAAGCCCTGTCCCCTGTGCGCAAGGATGATAATACAGGCGGGGATAAGGAACGTATACCTCCGACAGAGCGACGCTCCCAACGACTATATAAAAATGCCTGCCGAAAAGCTTGAATGGTACCTTGAGGGATAAATCATAAAGCTGCTTATACAGACCGTAACAGCGGCTTCATCGTGTACAGAAAACAAGATATTCGTAATATATAACAGAGATCAAACAAGAGGTGTGAATAATGAGCTATACAGAGGAACTGGGAAAAAGAGCCAAGGCAGCCGAAGCTGCCGCAGCAGGCGCTTCAACTCAGATGAAGGACAGTGCCCTTGCAGCTATATCAAAGGCGCTAATCGAAAATAAGCAGCTTATAATCGAGGCTAACGCCAAGGACATCGCCGCTGCAAAGGCAAACGGCATGACCGAGGCTAAGCAGGACAGACTGAAGCTTGACGAAAAACGCATTGAGGGCATCGCCAAGGGAGTTGACGAGCTCATCGCCCTGAAGGACCCCATCGGTGAGGTCATCGGCGGCGGAAATCGTCCCAACGGCCTGCAGATAATCAAGACCCGCGTACCGCTGGGCGTTATCGGAATAATCTTCGAGTCACGTCCCAATGTTACAGTTGACGCGGCTGCACTGTGCCTCAAGGCAGGAAATGTTGTTATCCTCAAGGGCGGCAAGGAGGCAATAAACTCCAACATCTGCCTCGGAAACATCATGCGTAAGGCTGTGGAGGAAGCAGGTCTCCCTGCGGACGTTATACAGGTCGTTGACAACACAGACCGCGAGACCACCAACGAGCTCATGCGTCTCAACGGCTATGTGGACGTTATTATCCCCAGAGGAAGCGCTAACCTCATTCAGGCAGTAGTAAAGAACGCAACTGTTCCCGTTATCGAAACAGGCGCAGGCAACTGCCACGCCTACATAGACGCATCCGCAGACCTTGACATGGCTGTGAACATCACCGACAACGCCAAGACACAGCGTCCCTCGGTGTGCAACGCTATCGAGAGCCTGCTGGTACACAAGGACATCGCAGACAAGTTCCTGCCCCTTATAGCAGAGCGCTTCAAGGAGCACGATGTGAAGATATACGGCTGTGACAGGACCATCTCTATTCTCGGCAGCGGCATCGAAAAGGCTACCGAGACCGAGTATGCCACAGAGTTCAACGACTTCGTCATAGCAGTCAAGGTAGTTGACGACATCGACGAGGCGATCGCACATATAAGAAAGTACAGCACAAAGCATTCGGAGTGCATCGTTACGAGCTCACTTGCTAATGCACGGAAATTCCAGAAGCAGGTAGACGCAGCAGCTGTCTATGTCAATGCTTCCACCCGTTTCACAGACGGCGGCGAATTCGGCTTCGGCGCAGAAATAGGCATTTCCACCCAGAAGCTCCACGCAAGAGGTCCCATGGGACTTACTGAACTTACCACAGTAAAATACCTGATCAACGGAGACGGTCAGATCAGATAAAACCGCCGCCTCCGCGCGGCAACATCAGAATATTCACTTGATTTTGGAGGTCGAAATGGCTATTAGAAAAGATCTTGACGATATGCTCAACAGCCTTATGGACGGCGGCGGAAGCAGCAGTACGCCTGCAAGGAGCCATACCACACCAAGGGCTGTGCGAAAAAGCAGATTCGACAATATGTCGGTGGACGACCTGCTCCACGCTCTCGAGGAGGAAAAGCACCACATCGAGGACGAGCAGGCTGTAATTCCCGATAATACGCCGCCTGCGTCATGGGAATTTGCTCCCCCCACACACGAATTTGCTCCTTCCCCCGAGAGTATCGCCCCCGAGGAGTCTCCTGCCGAGGAGGTGCCCAATATCATTGCCGAGGTGATGCACACAGAGCCCACAGCGGAAATGACAAGGGTATTCGATACGGTGCCCGTAAGCGAGGAGCTCCCCAAGCCTGCTAAGAAGAAAAAGATAGTGATCACGGGAGAGCTGCCCGACTACGAAGCGCTCCGCCGTCAGGAATTTGAAAGAGAGCAGCAGGCGCAGAGAGCTGCGGAAGCTGCCGCAGAAGAGGCAAGAGCTGCCGAGAGAGCAAGGAGAGCTGCTGAGGCTGCTGCCGAAAGACAGCGTCTCGCTGAGGAAGCCGAAAGGCGCAGACTTGCACAGGAGGAGGCTGAGAGACAGCGCCGCCTTGCAGAAGAAGCTGAGCAGGCACGTCTCGCTGAGGAAGCTGAAAAACGCAGACTTGCACAGGAGGAAGCTGAGAGACAGCGCCGCCTTGCAGAGGAAGCTGAGCAGGCTCGTCTCGCTGAGGAAGCCGAAAAGCGCAGACTTGCAGAGGAAGAAGCCGAGAGACAGCGCCGCATAGAGGAAATGAAGCGTCTTGCGGAAGCTGCCGAGGAAAAAGCACCTGCACCGGTTACATTCGCCGAGGAGACGATAGTCAACTCCTCCGCCGAGGAAGCCGTTGACGCTGCAATAGAGGCTCTCGGAGAAGCCGCTGCCGCTCCCGCAGAGGAGATGGCAGAAGCTGCCGCCGAGACAGCAAAGCCCAAGAAGATCAGCCTTTTCAAGAAGCTGAAAAACAAGGGCAAGGACGAATTCAAGCCCGATACGGAAGCTGCTCCCGAGGACGGACTTTTTGAGCCGGCAGAGGAGCCCTCCGCTACCGACCTTATCGATGCAGCCATAGCCGCTATACACGATGAGGAAGTGTCTCACGAGAGCGATCCCGTGGGAAGTATGCTGGAAAATATCCGCGAGGATGCAGCAGAAGCCATTGCCGACATGAACGAGACAAAGGCTGAGGAGCCTGAAAACACAAGCGACCAGCCCCTTATAATGTCCGACGAGGACATCATCTCGGGACTCACTCCCGACCTGAAGGAGCGCTTTGACGCTCTCCCTGCCGACAAGCAGCAGCAGGTCATCGAGATGCGCCGCGCACAGATGGGCGCTATCGCTCCGCCTATCGTTATTGACGAGCCCGAGGAGGACATACTCCCCGATGAGGATATAGCTCCCGAGGAGCCTGAAACTGCCGAAAAGGCTGAGGAGACAGCTCCCGAGAAGCCCGAGGATGAAGAAAAGCCCGCAGAAGCTGCTCCCGTAAAGGAAGAAAAGCCCAAGGGCAAGGTGACATCCGCACTTGAGAGGATACTTGACGAGGACCCCGATGAGCTCATCGCTCAGCGCAGGGAAAACGTGGAGAGCAGCTCCGATGAACCTGCCAAGGACCCCAACAGAAAGAAGCTCCTCTATACCATTCTCGGCGTAGTAATGACAGCATTCGCCATAATCGGTATCATTGCCACAGTTTTCAAGGGTATCGGACTGGCAAGAAGCTTCACATCAGGCGAGGTAAAGAAGGACAGCTTCACACAGATGGTCTATCCTGCCGTAATCATGGATATAGAGCCATTCAGCGATCCCTCACAGCTCACATCTGAGCAGATCGTTACTGCTACCATCTGGTCCATCATCATGGACGACAGCAAGATATCCAAGTATGACGCCACACTTGACACAGTGACTATCCCCGACGTTGACGTAGAGAAGTACGCAGTAGAGCTGTTCGGCGAGAATATCCCACAGTTCAACCACTGCACCGTAGGTCCCGTTGAGTCCAGATTTTACTACTCCGACGGAGCATACAACGTAAAGGTGAAGCCTATCACCCATACATACGCTCCCGAGGTAAAGTCTATCGTCAAGAACGGCAGCGAATACACACTTACCGTTGATTATATCGCGGAGCTCCCCACATGGATGGAAAAGAACGTCGCCAAGCAGGCTGAGTACAAGCTCACCGAAAAGGAAGACGGCACATTCCGTTTCAATTCCATGAAGATAATCTCCGTAAACAGCGGCAATATCTGATACAGTGCAGAAAGCTCCTGAGTGCTTGAAATGCTCAGGGGCTTCGTTTTTTCTGATAAATCATAATTTCGAGCTGAGCCAGCTCGACCGCTTGCCACGTTGTCGCTCGTAAACTCGCTTAATAATATCAAAAATGGTATTTGTACATCGCTTACAGCACAATAAGTACGCCGAGCCTATGTAAGGGATTCCAAAGGGACTGTGTTCCTTTGGCAGAGTCCAGAGGCGGCGCCTCTGGTCGCCGCTTTCAGCTTTTAAGGCGGCGAAATAAAACAAAGCGCTCCGCAAGGGTGAATTTCAAAAACAGTCCGGTGGACTGTTTTTGAAAGAGGGACGCCCTGCAAGTGAGGGCGTCCCTTTTAACGGCGGATGATATCCGCCCCTACAATACAAATTTCGTGGGACGGCGAGGGCGCCGTCCCCTACATTATGCTAATGGCTATGGGCTAACGGCTTAAATCAAAATTTAGCAAAGCTAAATTTTGATTTATCTCAGCCGCAAAAGGTTACAATTAAGGAAAATTACCGCTGAAATTGTTACAAAAAAAATACAAATTCATATGTTTTCGCAATATCAGTCATTAAACAGTTGACATTTCGGCGATTTGCTGTTAAAATAGATATGATGCCTATTTAGGGCATTGACTTTTCTTTAGGAGGAGGAGCTGCTTTGGGAGACAGTAAATATTGCTTTAAATGCATGGAACCATACGGACAGGAGCTTCATGTTTGCCCGTCATGCGGATACGTTGAAACTGCTTCATATGACCCCATGTACGTCCCACCCGGTACTATACTCCACAGCAAGTACCTCTGCGGTATTCTTCTGGAATATAACGGCGAAGGCGCCACATACATCGGCTGTGATACGACCACAGGCAAAAAGGTACTTATCAGAGAATATATGCCCATAAACCTCTGCACAAGAGTCAAGGGCAAGGCTATTATCAGCGTTAACTACAACAACCTTGCAAAGTACAAGGCTTTCATGGCTGAGTATACAGAGCTCAACAAGTCTCTGGCAAGACTGCGCAATAACTCAAATATACCGCCTGTACTCGATATGTTCGCCGAGAACAATACCACCTACACCATTTTTGAATACATCGAAGGCGTGAAAATGCTGGATTATCTCAAGGAAAATGCAGGAGAGCTGAGCTGGGAACAGGTCTCCAAGATATTCCCGCCCCTTTTCACGACTATAGGTATCCTGCACAACGCAGGTATCATACACCGTGCTATCAGCCCCGATACGGTCTATATCACCGACAAGGGCGAGCTGAAGCTCTCAGGCTTCTGCGTATCCGCTGTGAGAACAGCCAACGCAGGTCTTGAATATGAGCTCTTCAAGGGCTATGCCGCTCCCGAGCAGTATTCTGCCAACAGCAGCAGCCGTCAGGGCTCATGGACAGACGTTTACGGTGTCTGCGCCCTTCTCTACCGCGCACTCACAGGCTGTATGCCCGTTGACTCCGTAAGCCGACAGAAGCACGACGACCTCCACGAGCCTCATATGCTGGATTCGCGCATTCCGCGCCACGTTTCCAGAGTCATCATGGAGGGTATGAACCTCAACGGCAGAGACCGTATACAGACCATCACAGAGCTGGTAACAAGACTTTTCGAGCAGCCCGCAGAGGATGAGGAGGACATGGACAGCACAGTTCTTCTTGACAGCGGTATCCCCTCGGAAACTCCGTCAGCCGCTCCCGAGGCGCCCGTATATCAGCAGAGTGCATATCAGCATGAGCAGCAGAGCTATGAGCAGCCTCAGGAAGTTATCCACCAGCGCAGCACGGCTTCCTACAAAAAGCCCAGACGTGACGACAGTTATAAATACGAAAAGGTCAACACAGTTGACAGGATAAAGGTGCCCATAATCATCGGACTCCTGCTCCTCGCAATACTCCTGACCCTTTCTGTAATACTCATAAGCATACTCACACCGCCAAAGGATGAGACCTCATCCGTGAGAACAAGACGTTCCTCTATCAGCTCCAACGTAGTTGACGACGCTGAGGCTACAAAGGCTGCTGACACCGAAATGCCAAAGCTTGTGGGACGCTTCTATGAGGTAGTCAAGGAAAAATGGAAGGATTATTTCGTGCTTGACGCGGAATATGAGTACAATAACGATTACGAGAACGACATGATCTTCGAGCAGGCTGTTCCCGAGGGCGAAATGGTATCTCAGGGACAGGTCATCAAGGTCAAGGTCAGCAAGGGCAAGGAATCCGCTTATATCCCCGATTTCGCAGGAATGACCGTGGATCAGTACAAGAACGCCCTTGACAAGGCAGGAATAACCGACTTCAACTATCAGTTCATCGAATCCAAGAGCTCATACGGCAAGGCAAACACAGTCGTAGAGCTTCAGGTGGACGGCAAGGTAGTTTCGCCGAACACACTGTTCAGCAACAAGGAGGGCAAGAAGCTCACTGTATTCTATGTTTCCGAGAATGCTAACGCTCAGCAGTATGCTACGGCAGCTCCTCAGGTAACAGAAGCACCTGCTACAACAGCAGAGCCCGTAACACAGGCTCCTACAACAGCGGCTCCCGCACCTACGGATTCTCCTCCGACGGATCCTCCTCCGACTGATCCTCCCCAGCAGCCCGAACAGCCCGTAGAAGGCGGCGAGGGCAGCGGCGAAGAACAGCAGTAAGACCGCTCAATAACAAACATAAAGCCATAGTATTTCTCATAAAGAAGTACTATGGCTTTTCTGTATCCGACCATACCACAATGAAAAAGGCAGCCGAAGCTGCCTTTTTCCTATTAGGGAGAACTGAGATATCTTAAACTCTTGTGCCGCCTGTCAGCGTGCCGCCGTATGCAGCAAGCTGAGTCTGGTCAAGCTGCTGGAAGTATGCAGAACCGCTGAGGGTGCCGCCTGTGTAGAAGGAAGCTCCCGATGTGCCTGTGCCGCCTGCTTTGAGCTGGCTGACAGACTTGTCAACGATGAAGGAAACTATTACCTTTCCGTCGCTGCCCACCAGTGAAAGTCTGGTATTTGCGCCTACGTTTGCAGAAGCTGTCACACTTGCGGACATTGAGCTTCCGCCCATTGCCATACCGCCCGAAGGACAATCGGTTATCCATGTACCGCCGTTTACGATGATGGAGCTGCCGCCGTCGCCGCAGTCAAAGGGCTCGTTGCCGTTTGATACGAGGTAGCCGCCGTTTATCTCAATATTACCATTAGAGTCGAAGCCGTCATGGTCGCCGTTTGCAGCGTTCACGATGGCTAATCCGCCGTTGAACTGCAGGATATAGTCGCCTGAGTTTCCGCCGAAGCCGCCTCCGCCGAAACCTCCGCCGCCCTGCCCCCAAGGCATACCTGTGTTGCCTGTGCCTGAGCCGTCACTTCCACCTGCTGCGTTGAAGCCGTCATCTGTGGAATTAACGATAACAGAACCGCTGTTCTGATATATCTTCTGGGCTTCGATACCCTCGTAGCACTTCTCGGCAGCTATAACGATATCATCGTATCTGCCGCTGTCCTTAGTGCCGATTGTGAGGCTATGGTCGGCGTGAGCGCCGTCATCAGCCGATGAGAGCTTCAGCTCGCCGCCTATGAGCTGCATATCGCCGCCGCAGTGGAGACAGTCGTCCGAGGAGTCTATGGTGACAGTACCGCCGTTGATGGTGATATCGCCAACGCTCTGCCATGTGGTGCCCGCTTCGTCATAGAGACCGACAGCCTTGATGCCCTTTGCGGAGATATCGGTCTTGTTGGAGTTTCCGTCCATACCCATACCGCCGCCGGGTCTTCCCCAGCCGCCTGTGTTGCCGCCGGCAGTTGTACCGCTGCCTGTGAAGGAGCTTCCCTCATAGGTCTTGATATTGAGTTCTCCGCCGTTCATAACGAAGAACTGCTCTGCGGAGATACCGTCAGCATAGGATTCAATATCCACTGTACCGCCGTTTATTGTAACGATGCCCACCTGCTTTGCAGTCGAGGACACATCTGTGGATGTAGCCTTGATACCGTCCCCTGCCTTGGTATTTACGCTTACACTGAGAGTGGAGTAGTCCACCTCTGTGCCGTCATCTGAGGTATTGCCGACAGTAACGCTGTCCTTGCCGCGGATACCGTCATCAGCAGCGTTTACTATGAGAGTGCCGTTGTATATCTTTATATCGTCCTTGCCGACGATAGCGTCTGCGGCATTGCCGTTTACAGTGAGCTTTCCCTTGCCCTTGAACTTTATGTCGTCCTTGGAGTAGATAGCTCCCGTATCGCCGTCAGCGTTGGTGTAGCTCGTACCGTCCGAGATAGTATTCTCAGTACCGTTCTTAGCGACAATAACCACCTCGTCTGCGATAGATGCTACATATATAGGAGAATTAGTTGTATTTGTAAGGCTCATGCCGCTGAGGTCGAGCTCAACGACGCCGTCGGGATAGACAGTCTTATCTACGTCAACGATTATCTGTCCGCCGGTCATCCCGCCGGTTACTGTAAAAACACCGGGCTGCTCAATAGTACAAACGTTGTTTTCAACCTTGGCTTCCGATGAAGCATTTGTTGTCATGCCCGAATCAGCGAGGGTAATGGTAAGTCCCTCGGGAGCGGGAGTAGGCTCGACAACTGTGGTGCCGCCTGTGCCTGACGGGTCAACATTGTTGAATGTTGTAACGAGACTGAGCTGGAACTGAGTCTGCTTGCCGTCAGTATGTGTTACAGAAGCGCCTGTGGACAGGTTCTTGAAGCTGCATGACTTAGCACCGTTGATAGCAGTATCGCTGTAAAGCACATACTTGTACTTCTTGGTGTACTTGGCATCGATGCTGCCGGAAACGAGAGCGTTTGCCTTCTTCCATGTGCCGTCCTTCTCATTAGTCGCGTCATTGATACAGTTGAGGAGCACTGTGGTCTGTGTGGTACCTGCCATGAGCTTCTCGTCTGCCTGATTATCGGTAGCAGTAGCGATAACAGTACCGCCTGTGATATTGATAGCAGTTACAGCTGTGAGACCGCGGTCGCCGCCTGCGATAAGAGTACCGCCGCTGACATCAATAGAGGTCTCAGCCTGAACAGCGTCATTTCCTGCCTTGATGCTGGTATTACCGCCTGTGATAGAAACAGCACCCTTGCTGGACTTGATACCGTCGCCCTCGGAGTCGATATTGAGGACACCGTCCTTGACTGTAACAGACTTCTTAGCCTTTACAGCGTCAGTGCCGTCGGTGGAGTTCAGGGTGGTGATATTGACTGTACCGCCGTTGAACTTGATGTCATTGTTGCTGAATACAGCGTCCTGAGTATTTGCGGTTATCTCAAGGACACCGTCGCCCTTGTCGCCGCCCTTGAAGGTAATATCGTCCTTAGCCTCGATAACGGCAGTGTTGAGGTTATCGCCTGCATAAGCTGTATCGCCGTCGGAGATACTGTTAGTAGTACCGTCCACTATATTGAGAGAGGTATTCTCGGCATTAGTGATAAGAACAGCAGGAGCGCTCTTGCCTGTGATATTAACGCCGTTCAGGAAGATCTTGACTGTATCGGGGTCAGCAGCCTCATCGGGGATATTTACCTCGATCTGACCGTCGTCAAGAGTTCCGTCGATATAGAACTCGCCCGAATGAGTGATAGTTACCTTAGTTCCCTCAACAACAGCATTCTCGCCCTCTACCTCGATGGAGGTGTTCTTCAGATGTATCTTTGTAGCCTCGGTAACGGGGTCAACGCTTCCTACGGGAGTAAGCTTTCCCTTGCCTAAAAGGTAAAGCTGGATAGTAAGTGCATCGTTGCCGGTAACGCCTAACTCGCCGTCACAGTCTGCATTGAGCCAGCCCTGCTCCTTGAAGCAGAGCGGATCTGAGCCGCCTTGTGAATACTTATTCGGGTTGGCAAGTGCCTGCATGATGAGGATAGCATCTGCAAGCTCAACAACTCCGTCACCGTTGGAGTCGCCGAGAGTTTTGGATAATTCGGTCTCTGCCGCAAAGCTCATTGCAGGAAGTGCAGAGCCGATAACGCAGGCTGCCGAAAGACCTGCCAGCAGCTTTTTAAAGCCGTGCTTTTTCATAAATATCAATCTCCTTTTTTAATATCGACCTGATCTCTGGTATCCGATCCTCTTAGATTATGACTTAATTATAGTGCAAAGACCTTAAAATAATCTTAAAAACGGCTTAAAATAGATTTAAGATTACCAAAAACAGGTAGTATAACACAGTTAAATTATTATGTATGATTTGTTCCTAAGCTTTCCGTCTATAATAATTATACATTATATTTTGACAATTCGCGACTCCGCGAGGTGAAGATTTCAAGTTAAAATAAAAAAGATTTGTGAAAGAGCTTGACAAATGAAAAAACATGAGATATAATAAAAGCACAGAAAGATTGAGTTCAATTTATTTGCGCATAATTTATTAAAGGAGGATCATATATGTCAGTTTACGATTTCATAGTAAAGGCACAGAACGGAACAGAGGTAGCTCTCTCCGACTATAAGGGAAAGGTGCTTCTCATCGTCAACACCGCAACAGGCTGCGGATTTACACCTCAGTATGACGAGCTTCAGGACATCTATGAGGAGTTTCAGGCAAAGGGACTGGAGATACTTGACTTCCCCTGCAACCAGTTCGGCGAGCAGGCACCCGGAAGTGATGAGGAGATACACAGCTTCTGCACAGGCAGATTTGGAATCACATTCCCCCAATTCGCAAAGATCGATGTAAACGGCGACAATGCTATCCCTCTTTATAAGTGGCTTGTGGAGAACAGCACCTTTGAGGGCTTCGGCAAGGGACCCAAGGCGCTTGCCATGGGCGGAGTCATGAAGCTTATGGACAAGGATTACAAGAACAACAGCAAGATAAAGTGGAACTTCACAAAGTTCCTCATCAGCAGAGAGGGCGAGATAATAGGCAGATTTGAGCCCACCAACTCCATGAAAGACCTGCGGGCAGCAGTAGAAAAGGCACTGTAAAGCAAAGCCCCGAAGCATAAGGGCTACACTCTTATAGAAGTTTTACAAGTGATATTGAGGAAGAACCCTTTTGAAAAAGGGTTCTTCCTCAAACTCCTTTCCTAAAACTTTCAGCATTAAATTTAGCCCCAACAGGGCGCTCTCAGTATTATTACTGATTTTCACATCTTGTGTGGAGCGCCCTGTCGGGGCTAAATTCAGTTATAAAGTCTTTGGAAAAAGGGGGCTTGGGGGAAAAACCTTTCCTCAGAAAGGTTTTTCCCCCAATAATTACATATAAACTTCTATATAAGTACTACCCTTACGCTTCGGGGCATTTTATTGATTACAAAGCTGCTTTCTCAGCCTTATCATATCGAACACATCAACCGTAAGATCGGCATTCATATCCGCTGCATTGAACTGCTTCTCGCTGAGAGTCTCCTTTTTCAGCAGGTGATTCTGGAGCGTTACCAGATCAGCCACATTAACAGAACCGTCCAGATTGATATCGCCCTCCAATGGCTCGGGCTCCATAGTCGGAATGCCCATGACGATGTAGTTCACGCACTTATAGGTCTGTCCGTTGCTGCCGAGAGACACCTTCTCCCCTGCTTTGACATCCTTTCTGTACATCATAAAGCTCAGGTCGTCCACGGTGCAGAGAGTCCTCATGAGCACATAGTCATCAAGCCACTGAGGCGGAGTCTCCACGCGGCTGTCAAGTCCCACATAGAGAGACATATCCGCAGCAGCCGTAAAGGAAGCCGCCTCGCCTGTGGTGCCCTTTGCATCGCAGGCAGTCATGAGCACCTCGGCACCGTCAAGCCCTGACTGGAGCTGAGTTATGCGGAAGTCCCTGTCTCCGAATACGGGAGCTCCTACATAAGCCGAACCTATCGCCCATTTATCGGGGAAAGCCTGTTCTGTGACCTGAACGTCCTTAAAGAGCTTTCCGCTGAGAGGAAGCTTGTCCTTTCCGAACACAAAGCTGTCCAGATTTACAAGATAGCCCTCACCGCCCGTGAATTTTATATATAGGTCGTGAGTTCCCGATATCTTGGGAATATTCACTTCGATTTCCTTATAGTCCGTGAAGCCGCTGCTGCCGCCGAAGCTGACACTCGCCGCAGGCTCGCCGCTGAGACCGTCAAGGTAAAGCTCCATAGCCGCCGCATTGCCTGCCACCTTGGCGCGGAAGCACTGAGCACCGCTGCCAAAGTCCACTCTGCGGTACATGGTCCAGTCGCCGTTTTCGATATAGGCGATATTGCTGTATCCCTCGTTGTCCTCGGTGCGAATGCCCTCCTGAGCGTCAAAGCTCTCGGCTTCGATAGTCTCAAAGGCAGACACCGTTGGAAGGGGCGTTCCGCTTTCGGGAGAGAGCTCCGCAACGCCCTCGGGGAAGGAATTAACCGTCAGGTCGTTGATGTAGTACTCTATGTTCATATAGCCCTTGCCGCAGTAGTCCCCTGCATAGTCGGAGGGGTCTGAGGGGTCGAGACCTCTCAGCAGCTCCCAGTTATCGTCCATGCCATCGTTATCGTTGTCGGTTATTTCCTTTTTGGTAACGGGAGAGGGATAGCTGTAAGAAACTCCGCACTTTATATTGTACTTGTTGAGGTTTGCCTCTGAGGAGTCATATTCCGCAGTACCGCTGCACTGACCTGTGCCGTTACGGGTCTCCTCGGCGCACTGTCTGTCGATGGCGGTACGCTTATCGGGAGCGATACCGTTTCCTGCGAAGCTGATAACATGGTCATATGAAGCCGCGGCGCTTTCGGCAGTACCTGCTGTGGAGACATTCTCGCCGTTGATATTTATGGGGAAAGATGTACCGCTGTAAAGGTCGTTCTTGGTGATGCCGATGCCATCCTTGACGGTGACGCCCGACCAGTTGTCCCCCGTTATGCTGTGGAATGAACCGTCCTTGTTGATAAGGCGGTTTCCCTGACAGTACACCTTGAAGTTCTCGGGCTTGGTGGTGCTGTCCACATACATCCAGTGGTAGCCGCCCGTGGTGGAGCTGCCTGCCTTGAGGGTATTGTTCACATAGTTCAGGTGACCAATGGTACCGTAGGCGGTCTGATAGCCCCAGTCGTAGATGATGTTGTTGGTGAAGTCCGCGGTGTACTTGTCGGGCACCTTTCCGCGGAAGTTACGGGAGACATTGTGTATTATCAGGTTATGGTCAAAGGTAAGGTCGCCCTTGCCCAGCATTATCCCAAAGCCGTGCAGACCCTTCTTGTGACCTCCCCATGAATCCGCAGGACCAAGCACAGAATACTGCACGGTATAATTGGTGTTATTGGAGTAGAGTCCCCACTGTTCATCGGTAGTCCAGCCCATTGAGCAGTGGTCTATTATGGAATTGGAGCCCTTTGCGCCGCCCCATGCGTCGTTTCCCGAGGAAGTAGCCGCATAGGGACCGGGACGGGAGCTGATATAACGGCAGATGATATTGTCCCCCGACATACCCATTTTGTAGTTTTTGAGGGTTATTCCCGAGCCTCCGGGAGCAGTCTGACCAGCGATTGTGATATTGCTCTGGCAGAGAATGTTGCCCTTCAGCTCTATGGTGCCGCTGACATCGAAAACGACTATTCTCCCCGACTTGCTTACAGCATCACGGAATGAGCCCTCACCGCTGTCGTTAAGGTTGGTAACGTGGTATACCTCTCCGCCGCGTCCGCCGGTAGCGTACTTGCCGCCGCCCACAGCTCCGGGGAAGGCAGGTATTGCCGCGGCTGCATGAGCCTTCATGGCATTTCTCCGCGGAGCTCCTGCATATGCCGACGTACAGGCAACTGTCACCGCCGCCGCAAGAGCTGCCGCTCTTTTAATATTCACATACATATCAATATCCTCCTGAAAAACAGCCGATTTGATCTATATTAACATTATACATGATATTTCAAGATTTTGCAATGAAAAATAGTACTTTTCTACTGCATTTATTTACTTTTCAGGTGAAAGGGTGGACATTTCCCCGTGGAGGATAGTCTCACGGTACATGATAGTGCATAAAGCAAAACCCCCGAGTGCTTTGTGAACACTCAGGGGCATTACAGTTTATCAATAAATTCCCATTATTTAAGGTCTGACTTATTAAAGAGCAGTATACCGCCGACAGTGGATATAATGGTGATAGCGACCATCATGATGACCATTCTTACAGCGTGCTCGGGAACACCGTCTGAACCTATGATAATGTTCATCTGCAATGACGGGATAGCCTCACGAACCAGCTCCTGAGCCTTTTCATGCTTGTTAAGGAATGCAAGAGCAAAGGAGAAGATGTTAACGATATAAGGCATAGTGATGGCAAGCACGAAGCCGCCCACGTTCTTCAGAGTATTGCAGAGGAATACTATGAGAGCTGTCATTGCCATCTGAACAGGCAGAGTCAGCAGAAGATTTATGCAGATATCCTCTGAGGGGAAATCCTTGAAGCCCAGTATGATTCCGCCGAAAACAAGAACAGCCACAAAATAAGCCAGCTCATAGATGAGCATAACTGTCTCTGAAACGATAAGATTTGAGAGATAGATATTCGTTCTCGAATGACCGATGATTATCTTGTTTCTGACAGTGTTGTTGCGGAAGTCCTGAACGATGAGCATACCTGCGGTGATGCCGATGAGCAGGGGCATATCGGTCTTCATACTAAAGAGCAGACTGTCCGCATACATCTTCATCTGTGACATATCCATCTCAACACCCTCAAGGTCTCCTGAATTTACCCTTGATGCCAGCTTATTAAGGAAATAGAACAGCAAAGCATAAAGGAAAGCAACGCCGACGATGACCGCCAGTACGATATAGAATCTCTTTCCCTTGAAAAGTCGTCTGTAATTCTCAGCAAGAAGCTTACCCATTATGAACACCTCCTACAAGTCCCATGAAGTAGCTTTCGAGGCTCTCGTGGCGCTCGCTCATGGTATTTACAAAGCAGTTCTTCTCGTTGAGTGCGAGCACCAGCGGAGTTACCTGCATAGGGGTGAAGATATCGGCTTCGTTGGGAGAATAGAGTCTGTACTCGGCGCCCATGCCGTTGAGAACCTCAGCGAGTATATTAGTATCGTTGACATTGACATGGAGAGATGTGCGGCAAGCCTTGTCAAGCTCTTCCGCACTCATTTCCTTGATGACGTGACCATGTTCGATGAAGCCGTAGTGGGTAGCCAGACGAGACAGCTCGTCAAGGATATGGCTGGAGATAAGGATAGTGATGCCTTTCTCCTGATTGAGACGCATGATCATCTCACGGACCTCAATGATACCCTGAGGGTCGAGACCGTTGATGGGCTCGTCAAGAACGAGAAACTCGGGATCGCCCACGAGAGAGAACGCGATACCCAGTCTCTGACGCATACCGAGAGAGAAGTTCTTGGCTTTCTTTTTGCCCGTATTTGCAAGACCGACCAGCTTGAGGATGTCGTCAAGCTTCTCATCCGAGATACCGAGAGCCTTTGTCTGCTGGATGAGGTTATCCTTAGCGGACATTTCCGGGTGGAGCGAGGGAGTTTCAACTACCGCGCCCATTTTCCTGCGTGTCTCAAGTAGCTTGCCGTCATTGTTCTTGACACCGAAAAGTGAAAATTCGCCTGATGTAGGATTGTTAAGACCCGTAATTACACGGATGAGGGTGGTTTTACCCGCACCGTTTCTTCCGACCATACCGTAGATAGAGCCCTTTGGCACATTTATAGTCAGGTCATTGAGAGCTTTAAATTTACCGTATTTCTTGCAAAGCTTCTGGGTCTGGAGAATGTATTCCATAATGTTACCCTGCCTTTTGTTTATATTATAACAATGATTATTATGTAAAAAGGCGGTCATGCTGAAAGCACGACCGCCTGAAGTCGTTATTATTTAACGGATCACGAATTATTCGTTGATCTTTGTAACAACGCCTGAACCAACTGTTCTACCACCCTCACGGATAGCGAAACGGAGTCCTTCTTCGATAGCGATAGGAGTGATGAGCTCAACATCCATAGCAACGTTATCGCCGGGCATGCACATTTCCTTGTCTGCGGGAAGTGTAACAACGCCTGTAACGTCAGTTGTTCTGAAGTAGAACTGAGGTCTGTAGTTGTTGAAGAAAGGAGTATGACGTCCGCCCTCTTCCTTCTTCAGTACGTAAACCTGACCGCTGAACTTTGTATGGGGGTGAATTGAGCCGGGCTTACAGAGAACCTGTCCACGCTCAACCTGATCTCTTGTGATACCACGGAGAAGAGCACCAACGTTATCACCAGCCTCACAGAAGTCAAGAGTCTTTCTGAACATTTCAAGACCTGTAACAACTGTGTTGAGCTTCTCGTCAGAAAGACCAACAATCTCAACAGGCTCGTTAACGTTGAGCTTTCCACGCTCTACTCTACCTGTAACAACAGTACCACGACCGGAAATTGTCATAGTGTCCTCGATAGGCATAAGGAAAGGCTTAGCATCGTCTCTCTCAGGGCTGGGGATGTACTCATCAACAGCATCCATGAGGTCGAGGATGGGCTTGTAAGCGGGATCGCTGAGATCATCAGGAGCGTTAAGAGCTGCAAGAGCAGAACCCTTGATGATAGGTGTATCGTCGCCGGGGAAATCGTAGCTTGTGAGAAGGTCACGGATGTCCATCTCAACGAGCTCGAGGAGCTCCTCATCGTCAACCTGATCAGCCTTGTTCATGAATACAACGATTGCAGGAACGCCAACCTGACGAGCGAGAAGGATGTGCTCTCTTGTCTGAGCCATAGGACCATCAGAAGCAGCAACAACGAGGATAGCACCATCCATCTGAGCAGCACCTGTGATCATGTTCTTAACGTAGTCAGCGTGACCGGGGCAGTCAACGTGAGCGTAGTGACGCTTGTCTGTCTCGTACTCAACGTGAGCTGTATTGATTGTGATACCACGCTCTCTCTCCTCGGGAGCCTTATCGATCATATCGTAAGCCTCGTACTGAGCCTGACCCTTCAGAGCGAGAGTCTTTGTGATAGCAGCAGTAAGAGTTGTCTTACCGTGGTCAACGTGTCCGATTGTACCAATGTTTACATGGGGTTTGGTTCTTTCAAATTTAGCCTTAGCCATTGGGAAATTCCTCCTTAGAATAGATTTCAGAAATCTGTATATATTATTATACCAGATTATTTTGGTAAATTCAAGTGTTTCAGTAAAAAAATTATAGCTGAATCACATGATTTTGTAAATTATGCCCGTTTTACACAGTTTTCCGCATAAAACGGGCGGAAATTGCAATTAGTTCTTAGCTCTGTTAGCCATGATCTTCTCAGCGATGCTCTTAGGAACTTCCTCATAGCTGTGGGGCTCCATTGTGTACTGTCCACGACCCTGAGTATTTGAACGGAGGTCGCTTGTGTAACCGAACATTTCTGAAAGCGGAACGAGAGCGTCTACCTGGATAGAACCTGATCTGGGTTCCTGACCCTGGATCTGTCCGCGGCGTGAGCTGAGGTCACCGATAACTGTTCCGAGATACTCATCGGGAACGATAACTGCGACCTTCATAACAGGCTCCATGAGAACTGCGTTAGCCTGCTTGAGAGCTTCCTTGAACGCGATAGAACCTGCGATCTTGAATGCCATTTCAGAGGAGTCTACCTCGTGATATGATCCATCGTAAAGCTCTACCTTAACGTCAACTACTTCATAGCCTGCAAGGATACCTGCCTTCATAGCGCCCTGGATACCTGCGTCAACAGCAGGGATGTACTCCTTGGGGATAGAACCGCCGACAACAGCGTTGGTGAACTCATAGCCCTTACCGGACTCGTTAGGAGACACACGGATCTTAACGTGACCGTACTGACCTGAACCACCGGACTGCTTCTTGTACTTGTAGTCGATGTCTGCGCTGCCCTTGATAGTTTCCTTATATGCAACCTGAGGAGCACCAACATTAGCCTCGACCTTGAACTCACGGAGGAGACGGCCAACGATAATGTCAAGGTGGAGCTCACCCATACCTGCGATGATAGTCTGACCTGTTTCCTCGTCAGTCCATGTCTTGAATGTAGGATCCTCTTCAGCAAGCTTTGCGAGAGCGATACCCATCTTCTCCTGACCAGCCTTTGTCTTGGGCTCGATAGCGAGTTGGATAACAGGCTCGGGGAATTCCATGGATTCGAGGATAATGGGGTGCTTTTCATCACAGAGTGTATCACCTGTAGTGGTGTTCTTGAGACCAACAGCAGCAGCGATATCGCCTGAGTAAACTGTTGTCAGGTCCTTTCTGTGGTTAGCGTGCATCTGAACGATACGGCCGAAACGCTCGCGGGTGTCCTTAGTAGCGTTGAGAACTGTGTCGCCCTGATTTACGACGCCTGAATATACACGGAAGAACGCAAGCTTACCAACGAAGGGATCTGTTGCGATCTTGAATGCGAGAGCTGAGAAGGGCCCATCGTCTGAGGAAGGTCTTTCTTCCTCTGCCTCTGTATCGGGGTTAACGCCCTTGATAGCAGGAACGTCAAGGGGAGAAGGCATATAGTCGATGATAGCATCGAGGAGCTTCTGAACGCCCTTGTTCTTATATGAAGTACCGCAGGTAACAGGTACCATGTGGTTAGCTATTGTAGCCTTTCTGATGCAGGTCTTGATCTCTTCCTGTGTGAGCTCGCCCTCTTCAAAGTACTTCTCCATGAGAGCTTCGTCCTGCTCAGCAACGTGCTCAACCATCTCGTCGTGGTATTTCTGAGCAAGTTCCTTCATATCCTCGGGGATATCCTCAACCTTGATATCTGTACCGAGGTCGTTAGTGTAAATGTAAGCCTTCATCTCAACGAGGTCGATGATGCCTCTGAACTCGTCCTCAGCGCCGATGGGGAGCTGGATCGGAACAGCATTACACTTGAGTCTGTCCTTCATCATGTCGATAACATGATAGAAGTTGGCACCCATAATGTCCATCTTATTTACATAAGCCATACGGGGTACCTTGTAGTTATCAGCCTGTCTCCAAACGGTTTCAGACTGGGGCTCAACGCCGCCCTTAGCACAGAGAACTGTTACAGAGCCGTCGAGTACACGGAGTGAACGCTCAACCTCAACTGTAAAGTCAACGTGGCCGGGAGTGTCGATGATGTTAAGTCTGTGGCCTGCCCAGTAGCAAGTAGTAGCAGCAGAGGTGATAGTGATACCTCTCTCCTGCTCCTGCTCCATCCAGTCCATAGTAGCGGAACCTTCGTGTGTTTCACCGATCTTGTGGTTAACACCTGTGTAGAAAAGGATACGCTCTGTGGTAGTGGTCTTACCTGCGTCAATGTGGGCCATTATGCCGATATTTCTTGTATTTTCAAGTGAACAATCTCTTGACATAATTTACTCCTTTTACAATGACGCTTACCAGCGGTAGTGAGCAAACGCCTTGTTTGCCTCTGCCATCTTGTGTGTATCGTCGCGCTTCTTGCAGGCACCGCCTGTTCCGTTAAGAGCGTCGAGAATCTCACCTGCGAGTCTTTCCTTCATTGTCTTCTCATTTCTCTCTCTGGAGTACTTAGTGATCCAGCGGAGTCCGAGAGTCTGACGTCTTTCGGGTCTTACCTCCATAGGTACCTGGTAAGTAGCACCGCCGAGACGGCGAGCCTTTACCTCGAGCTCAGGCATGATATTTTCCATAGCCTGCTCGAACACCTCAAGAGCGTCCTTGCCTGTCTTTTCAGCTACGATCTCAAATGCACCGTAAACTATTTTCTGCGCTACGCCCTTCTTACCGTCTAACATTATATTGTTGATGAGACGTGTAACGAGCTTTGAATTGTATACAGGATCCTGTAATACATCACGCTTTGCGATTTTACCTCTTCTTGGCATTTTCGCTTCCCTCCTTCATATAGATTGATGAATTCATAGGTACTCAAACCATATCGGTTACTGCCTTTATATCGGCATTGCTTCGCCGATAGGTGTGTCAGGAGCCAATGCAGAGGATCAATCGAACCAAATCTATATGATCTCCGCATTACCCTGCGGTAGTAGTTATCCTATTGATAATGAATGTACGGCTTTGATAGTCAGTCAGCCGCCGACTGATGTGAAGTAGCTCTTACTTCTGCTTGGGCTTCTTAGCACCGTACTTGGAACGAGCCTGGTTACGGTTAGCAACACCCTGAGCGTCGAGAGTACCTCTGATGATGTGGTAACGCACACCGGGGAGATCCTTTACACGTCCGCCTCTGATGAGAACAACGCTGCGCTCCTGAAGGTTGTGACCGATACCGGGGATGTAAGAAGTAACTTCGTAACCGTTTGTGAGCTTAACTCTTGCGATCTTTCTCATAGCTGAGTTAGGCTTCTTAGGTGTAGCAGTTCTTACAGCTGTGCAAACGCCTCTCTTCTGAGGTGAGCTGAGGTTGATCTGTACCTTCTTCTTTGCGTTGTAGCCCTTCTGGAGAGCAGGAGCTGTAGACTTGGTCTCGAGGTCCTTTCTACCCTTACGAACGAGCTGGTTAAATGTAGGCATATTTTTCCTCCTTTTCATATAATATAGTACGCGCTTACCCGCAAAAGGGTATAAAAACTGCGTACCGATATATTATAACCAAAAAAGCGCGGCTTGTCAAGGGGGAACCCTCAAAAGCCGCACTTTTTACTGATTTTTTGTTATTTTTCCCATTATTAACGGCTTTTCCGCCGTGGAGACTTAGCTATTATTTCAGCCATTCCCTGATATCGGTGATCTCTCCGCCGCCAGAAAGGTAAGCGTAGAACGCCAGTACCTTTGATGCGTCAACGGAGTCTATCCTGCCGCTCTCGTCCACATCGGCAGCTATCGCCTGTTTCTCGTCGAATTCGGAAGGTCTGTTTGATGAGAGCCTTGCGTACTCAGCGAGTATACCGCTGGCATCTACCGAATCCACCTTGCCGTCAAAGTTGATATCGCCCAGCTTCACATTAGTTCCGGCAGGAACCTGTTCATTCATGGTCGTAGTCACGGTAGTGGTGGTAGTCTCGGCAGTTGTCGTTGTCGTGGAGGTAGTGGTGGTCGTCGTTGTAGTGGTCTGCACATCAACAGTAAATCCTGCCCGTGCATATACCCACTGTCCCACAGCCTCATTGAATGACTTGTAGACCAGCTCAATGTTCTGTCTGCCGCCCACAGAGCTGTCAAAGCCCTGTATCTCGTACCTGTCGGGGTGCATAGCAGCCTCGTCCATACTGTGTATGAGAGTTTTTCCGCTGTCGCCGACATGGTAAACATTGACCGTCATTCCCGACAGCACGAAAGCCTCACCGATAGCATAGGACAGCTTATATGGCAGCCTTACTATCTCCATCTCCGCCGTATAATAGGGCGAAGCCGTTGTGGTAACGGTAGTCGTCGAAGTCGAGGTGGTGGTAGTAGTTGTTGTTGTTGTTGTCGTCGTTGTTGTGGTAGTTGTTGTTGTGGTGGTAGTGGTCGTTGTAGTTGTTGTGGTCGCAGTGGAAGTAGTCACGACCGCACCCACAGTCATATTGAACTGAGCAGTGGCAGTTACGCCGTTCTCCGTGTAGCTGAGCCACATGGTGTATGTACCGTTTCTCCAGCTCTGATAATTGTCCGAGCGGGATATCCTGCTGTCAGTCATGGGAACTGTCTCGGACACCTCCGAGCCGTCGCTGCTGATATGACCTATCTCCACCATACCGCCCTTCAGGTCGTAATAAGCGAACCTGTTGTAGCTTGTCTTGTCGGGAAGTGACACTATCCTTATGAAGGGCTGTGCCGCCTCGGTGGTCGTGGTCGTCGAGGTCGTTGTCTCCGATGTTGTGGTGGTAGTAGTGGTTGTCTCGGATGTGGTCGTAGTCGTTGTTGTGGTGGTGGTAGTTGTGCTGGTGGTCGTCGTAGTTACGGGAGCCTTTACCTCCACTTCAAAGGAATCATACGATACCGAGCCCGAATAGGTGTAGCCGATTGTGATAGTGTATTTTCCCTCGCGGCTGCTGTCAAACTCGGTGTTGTTTACATATACGCTGTCGCGCCAGTATGAGATATCGTTCATGTCAAGGGGCTCAAGGACAGTATCCTTATATGTGCCGTCACTCATGAACTCTCTGTACGAGCGCATTACGGTGCCGCCTGTCAGGTCAAGCTCCTCACCCACTGTATAGGTGGTCTTGTAGGGCGGACGTCCGATGGATACATTTGCGAATACGCTCTGCACCACAACTGTCGTTGTCGTAGTGACAGTGGTCGTGGACGTTGTTGTTGACGTCGTAGTTGTAGTAGTTGACGTCGTGGTGGTCGTCGTTGTGGTGGTAGTAGTGCTGGTGGTCGTAGTAGTTACGGGAGCCTTTACCTCCACCTCAAAGGAATCATATGATACCGAGCCCGAATAGGTGTAGCCGATCGTGATAGTGTATTTTCCCTCGCGGCTGCTGTCAAACTCGGTGGTGTTCACATAGGTGCTGTCGCGCCAGTATGAGATATCGTTCATGTCAAGGGGCTCAAGGACAGTATCCTTATATGTGCCGTCACTCATGAACTCTCTGTACGAGCGCATTACGGTGCCGCCTGTCAGGTCAAGTGCTTCACCCACTGTATAGGTGGTCTTGTAGGGCGGACGTCCGACAGACACATTTGCGAATACGCTCTGCACCACAACTGTCGTTGTCGTAGTGACCGTGGTCGTGGACGTTGTGGTGGTCGTAGTTGTTGACGTCGTGGTAGTCGATGTTGTCGTGGTGGTGGTCGTCGTTGTCGTGGTAGTGGTGGTAGTTGTGCTGGTGGTCGTAGTAGTTACGGGAGCCTTTACCTCCACCTCAAACGAAACATATGATACCGAGCCCGAGTAGGTGTAGCCGATGGTGATGCTGTACTTTCCTGCACGGCTGCTGTCAAATTCAGACTTGTTCACATAAACACCGTCACGCCAGTATGAGATATCGTTCATGTCAAGGGGCTCAAGGGAGGTATCTCTGTATGAGCCGTCATTCATGAACTCTCTGTATGAGCGTTCCACGGTACCGCCTGTCAGGTCAAGCTCCTCACCCACTGTATAGGTGGTCTTGAATGGCTGCCTTCTCACAGCGACCTTGGCAGAAACGCTCTGCACAAAGGTGGTAGTGGTCGTAGTAGTAGTTGTTGCAGGAGCCTTTACCTCCACCGTAAGCTCCGTATACGCGGTAGAGCCCGACTTTGTATAGCCGAACACTATTTTGCAGAAGCCTGCATGAGTATTGTCGAAATCGTCCTTATTGGTGTAAACACCGTCCCGCCAGTAGGACATATCCGTCATATCCAGCTCCTCGAGCTCTCTTTCGATAGAGACGCCGTTGCTGAGGAACTCCGTATATGAACGTTTTATCTTACCGCCTGTCAGGTCAAGGGATTCGCCGATACTGTAAGTGGTCTTATAGGGCTGTGCGGCAATTTCCACATTAGCCGATACGCTTACAACATACACCTCGGTAGTGGTGGTGGCAGATGTTGTAGTAGTGGTCGTTGTGGTCGTTGTAGTTGTAGTTGTAGTTGTGGTAGTGGTAGTCGTAGTAGTTGTTGTTGTTGTCGATGTAGTGGTAGTGGTGGTCGTGGTTGTTGTGGTTGTGGTCGTCGTTGTAGTAGTCGTGGTCAGCTTTGTTGTAGTGGTCGTCGTGGGAACAGGCGGCTGACCGCTGAGTTTTTCAAATCTGTATCCCGAGTCCTTGGCATACTTTTCTGCCGTAGAGCCGCTGTAACCGCGGATGACTCCGCCGTATGAGCCTGTGCTGTTGGCATCGCTGTTGCAGACTGTGGTCGCACCGCCGACTATACTGCATGATGCATTCTGTATAGTCAGAGAGCTGAGCGAAGAACAGCCTCTCAGAGCGTCTCTGCCGAGAGCTGTAACATTGACCGGCAGCTCAAGGGAGCTGAGTCCCGTACAGCGCTGGAAAGCGCCTCTGCTAATAGAAGTCACTGTTTTAGGTATGCTTATCGACCTCAGGTTGGAGCATTCGGAAAACGCTCCGGGTCCGACACTGGTTATACCCTCCGCAATAGTTACCGAGGATATCTGATTTCTCATATTGTACCACGGGACATCGCTGCTTTTACCCCAGCTCGCCATGTTTCCGCTTCCCGTGATAGAGAGCTTTCCGCCCTCAAGAGTCCATTTTGCATTAGTTCCGCAGGAACCCGATTCTCCGACATTTCCGCTGACGGGCTCTATGAGCTGAACAGCGGCGTCAGCCATGAGCTGCGGACTTGTAAAACCTGTAAATATCGCCATTACCGCCGCCATTATCGCGGCTATCAGTTTATTCATGCATATTTCTCCATTCCAAGAGAAGGAACGTTCAGCGGACCCTCTCTTTAATTTCCCCTATGCATTCCCCTAACACTGAATGGTTATTTGCTGCTTAAAAACTCCGATATAGACTTAGGTTCCTCTTTAGTTGAAGAAAGATAAGCGTAATATGACAGTATCTTTGAAGCGTCAACTGCATCTGTCATTCCGTTCAGATCAACGTCAGCTGCTTTGAATTCTCTGTCATCAAATGATCTTGGACGGTTTGAGGAGACCTTCGCGTACTCAGCAAGCACCTTGCTTGCGTCAACTGCGTCTATCATACCGTCATTAGTGACATCGCCGAGGGTATATCCCGTAACAGGAGGCTCGGGCGTTGTAGTGGTCGTTGTAGTAGTAGTGGGTGGAACGGTAGTTGAAGTAGTAGTTGCAGAAGATGTGGTAGTGGAAGTTGTAGTGGTCGTTGATGTGGTAGTAGTTGTTGTTGAAGTAGTAGTTGTTGTAGATGTGGTCGTAGTAGTGGATGTTGTTGATGTTGTTGTGGATGTAGTGGTAGATGTGATAACAGGCTCGTCTCCCAGCAGAGCAAAGCGGTAGCTGTTATTCTTGGCATATTTTTCAGCAGTAGAGCCGCTGACGCCATAAATGGTACCGCCGAATGAGCCCGATCCGTCTGACTCACTGTTGGAGATGGTCGTGCTGCCGCCGACTATATTGCAGTCTTTGTTGTGTATTGAGATAGAACTCAGCGCAGAACACTCTTTGAAGGCATCTCTGCCGACAGTAGCGATATTGCCCGGCAGATCGATGGATGAAAGCGATGTACACTTCTGGAAAGCGCCTCTGCTGATACTGGTGACAGTCGATGGGATGCTTGTCCTGCTCAGATTAGGAAAATCAGCAAAAGCACCGGGACCGATGGTAGTTATACCCTCGGCGATCTCGACGGATCTTACGGCATCCCTGTATTTATACCAGGGCGTATCAGTGTTCATTGCCCATGATGCCATAGGGCCTGTGCCGCCTATTGAGAGCTTGTCGCCGCTGAGAGTCCATGTTGCGTTCTTGCCGCATACACCTGACTGGTCTTCGGTGACCTTTTCCTCTGTGGCGATGCCCGCAACGAGCTTCGTCCCCACAGCACCTACGGCAAGAGCCGAAGAAGCTGTGATACAGATAGCTGCCGAAAGAGCAGCTGCCAATAGCCTTTTCATGTTTTTATTCCTCCTATTTTAATATTTATATATTCAAGTCCTGCTCAGCGCCCCAAGCGTCACAGGACTCAGAATCTTACCTTCTTCTCGGCACGAACAGCATAATGAGGGGGTATATCTCAAGACGTCCCAGCAGCATATCGAAGCAGAGGACCACCTTTGAGAAGGCATTGAGACCGCCAAGATTTCCCGCAGGACCGAAGCGTCCCACGCCGAAGCCTATGTTGTTCATGCAGGTGATAACAGCAGAAGCCGATTCCTCAATAGTAAAGCCGTTAAGTGTTACCAGCAGCACGGAAATGCACATGAGCATGATAAAGAGTATGAGATAGTTGCTCACTCCGCGGACAACGTCCTTTTCCACGGGCTTTCCGTCCATTTTTACTGTGGCAACAGCACGGGGATTGGTGATGTATTTCAGTTCCTTGATACCCGTCTTTATGAGTATCATTATACGGGATACCTTCATACCGCCGCCGGTGGAGCCTGCGCAGGAGCCCACGAACATGAGCATGAGCAGCAGGGTCTGGGAGAATACGGGCCATTTTGCCGTATCCGTAGTAGAGAAGCCTGCGGAGGTTATGGTGGAAGCCACCATGAAGAAGGTATGCCTGAGGGTATCGCCCACGCCGTCGTACAGCTTGTGTACGTTTATGGCAATTATGACAGTAGCTGCGATGATGACTCCGAAATAGGTCCTTACCTCCTCATTCTTCGTAGCAAGCGAGAACTTCTTTATTATAAGGTAGTAGTAAAGGTTGAAGTTGACGCCGAAAAGGATGATGAAAATGGCGACGACCATTTCTATATACACGCTGTTATAGTGACCTATGCTGTCGCCCCATATGGAGAAGCCTCCCGTACCTGCGGATGAACAGGCGTGGATAACAGCGTCATACAGCGGCATACCGCCGCAGAGCAGCAGCACAGCCTCGGAAACTGTCAGCGTGATGTATATGCCGTAGAGGATACGCGCCGAAAATCTTGATTTCGACACAAGACGTCCCACCTTGGGACCTGCGCACTCCGCCCTCATCATGTGCATTGTACGGGAATCGTTGCTTGACATGATGGCGAGCACGAACATGAGGACTCCCATACCGCCCAGCCAGTGGGTAAAGGCACGCCAGAAAAGGCAGGAGCGGGACATGGCTTCCACGTCCTCAAGTATAGTAGCGCCCGTGGTAGTGAAGCCCGAAACGGTCTCAAAAAGAGCGCTGGGATAATCGGGTATCTCACCCGATATAACGAAGGGCAGGGCGCCGATGCAGGACATGGTTATCCATGAGGCAGCAACGCTGACGAAGCCCTCCATTGAGAATACTGAATTGTTTTTCGGCTTTCTGATAGTGAATATGATGGCGATAGCCATTGTGATGAGAAACGGTATGCCGAATGAAGCGACCACATGGTCTTCCCCGTAAATAAACCCTACTAATATGGGAAGAAGCATAAAGAGTCCCACGACCTTCAGTATCTGTCCCATAATATATGATATCATTCTGTAATTCATAATTTAAGCTGTGCACTCCTCAGTCGAAAATATTGCTAAGGTCGTGCATACCCTTGGTGGTGGTAACGACCACAACGCTGTCGTTCACCTTCAGGCAGTCATCTCCCTTGGGGATAATAAGCTCATTGCCTCTGACGATACTCGCGATAAGGATACCGCTGCGGAGCTTGAGCTTTTTCAGCGGAACTCCCACATAGTCCTTTTCATCGCGGACAACGAACTCGATAGCCTCCAGTCTCTCGTTCACCAGTCTGTACAGAGTGGTGACGCTGTTGCCCATAGAGTTCTGTCTTGCACGGACATACTGGAGTATCTGGTTTACGGTGATAGTCTTGGGTGAGATGATACTGTCAAGGTCGAGGGTGTCGGAAAGCTGCATGAGGGACATCCTGTTGACCTTTGTGACCACCTTTTCCACGCCGTTGTTCTTGGCGAGGAGCGAGAGGAGGATATTCTCCTCGTCTATGCCTGTGAGGGTGACCACAGCGTCCGCGTCGTAAACGCGCTCCTCCTCGAGGATATCGTGGTCGGTGCCGTCGGCGCAGGAGATATCCACCTTGTTGAGCCTGTCTGAGAGCTCAAGGCAGCGCTCGTGGTCTATCTCGATTATCTTGACCTTGACGCCCATTTCTATGAGCTGCTGAGCGAGGTGATAAGCAACTCGTCCGCCGCCTATGAGAACCGCGGACTTTACGCGCTTTTCGCGGTAAGCAGCGCTTATGCTCTTGAAAAACTTGACCATATTGCTGTGAGAAGCGGTCATGTGTATCTTGTCACCTGCGCGGAGCACAAAGTTTCCGTTGGGGATAGTGAGCTCATCGCCGCGCTGAACAGCACAGATGAGCACATCCAGTCTCATGCGTCTTGAAAGCTGGCTGAGAGCCACACCGTCAAGGATACTTCCGCTGGTTATGCGTATCTCGGTGAGGTCCACCCTGCCCTTTGCAAATGACTCTATATTGATAGCCTCGGGATAGCGAAGTACCTTAGCTATCCCGTTAGCAGCGTTATAATCGGGATTTACCATCATACTGATACCCAGCTCCTCACGCATGAATACCAGCTGCTTGTCGAATTCGGGGCTGCGCACACGGGCAATGCAGTGGCGTGCGCCCATTTTTTTAGCGATAAGACAGGAGAGGATATTCACCTCATCCGAAGCCGTAACAGCAATGAAGATATTGCACTTGTCCACATTAGCCTCCGCCAGTATCTCGGTCTGAAGGCAGTTGCCGGCAATGCCCATTACGTCATAGTCGTTGGTAGCCGCATCAACGAGGCTTTCCTTTTTATCAATTATGGTCACATTGTGTTCGTCGTTCAGCACATCGGCGAGGGCGGTACCCACCTTGCCGCAGCCTACAATAATAATATCCATAATCCCTCCGTAGTTGATATAGATGAAGCTCCTGAGCGTTTGAAAAACGGCGCAGAGAGAGCTTTTTCAGAGTATGTGCGGGGCACTTGAAGGGCACTCACATTTCAGCTCCCGACATTTCGGGAAGCAGCGGCTGTAAATGCCCACATTAATTATAATCCGACAGTACGCTTTTGTCAACTGCATAAATCAAAATTTATCATAATGTAGGGGACGGCGTCCTCGACGTCCCGTTGGGAGTGTAATATATCTCGCGGGACGCCGAGTGACTCCCTACGGTGTAGGGAGATGTCAGCAAAGCTGACAGAGGGTACGTGCAGCTGTTAGCTGCGGCGTCCCCTACATTAGCTAACGGCTAAGGGCTCAAATCATAATTTTGCTCCGCAAAATTATGATTTGTACATCTCCTCCAGCCATTTTATCAGCTGGTCGAAGCCCTCCTGTGTGCGGTCGAACTCGGCTTCGTGCTCTATCTCCGCCTTCATGGAGCAGAGCCTGCCGTGCCATGTCATACATTTCAGCTTCTCGCCGTTGGCTATTTTATAGGCGAAATCGCCCTTGCTGCCCGAGAAGTCGTTGCCGCTCTCGAAGTAGTAGAATTTGGGTATCTCGAATATTTCGGAAACGCTCATTATTTTTCTCTCCTTTCAAAGAAGTCCACAGCCATATCAAGGCTGTCGTAAACTGCCGAGAGCAGGGGCTTTATCTCCTCATCGGGCTGAGTCATATCGGGTATCATCACCGCAAAGCAGCCTGCCGCATGGGCAGTCTTTATGCCGTTGGGCGAGTCCTCAAAGGCAGCGCACTGCTGCGGAGGAAGTCCCAGTTCCTTTGCGGCGGTGAGGTAAATATCGGGTGCAGGCTTGCCTGTTTCTATCATGTCACCGCATATCACCGCCGAAAAATAGTCCGCCGCGCCGATCGTCCTGAGATACTCAACAGTCCTCTCGCGGGGAGTAGCCGTAGCCACTGCCATTTTTATCCCCTTTTCGCGGAGGTAGTCCAGCAGGGTGAAAAGTCCCTTTTTGACCTCGATACCGTGCTCCTTTATGTATTCGTTCATGAGCTCGGTGCGGTGAGCTCTTATGTCCTCGGTAGGACAGTCCTCGCCGAAAATGCCCTTGAGCAGCGGAATTGAGAACTTTCTCGCCATGCTCCGCATTGAGTAAACGTGCTCGGGAGTCATATCATAGCCGAAGTCCTTGGCTGCCAGTATCCAGAATTTAAGATAGAGCTTCTCGGTGTCTATCATGAGACCGTCCATATCGAAAATAGCGCCTTTAATATTATTCATTCAAATTATCCTTTTTAGTTGTTAGTGCTTAGTGATTAGTGCTTAGCAGGGTGAAAAATGTCCGCCTCCGCTGTAATTATGCATTATGCATTATGAATTATGAATTATGCATTATCTTATAAAGTGTGTGGGCTGCCACGGTTCCTTCTCGGGGATGCCGTATTTCTCCCTGCCGAGGGCGATGGACTTCATAAGGAAGCTCATATTCCTTGCAAGTGTCCTCATGGTCTGGAGTCCCTCTGCGTCCTGAGCCGCCTCGCCCTTTTCTCTGCCGTGGAGGATATTCCAGTACTGGCTGGAAGCCACGGGCATACCGCTTATGGTGAAGTACTTGTTCAGCTCATCGAAAGTAGCCGTACAGCCTCCGCGTCTTGCCACGGCAACAGCTGCCCCCACCTTCATGGTCTTGTCAAAGTGAGTGCTGTAGAAAAGTCTGTCCAGACAGGCAACGAGAGTAGCGTTTGCAGAGGCGTAGTACACGGGAGAAGCAGTGATGAGACCGTCAGCCTCCTCAAACTTGGGAGCCAGCTCATTTACCACATCATCGAACACGCACTTTCCCTTTTCAGCGCAGCCTCCGCAGGCAACGCAGCCTCTCACAGCCTTGTTTCCCACCTGACAGACCTCGGTCTCGATGCCCTCCTGAGCGAAGATCTTTACCATTTCATCTATTGCGAGGGAAGTATTACCATTTGCTCTGGGGCTTCCGTTAAGTATAAGAACTTTCATTGTAATTCTCCTTTATATAGGAACACCCTTGGCGTTCCTGATAATTATATCATTTCGGCAGCCGCGAACAACAGCCGCCGTAACTATTACGAATTGATCATGAAGGATAGAGGGCGGAATGAACTCCGCCCCCGCTCCCTTATGTTTCAGAATTATTACCAGTCTATCATCCAGCTGTACATACCCTCATACTGGCTTGCGGAGCTGTTCCATGAGAAATCCTGTCCCATAGCACGCTGCACCATCTTGTCCCAATGCTTGCGGTGGTTGTAGTAGATGTGCTTGGAGTAGTTGATAACTCCCAGCATCTCGTCGCCGTTATAGTTTGCGAATGAGAAGCCGTTGCCTGTTCCGTCAAATTCGTTATACGGGGTAACAGTGTCCTTGAGACCGCCTGTCTCGCGGACGATGGGCAGAGTTCCGTAGCGGAGAGCGATGAGCTGAGTAAGTCCGCAGGGCTCGAACAGCGACGGCATGAGCATAGTATCAGCCGCAGCATAGAGCTTATGAGCCAGATCATCGGAGTAGAGTATATTCGCGGACACTCTCTCGGGGTACTTCCACTGATAGTGCCTGAACATATTCTCGTATCTGGGGTCGCCTGTGCCGATGATGACGAACTGAGTGTTCTCGTCGCAGATACGCTCGATAGCATAGTTAACGAGGTCGAGACCCTTCTGGTCGGTGAGACGCGAGATAATAGCTATCATATACTTGTTCTCATCAACGGGAAGTCCCAGCTGCTCCTGAAGCTTTTTCTTGTTCTCAGCCTTTTTCGCCTTGACGTTTTTGACGGTGAACTCCGCAAATATCTTCTTGTCATTTGCAGGGTCGAACACCTTATAGTCGATACCGTTGAGGATACCTCTCAGCGATGCCGACCTTGCACGGAGAAGTCCGTCAAGCTGCTCGCCGTAGAAGGGATACTTTGTCTCCTCGGCATAGGTCTCGGACACAGTGGTGATATAGTCCGCATAGACCAGACCGCCCTTGAGCATATTTGCATTATTGTGGAACTCCAGCTTATCCGATGTGAACATATAATCGGGAAGAGCCGTGTTGTACTTGAATGTATCTATATCCCATACGCCTTGGAATTTCAGGTTATGGATAGTCATTATGGTCTTGGTGGAGCTGAAGAACGGGTTTGTGGCAAAGGCGGAGTGCAGGAAAACAGGTATCATAGAAGCCTGCCAGTCGTGACAGTGTATGATATCGGGGCGGAAGCCTATAACAGGCAGTATCGCCAGCACAGCCTTGCAGAAGAAGGTGAACCTCTCTATATCCCATTTCAGGTCGGGAGAATAGGGACTGTCGCATTTGAAGTAATACTCGTTATCCACGAAATAGAAGGTGATACCGTTGTATTCATACTCCATGATGCCGACATGGACCCCCTCGCTCCTCATGCCGTAGTCCATATAGAAGTGATGAACGTACTTGAATTCGTTCCTGTACTTATCCGGTATGCAGGTGTAATAAGGCATAATGACTCTGACGTCGAACTTTTTCTTGTCGATGTACTGCGGAAGTGCGCCTACAACGTCGGCAAGACCGCCCGTCTTAATAAAGGGAACGCACTCGGAAGCGGCGAATAGAATATTGTTCATAGCATATCTCCTTACCATTGTATTTGTTACAGCGTACACCTGTAACCTTACTAATATTATATACTAATTTCTGCCAATAGTCAACACGAAAATATGAACATTGCACAGCGGGCGGAAACACTGTGAATATCAACAATAGTATTAGCAATAATTTGTTTACTAAGTCGAATTTCAAAAAACTTTTTTATTATACAACGTTTTTCCATTATTTCCGCCCCCTTTTCGGACTGCTTTTGAAGGGGGATGATAAAAAAGCCGAGCCCATGATAACAGGCTCGGCAGTAAAATATTCTGTTTTGGCGCAGCTGGATTATCAGTTCTCTTTGAGGTAATCCGTAAAGCTCATATCACCGCCGCCCGAGAGGTAAGCGTAGAAAGCCAGCACCTTTGAAGCGTCAACAGCGTCGATCTTTTTGTCGCCGTTCACATCGCAGACCGCTTGATCCTGCTCCGTGGGAACAGTTCCGCCCGTGGAGATAGAAGCGTACTTTGCGAGGATATTTGAAGCATCAACGGCGTCTATCTTGCCGTCGCCCGTGAAGTCGCCAAGTGCCTTTGAGGGCTGCACAGGGACAGTTGTGGTAGTCACGGGAGCCTTTGAGGTAACTGCGGTGGTCGTTGTATTCTTAGCGGTAGTCGTGGTCTTTGCAGGTGCCTTTGTCGTGGAAGTTGTGGTAGTTTTGGGCTTTGCTGTGGAAGTTGTAGTAGTCGAAGTTGAGGTGGTAGTAGTCGTTGTGGTAGTTTCGGGCTCGTCTTTCAGAGCTTCAAACTTATAGCCGTATTTCTCGGCATACGCCTGAGCGGTCGAGCCTTCGTATCCGTAGATTGTGCCTGTGAATGCATAATTACTTATCCATTCATCATTCTCATTATAATAAGATTTATCGATATTGCTAATCGTATCTCCTTCACCATTTATCTCACATTCTGGATTAAGAATATAAATCTTCTCAAACTGACTTGGATTTTCCCCCCAACTCATGCCAAAAGCTCCGCTTCCTATTATTTCAACATTCTTAGGAACAACTACTTCTTTAATGCATTCGTTTGTTCCAAAAGCGTCGATCCATATACCAACAACGGTATCAGGAATAATATATTGTTCCCCATTTTTCTTAGGCGGATAAGCAATCAATTCGGAAACATCCTTAGTAAACAATACGCCATCTTTTGAACAAAAATCAGAATTATCAGATGCAACATTTATTGTTTCCAACATTGTCTTGCTGAAGGCGCACCATCCTATGTATGAAACGCTCTCAGGAATAGAGATATTTGCAATTCCCGAACCTTCAAATGCGAAATTTTCTATTTTTTCCAAGCTATCGGGAAATTTTATTTCTTTCAGATTAGAGCAATTAAAAAAAGCTGAAAAGCCTATCTCCTTCAGATTTTTAGACAACTTAACACTTTGGAGGTTGTTACATCCAAAAAAACAATAATCTTCAATTTTCTCCAAATTATCTGGCAGTGTTATTTCTTTTAGATTAGTACATCCATCAAAAGCATACTCACCAATTTCATTAAGACGATTTGGTATTGCAATTGATTCAAGACTTTCACACATCTGAAATGCATGGTGCTCAATTTTTGTAATCGTATCAGGCAATATAACTGATACAACATCATCTGAAGCGCAATAATGTATTTCTGTTACAGGTTTTTCAAGTATTGTTTCAGGTACTTCAACCGTTCCCTTAGCATCAGGACCAATCATAACTATTACATAGCTTGTACGATATTGATAGTATATTCCGTTGCTATTTGCTAAGTGAATCCAAGTTTTCTCAGGTGTTACAACTGTTGTATTAGTTGTAACAACAGGTTTTGTTGTCAATGCGACAGTTGGTTTAGGCGTTGACGTTATTTGCTCTGCATGAATATTATTGCTTACAACAACTGTGGGAGTTAATAAAGTTGTAAATCCTAAAATGGCAAATGCACCAACAAATCCTCCAAAAATATTGCCCTTTTTCATATAAAGACCTCCTGTTCCCTATTTAAGGTTGTATACACTAACATTATACCACATTCCGCGGCTTCAAAAAATCCGCCGTTATAACAAAATTTTGCACTTATTTTTGCACATTTCGCACAATCAAAACCACCCGTAAAACGGGTGGTTTGAGGAAGCCCTAGAAGGGCTTGATACGGACACTGCCCCTTAAGTGGGCTGAGAAAGGTCTGCCAACTGCATTTCATTCTCAGCTACCCCTTAAGG
>Ga0255342_1000300_pt1 | contig 90393 bp, 72 predicted proteins | sample wastewater_treat_3_FD_192416 | JGI IMG/M metagenome (GOLD analysis project Ga0255342, IMG submission 192416) | Wastewater microbial communities from Lulu Island WWTP, Vancouver, Canada - plant14 | ecosystem: Engineered > WWTP > Wastewater > Unclassified | place: Canada: Vancouver, British...
ACAATCTCAAGGTCAAGCCGCCGCAGATGGTGGACAACAGCCGCAGCGATCGCAGCTTCAGTGGTAATCGTGATTGCAGCAAGCATAGGTGTTGTTAATACAATTAATAAAGAGAAGCCTGTAGTAGAAAAGAGTGAGAAAGTTATCATTTTCAATCCCGATGTAGCACAAACTCACCAGTTTGTGTATGAAGACGCTCCTATTGAAGATGTGTTGAAAGAGCTCTCCTTACATTATGGTTGTACTCTCACCACTGCACCTTCTCAGAAGCATCTGACTGCAACTTTCCCTGATGATGACATCGACTTTATCGTATCGTTGATAGAGTCTGCGTTGGATATTTCGATAAATGTTGAAAAATGAAGAAGATAGTTACACTTATAATAGGTCTTTTCTTTTCCATTTCCGCATTTTCACAGGTATCCATCAGGGATGCAATGGTCTTGATCAGCAAACAATACGGGGTCAATTTCGTATATGATTCAAAATTGCCGGTCAATGCCCCATATAACGGCAATAAGTTAAAGAAACAGGGCTTGGATGGGACTTTGAAAGCTTTGTTTGACGGTTCGGGCATAAACTGGGAAAGGAAGAAAAAATATGTAATCCTTACGGCTTCCAAACCTGTTGCAATCGATGTGGATAATCCGGTGTGCTATGAGGAAAAAAATCATTTTGATACCATTGCCGCTGCGACTATCACCGGAATGATTAACAGAGATGTCAATTCTACTCAGACGGGATTGATTAGAATAGATGGGGCGGCATTCCGCCGTGCATTTGCAACCGGAAGCGCACCGGATGTGATTAAAACACTTCAGACACTCTCCGGAATCTCTTCCGGGGTCGAATTGCTCTCCGATCTTTATGTTCACGGAGGTGATGGCTCGGACAACCTCTTCCTTCTTGATGGCGTTCCAATATATCAGACAGGTCACCTTGGAGGCATTTTTTCCTCTTTCAATACGGATGTCATAGAAAATCTTGATTTTTATAAGAGTGGTTTTCCTGCCCGATGTGGCGGAAGAGCCTCCTCTGTTGTAGACATTTCAACTGCGGATGGCAGCTTTACCAAATACAAAGGTCTGTTTTCAACAGGACTTCTTGAGACTCGCGGACAATTTGAGGGACCGCTGGTAAAAGATCGCACTTCACTCAATATTGCACTCAGGCGGTCTTGGGCAGATGCAATTATGTACCCCGCTTTTGCGATTCATAACAAAAGAAGTGATAACGATGCTACCAAGACAATGAATTTGTATTCATTTGGCGATTTAAATCTGAAGATTACCCATAAGTTTGATGAAAACAACCGTATTGCTGCAAATATCTATGCGGGAAGGGATCGTTTCAGGCAAGACAAAACAATCTGGCATAATGATATTGAAGTCTTCAGCAAAGACAATAATGAGTGGAATATGAAGTGGGGGAATATTTTAACCTCTGTAAATTGGCAGAATGAGATCTCGCCTGCCTTGAAAAGCCGACTCATAGCCTACTGGTCAGGCTCTAGGTCCAAGCTTGAGTATGAATATTTTTTCGACTTCCAGAAATTCGCTATTCAGGAAAATGATCAAATATTGTTTGAAACATCAAATAAAACGATTTCTAACCGCAGTATATTGGATGATTTAGGTATTACGGCTGATTTCAGTTGGGTTGCCAATAAAAATCATCACCTGCGATTTGGTGCAGACTATATTTGGCATTCATATCGACCGGAATATGCCTACAATGAATCTGAAGAACGAAATAATAAATTGTTAAAAAATTATGCAGAAAGAGACTCGCTACTCACTTCCGGAAGAGAAGCAAGCATTTATCTTGAAGATGAAATTGAGATTACAAAATGGCTCAGAACAAATGTCGGCCTCAGATATACCATGTATAATGCAGGAAGAAATATCTGGAATTCTCTTGAACCGAGAATTGCCCTGATGATTCGTTTTACACCACAAGCCAGAGCCAAGCTCTCTTATACCGAAATGAGTCAATTCTCACACCGTCTTTCGCCAAGTTACCTTGATCTTCCTACAAGCTGTTGGGTGCCCTCCAATCAATATGTAGGCCCGATGCGATCGAGACAGGCAGCAGCAGGCATATACTTCAAAATGCCGCATAACATTTATCTGAACATCGAAGGCTGGTACAAATATATGAGCAATCTCCTCGAGTATGGCCCCGCAAACTCCTTTTTTACGAAGTTAAATGATTGGAAAAACCATTATTATGTGGGAAAAGGACGCTCTTATGGCATGGAGGTGGATCTTGGGTATGAGACAGGCGCACTGAGTCTGAATGCCTTCTATACCCTTTCATGGAGTGAGCGCTTCTTCGAAAATATCTGGAGTGATTGGTATCGCGATCGCAATGACAACAGACACAAGTTCACTTTGCAGACCAGTTGGCGTATCAATGACAAATGGGAGTTGTATGGGGCTTGGAACTTTCACAGTGGAAATAGAATGACTCTGCCGACTCATTATCTGCAGGGAATCTATACTAATATCTATGCTTTACTAGACGAGTTAGCGGGAAAGGAACATTACTTTTTTGAAGGTCAATATATCTATGAAGAACCTAACAATGTCAAGCTTCCTGACTACCACAGACTCGATATCGGTGTTAATATCTACAAAACAACACGTCGTGGATATGAATCGGTCTGGAATATCAGCATCTATAATTTATACTGTAGAATGAACCCGTTCTTTGGTGTTTTGAGACGTGATGGCATACAGCCGGATAACCCTACAATTGACCCGGGGTATGTCCTGTTCAAAGGTGTCGGAGTTGGAATGCTACCCATAATACCTTCTTTCAGTTACACTATAAAATTTTGACAATGAAAACCATTAAACATATTATTTGCTTAACCCTTTTATGCTTGCTTTGTCAAGCTTGTGAAATTGAAATAACCGATTATCCTGAAGCATCACCGAAACTCTTTCTGCAGTGCTGTCCGGGGCCACAAGATACTACCGTCATTCAGTTGTATCGCACAATTCCCATCGGCTCCAGATATGAGGGATCACCCTATTTGAGTGATGCCAATCTACAAGTTAAGGTCAATGGAGTGATTCAGAGGGTTGAATATGCCGATAAGTGGGTGGGATCGGTGCCGATCGGATGTTGGTTTGTGCCAAACGGCATGTATGATAATGATGCTGTAGAGATTGAAGCTTCCCTTAAGGGGGGAGAGCCGATCCATGCTACCACCTCCGTGCCGGCGAAAATTCCCTATTTTCAATATGAAATAAGCGAGGGTGTCGTCAGTGTCTCGTTTAACGATAATCATCAAGAAAAGAGTTGGTATGGTTTGGCAGTGATATGTGAAAGAACGGTTTCACAGAACGACTCAAGTTATGTTGAAACCGGCTACCTTACACCTATTCAGGAAGCCTCCGGGACAACAGGAATGGCAATAAGTAAAAACTATCTTGACATTGGTTTCAACGGATGGGCTTTCGGAGGACGCCGTTCAGTTGTGAGAATATGGTCATCAGATCTATTTGAGAATGACAAAGTAAATCTGCATATGGGCCTTGGCGATGCTTTTTGGTTGAATGTGTTCCGGGGAGAATATGATGAGGTACGAAGATATAAAGTTCGGGTATATAGGTTCCCAATAGAATTTTACAAATACGCAGCATCTCTAAGCAATATGCACGACCGCTATGCAGTCTATGGATTCTTACGAACAGATGTCTCATATTCCAATGTTACAGGTGGTTTTGGGCTTCTAAGCGGCTGGAATGTCAAAGAAACCGACTGGATTTATCCAAAGAAAGATTAATGATAACAGAAAAAATATTATGGATTTTTTTAACTCATGCAGCGTTTTGATACTTTTTTGAATCTATATCATATATATACACAAACAACTAAATCACCATATTTGGCACTAATAAATAATAGCATTTTTAATGAAATTAAGATACTACATTGCCACACTATTGTTAACAGGTTTTATTCTTCGACCGGGTTGTAACAAATGCTGACGGAGAAACATATGATTACAACTATCACAGAAATATGATCTATGATTTTGCTGTGGCTCAATAACATCTTTGTATGATATTTAATTTAAGTAGTTATGAAAAAAAATAGAATTTTCCCGGTGCTACTTTTAGTAGCTGTGTTTTTAACATCTTGTGAGTGGATGTGGTGGATAAATCCGGGTCCGCCTGAACCTGAAAATCTGTTTCTCACCGGAGAGTGTCTGGGGAGTACTGAACTGATATACGTTCCATATTATGCTTCCAGGGATGATGATTATTTAGAAAAATGGAAATGTTTCCCTTTTGTATTTCATTTGGATACCGCAAACGTTCAGAGGTATAAAGAGCGTCCTCTCTTTAAATCCGATCCGGCCTTCCATATCCCATCTGATGAGCTGTTCAAGTCATTCGGTAAAAAGTCATTTGTAAAGTCGGACTTCTTTGATTCATTTGACAAAATAAGAGAAGGCAGAAGTTATTTTGAAATCACGACCATCTTATATGACGGCGGTCTCTCTTTGACTGCAGATGTGGATTTTGCCGGACACCCGGCAGGTGAAGAACTTGCCCCTTTTATTGTAAGTCATCCCAGTGTCAATCATCCCTCTAATTGGACAGGGGTTTGCCGGACAATCGAGCCTCTGCTTTCAGCTCCGGGCAATACGAAAGATAAATTGAGTCCAATTCTCGACATTCCTTTGGATTATGAATGCCTTTTGGAGTCCGGAATTGACATTGGTCTTCCTGTAGGTGATTACACACGCGTAGTTGAAAGGGTTACTTTCACTCTGAAGATCCCCGTTAGGGTAGTATACTATTTACAATGGCTTGAAGATAAAGTCAGCAACCCCAACGCCCCGGTTCCCTACAAAGATGAAGTACTAACCTGTAAATTTTATACGGACATTGGTTTTAGATAGGAATGTTTGACTTAAGATAATTTTAAAAAACCTAATAAGTTTATTCACTCCTACTCTATTCTGCGATGAAAATAATATATTACTCTGCCATACTATTGTTCGCAGGTTTGCTATGCGCTTCCTGTGTCGAGACTATCTATCCGGAGTCGGTCGAGGAGGCACCGATAGTGGTCAATTCTGTTTTGGACACATCAGATACACAATCGCTTTATTTGGCCTTTTCCAGCAAAGTCAGTGAGGTTGAAGATTTCATAATAATTGATAATGCTGATGCGGTGTTGAGAGAAATCACTGCCGGCGATACTCTCACTGTCGCCACCTTTTCGTTTGAAAATGACGGTATGTGGAGAACCAGGTTTCGACCTGTCGGTGGTAAGGAATATCAACTGCTGATAGAGATTCCGGGACAAAAGAGAGTAACTGCAACTACCCGAATGCCCCAAAAAGTTCATATTATATATGGTATGGGCGCAGGTTACGGCCCGGTAGAGGAGCAAGAGTATCTCGCTTATGCATATCAGGTATTTATTACGCATAATACATTGTATTTGTCTATGTCGGGTAAGGATGACGAGGGGAATGTAAAAATTGCAAACAATATTGCAACCGACCATACATTTGCCGACCTTTTCAATATAACCGGAGATTATTATGCGCCTGATACTTCACAAGTCCGCGTTTGGTATACCACCGTGGTCAACCGCCCTTTTCACAAGCGATTTATCAGAATACCCGATACTGACAAATATCTCAATCCAAACTACAATAGTGGCAAAGAAGAATATAAAGGCCAATTCACGGTTGCCACAAATGAAAAATCTATACGTAACCTTACTATTTTGCAGGTTTCTGATGAATTGGATGCTTATTATAAGGATGTTCTTACATATCAAAACAAATATGAAGTAATGGACAATTTGCTTATTGTGTATGATAGAGCTAATGTATACAATAATGTTACCAATGCCATAGGAATATTTGGCGCTTATAACAAATATATACTGCCATGGGCTCCATTGCCATGAAAAGAATATACTACATTGCCACACTATTTTTAATATTTATCGGCTGCGGAAGCCTCGCCGCTCAGGAGACCGTTCCCATAAGGGATACCATCAAGCAGTCCGTCATCGTAGACTCGAGGATAATGAGGCAGCAACAGGGATTGACCACCATTCAGATAGAGGCTATCAAAGGAATAATTTCCCCTGCCGGTGAGGGCGATGCTATCAAATTCATACAGACACTGCCGGGAGTCTCCACAGGTGCGGAAGGAACCTCCTCCTACTATGTGAGAGGAGGCAATTCCGGCAATAATGCCGTTACCCTGGATGGAGTCCCTATCTACGGCATAAGTCACCTCATGGGCATGACCTCCACAATTCCTGCGGAAATTGTAACTTCGGCCGACTATCGGGCAGGTGGTTTTGATGCGGAGTTCAACAATTTTACTTCATCCGTAGTCAATCTTAAGAGCAAAGGAGGAGGGTTTGTAAAGCCCGATTATTCAGCTTTCATCAACAATATTTTTGCGGGAGCTTCGGCCAATATTCCCCTCTCAAAGGAGAAGGCATCATTGCTCCTCTCAGGAAGATACTCCCCTTTCCAACTCGAGTACAAGGCATTGAAATCCTTTCTCCCGAAAGAAAAACTCCCATTTGATAAGCTGCAGACCAATATTTTCGACCTCTACGGAAAGTTTTCATACAGGATTGATGATGCTTCCCGATTTGAGTTCTTTCTGTTTGGAACTGAAGATAGCTACGGCTTTGGAAAGGAGGATTTGTCCAAGAATTATCTCAGATGGGGCAATATTGTGAGCAAGGCGACCTACAGTCGGATAATGAAGAGCGGCAGACTCTACGATGCCTCATTGGCTTACAACCGCTTTTCCTCCGGACAGAGACAGGAAGTCTATTTGGAGGGAACCTTGAATGAATTGGCAATCAAATCCGGTCTGAATGAGATTACATTGAACCTGAAAACAGAAAAGGAAAGGCGCGGTCATTCTTTTATTACAGGATTGAAGCTGATGTACTCCCTGAATGCCCCCGGATCATCAAAACTCTATGAGGGAGAAGGTCGTAATGTGGAAAAAGAGGCTTATGTGAGGAATCCGCATCATTCGATCCTGAATACTCTCTATTTCCAATACTCCACCACGGCCATAAGAAACTTCTTTTTTAAGCTATCGCTGAAAGCATCTCTCTACACTCCCGATCTCCAGTCGGAACTCCACACAGAAGGAGGGGTGTTGTTCAGACCCGAAGGAAGCCTCCTTGCAAGCTATATTTTCTCAAAATATCTCCAACTCGAAGCATCGGTGGACAGGACGGTGCAGTTCTATCACGTACTTGAAGGATTGCCGATAGGATGGTCGATGGACCTGATGGTCCCTGCCTGCAAAAAGAACAAGCCGGAGGAGTCAACTCAGTTCTATTTCGGACTAAGTTCACGTCCGGGCAATCATTATCTTTCTCTCGGCGGATACTACAAGTTCATGAATAATCTCGTCTTTTATACCGATGCCACTACTCTGTTCAGCGCTTCCCTATCAGGCTGGAGTGACAATATCGAGATGGGAAAAGGAACATCCTACGGAGGCGAGTTCATGTATCGATATACTACACCTAAAACTCATATCAGAGTTGCTTACACCCTCTCCAAAACCGACAGGACATTCGAGAACATCAACTATGGAGAGAGTTTCCCCGCAAAATTTGACCGTCGGCATATATTGAATCTCGCAGCCTCTTACGGCGGATTCAACACCTCATTCACGTTGCAGAGCGGCCACTGGGAAAGTGTAAAAACCTCTATTTACCCCGGAGTGCTTCCGGACGGATCCCCCATTATCCTCGATTATTTCGGGCGGCCCAACAACTACCGGATGCCCACCTACATAAGATGGGATATCGGCTACAGCTTCAAATGGGAACGACAGAAGGTCAAACACTATCTGAATGTGGGTATATTCAACGTCCTCAACAGACACAATGCCTTCACACTCTGGTACGACTCCGAAAACAATAATTGGAAACAACTTTCGTTATTCCCAATCATGCCCTCAATAAGTTATAGGGTTACGTTTTGAGTGAAGTAAACTCGGAGTTCTGAGAGTTTGAAACAGAAGATTTTTATTTTATTTGTTAATCCGAACATAATGGTTTACATTTGCAAAAGGATACGGATTGCGTATCCTTTTGCAAATGTAAACAAAAATGGCAAGTATCGAACAAACCTCATATAATTATCTCGAAAGATATCTCGGCAATATCCGTTCAAAAGGACGATATTCTTTTACCCTTGAAGAACTTCAGCAGGAGTTTAATATATCTTATCGTGCTTTAAAGCAGAATTTATATCGTCTCAAGCTTAAAAAAACAATAGCACAAGTTCGTCAGGGATTTTATGTAGTAATTCCGCCGGAATACTCCAATCAGGGAATTTTGCCTCCAACTATGTTTATTGATGATTTAATGAAATCATTGAATAAGCCCTACTACATTTCGCATATTTCAGCTGCTGCAATGTTAGGTGCTGCACATCAACAGCCCATGGCATTTACTGTAACCACAGAAACACCTGCGCCTCGGAGCATAAAAACTCATAGTTTATCAATTAATTTTTATTCAAAAAAAGAGTGGCCGGTGGAAAGTATTGTTCAAAAGAAAACAAACGCCGGTTATGTAAATGTATCTGTCCCTGAACTAACGGCATTGGATTTACTGGATAAGAGCCATGTTTTCGGAATTAACCGCATTGCAACCATTGTGAGTGAATTATCAGAGGAAATGAATAGCAGCAATTTGACAAAAATTGCAAGTCAGTTTCCAAACAATGCTGCACTACAACGACTAGGATATATTCTTGAAAATGTTGTTGGAAACGATAATTTAGCTGAAAGTTTATGGATAGTATTGAATAAAAGAAAATTTTCAACTATACCGCTTTCACCGAAAAGAGAAAAACGAGGAACTTCAAAAAACCGTTGGAAGGTAATTGAAAATATGAAAATAGAGAGTGATATATGATACCTCAGAGATATATAGATGAATGGAAATCCGTAGCTCCATGGCCTATAAATGCGCAGGTAGAGCAAGACTTGATTATATGTAGGGCGTTAGTTGAGATTTTTTCAGATGACTTGCTTAGATCATCATTGGCTTTTCGTGGCGGTACAGCACTTTACAAGTTGTATTTAACCCCACAAATACGTTATTCGGAGGACATAGATCTAGTGCAAATTAAATCAGAGCCTATAAATCCCATTCTCAAAAGAATTCGTGAACGATTATCATTTCTGGGAACAAAAAGAACAGTAAACCAACACATACATAATAACACCATTATTTATCGATTTGAACCGGAAGACACCTCTGTTACAAGTATGCGGTTGAAAATAGAAATAAATACACGAGAACATTTTAATGTACTTGGACTAAAAGAAATTCCATATAAGGTGGAGAATGGATGGTTTTCAGGAAAGTGTTTAATAACAAGTTATGAGATAGAAGAGCTACTCGGCACTAAGCTCAGGGCATTATATCAACGCAGTAAAGGTCGAGATTTGTTTGACCTGTATTGGGCATTAACCAATTATACTATTGACAGTGATAAGCTTATCAAATGCTACAACGCATATATGGAGTTTTCAGTTGACAAACCACCAACTCAAAAACAATTTATGGTAAATATGGAAGAAAAAATTAATGATGAGGAATTTCTTTCTGATATCCATAATATCCTAAAGCCTGATGTGGAGTATGATAACGACACAGCTTGGAAATCCTTGATAAAGTTATTGGAAAAGATTTAGCAATTTGCTCTCGGATTTGCTTATAGCCCTCAGGAAGTTTCAATTCTTCAATCAACCCTATGTGGAGGCGATGACTGTAATATAAATTATTCTTATATTATAGAACACCACTCATATACACACTTAGAACGAGATAACAAATAGCACCTGAGGTCTCTCTTGTTTAAGCATTCTGTTCAGTTCTTTTTCTCTGCCGTTGCAAAGAGAGTTGAGCAGGGCGTGAAATTGGGGTCCGTGGTTTTTATGAATCAAATGACACAATTCGTGAATAATCACGAAGTCGGAAAGCTCCGGAGTGAGTCGCATAAGGTGGATGTTGAGGCTGATATTTCCCGATTTAGAGCAGCTTCCCCAGTTTGTGCGATTATTTCTTACCGTCACTTTACCGGGTTTGAAACCATATTTGGCTGCAAGCAGCTCCACTCGTTGCGGAAGATATTTTTTGGCCTCTGCACGGATTACCTTTACAATATCCTCTTCCGATATAATACCTTCCGCCGAGGCTCTTTTGAGCCTCTCGTATGGAATCTCTCCGGTAATCAATTTAAGGGGTTGGTAAGGAGCGATCCGAACTGCCTCCTCCTTCCTCTTTTTGCTCTGTTTTAGAAGCGTTGCCGCTATCCACTCCTCTTTCTCCTCAACAAAAGCGATTGCCCTCGAATAGCTGACGAGCCAGGGCATCGTTACCGAAATCCCGTTTATCGGGTGCACAGCCAGCCTCACTCTTCTCGATAGCCGGCTTTTTCTTATAATAATCTCACCAAGCCTCGGATGGATATATGTTTTTGACATCATTTGGCAGCCCTACAAAGAATCCATAAATTCCCCGAAACGCAAAATTTTCTCACTACTTGTTTTGTTGAAAAGCAAGTGTTCAAAATCCTTTTGCTTTTTATTCAAGTCAACTGTTTTGAGCAGCTCGGCTGTTGCTTGTTTGAACTCTTGCAAATTGTGTATTCCACAACGTTTTGAAAGAAAGTCATAATCCGGTTTTGACTGCGGAAGTAAAAACATCAAGTCGTAAAAATCACGTCCTTTTGCTCGAGTTAACATTGCTACTATCTTCATGCTGCACAACACACCATTGGAAGGAACGGGAAAAGGGAAAAAGAATCCGCAACCTTTGATATTTGTCATAACATTAGAGTATGCGATCCCCTGATCCTGGCTTTCAATTTTTATCATAAAACGTTCTTCTTTATGACCGCTCAATCCCAAATCAAACAACAATTCGGGAAAATAAATATTCCTTCTAAATGCCGTCAGTTTTGGATTCTCTTTATCCCTGACTTCCACACGAAGGCCGGAACGTTCCAAAAATTGAACTACACTATTTGTCATTTCAACAAATTCCTCTTTTGAGAACTCTTTACAATCGAAATCCAAATCTTCGGAAAAACGATCTATTCCTTTGACCAAACGAAGATTCGTTTCTCCGATAAAAGCCATCTTTCGGATGCTTGGAGTAGATGAAAGATAATCCAGAATCATCAATTGCAAATACTCTTTCAGCATATATTTATCAAATCCCGAATCTCCGCGGATTTGAGCCGGGAAAAAATTTCCTATTTGTTCAATCCGTATCATAAATCATAAGCCTTAAAAAGTAACCCTACCCGATTGTCAAGCGCCTTGCTTTGAAACTTTTCGCAGTTTTCCATCAGTAAATCCTTATTCAAATCTTCATGCATGAAATATTCATCCAAACGCAACTCCTCCAACTCCTGTTCCGTGTTATAGAAGGGATAGAGATAGAGCAAATCGAGCAGCGCTTTTTCCGGTGTGGCAAACCGTATGGTACGGTTGTCAATCATTTGCTTTAAATCATATCCGAACATCAGGTTTGCCTTGACATTTTTGTAGGAGTATTCGCCGAAATCATTGGCGAAGAATGCTGTTTTCAGCGATGAGACACTGGTGATCTGTACCACCGCTTCCGGTATCATCCCGTAGAAGGATAATGCCGTGTGGAGGCTTATATAAGAGGGATGGTATATCCTATTGGCGAAATAGAGAGGATAATCAGGCTTGCCCTTATATTCAGAAAAGGCATAATATCCCTGCCTCAGCCGGATAAGGTAGCCTTTTTTCACCCAGCGCGTAAAGTTATTCCGGTCAAAATCGGGTTGCCATGCATAGATCTGATGGATATTGAAGCATGCCAAATCAAATAACTGCGCTCTAGATTCCAGATATGTCATTTTTCTTATTTTATTTCTATTATGCTGCAAATATAATGCGTTTTAGAAATAAAACAAAAGATTTGTTACTTATATCACTTCAACAATATAAGCCCTGGAAACACTAAATTATAGCAGACAGATGTTGTTTGAAGACTATTTAGCAAAATAATACCCCCTAAACAACTCCAAACTCAAAGCTAAACCCGCATCCCGTAACTCTACACTCCTTGCCACGTAACTCGCAACGCGCATCCCGCACCACTACACACTACATACTACCCACTACAGACTATTATATACTCCCGCGAACAGCATCACGCCGGAGGACTTTTCAACTATGGCATACACGAAGGGATGGTCGGCAAAGAATTCAATCGCCTTATCAGGTTGACCGGGTATTGAGGTCACTCCAATCATCACCGCTGTAACTGCTGCAGCCTCTGTACCCCATTCAGTTACATTTATACGAGCCTTTTGAAGAACCGACTCGATAAAGAAATTATTTATGCCGGAATGAGAAAGCAATTTGTCAAATTGGGCCTTATTAGGTATAAAAGCACGACGAATGCCTAATGCTTGTAACATCTCATTGAGGTTGTATTTATCCTCTATCTCAAACCTGGGGAACCGAAGCTGTACAAGGGCATCATTCGACATTGATGATAAGGCCTCCGACCAACTCTTCTGAGTGAGGGATGAGAGCAGGCTCTCTACACCATTACCGCCCTTTATGTCGGGCAAAATGACATACATGGCAAACTTACCGTGTGCATAAGGAAGTTCCACGATACTATTTTTCCCAATCTTCCCATAACGGAAATTCCTGGAAGCAACCATATAATCGACCTTTCTTGTTCCTCCTCCATCCAGGTAGAAGGGTCTGGATTTCTCAATATCGTCACTGTTAAACATAGGTTTTCCTGACTCTTCGCTCCATTTTGCCTTGAAATAAAGTGCATTCAGTATTGCAGCGGCAAAATTATCGCTAATATCACTCTCTTCGAGAAAAGGATAGATAAATCCGTTGGTGCTGCGATGTGCCCATTCGTTGATTCGGTCAACAACAATCTTAGGATTTGTAGCATCCACATACTCCACGGGTGCATAGTAAACCTTTTCTGCTATATTGCGAAAAGCATCCTGAACACGGAATTCTTTATTTACAATCACCGCATCAGTCAATTTTACTTCAACAGAATCATCGAGAGCAGGCAACTGATTAAGCAAAAGGTTACAATACTCATTCAGGGCATCTTGATCTTCTCCATAGCCCAATGTGCTGATAATCTCCGAAGCTGTCTCACCGCTTGCACCGTTTGCGGTAATGGCAAGGGCATACTGCAAACTGAGCGGAGAATAGATGACGCTAGCTTTTTCCTGCTGGTAAAGGAGCTTTAAACTATTTATCGCAAAAGCATTGCCGGCACCGACATAGCCTTTTTGCTCTTCACTCAATGTCACTTTGGTTATAGGATCTTTCGGAGAGGGAGAAACAATATCAATGGGGTCTTTTACCTGCGGAACATCTTTTTTTTCACATGCTGCCAGACTAAGAGCAGCAATAAAGAGAACTAATAAAATTTTTACTCGTTTCATAACTTATAGTTTACTGAGATTTTGAAATAAAATAATGTCTGTCTAATTACATTTACGCAGCGACTCACCAAATACTTCCATCACTGATTTAAAATAATGACACACCCCGCACCCCGTAACACGCACCAAGTACCACGCAACTCGCACCCCGCTCAAAAAAGTCCGAACAGACGGGCATCGATCCGGTTGGTAATGGAAGCAAAATCCTCCGGCCTGTTTTCAAAATCGAGATTATCGGCATCGATGACAAGTACTTCACCAGAATATTCCGATATCCATTTCTCATAGCGCTCATTGAGACCGCCGAGATACTCCAGACTCATGCTCTGCTCATAGTCGCGTCCGCGTTTCTGAATCCGGCTCACCAAATGAGGAATTGAGGATTTCAGGTAAATAAGCAAGTCGGGGACCTTGATCATCTTGACCATTACCCCGAAAAGGTCCATATAGGCATCAAAATCACGCTGAGAAAGATTGCCCATATCCTTGTTGTTGGCCACGAAGACATAGACTCCCTCAAATATGGTTCTATCTTGGATGATGACCTTGTCGCTGTTTGCAATCTCCATCAGATCCTTTATTCTCTGGGTGAGAAAATAGACTTCGAGATTGAAAGACCAGCGCGGAATATCCTTGTAATAATCTTCAAGATAGGGATTGTAGGTGACAGCTTCATATTTGGGCGTCCAGCCGTAATGCTGCGCCAACATTCGGGTAAGAGTGGTCTTACCGCTTCCTATATTTCCGGCTATACCTATATGCATTGCTCCTGTTTTTGAGACTACAAGATAGCACTATTTTTTGAATAATCCGTAGAGGGTACTTCCGGAACCCGACATTGAGGCGTATACTGCACCTCTCGCATAAAGAGCCTCTTTTTCTGCCGCAAGGCTTGGATATTTGAGGAAAAGCGACTCCTCGAAATCATTTTTGAGAAGGCCCCACCACTCTTCTACAGGCCTTTTGATAATTTCAGAGATAGAAATTTCAGGCTTGCGCGGGGTCACTCCGGCATAAGCTTCTTTTGTGGAGATAAAGATGTCGGGGTTCACAAGTTCGATACGATAATCATCCGGAAATATTTCCACAGGAGAAAGAATTTCGCCACGACCGGTCGCATACATCGGACGATTGTATATGAAAAAGGGACAATCACTGCCGAGCGAAGCTGCGTGAGCGGCAAGTACTTCATCGGTAAGTTCAAGAGAAAACATCTTGTTGAGCAGAATCAGTGTACCCGCAGCATCGGAAGAACCGCCGCCGAGGCCGGCGCCGACAGGAATTTTTTTGTAGAGATGAATGGCTACCGGCGGTAAGTCGTAAATATCTGCCAGCAGACGATAGGCCTTTACGCAAAGGTTATCCATAGGATCACCATCTAGCACTATTCCGTAGAGGTGCATTGAAAATTTCTCTGCATAGAGAACTTCAAGGATATCGCAATATTCCGAACAGGGCACAAAGAGAGTCTCAATATTGTGAAAACCGTCAGGACGTTTCTCTATAATATTGAGACCCAGATTGATTTTCGCATTCGGAAAAAATATCATCTTATCTCAGTAAAAGTTCTTTCGCTAACTGCACTTCGAATAGCCACATTCCATACATACCAGACAACCCTCTTGATAGACGAGGTTTTTGCTGGCGCAATTGCCGCATTTCTGGCCTGTCTCATCACGGGTACCGTCGGGAATATAGCGTTTAAGTGCCCTCTCAACGCCATTTTTCCATGTGTTGATGGATTCGCTGTCAAGCTCGAGTCCCTGAACGAGGTTGAGGATGTCAACGATGGGCATACCGTTGCGTATAACGCCTGATATTAGCTTGGCATAGTTCCAGAACTCTTTGTTGAACATATGGGAGATACCTCCAAGCACACTCGGATAGCCGAGAGCATCAACGTAGTGGAAATCATATCTGGACTTGCCGCTCTTTAGATCCTTCTCCTTTACGATCCAACCCTTCTCGATGGATCTGGGGATAACACGGGTATCTTCATCCACGATACCGGTGAAAATCTCGTAAGGCTGTCCGTTGAGTTTCCCTACAAATGCAATCCATTTCTCAGATCTGTTGCGGAAACGGATGATGTCAGCCTCAAGTGTCTGAGGGCGCTTTTTGGGTTTTAGAACAGGTGTATTGCTCGTTGCAACAAGAACACCGGAACGGCTGCCTTCACGATAGACGGTCATACCTTTACAACCCGACTTCCAGGCCGTTTTGTAAACTTCGGCAACGGTCTCTTCAGTTATATCTTCGGGAAGATTGACTGTAACGCTGATGGAATGGTCTACCCATTTCTGAATTTCACCCTGCATCTTTACCTTTGATACCCAGTCAATGTCATTGGCCGTTGCCTTGTAGTATGGAGATTTTTTAAGAATCTCCTCCAGTTCATCTTCGTTCATTTCCATCACACGATCTTTTTCATAACCATTGGTTGTCGCCCAGGTCAGGAACTTGTGGTGGAACACGAAATACTCTTCAAAGCAGTCGCCCATGTCATCGGTATAGGATATTTTGACATTCTTGTCATTAGGATTGACTTTTTTGCGACGGAGATAGAATGGCCTGAACACAGGTTCGATACCGGAGGTGGTCTGCGTCATAAGACTTGTAGTGCCGGTTGGTGCGATTGTCAGCATGGAAATATTGCGGCGGCCTGTTTTGACCATACGTTGATAAAGATCCGGATCTTCCGTTTTGATGCGGATGATCATAGGGTTGTTGATCTCTTTTGATGCATCGTATATGGGGAATGCTCCACGTTCCTCAGCCATTATCACCGATGATCTGTAGGCCTCCACAGCAAGTGTTTTCTGCACCTGAACAGCAAATTCTATAGCCTCCATTGTGCCGTATGTAAGTCCCAGGGCCGCCAGCATATCTCCTTCAGCTGTAATGCCGAGGCCTGTCCTGCGTCCGCCCAGTGATTTTTTACGGATTTTCTCCCAAAGTTCAAACTCGGTCCTCTTGACATAATCATCCTCGGGATCAGCTTTAATTTTGGCCATGATCAGGTCAATTTTTTCCATCTCGAGGTCAATAAGGTCATCCATCAGACGCATCGCCATTGCGCAATGCTCCTTGAAGAGAGGAAAATTGAATGTGGCCTTGGAGGTGAATGGATTGTCAACGTAGGAGTAGAGGTTGATGGCAATCAGACGGCAGGAATCATAGGGACAAAGGGGAATCTCCCCGCATGGATTGGTGCTGACAGTCCTGTAACCTTTATCGGCATAACAGTCGGCTACGGATTCCCGAAGAATGGTATCCCAGAATAGAACTCCGGGCTCTGCACTTTTCCACGCATTGTGAATGATTTTTTTCCAAAGCGATGAGGCATCCGTATCCACGGTTACCTTCGGCTTTTTGCTGTAAACCGGATATTGCTGAGTATAATTGCTGCCCGAAAGAGCTGCACGCATAAAGTCATCATCTACCTTTACGGATACATTGGCTCCGGTCACCTTACCCTGTTCCATCTTTGCATCGATAAAATTCTCCGCATCGGGATGCTTGATGGAAATTGTGAGCATAAGTGCGCCTCTGCGGCCATCTTGCGCCACCTCACGGGTAGAGTTGGAATATCTCTCCATGAAAGGAACTACACCTGTCGATGTTAGAGCGCTGTTGAGCACAGCGCTACCTGTAGGCCTTATATGAGAAAGGTCGTGCCCCACGCCACCTCTGCGTTTCATAAGCTGTACCTGCTCTTCGTCAATCATCATGATGCCGCCATACGAATCGGCAGGATGCTCGTGACCTATCACAAAGCAATTGGAAAGCGAAGCCACCTGATGGTCATTGCCGATACCGGTCATCGGACCTCCCTGGGGAATGATATACTTGAAATCCTTGAGCAACTCAAAGATCTCCGAAGCTTTCATCGGATTGGGATATTTCTTCTCTATTCTGGCAAACTCCGCCGCCAAACGCTTGTGCATATCGGCGGGGGATTTTTCGTAAATATTGCCAAAAGAATCCTTTAGGGCATATTTGTTAACCCATACATTGGCGGCCAATTCGTCGCCCTTGAAATAAATCTTACTGGCGGCAAGAGCTTCATCAAAAGAGTACTTCATGATTGACATTTGTAGTAGTTAGGTAAGCTAAAAGGGGCCGAAACCCCTTGGGCATTATTCCGGGGCCAATAATGCCTGTTTACATATGTAAATTCAGGTACGCAAGTTACAGCAAAATGCATAGGCCTTTCCTATAATATCAACATAGTTATCAACAAAGTTATCAACAATTTTAACAAGACCCTATCTTTCTTACTATTACATTGCTGTTACACTATTTTTTGTAATTTTGTGAAAATTCCTAAATACAATGGGCACATCTCGTACTGAAATCTCATCCATCGGCAAAGAAACCTTCATTGATCGTCTTTTCGAAAACACCGGATACATTAACGAACGCACAATAAGGCTCTCTGAAAAAGGCGAGTGCTGCACTTCTCATAAAATTCTCCTCGAAGGAATCAATTTCGACCTGGTCTATACCCCTTTTAAACATCTCGGATACAAGGCAGCGCTCTGCGCACTTGGAGAAGTCTACGCTCTTCTGCGCCAGCCGGTCTCACTCTCGCTAAATCTCGGGCTTTCCAGCCGCTTCTGTGCGGAGGATGTAACCGATCTGTGGTCGGGCTTCGTGGCCGCTGCAAAAGAGCACGCCGTAAAACATCTCTCCCTCGACCTCAACCCTTCGGTAACAGGACTCTGTATCAGCGTATCCTGCGCCGGTGTTCAAAAAAAGGGCATCATAGCCAAAGTGCCGGCACCCAAAAACATGGATCTGATTTGCCTTTCAGGTAATATTGGTGCCGCATATATGGGACTTCACGTGCTCCAAAGGGAAAAAGTATCCTTTATCAATGAGGGATCTCAACAGCCCGATCTCTCAAAATACAAACATATCCTGGCCGCCTACCTAAGTCCTGAAATCAATCCCTCTGTGGTGACAAGATTTGTGAAAGAGGAGCTCTATCCCTCCGCAGGACATTTCCTCACCAGAGGTCTGGGTGCGGCAGTCTTGGATCTTGTGAAAGATACCGGCTTCGGAGCCAAAATTTACCTCGACAGGATACCTGTCTCCTCACAGAGCCTCGAAATGGCTCAAGAAATAGATATGGATATGGTTACCGCCATAATCAATGGAGGAGAGGACTACAAATTCATCTTTACCGTGCCTATTGAGAAGCACGATGTAATCAGAAAGGATTTTCAGGATTATGATGTCATAGGACACCTCGCACGTCCCGAAGTGGGCGCGGTGCTGGTAACTCCCGACGGTGCCGAACTCACCATCCGCGCACAGGGCTATGAAGCCTCAAAGGATTAGCAGCAGTTTCTTATACAGTTGCTGCAATGTGAGAATTCACCGCGAAGGCGTCTTTCCACCAAACTGAGCATCCTTTCGCGGAGTTCCGTATTGGAAATTTTCTCCAGCACTTCGTATGCAAATGCCTTCTGCTGAAGGATACGGGCTTCCGCCGCGGGTATGCCTCTCGTGCGCATATAGAAGAGTTCATCTTCATTTAGGCGGCCGATGGTTGCTCCATGGCTGCATTTCACATCATCAGCATATATTTCAAGCTGGGGGCTGGTATATGCCTTCGCCATGTCGGAGATAAGCAGATTGTGGTTGGCCTGATAGGCTTCTGTCTTCTGAGCATCCGGTGCAACATTGATGCGGCCGTAGAAGCGGGCCACACCTTCATCATCAAGTATGCCCTTGAAGAGTTGGTTACTGTTACATTCGGGAACAAGGTGATTGACGTGGATATTGTTATCCATCAGCTGCTTGGAGTCGGTAAGATAGAGTCCTGCAAGGTCGCATTGCGCATGCCTTTCATTGAGGTTGAGAAGTATATCGTTGCGTATGACTCCTCCATGGAGTGATAGGAACACCATTTTCAGGGAGGCTCCAAAGGATAGATTGACCTCAAATGAGGTGCTGTGTTCCGCATTATTGTGCTCGTTCTGCATAATGTAAAACTCTGCGGACGCATCTCTTTCCAATGTTATGGAGACCTGCTCCGTAGTTCTGAACTTGTCCGGCGAAAAAGTGTGGGAACATTGGACTATCCTGCCGGAGGAGCCTTTTCCGAAATGAAAATCCTGTCGAGAGGAGAGGTGCTCTTTGTAGGATTTGTGGCGCACGGAGATGATCTGAAGCATCTCTTTCATCACCTCACCCTCTTCGAGCCGAAGGGAGAAGGGAGTTTTGCCTCCCTGTACCTTTCCGTTGATAATAAAGAGCTGTCGTGTCTCTTTTAAAGGCACTTTACATCTGAATTCGCCGGTAAAAGCGGGTGCGTATATGTAGTTCTGTTTCATTTTCAGTTTATCAGCCAGTCGTAACCCCTTTGTTCGATTTCCTGCGCAAGTTCGCGGCCTGCACTTTTGATGATACGTCCCTTATAAATGACATGAATGTAGTCGGGCACGATGTAGTCAAGCAGACGCTGGTAGTGTGTGATTACGATAGTTGCATTTTGAGGAGTTTTGAGGCGGTTAATCCCACCAGCAACTACACGAAGCGCATCTACGTCCAGTCCGGAATCCGTCTCATCGAGGATTGCGAGTTTCGGCTCAAGCATTGCCATGTGGAAGATTTCATTACGCTTCTTCTCCCCTCCGGAAAATCCTACGTTGACGCCTCTGGAGGTAAAACTGCTGTCCATTTCTACATAAGCCATCCTCTCGCGCATCAATTTAAGAAACTGTGCGGCACTCAGTTCAGGAAGTTCCTTCCGTTTGCGGTGCTCGTTTATTGCTGTCTTTATGAAATTGACATTTGTCACTCCGGGGATTTCTATCGGATATTGGAAACCAAGGAAAATGCCCGCCCAAGAGCGTTCTTCAGGAGAGAGTTTGAGCAGATCTTCACCCTCGAAGAGGATCTCTCCTTCGGTCACTTTATAATTTTCCTTGCCCGCAAGCACTGCAGAAAGAGTGCTCTTACCGGAGCCGTTTGGACCCATAATGGCATGCACTTCTCCCGGCCTTACCTCAAGGTTCACACCTGTGAGGATTTCACGATCATTGATAGAGGCTTTGAGTCCCTTTATTTTTAGCATAATGTTGTCGCTGTTCATATATTATCTTTTTTTTCTTTTTTATACAATTTGAACCAGGTATAAAGTGAGGCCAGACCATTGATGAGGTAAAGCGCACTCACAATCGGCATGAAGATGTGGCCAACCGAGATATGAAGCACTATCTGAGTGATGTTGACAAAGAGCCAGACAATCCAGCAATCCCATTTCTTTTGAGCCGAAAGGAATTGTGCCACAAGTATCAGTACCGTAACTAAGGCATCCAAATAGGGTATCGGATCCGAAGGAAATACTCCTACAAACCATCTTGTGCCCAGCTGACGCAGCAGCCATCCCCAAAAGAGTGCCAGAACGAATACCGATACCATGGTGATTATCCTCTGACGCCATGTAAGCATAGTCACCTTGAGAGATTTCGGGTCTGAAGAACTCTCCTCCCCCTTTTTAGGATGTGTCCACCTGTAATGACCCAAAATATTTATTCCAAGAGATATCGGCTGAAGAATGAGGCTGGCATAGAGATTTTTGTTCCAAAACATCAGGAACAGGAGTGCCGTATAGAAATAGCCCACCCAGAAGTTATACTTGCTGTTGCGACCGGCAAGAAAGACACAGGTCAGACCGAATATCGAGGTGACAAGGTCGATAAGCAACACCGGCACATCACCGGCGATAGTAAAAAGGGTATGGTTAATTATTTCCTTAATCATCCTACACTTCCTTCAAGTGATACCTGTAATAGTTTCTGGGCCTCAACGGCAAATTCCATCGGTAGCTGATTGAGTACCTCCCTTGCATAACCGTTGACAATAAGGCCTACTGCATCTTCCTCCGGAATACCTCTCTGACGGCAATAGAATAGTTGATCTTCGCTGATCCGAGAGGTAGTAGCCTCGTGTTCCACTACGGAACTTCGGTTATCGCACTCAATGACGGGAAAGGTATGAGCTCCGCATTTATCACCAAGCAAAAGAGAGTCGCACTGGGAGTGGTTGCGCGCTCCGGTGGCGTTAGGAGCCACCTTCACCAACCCACGGTAACTATTCTGACTGTATCCCGCAGAGATGCCCTTACTTACAATGCGGCTGACGGTATTTTTGCCCAGATGGATCATCTTGGTGCCGGTATCGGCCTGCTGGCGGTTGTTTGTCACGGCCACCGAATAGAACTCCGAGGTGGAGTTGTCACCCTTAAGTATGGTGCTCGGATATTTCCAGGTAATGGAGGATCCCGTTTCCACCTGCGTCCAGGATAAACGGCTGCCTGAGCCTTTGCATAGGCCCCTCTTTGTTACAAAATTGTAGATGCCACCCTTGCCTTCTTTGTCGCCCGGATACCAGTTCTGAACCGTAGAATATTTGACCTCCGCATCGCGCTCCACTATGATCTCGACTACTGCCGCATGAAGTTGCGCCTCATCGCGTATCGGGGCGGTACAGCCCTCCAGATAGCTCACATATGACCCTTCGTCAGCAACAATCAGAGTCCTCTCAAATTGTCCGGTGCCTTTTGCGTTGATACGGAAGTAACTTGAAAGCTCCATCGGACATCTGACCCCTTTGGGAATGTAGCAGAAGGAGCCATCGCTGAAGACCGCAGAGTTGAGAGCCGCATAAAAGTTATCGCCGATGGGCACAACCGTAGCCAGATATTTTCGTACCAAATCGGGATAATCCCTAACCGCTTCCGAAAAGGAGCAGAAAATGATTCCTTTCTCCGCAAGTGACTCCCTAAAGGTGGTCTTTACTGAAACGGAGTCGAATACGGCATCCACCGCCACTCCGGCGAGCACATTCCGCTCGTGCAGAGGAATTCCAAGTTTGTCAAAAGTAGCTTCGAGCTCGGGATCTATCTCACCTGAAGTGTTCGTTGGCTTCGGTGCCGCATAGTATATGATATCCTGGAAGTCGATTTCGGGAATATCGAGATGGGCCCATGTCGGCAAAGTCATCTTCTGCCATCTGGCAAAAGCCTTAAGACGGAAATCCAGCATCCACTGAGGTTCTTCTTTTTTACGGGAAATCAGACGTATTATATCTTCGTTCAATCCTTTGGGAATGAACTCCTGTTCAAGATCGGTTTCGAAGCCGTGCCGGTACTCTCCACCGGCAATTTCTTCTATGACTTTCCTCTCTTTTTTCATTATTTTAAAAAAAATCAACTTTTTTATAAAAATGATGCAACGTTTTTGCCATTTATTGCATCTATGTAATAGGTTTAGGTTTTAGTACACAAGGAAAGGGGTTTGATTCCGGCAGAGGATCAGCCCTTTTTTTTGTCCAGATACCTATCAATTAGCCGCTCGTGAAACAACAGCCGCCAGGTAACCTATCAATCCCACACCTCCGGCGATGACCAGAATGTCACTCCAACGTATCACCACGGGATAATATTCAACGATAAAATTGCCCGGCATCTTCACAAGTCCCACCTTTTGCTGCAATAGACAGACCAAAAGGCCCAAAGCGATACCGACCACAATGCCCAATAGCGAAATCATCCATCCTTCCTTCACAAAAATCTTCTTTATCAGTCTATCATCTGCTCCCATCGACCTCAATATCTCTATGTCATCCCGCTTCTCGATGATAAGCATAGAAAGCGAACCGAAGATATTGCACGAAATTATTATCATCACAAAGAGCAATATGGCATAAATAGCGATTTTCTCATAAGAGAGAAGCTTGTAGAGAGACTCATTCTGCTGCTGCCTGTTTTTAACCGTAAAAGAGTCACCCAACGCTGCACTCACCTTCTTCTGGAAATCCGCAGTCACCACCCCGTTAGGAGCAATCACATCGGAATCCGCATATATCTCAACCGACGTAACCTCGTTATCATACTCAAGCAGGGAACGGAGGGTCTCAACCGGCAAGAACATATACTTCTTGTCGAAATTCTGATCAAGGGAGATTATGCCGCCCGGATGGAGCCTTTCGCTGCGAAGCGAAGCAAAAGGATTGACAGTCGAAAAATCTCCTGTTCTTGAAGGAAAATATACTTCCAACGGTGAAACGAATGCTATCTTCAGGCCCAATTCCTGAGCAAGTGTACGGCCGATAACTACCTGCTTCAGAGCTCCGAACTCCAGCTCGAAATTCCCCTCCACCACATAATCCTTAAGGCCGGTAGCACTTATATAGACCGAATCCACACCTCTCGCAGTCGCAACTATATGACTGTCTCCGTATGTGACGAACACATTTTCCTCCAGCACCTCGCAAAACGAGAGTACTGCGGTATCATGCCTTATTTCATAGAACCCTTCACTGTCGGTTGTGAAGACTTTACCCTCTGTGGGGATTACCAGAAGATCAGGAGTATAACTGTTGTAAAGTGTACGTATGATGGAGTCAAAACCATTGTATATTGACATTATCACCACCAGGGCGGCACAACCTATGGCAATGCCCGCCGCAGAGATGCCGGATATGATATTGATCACATTGTGGGACTTCTTTGCGAAGAGATAGCGCCTGGCAATGAAAGTCGAGAGGTTCATTACTCTTTATTGTTGAGCAACTCGTCTATATGCTCAACATAATCAAGTGAATCATCTATAAAGAACGTCAGTTCCGGTACAACCCTCAACTGTTTGGCCACGAGGTTGCCCAACTCTCCGCGCAGACCTCTGTTCTGATAAGAGAGGATATCCATTACCTTACGGCTCTTGTCGGAAGGAAATATGCTCACATATACTTTTGCAAGCGTGAGGTCAGGACTCATCTTCACTCCGCTCACCGTTACCATGGCCCCGTCAAAGGCAGCCATACCTTTGCCCCTGATGATTTCGGCCAAATCCCGCTGGATCTGCCTTGCCACCATGCGCTGTCTTTTGCTTTCGTTTTCCATAACCTTTTGATTGTTTTTTATTGTTATTCGAATTTCAATATGAAATAGTTCTTCTTACCCTTCTGCACCAAAATATACTTACCGTCAAGCAGATGTTCCGATGTCAGCGTAAAATCGGTTTCCGTTACCTTCTCCTTGTTGATGGAAAGACCTCCGCCCTGAATCATCTTGCGACATTCACCCTTGGATGGGTATACGGATGTGGTCACAGCCAGCATCTCAATAATATCCGAAGGTAGTTGCTCTTTACGAAGTTCAAACTGGGGTACTCCTTCAAATACCGAGAGGAATGTCTGCTCGTCAAGTGCCTTTAAAGCTTCCGAAGTGGCATTGCCAAAAAGAATGGAAGAAGCATCCACGGCATTTCGGTACTCCTGCTCCCCATGCACCATCACGGTAACCTCTTTTGCGAGAAGCTTTTGTAGGTTTCTCAAGTGTGGTGCCTGCAAGTGTTCGGCAACGGCCGCTTCCACCTCTTCACGAGTGAGCATTGTGAAAATCCTGATATATTTCTGTGCATCCTCGTCGCTCACATTGAGCCAGAACTGGTAAAAGGTGTAAGGAGAGGTATATCTTGCATCAAGCCAAATATTGCCCTGTTCCGTCTTTCCAAATTTGCCGCCATCCGCCCTTGTAATTAAAGGACAGGTCATAGCAAAGGCATCTCCCGAAAGTTTGCGACGAATAAGCTCGGTGCCGGTGGTGATGTTGCCCCACTGGTCGCTGCCGCCCATCTGGAGTTTGCAGCCCTCATGTTCATATAGCCATAAGAAGTCGTAACCTTGAACAAGTTGATATGTAAATTCGGTAAAGGACATTCCCTCGCGCTCGTCGCCGGAGATGCGTTTTTTGACCGAATCCTTGCTCATCATATAATTGACGGTGATATGCTTGCCTACATCGCGTATGAAGTCCAGGAAGGTGAAATCCTTCATCCAGTCATAATTGTTGACCAGTTTGGCCGCATTGGGTACATCGCTGTCAAAATCGAGGAATCCGGAGAGTTGGGCCTTAATGGCAGCTTCGTTGTGCCTTAGAGTTGCCTCATCAATGAGGTTGCGTTCGGATGATTTCATGGAAGGGTCACCGATCATACCCGTTGCACCACCCACCAGGGCTATCGGCCTGTGGCCGCAGTTCTGGAAATGCTTGAGCATCATAATGCTCACCAAGTGACCTATATGGAGTGAATCCGCAGTGGGATCAATTCCCACATAAGCAGATGTGCGCTCTTTCATCAGCTGTTCTTCCGTACCCGGCATTATGTCATGTATCATCCCTCTCCACTCCAACTCCTTTACGAAGTTCTTTAATATCTGTGTCATATGTTTCTCTCTGTTTTTGTTATCATTTTAACTTACAAAGGTAGTTATTTTATACGGATTAAAAAACCGCTGACACCGTAAACGGCAACAGCGGCTATACCTGCGCAGGATGCTGATAGAAAGGCATTAACCTACCACCCAGACCATCACGTGATTCTCAAAAACCATATATTCGAGTTCAAAATCCATCTCGATGCCATCCTTGTGTGTAAAAGTGGCTTCCAGTTCGCCATCATCATCAGGGCTGAATCGTTCAAGCTCTATTTGCTCTGCAAAATCGACTCCATGGAGGGACATTCTCTTGTAGATGGCCTCCTTAGCACACCAATAGATGGCCAGGTGTAGATTTTTATTTCTTTCGGAGAGATCCTCAATCTCATCCTCTGATAGAGCCTTGTTCTCTACTGCAGAGAAATCACGGTCGAGAGACTCAATGTCAATGCCCAGTGTTTCATCCGGGTGAATTATGATGGCCACAAAACGGTTGGTATGTGCAATACTGAGCTCCGTCGCCATATTCTGGAGGTAGGGGCGGCCGTTATCGTGGTGGCCCAAATATACCTTATCCTCGAATATCTCGTTGAGAAGAGCTCTAACTGCGAGTTTCTCCCTCCTGCGGGCTTCGCTCTTGATAAAACTCAGGTCTTCGAGCTCATATTTGGGAATCGGGGACGATAGAGCCATAAGCTGCTCTTCAGTCTCAGTAACCTCCCACACGAAGATTTGTGCATCATTGTCAAGTTCTTTTTTAAGATAAAGTGCCATAGTTATGATATAGGATAAGGCATCCGCCGCCTCCTGAAGCGGGGATCGGATAAACAAAAGTGAATCGGATTGCACTGTATAGGGAGGAAGGCTCGGAAGAGCTTTCGTCCGGACATAGAAATTGACAACTCGGAGGTTCCAAAACAGCGCCGTTTAATTGGTTAATCAGTTGAGATACCAGGATTCGAACCTAGACAGACAGAACCAAAACCTGTAGTGCTACCATTACACCATATCTCAGTGAACTGCAAAGGTAAGAATATTTTAAATTAATCAAAACTATTCCACCTTAAGGAAATAGATATGAGCAGTAGCAATATACCTTTATGCCTATTCTCAATCTCTCATTTTAATCCTTGTCTTTCTCATGGACTTGCGGCTCTTTTCTGCTGCAAAGCCCATCACATGGCTCTCGACGGATGCTTCAAGCGTGCTGCTGAGCTTGGATTGGTCTTGAGCGGCTACTGCCTCAAGAAAATCCCGTACCAACGCCCAATCGCCTCCGCCATGACCTGAGCCCTTATATTCCTCCAATTCCTCAACTTCACTCGACCAAACTTTTGTCTTCTTTGTCCTGAAGTCCCATGATACAAACTTGCTCATATCTCCTTCAATAAAGCCATTAGTTCCCATAATTCGAGTACGGCGACCTCCCCAAGGCGTAAAGGCATCCATTGTAAATGAAGCTGTCTTGTCCTTTTCAAATAGCATGGTTGTAACGTAATGGTCCGGCTGATCATTATCGCATTGGAAGACACAGCGGCCATATTCTGTAGTGCGAAGTTTCTCTAAAATTTCCTCATCATCATTCCTATCCTTAAGGTCAAAGACTCCAAGATGAATTTTACGTCTCACATATATATCAATTGCCGAATATGGGCATGTCCCTTCATGTGGGCATCCATCGGTACATTTGAATGGTGCACCCTCAGGCTTATTTTCTGCTTTGAATAAATGCAGCGACCCTTCTGCTGAAATGACCTTGCAAGGCTCATCCATGAGCCAACGTAAGATGTCGAGGTCGTGACAAGATTTTGCAAGAATAATAGGAGTTGTTTCCTTCTCTATCCTCCATTTGCCGCGAACATAAGAATGTGCCATGTGGGCGGATTCTATCGGCTCCATATGTTGGATGCTCACAACTTCTCCGATAGCTCCGGACTTGAGATATTCCCTCAATGCAATGAAGTAAGGTGCATATCTTAGCACATGACATACTGCCACTATTCCACCATATTTTTCCGTCTGACGCAGGATATTCCTACACTCTCTTTCGGTTGGGGAGATCGGTTTTTCCAAAAGCACGTCATAACCAAGCTCCAAAGCCTTCATACATGGCTCATAGTGCAGGTCATCCGGAGTGGCAATTACTACAACATCGGCAAGCTTTGGTTGCTCCAAAAGTTCTTTAAAGCCTATGAAGGCATTTTCCTTCGGAATACCATGTTTGTTAATCATGGCATCCCTACGGCTCTCTATCGGCTCCGCTACGCCCACGATCTTAAAGTTCTCCGGATATCTTTCCGCATAAGCCGCATAGATTCTTCCCCGGTTTCCGGCTCCGACTATTATACCCGTTATCCGTTTACCCCCCGTATCGGGCCTCAAACTGCGTAACGGATAATGAATCAGCTCTTCCGGTGAAAGCTTTGCAAGCTCTTCTGCAGACGGGGCGGTCAAACCTCTCGCCATCGCAAAGGGGTCTGTAATAGCTAATCCTGCAGTTACCAGACCTATACTCTTAAGGAAATCTCTTCTAATCATATTATCTCTTTTAGTGTTATTATCATCATTGTCTACAAATATATAAAAGGTTTCAAAACCTTGCAACCCCTTTTGGATCAAGAAATCAAAAACTCCCTCCCGCCATTACGGCGGGAGGGAATTTTGGTTTAATGAGTTTTGTCTGTGGTCTCTAAGGCGCCGGAGTTGATTCAACTGCCTTAACCTTTATAACAGAACCGGTATTATCGGTATATACCGCATATAATTTGTTCGTTGTATTGACTTTATTAACCGCAGCTACTTTTGTGCCGCTCTTTACCGTTATATCCGAATAGACTGTTTCCGTCGGATTTCCTGCAACTAAATGCTTGACAAACAAGTTAGAACCGGCAAGACCGGCAACTTCACACTTATGCGATAGACTATGGGGAGATAGAGTCCCTGAAATACCACTATGATTAATGAAGGCTGCGGCATTTCCGTTAACCTGAATAGTAGCTGTGCGATTTCCATTGCTATCTTTATAAAGAGCAACAACATTAGTTCCGTCATATTCTAAGTCATATAACAAATGCTTATCAGATGAAGAGGATGAAGCGCCTCCGCTTGCTGTAGCAGTTTTTATGACTATGTTGTAATCTTTAGAATTTCCACCCATCCACTGTTCCAGAAGGTACTGATGTGCTATAATGTAATAATTACCGGCTGCACCCACAGCGATAAAAGAACCTTTACTATAATATTGAGAATAATAAGATGCTCCACCATAGGAATCACGATATCCGTTATATATAAGAGTCTTTTGGAATGCGCCGGTAGTATTTTCTGCGTACATAATATCCGGATGATTGGTCCAGTCTCCTGTATTTCCCATAGTATCGGTATAAGTAACATGGGCATAACCGGCAGCATCAACATCTATATCAGGTTTTGAACAAGAGCCTCCATAATTTGTTTCAATATAAACAAGTGCAGTCCAGTTCGAGCCATCAAATTTGGTATAGGCAATTTTACCCCCTGTAGTGAATACAACATGAGGTTTGTTGGTTCCGTCGATTGCGATGCGCGCTTCCGTACCTGCTCCTAAAAGGGTTTCACCCGACCAGGTGTTTCCATCTTGCGTGCTGTTATAATATACATTTCCGCTCTTGGAGTAAACCACACCTATAAAGTCGTTGCCGCCGTCGGCATGCATCAAATCACCCGTAGGAGGTGGAGCCGGAGGGGTAAATGTATTGTCGGTAAAATAGAGCTTAGTTCCATTCCACAAGGCATATAGATGATAGGCTTTACCTATCTGCAAGGCTGAACTGCGTGCCGGCTTGCTATTATCGGAAACATGGTTCGTTCCTCCTGAAGATAGAGCATTCAATTTGATTTCCGGAGTATTGACGGCTTTGGGCATCACCCACTGTGCTAATTGTACGGTACTTCCGGTAGGGATAGTTACAGTTCCGGCACTTGAAGGGGTTACCGTAGCATCTGCAACCTGTTTTCCAATCAAATCGTAATGAGGAGCTGTAGTACCGCCCGTATAAGTGTAATACCAAGAAGTTCCTCCCTCATTTGTCAATGTGGGAGTAATAACAAAGTCCGATCCTGAACTATTCTTGAAATTTAGGCATTGCAATACTCCCAAATGATTGAAGTTGATGGTAATTGGACCTACCGGAGGGATAACTGCAAATTCGCCCGATACAGGCACATTGTTTAACGCCGTTAATAAACTAAAGCCTACAGGAGAAACATTCACATTTATCTTACCCCCAAGAGCGTCTAAAATATACGGTGCCCCGTGAAGTGCGTAAATAATGAAGTCATAATTTGTGTTAATTCCTGACGGAACAGTGACGGTAAAGGTAGCTTTCTTTCCGTCCTCGGAAATAGTCTGCGAAGCCAATGTTACAGGGGTTCCCTGCAAAAGCGTGGTACCGCCTTGCTTAAAGAAGAAATTTATTACATCTCCCGCTTTCCATTTAACGATAATATCCAGTGACCCTGCATCTTTTTCCAAGCTTAGACGGGTTTGTGGTGATTCATCCGGTACGGATGCCGTCATAACAAGTGTTTGTCCTTCCGTCTCCGGAGTCGGCTGTTCGTTGTCAATCTCATTTTTGGTGCATCCTGTGATAATAAGAAGCGCCGATGCTATCCATATAAAATATTTATTTCTCATATCTCTGTTCTTTAATAAGTGCATAATTACCAATCCTCACCTTCAAAATCACCCGGTGCATTACCAAAACCACTTCCCTGAAGGATGTTCTGAGTCAATTCAATTTCGACAACTTCGATTGTCGGGGAGGCGTATTCTTCCTCCGTTTTGAATTCTTCCTTGTTCATAGTTTTTATTTTTTTATAGTTACTGTCATGCGTATCCACTAAAAGTTGCGGACGATTATTATAAAATTTAGAAATTTGAATTAAAGTTAAATAGAATCAAGAGCTTCGACAGCCTGTTTTTAACCACCGTTAGGATTCACGTAACAGTCGGTATGATTTACGTAACAACCGGTCTGTTCTTGAGTGAAAATCGGCGAGATTTTCTGTGTCTACTTTTTCCAAGCAGTGCACAAAAACACACAGCCAAATACTTGTTACCCCTACAATGGAACAAAAAACGGCCAAATATACCTATGCAATGGAACAAAAGTTACATATTTTTACCCCTGCAATGAAACATTTTACTTATATTTGCGTTTGAATGTCAAATAGTTATATGATGTTTAAAAGAAATATAGAAACTCAGCTGCATAAATGGGCCGAAAATCCCTCTCGCAAACCACTGATTCTGCGGGGTGCAAGGCAAGTAGGAAAGACAACCGTAGTAAATCAATTTGCGGAAAACTTTGAAAATTTCATTTCAATTAATCTCGAAAAGTCTGCCGCTAAAAATCTTATGGAGAGCGTGGATGAAGTGAAAAAATTGATTCCGCTGCTTTTTCTTTATGCCAATAAAACACAAAAAGAGGGACGCACTCTGTTGTTTCTAGATGAGATTCAAAACTCGCCGCACACAGTCTCATTACTGCGGTACTTCTATGAAGAAACTCCCGAGATTTACGTCATTGCTGCGGGATCACTTTTGGAGACAATGCTCGACAAGCATATTTCATTGCCTGTGGGACGAGTGGAATATATGGCCCTTCATCCTTGCTCTTTTTCCGAATATTTGGTTGCCCTAAATGAGAACGGACTCTTGCAAGTGATTGATGAGAAAAAGAGTGTGAATATTTTTCATCAACCACTAATAGAACATTTTGAACGTTATGCCCTTATCGGCGGAATGCCGGAAGTGGTTGCCCGTTACGCTGCCGACCGAGATATTGTCGCACTTGGTAAAACTTATAACGATCTATTGAACGCTTATAAAAATGATGTGGAAAAGTATGCTGAAACCAATGCGCAAGCTTCAGTTCTTCGTTATATTCTCGAAGAAGGATGGGCTTTTTCGGGACAAACCATCACGTTTGGTGGTTTTGCCGAATCACCCTACAAAGCCAGAGAAACAGGCGAAGCATTTCGCACACTTAGTAAAGCGATGTTATTGGAATTAGTATATCCTACAACAAATACGATAATGCCTGCTATCTCCGACCTTAAAAAAACGCCCAAACTTTTTTGGCTTGATGCCGGCTTAGTGAACTACGCAGCAGGTATTCAGCGGGAATATCTGCTTCACAAAGACTTGATTGATACATGGCGTGGCGCCGCTGCAGAACAAATTGTCGCTCAAGAGTTGAAGGCTCTCTCCAACGATGTGGGGTTCAGACGAAATTATTGGCGTCGAAACAAGCGTGGCAGCACAGCTGTAGTTGATTTTGTTTGGATTCAGGATGGTTTGGCCATCCCCGTAGAGGTGAAAAGCGGACACAAAGCCCATCTAAAATCAATTCATCAATTTATGGATGAAACCAATCATAATGTTGCTGTGAGAATTTGGTCGGGTAAATATAGTATCGATGATGTCAAAACCAATGCAGGAAAGAGTTTTAGATTGATTAATCTCCCCTTTTATTTGATTTCAAAACTACCCGATATTGTCAGAAACATAATATAATGAGAGATTAATTTTCGGCGTTAATTATTAATTTTGTAAACTAGCCTTTACTGTAACGAATAGCGGTTGAAGTGTATGCCTTTTTAAAACGGATGTACCTTGTTTGCCTCTTTGGTCTCGCCTTAATTCCCATTAAGGCGGGTGCGCAGCATTTACCTTACATTAACTACAACACGCACAACGGTTTGCCGCAAATACAGGTACAGTGGTTATATCAAGACGGCAAAGGCTATATTTGGATAGGCACGAAAGGAGGGTTGGCAAAATTCAACGGTTCCACTTTTCAACAATTTCTTCATAACGAATATATATACGGTATGGGCGAGACCCTAAATGGGGACCTCTATTTTGTAACGCTCTATAATATCTATAAACATGAAAGAGGGACAATGAAGAGCGTGGCATCACTCAATGGAGAAGGAATGAATCTATTAGCAGGCAAAGAGCGCTATTGGTTGTACTCGGTTAAAGAAGTAAGGGAATATAGGTCGGACACGCTATACCTAACCATACAGAGCAATATCGACTTTGGAGGAAGTTTCACAAGCAGGGCATATGATCGGAAAAATGACCGTCTCGTATTTTCTACCTCAACGAACAAGATTTACGGTTTAAAGGAGAAAGAGATAATAGAGTTGGCTGAATTTGAGTCGCCGGTGAAGGTTTCATCCTTTTCAAACGGTCTTATCTATTATCGTCTTCTCACCTCCTCAACTGAAAATATCTGTATCGATTCCGAGAGTCGGGAAATATTACTGCGATACAAAGATGATAAGCATATCCACGACGTTGAAATCCACAAACTTCCCGTCCGGCAACATCTGTTATTCAATTTCAACACAAGGCAATACCTGTTGCTTGATAGTACAACACACAGTGTGCAACCCATTGAGTTACCATTCGAGGAAGAGGTCTATCCCTTTCTCATAGACAAGGACTATAATTGTTGGCTCGGAACCGATAATGGATTATATCAACTCAACAACAAGTCCTTCCGCACATACCCTCGTACATTCATGAACAATTTTTGGACGATGATACGGGGTAATGATGGTAATTATTATGGTGCACAGTATAGGGTGGGGTTGTTTAAGCTGGACCTATCAAAACAAGAAAAGAAAGAGATATTGGTGGAAGGTGCTGTTGATGTATATGATAAGGCTTTTTACTACGGCTCATCAATGGATAAGCAGGGGAATCTCTATTTTCCTACGCATAAGGGGTTGGTAAAATATGACTACAAGAAAGCGAGAATATTTGAAACCGGGATTTCGATGATATCAAAATATGATCCACATGAAGATAAAATTGTGTTTGGTCACGATTATGGTATCGGGTTTATCGATAGCAACGAGAAAATTGAGGCTTTTATGGACAACTCCGGTGAAATCTTAACCTTTCACCCCTCAGCCCTCGAGGTTAAATCCGACGGCAATATCTGGATTGGAAACCGCTCGGGACTGGTACTTTTCGACAAGGCTGACAAACAACTGAAGCATGTATCAAAGCTACATTACGAGGATTATCCGAGAGAACAGGTGGTATCGATGGCAAAAGATCATAAAGGCAATGTGTGGATCGGTGGAAAGTCTGAACTATGGCTATACAATGGGCGAGAAGAGGGTTTCACGCATGTTGGAAAAGATTATTTCAACACTAAAATCCTCAGCCTTCTCTCTCCCGACTCCACGCTGTTGCTGATCGGCACATCGCGAGAAATATTTGCTATGAGATTGGACAAATATTATGAGGATGGGACAGTTGAGTTTAAAATGTTCAATCATCGCAACGGTTTTTTCAGCGAAGAAGTGGCGCAAAATGGGTTCCTTCTCGATGGCGACAGGGTATTCATACCCTCTTCAACCACCACAAGTGAACTTTACTACAAGAAAATATCGTTTACACCCGATTACTTTAACCTATTTGTAACCTCCATCAACGAAACGGGATTAAGCGAGGAAGAACAGAGTTGCCGGCAACCATTTTATGTCGAAAAGGGCAATAACAGGCTGACGATTCATTACGAAACCGTGGGGTTCGGATTGCCTACCTATCCTGTTTTCAAATACAAGTTGGAGGGAAAAGAGAATGATTGGAGCGAATGGACGCAGGCCGGAAGCGCCTATTATTCGGGTTTAAGTTCAGGAAAGTACATTTTCCGTGTCGTTGCCAAAAACGGAGATAAGCTTGCCCCCTACGAAGAAAAAGAGAGTTCGGTGGAGATCATAATTGATATGCCTTTCTTTAGAGAACCTGATTTCTTCAAATATGCTTTTTTCGTTTTCGCCCTGCTGACGATTGTCGTGGCATTTTTAATATGGAGAACATATAAAGACCGAATGGCGGTTCAGGCTCGCGAAAGAGATATAAAGCTCTTGGAGGTGGGGACACTTCAGACTCAATTGAGTCCGCACTTCATTTTTAACTTTTTGTCCTCCATTCAAAACCTTATCGGTCAAAACAAACCTGAAAAAGCCAATGATTACCTGGTGAAATTTTCGCGGTTGATTCGCGCCTATATGGAATCTTCCATCAAGTCTTCTAAACTACTTGGTCGATCATTTACAGAGAATGAAAACAGCATCAAAGAGGAGATTGATTTGCTGAGGACCTATGTGGATTTGGAAAAAATGAAGTATCCCGACGGAAAAATAACATTTGAAGTTGAACTGGAGTCCGATTCACTATTGGATCGCTCAATTCCTCCGATGCTCTTGCAGCCATTCGTGGAAAACGCCATCAAACATGGCATTCTACCAAAAGAGGGAATGGGAAAAGTTATCGTTCGGTTTGAACAAGATGATAATGCGCTTGTTTGCAAAATCATCGATGATGGCATTGGACGGAAACAGTCGGCTCTAAACAAGGAAAAAGAGATTCTGGCACACAAATCGAGGGGATTACAGTTGATCATGCAACGAGTAAAACTGCTCAACGAGCTTGGTTACTACATAAAAATAGATTTCGAAGATCCCAAGTCGGGTGGAACGATCGTTATCATTACCATTCAAAATTAATCTGTTATGGAGAAATATAGTGCGCTTATTGTAGAGGATGTAAAAGAGACTTCCGATTATATTTGCCGGCGAGTCTCATTGCTTTGTCCATCAATAAAAAAAATTGACCAGGCATTGACCTTAAGCGAGGCGGAGGATTTAATAGAAAGCAACCGTTACGACATTGTTTTTCTCGATATCCGTATGCAAGCCGGTACCAGTTTCGATCTGTTGAAACGCTTGTCGGATAAAGGTGTCATCAACTTTGAAATTATCTTTATTACCGGAGAAAGCGATAAGGAGCATATTCTAAGGGCCATAAAATATTCGGCCATAGATTTTTTATACAAACCGTTAGATGACGGCGAACTCGTGATGGCCGTAAATAGAGCACTGGACAAACGAGAAAGCCAGGACCTTAACAATCAAGTTAAATTGCTGTTGCAACGGATGGATGAACGCTCCACGGTGAAACCGGATAAAATAACGGTTCACTTACATAGCGGGATCTTGCAAATGATATCCGTCGATGAACTCAAATACATTGAGGCCGACGGGGTGGTATCTAAAGTACACTTAAAAAATGGTGAAACCATAACAGTGAATAGAAACTTGGGGTACTATAAGGATCTCCTGATTCTTGAACATGACTTTGTTCCTCTCAGCAACAGCATTTTGCTCAATAGGGAGTACATCAAGCGTTACAACCACCAAACTCTTAAAATTACCCTTACAGATAATACCGAGTTACCGGTATCGCGACGGAGAGGTAAAGAATTGAAGGAGATGTTAGGTGAACGTAAAGGGTTAAGCGGCATGATCTCGACCTTTATGTCGATATACGGGAACAATAAAAAACGTTGATGGAGAGAGTGAAAGTACCACCGTTTAGCGCAAGCGCAGACTAAAAAATATAATTCATTACGGCCTCGCCGTATTTGATGAACAGAAGGGTCCAGAGCAGAAATCTCAGACCTTTCCCTACAAACATATAGAAGGAAGATTTCCAGAATGGAACCTTATAAAAACCGAGTGCAATAGCAAAAACATCACCAACGAAGGGTAGCCAAGTAACGAGGGCCAGAGGTGCTCCCCAGCGATCTATCTTTGCCTTTTGTGCAGCCAGAGTTTCCGGCTTGACCTTGAACCATCTCTCCATCCACTCCCATTTGCCGATACGGCCGACACCATAAGAGGTCAATCCGCCCGACCAGTTGCCCAGCGTACCGACCAGCCACACTATCCAGGGATTTACTCCCGTCATGAGTATGCCTATATATAATACATCCGAACTGAAAGGCACTACCGTTGCAGCCAGAAATGTGCCCATAAAAAGTCCCAAAAGACCCAGCCCTTGAAGCCACTCCATAATAAATCCTTGAAATTGACATTAACTATTAGCCATTAGCTGTTAGCCGTTGGCCACTTGCTTCCGCAACGCGCACCTAACTCCTTTTATCTCTGAAAAAATCCGTTACCAAAGTACCGCACTCATCGGCGAGAATCCCTTTGGTTACCTCTGTCTTCGGATGAAGCAAAGAAGGAGAAAAGAGCGAATATCCCCTCTTTGGATCGTCGGCTCCATAAACGAGACGTCCGAGCTGTGCCCAAGCCAACGCTGCGGCACACATCGGACAGGGCTCTACAGTCACATAAAGCGTGCACTCCTTCAAATACTTGCCTCCAAGTGTTTCTGTAGCCATTGTGATCAACTGCATCTCCGCATGAGCAGTGGGGTCGGTGAGAAGTTCGGTAAGATTGTGGGCACGCGCAATGATGTGGTCTCTGCATACCATAACCCCGCCTATAGGCACTTCTCCACTTTTGAGTGCTAAAGTTGCTTCTTTGAGGGATTCGCGCATATATTTTAAATCGTCCATTTTTTAAAAAACATAAAAAGGGGAGCAACCATAAATGATTGCTCCCCGCAAATATAATATTTTATCCGACATGGGGACTACATCATACCCATTCCGGGAGCGCCACCGCCCATCGGCATTGGAGGCATTTCCTCCTTGATGTCGGCGAGAGCACATTCGGTAGTGAGCAACATTCCGGCTACTGAAGCTGCATTCTCAAGAGCCACGCGCATCACCTTTGTAGGATCTATTACACCTGTCTTGAAGAAGTTCTCGAAAGTATCGGTGTGGGCATTATAACCGTAGTCACCCTTTCCCTCCTTAACCTTTTGTACGATCACGCTGCCCTCTTTGCCGGCATTTTCGCAAATCATCCTGATAGGCTCCTCGATGGCACGTGCGATGATGTTTATGCCTGTGGTCTCATCATCATTATCTCCCTTGAGACCCTTAAGAGCGGAAGTAGCACGTATAAAGGCTACGCCACCGCCGGGGATTATACCCTCTTCAACTGCAGCGCGGGTAGCATTGAGTGCATCTTCTACTCTATCTTTCTTCTCTTTCATTTCAACCTCGGTGGCGGCACCCACATAGAGCACGGCTACTCCACCTGCAAGCTTACCCAGACGCTCCTGGAGTTTCTCACGGTCATAGTCGGATGTTGTGGTTGAGATCTGCTTGCGAATCTGGTTGGCACGGTCATCGATCTGCTCCTTCTTGCCTGCACCATTGACAATGGTGGTGTTCTCCTTGTCGATTACTATCTTTTCAGCCTGTCCGAGCATTGCTACGGTTGCGTTCTCAAGGGTAAATCCTCTCTCCTCGGAGATTACGGTTCCTCCGGTGAGGATTGCTATATCCTGGAGCATCTCCTTGCGACGGTCACCGAAGCCCGGTGCCTTCACTGCAGCAATCTTGATGGTGCCGCGTAGTCTGTTGACCACAAGGGTGGTAAGTGCTTCGCCTTCCACATCCTCTGCTATGATGAGCAGAGATTTGCCGTCTCTCGCTATGGGCTCGAGCACGGGAAGGAGATCCTTCGTGGTGGAAATTTTCTTATCGGTGATGAGAATGTAGGGATTCTCAAGCACTGCCTCCATTTTGTCGGGATTAGTCATGAAGTAGGCTGAAATATAGCCTCTGTCAAACTGCATTCCCTCTACCAGTTTCACCTCGGTAGTGGTACCCTTTGCCTCCTCAACGGTAATAACGCCGTCTTTCTTAACTTTGGACATAGCGTCTGCTATGAGCTTGCCAATGGCGTTGTCATTGTTGGCGGAGATAGTGCCAACCTGCTCGATCTTTGAGTAATCGTCACCTACGGGAGTAGTTTGCGACCTGAGACTCTCCACAACAACGGCAACTGCTTTGTCGATACCGCGCTTTAGGTCCATTGGATTGGCACCTGCCGTAACATTCTTAAGTCCTACGTTGATGATGGACTGTGCGAGAACGGTAGCGGTAGTAGTACCGTCACCTGCCTGGTCGTTGGTCTGAGAGGCTACCTCTTTAACCATCTGCGCGCCCATATTGGCGAATCTGTCCTCGAGTTCAATTTCTTTTGCTACGGTAACTCCGTCCTTGGTTACCTGAGGGGCGCCATATTTCTTATCAATAACTACGTTGCGGCCTTTGGGTCCGAGAGTGACCTTAACTGCGTTGGCCAAAGCATCAGCACCCTCTTTAATTAGGTTGCGAGCTTCTATGTCAAATTTGATTTCTTTTGCCATAATATGGAAATTTCTTTAATTATTTTAGTACTGCGACTACGTCCGATTGACGCATTATAAGATAATTTTTACCGTCTACACTGATTTCGGTGCCGGCATATTTGCCGTACAACACGGTGTCACCTGCCTTGAGCTCCATGGGTTCATCTTTTTTACCGTTGCCTACGGCTACTACAATACCCTGCTGGGGCTTTTCTTTTGCGGTGTCCGGAATGAACAATCCGCCTGCGGTCTTTGTTTCCGCCTCTTTTGGTTCAATCAGAACCCTGTCTGCCAATGGTTTAATATTCATAGTATGAAATGTTTAAATATTTAAAAATCTTATGCTCCATTTTGGGCAAAATAGGTGCCACCGGCATATTTCTGCCAATTTGTCACAGTATTTTATTTACATTTGCAAAAAAATTGATCCATAATGACAAAACAATCACTGATATCTCTCCTTCTTGCATCATTACTGCTAATTACCGCTTGTAAAAACAGGAGTCAAGAGCCCGCCAGACCATTTCCCACTCCTCAGGTACCCGCAATGCTCGGAAGCAATATGCAGCAGGCATTCCAGTATATCTCGCTGCACTTCTGGGATAAACTATACGCCCCCGGAATCGAATATTCCAAAGATACCTCTCTGGTTATGGGAGTTACTCATGAAGATTTTGAAGAGGCCTTTGCCACATATCTTACAGCGCTGGACAATGTAACCCTTCCTGTAATGAATGCTGCTCAAGATACTATGCTCGCCCGAGCTGCCCGACACAAACTCTCCCATCCTGAGAGCAAAGTGTGGAAAACTATCACCGAGCTTTCTGAAAAATATCTTTACGACCCCAATTCTCCCTACAGAAACGAAGAGATGTTTCTCCCCGTACTGGCTCACCTCAAGGGGTCGCCTTTCACCACCGATGCAGAAAAAAATCACTACGGCAATCTACACCGCCTATGCTCCTATAATCGTATCGGCACACCGGCGGCAGATTTCAAATATACGCTCAAGACCGGTCGAACAGGCACCCTTCATCAGATAAAAGCCGAGTACGTACTCCTATTTTTCAGCAATCCGGAGTGCCAAAACTGCAAGGCAATAATTGATGCGCTCGCCAATGCGCCTGAAATATTGCAACTTATCGAGCGGAAGAGACTTGCAGTACTCAACATCTATCCTGACGCCGACCTCGCTGCATGGTATGACTATCTGCCTAACTATCCGGAGATTTGGATCAACGGTTACGACCAGGATCTGGCACTAAATATGCAGACCATATACAACATCCGCGCTATACCTTCACTCTATCTCCTTGACAAAGATAAAAACGTTATCTTCAAGGATGCTCCACCTGAGAAGATAATCTCCTGGCTGATTAGGATGACGGACTGATAACGGTTTTTCAAGTATCTATCGCAAAATTGCTATCTTTGAGCCCTTATTTATGAGAATCACACTCCCTGCAGGCCGTTTTGCCCTTCCGGCGTTACTCTTCGCAGCCCTTTTGTTGTCACAGAATCGGGCTGCGGCGCAGTATTATACGCTTGGCAATGACCCCGCAAGTGCAAAGTGGTCGGTTATACGGGGCGATACATACAAGGTAATATATCCGCAACAGACAGATTCCCTGGCAAGGAGGTATCTCTACCTTTTGGAGAAATACCGGCACACCAACCTCACCGGACTCGAGATAGAATCGCCTAAAATGCCCATAATTCTTCACCCTTACACCACAACGAGCAATGCAACTGTGGTATGGGCCCCAAAGCGAATGGAAATATTTACCTCGCCACCTGCAACCGGCGGATATGCCCAGAACTGGGAGACGCAGCTTGCTCTTCACGAAGGACGGCATCTCGGACAGATGCAGCACTACACAAAAGGCGTGTTCAGTTTTTTAAACATACTCTTCGGAGAGCAGTCGCTGGCACTGGGCGTAGGATTTTACCCTTCAGTATGGCTTCTGGAAGGCGATGCAGTCCTCAACGAGACAGACTTTTCCAATGTCGGCCGTGGTCGAAGCGGGGAGTTTTTGATGTACTACAGAACGGCATTTCTGCAAGACGATATCCGTTCATATTACCATTGGAGGTATGGTTCGTATCAATATTTTGCTCCCAATAAATATGCTTTCGGCTATATGCTGACAAGTATGATGAGATATGCCTCCGGCAACTATTATGCTACCGGCGACGCAATGTCAATACAGGTAAAAAGATGGTGGGATTTCTTCGGCGTATGGAATACCAGCTTTATCAGAGCCACGGGACGCACACCGAGAAGACACTGGCGTTTGGCAGTCTCATTCATGAGTGATATCTGGCAGAAGGATTATCTAAGCAGGGAACCATATCACATAGCGGAGCCTTTACTTGCAAAAGAACCCCGCATATATACTAATTATACCGACATCCTTCCGACTGAAAGGGGAGTTATTGCTACCAAAAGCGGATACCACGATTCCAGGACACTCGTATCCATAGACTCTATCGGGAAGGAACGAAGGATAAGACCCTTTGCATCCACCACAAGTAATATCATATCTGACGGGGACAGTACCCTTATCTGGGCTGAAACAGTGCCGGACCTGCGCTGGGAATTGCAAAATTACTCCATCATACGCAGCTACGACCTCAAAACCGGAAAAATCAAGGACATCACATCCCGAACAAAATACTTCAACCCAGCGCTCTCTGCTGACGGACAATCTCTATTTGCAGTGGAATATCCTATCGGCGGCGGTTCCAGGGTGATACAAATGGACAAAAATGAAGGGCATATAACAAAACGAATCCCTGCACCGCACGGTGGCCAGATTACCGAAGTGGCACCAATCGGTGATTCGCTTTATGCACTGATTATCACAGAATCGGGCATGGGTCTTTATTGGACGGAGATTTCATTAAACAACGGAATATGGCATAACGAGATCCCCGACCAGTACAAATACGTTCAAGACCTGACCGTCAGTGGCAAAAACCTCTGCTTTACATCCGATCTGGACGGCCTTGTCAATAGTTACATTTACAACCCCGACCTCAAACTGATGCGTAAGCTCACCAATTCGCGCTTCGGAGCCAAACATCCGCATATTGACAATAACTCCGGACGCCTCTACTGGGCAGACTTCGGACTCAAAGGCTATCAACCGGTATCTGCTCCGCTGGACTCGCTCGACTGGAGAGTGGCAGACTTCAGAAAACCCTTTGTAAATGATGTTGCCGAGCACCTTTCTCTCCAAGCAAGGCTCAATACCGAACCCATCTCCGAAGAGGAAGATGCCGAACTGAAGGCAAGGATAGATTCAATCCCCGCACAAGATTACAAGAAATTTCCGCACCTACTCAGAATCCACTCCTGGGCTCCTTTCTACGCCAATATCAACAGGATTATGACTATGAGTTACGATCACTTCTATCAGCTGGTGTCAGCCGGTGCCACGGTTATTTCTCAGAACGACTTGAGTACTGCAACAATGCAACTCGGATATTCATACCCCAAAGGATTTCACTCCGGACACCTCAACTTCAACTACTCCGGACTTTATCCCGTTTTTGAGGTGGCGGTGGATTACAACGACAGATATCGCACCAATACCACAATTGATGAGGTACACCACAACCAGACTACCAGGACATCCCACCCGGGTGTGCTTCCCGGAGAGATCTATCCGATTAGATACACCATCGACACCACTGACATACCCTCCTGGGATGTTTCGTTGAGCGCTTATGTGCCTTTAAAACTCAGCAAATCGGGATGGGACAGCGGTCTGATACCTCAGCTGAGATACGATTTCGGCAACGATAAATATTCTCTTTTTGGCCACAAAAGCATCTATCGCCATAGTCTGACCTACGGAGTGCGCTACTATAAGATGCTGCCTAATCCCAAGGGACGACTCTTCCCAAAATTTGGATTCGGTGTACAGCTAAGCGGAGCATATTCCCTCGGCCCGCACAACTCTTCCGGCAATATTGCATATATCTACACTTACGGCTATCTCCCGGGTATTTTCAACAACCAGGGCATAAAACTCTCGGCCGCATACCAAAAGCAATTCAACCAAAGGGCATTCGGATACCTTCCCAACCTGGCGTCAATGCCGAGAGGTTTCAGCAACATAGTGCTGATGGATTATGCTAAATTCACCGCCGACTATGCCATTCCAATCTATCTCGGGGATGTAAGCTGGCCCTGGCTCTACTATCTCAAACGCCTGCAGATAATACCTTTCGGTGATTTTGCCATTAACAGGGCATCCTGGCATCCTCAGAATGGAATTATCAAGCCCATTGAGCACAAATATCTCTATTCGTACGGAGTGGATGTGCTGGTCAATGCCCACATCCTGCGTATCGGAAGTGAACTTTCGTTTGGTTTTCGCTATGCGAGAACAAGTCTCGGAACTAATCACTGGAGTGCGCTCTTCAGTACCGGCCTCTTTTGAAGCACTCCGCCATGAACAAAACACCCGCACTAAAATTATCCTGGTTTGACTGGTTCCTGATAGGGGGAGTCACGGTCACAAGCATTATCACATCTGCATTTGCTGAGCGTTTCGATTGGCTGGGGCTGATAATCAACATCACGGGCATCATCAATCTGGTGCTTTGCGCCAAAGGCAATCTGATAAACTACTTTTTCGGCATAATATACAATGCTCTTTATGTCTATGTGGCATTTTCCACTAAATTATATGCCGATTCCGCTATATATATGCTCTATTATCTGCCGATGCAGTTTGTAGGATGGGCAAACTGGAAGAAGAACCAAAGCAAGGAGAGTGGAGCTGTAATGGTCAGGCAGCTCACCCTAAGGAGCGCTGCCATGCTTATTGCAATAGCCGCAGTGCTTGTGCCCTTATTTGCCCGGATACTCTCATTGCCTGCCATTGGAGATGCCCAGCCGTGGGCCGATTCCGCCACTACGGTGGCTTCAATAATTGCGATGTATATGATGGTCAAAGCCTATGTGGAACAATGGTACATCTGGCTTGTACTTGACCTGATTCAGAGCGTTAAATGGCTTGTTGAGACCATCCGCGGAGGGGAACACGCTGCGATGATGCTGATAATGTTCCTGTTTTTCACGGCAAATGCCATCTATGGTCTCATTCAGTGGAACCGGCTTGAGAAGAGTGAAAGTAATCGAAAATGAGCTTTGCAAGATGAGGTCCGACGCACTCTCCGAGAGCTTCAAGTGATGCCCGGCGAATGCGTGCCACGCTTCTGAACCTTTTGAGAAGTTTTGTCCGTGTAGCTTCTCCCACCCCCTTGATTTGTGTAAGTTCGCTACTGATTTGGCGTTTACTGCGTTTGCCCCTGTGATGAGCTATGCCGAACCTGTGAGCTTCGTCACGAAGCTGCATCAGCAAGCGCAGAGATGTGGAATTTTTGTCGAGCCAGAGTGGTGTGGGGTCTCCGGGGATTATTATTTCTTCAAGTCTTTCTGCAATGCCTGCCAGCGCCACTTCATCGGCGATGCCGAGCTCTTCCAATGCCTCGTAAGCAAAGTTGACCTGTCCCCGCCCTCCATCTATGATCACGAGCTGTGGCAGAGATTCCCCTTCGGCAATCATACGCGAGTAGCGACGATTGACCACCTCTTTCATTGAGGCATAGTCATTTGCCCCTACAACACTCTTTATATTGAAGTGACGGTACTCATTTTTGCTTGGAACTCCCTCTCTGAACACAACACAGGCAGCAACGGGATCAGTACCCTGGATATTGGAGTTGTCGAAACATTCAATGTGAACGGGGAGTTTGTGCAGCCCCAGATCCTTTTTGAGATTGGCGATTATGCGTTCTCTATGTTCTTCGGGGCGGAGAGCCTCCTCCTGCTTGAGGCGATTGATCTTCATTTGAGCTGCATTCTTTCTGCTGAGCTCGAGCAGGGATTTTTTGTCACCTTTGACCGGAACATGAATATTCTTCCCCTCGAACTCCTGATCAGGCAGGAAGGGTACCAGCACCTCCTGAGAGAGTTCTCCAAATCTGGAAATTATTTCCGCCATAATGACACTCAGTATTTCCTCCCTGCTTTCTTCGATCCTTATCTTGAGTTCCATATTGAAGGAGTGTACAATAGAACCCTGCCGGACGCGGATAAAGTTGGAAAATATCTCGTTCCCATCTTCGACAAATGAAAATGCATCGATATCGCGGCCTCCAAAGCCCACTATCACCGATTTGCTGTAATACTGCTCGAGCAACCGGAGTTTTTCCTTGTACTCCTGTGCTTTCTCAAACTCCAGACGTTGCGAATGGAGGATCATTATCTCTTTGAATTCCCGCTTGAGGGCGGAAAAATCACCTTTTAACAGGGAAATAATGCCCTCAATTTGACGATTGTACTCCTCCTCCTTCATCAATCCGACACAAGGAGCTGCACATTTTCCAATATGATGGTTCAGGCAGGGACGGTACTTGCCGACAGAAATTCTTTCAGGAGTAAGTGAGAGTTTGCAGTCTCGCAGCTTATAGAGGCTGGAAATCAAAAGAATCAACTGATTTGCATGATAAGCCGAACTATAAGGTCCGAAATAGAGTGAACCGTCCTTTACATATCTTCTCGTGGTGGATATTCTTGGAAAAGGCTCGTTGCGTATGCATATCCATGGGTAGGTTTTTCCATCCTTGAGTAGAATATTGTATTTTGGCTGATACTCCTTGATAAGCAAATTCTCGAGCAATAGAGCATCCTGCTCGCTTCCGACTACGGTATACTCGAGATCTGCAATTTTCGACACCATTACCCGTGTCTTGCGATCGAGAGATTCCGGTGGTCCGAAATATTGGGAAACTCTTTTTTTAAGGTTCTTTGCCTTGCCCACATATATTATTGTCCCTTCCGAATCCAGATATCTGTAGACACCGGGGTTTTGCGGAAGAAATTCTATTTTATCCCTCACTTCCATTTTTTGAGCAAGATATGAGCAAAATATGTATATTTGTGGCGAACTTAAACTAAGCCAGCCAATGGATATAACAAAAGTAATCAATAAATCGGACATAATGAAAGTCATTAAGATGAAGGGTCCGATTGGTTGGGTTGTGTCAACGCTGGCTATGTACCTTCTGGGATTCAATAAGGTTAATCGTAGTTTTTACAGATGCAGACACCTTTCCGGCCATGATTTTTCCGAAGCCATTCTTAAAGATATAGGCATCTCCTGCGATGTAAATTCCGCACAACTGGATTACCTGCCACTTGAGGGGCCATTCATTACCATTTCCAACCATCATTTCGGCGGAGCCGACGGACTGCTGCTGAGCTCGATTGTGGGAGCAATTCGTCCCGATCTAAAGATTCTCACCAACTTTCTCCTCTCAATGATTCCCACAATGAAGGAGAGTTTTCTACCGGTAAATCCATTCTCCGATTCCACCAGCAAACGCAAAAGTATTGCCGGCATCAGGATGGCAATGGAACACATGGAAAAGGGAGGCTGCCTGGGTCTTTTCCCAGCAGGTGAAGTCGCCACTATCCAGAAAGGAGAGAATCGTACTTCGCTTAAAAGCGGCAGAGTGGTGGAAGATATCCCCTGGCCGTCCAATATGGTTAAGCTAATAAAAAACGCCAATGTACCGGTAATCCCAATCTACTTTGAAGGGGAAAACGGCCGTTGGTTTCACTTCCTTGGCAGGATACACCCGATGCTTAGGACCCTATCCTTGGCCAACCAACTCTTCAAAAAGCGAGGAAAGACCATACCCATACGCATAGGCTGGCCCATTTTCCCTTCGGAAATCGCCGACTTTGACAATCTTGAAGACCTTGGACAACACCTACGCAGCAGAGTATATGCTCTACAAGTGGATTTTGCGGATCCAAACAAGGAGAACAAAATGGAGCATGTCGCCCCGATTGCCCTTCCCAAAGACCGCAAGGCGATACTTAAGGAGCTATCCCGCATAAAGGATAAAAAACTCTATCAAACGGCCCAATACCACTGTTTCCTGGCGGACTACGATGATATTCCAAATCTGATCCACGAGATTGGCCGTAGACGCGAAGAGGCCTTCAGAGCCAGTGGAGAGGGTACCAATACCGCTCTCGATATAGACTGCTTTGACCAATACTTCAAACATTTGATCCTATGGGACTCCTCCCAGAAAAAAATAGCGGGTGCCTATCGCCTAGGCATCGGAGAGGAGATATTTGAAAAGCACGGCGGTATCGGCGGGTTCTACTCGTCCAGCCTTTTCGTCTACAAAGATGAGTTCGAACCTATTCTGCGCAAGACCATAGAATTGGGGAGAAGTTTTGTCTGTGTTGAATACCAGAAAGAAGCACTACCCCTGATGCTGCTCATAAAGGGACTTATGCACTCTTTGATGCTCTATCCACATGCGGAGTACTTCATTGGTCCCGTAAGCATATCCAACTCCTATCCGAGATTTTTCCAGAGTCTGATGTTCTATTATCTCAGTGAGCAATGCAGCACTGACTTCGGACGTGACCTGGTATCACCACGCAGACCATTCGTGCCCGACTATCTCAAGACTAATCCGGATCATCTGCTGATGGGAAAGATGGGCACCCTCGAGAAATTTGACAAATATCTGATGCGCCTTTCCGACAACAGGTATCGTATGCCAACCCTTGTCAAGAAATATGTCAAAATCAACTCCCGGATCATCTGTTTTAATGTTGACCCGCTATTCAACTACTGTCTGGACGGACTTGTGCTGCTAAAAATCGAAGATTTTCCCAAACAGGAACTTCTGATGATGACAAGGGATATCGAGAATCCTTTCGAGCGTGAAAAGATATTTAACCGTTTCGGCTATTCACTCAAGGAGTAGAAGATAGTCACTCTTTTTTAAGGAACTGGGTCATAACCGGAACCGCCCCATGGGTGGCAACGCAGAATGCGTTTTACTGCAAGATATGTCCCTTTGAAAATTCCATGTTTTTGTAAGGCCTCCATGGCATAGACCGAGCAGGTTGGAGTATACCTGCAGGCATTGCCGAGATATGGAGAGATGAAAAACTTATAAAACTTCAGCAGCATCAGTAGCGGGAAGATCACCGCTTTGCGTGCCATTGTCAACAATTTTGGCCAAAATCTCTCCCATTTTTGAGAAAATGGAGCCATAATCCTTTATATCTTTTGCCACATAAACAAACATCAAATCGCAGAACGGCTCTCCTCCCAAAAGGTGTTTCAGGTGCCTGTAAGACTCACGCATCCTCCTTTTAAGTAGGTTGCGCGCCACGGCACGCCTAAAAGACTTTTTGGGCACGGAAAAGAGTGCGCGATGACATTCCGACCCGGTGTTTTTTCTATATATAACTCTTAAGGGGTATCTGAACACGACATCCCCGCTTTCTAAAAGAGCATCTATGTCTTTTTTCAAGCAGACCCTCTCGCGTTTTGGAAACCCGAAATCCATCTAATGTAACTTTTCAAAATAATTGAGCAAAGCCTTCGCAATCGAAGGAGCCTCAGGAGTAGGAGCCTCTATCTCAGTCTTGAGCTTTGCATCCTTCATGGCTTTGGCGGTAGTTGAGCCGTAGGTGGCAAAGAGAAGTGAGCCTTGTCTGAATTCAGGGTAACTTTCGAAAAGAGACTTAACATCTGAAGGGCTGTAGAATACCACCATCTGATATTTGTCCAGATCCAGTGACCTAAGGTCGGAGCTTACCGTCTTTACAAAAACCGCACTGCCATGTTTGAGTTTTGCTTTGGTAAAGAGCTTTTTTACATCGGGACGGAGTCCGTCTGTGCATGCAATCAGGAAATTTTCTCCTTTATGCTTTGCTCCGATGTTGTCCACCATTGATGATAATGTACCGCTACCGAAAAATATTTTTCTCTTTCGATAAACAATGTAGGTCTGGAGGTATTGTGCAATCAACTCGGATTGGCAAAAATATTTCATTGTCTCGGGTACGGTCACTCTGGTCTCTTCACATATTCTGAAAAAAGCGTCAATGGCAATTTTAGAGGTAAACACTATGGCTGTGTAGTCAAGAATGTTGACCTTACTGGCTCTGAACTCGCGAGCTGTAACGCCTTCAACGGTAAAAAAGGGATGAAAGTCCACATTTACACCATATTTTGAGATAAGCTCCGCATATGGTGAAGAGTTAGTGGGAGCAGGTTGCGAGATTAGGATGTTCTTAATTGTCATATATCAAAACCTTATTGCAATGTCTGCCAAAAGGATGACAGGCAGCAATTCCAAACCGCAAAGATACAAAAAGCCTAAAAAATGCGAAAATCCTGCTGAAATAAATATTCCGACACACTTGACTAAGTAGAGAAGATACCATACAAGAAATATCACTCCCAGACATATCAGGACCACAATATGTCCCATATCGGGGAAAATACGCAACATCACGGGTACCGGTATTGAAGTCAGCGTCACCATTATCACTGCTGCAAAATTTAGGCGATATACAATCTGCACAACCTCCTTTTTGCCCCAAAGCCACGCCATTATCAGAAAAGAGATTTGCTTTAAGAGGAAAAACCCGGCAAAAGCGGCCATGGTGAGCAAAAAACCGTGTGCTGCCGATCCGGACCTGAATAGAATGAAACTGAGTAGGGGTATGCAGATGAGAAATGTTATCCGTATCGAGACAATGTTGTAATTTTCATTGAATACTTCACGGATCTTCCGTTTATCAGTCAAAACCAAAAATGAGCAAAAAGCCGCATTGATTACCCTGCGATTGAATATTATGAAAATAATAAGCAGTGATGCTATAACGATAGTGAAGAGAATATCATTCTCCAGCGGCTCTATTGGCATAGCAGAAGGGCTGTTCGCCAACGAGAGACGGCTCCCTTGCCAACAATCGTCAATGCTCCGTATGGTATCCCGAATCATCATCAGTTGCCCCTTTTGGCATTATAACCCATTGACTGAAGCAGAGCGACCACTCTGTCGCGAAAATCTCCCTGAATTATTATTTCACCCTCTTTTACAGAGCCTCCCACACCGCATTTGGTCTTCAGAGTTTTGCCCAGCGAGGCCAGATCCTCTTCACTTCCGACAAACCCTTTGATGAGGGTAACCTGCTTGCCGCCTCGATTGCGGCGATCGATTGAGACTATCAGCCTTTGTTGTCCTGCAGGAAGGGTCTGCACCGCAGCATCATCTCGATCGGTATCATATTTGAAGTCGGGATTAGTTGAAAAAACTACACCCAGTCTACTTTTCCAGTCGTTACCCGCCATAGTTGCCCATTTTTTGCAAAGGTAGTCATAAATATTTTTAACTTTGTTGTTTGTATAAAAGTATATAGATTATAACAGATATTATGAATTCCAAGAAATTCACCTTTTACAACAGGATCATCGCCTCATTAGTTTTGCTGGTTGCGGGCTTTGTTTATCTCATGACCATCGAACCTACCACAAGTTTTTGGGATTGCGGCGAGTTTATCGCATCTTCATACAAACTTGAAGTCGGACACCCTCCCGGAAACCCGGTTTTTCAGCTTTTCGCCCGATTTTTCACGATGTTTGTCGACAACACGCACGCTGCGGCAGCAGTAAATGCAATGAGCGCAATTTGTTCGGCATTCACCATATTTTTCCTCTATCTGACGATAGTCCATCTGGGAAGGCGACTCAATGAGAAGAGTGGCAGAGGCATGACAATGGCTAATGCCATCGCTATCTACGGTGCCGGTGCGGTGGGAGCTCTCGCATATTGCTTTTCCGATACCTTCTGGTTTTCGGCAGTCGAGGCTGAAGTGTATGCTATGTCATCTCTCTTCACGGCAGTCGTTTTCTGGGCAATTCTCAAGTGGGAGGAAGAGGCTGACAGCAAATATGCCAACCGATGGATTATCCTGATATCATTTCTGATGGGGCTCTCCATAGGAGTACATCTGTTAAACCTTCTGGCAATTCCTGCCATAACTTTCATTATTTATTACAAAAAATCGAAGAAAGTCAACTGGAAAAGCGGTATCGGGATGCTTCTTCTCTCCGGTGCAATCATTTTGGCTATAATGATCGGGGTTGTACAGTATCTGCCGAGAATTGCCGGTTTCGTTGACAGGATTTTTGTAAACGGTTTCGGTGCTCCTTTCAATTTGGGCGCAGTGACTTTCCTGGTACTGCTTTTTGTAGCTTGTTTCTTGGGAATGTATTGGCTTAGAAAAAAGGAGAAAGCAATTTTACACACGGTCGTACTCTGCTTTACCACCATTCTTATCGGTTATTCGACCTTCGCCGTTGTGGTGATCCGCGCAAGCGCAAATACCCCTACCAACGAGTACCAGCCCGATAACCCCTATACCCTTGTGAGATATCTCAGCCGTGAGCAATACGGCAGCAATCCCATTATTTACGGACAAGCTTACACGTCTCCTTACGATGCCAAGATGGTGAATTATTACACCCCGCTGGACGGTCGTTACTATAAAGCGGAAAACATCGAAGTGGTGTTTCCTTCGGAGGGGAAAATGTTCTTCCCGAGAATGTGGAATGCAACTGATAAAAAATATGTTGCATTATACGACACATATGCAAAGGTTAAGAAGAACCGCACGATAACCGTCAGAGGAGAGAGGAAGGTAATTCAGATGCCCAAATTCAAGGACAATCTGAGGTTTTTCTTCGATTACCAGCTCAATTACATGTATTTCCGCTACTTTATGTGGAATTTTGCCGGAAGACAGAATGATTTCCACGGACAAGAGCCATCCGACCTTATTTCGGGCAACTGGGAAAGCGGTATCGGATTTATTGACAAAATACGTCTGGGAGATCAATCCGAGGCTCCGGATATTCTAAAGAATAATAACGCCAAGAACCATTACTATTTCCTTCCTCTGATTTTGGGTCTGATAGGATTCTTCTTCCAGCTGCGAAAAGATCAACGTAACTGCTGGGTCGTCTCGTTGCTTTTCCTCCTCACGGGAATAGCTATAGTGGTATACCTCAACCAACCTCCTTTCCAAGTTCGTGAACGTGACTATGCCTATGCGGGTTCTTTCTATGTCTTCACAATTTGGATAGGTCTGGCAGTATTGGCGATTCAGAGTTGGATTGAAAAACTCCACAAAAAGGAAAAGGATGGCGCGGCGATAGCAGGTGCAGGAGTGGCAACGGCTCTCTGCCTCTCCGTAACCATATTGATGGGTTGCGAAAACTGGGATGACCACGACCGCAGCGGACGCTATACGGCAAATGAATGGGGATATAATTTCCTTGCCGGTACCGATCCCAATGCTATCTTGATCACCTATGGCGACAATGACACCTTCCCTCTCTGGTATCAACAGGAGGTGGAGGGAGAGCGTACGGATGTACGCATAGTCAACACATCGCTCCTCGGAACCGACTGGTACATTGACCAGATGCAGCGCAGACAATATGAGTCCGAGCCTCTTAAAATCACCATCCCGAGAATCCAATACCTTTATGGTACAAATGACTATCCTTATGTAATCGACGCTTTTGAGAGGCCTATCCTAGCCTCGCAAGCAATAGATATTTTCCGCAATCCAAAGTATAAACTCTCAGACGGGAAGAGTGATTTCCTACCCGCCAAACAATTATTGATTCCCGTCAACAAAGAGAATGTCAAGAAGTATGGGATTGTGGCTGAAAAGGATTATGACAAGATCGTAGACACGGTTGTGCTCAATATTAACGCCGACAGGATAGGCAAGACCTCTCTCATAATCCTCGACTTCCTCTCGACTTACGAATGGGACAGACCTGTCTATTGCGTCACAAGCGGAACCGATCTGAATCTGGGCATTGAAAATTGGCTCCAGGTCGATGGTATGGTCAACAAATTTGTACCCATCCACACCCCCAACATGCGTGAGAATCCTCAGATTGATGAGGATAAGATGTATAAGATACTTACTGAAACATACAGATTTGATTCGCTCAAAGACACTACTATCCACGTGGATTACCAGAATATCTATTCATTTATGGCCGTGCAACCGAATAGGGAAATGTTTGCCGAGGTTTCAAATAAATTCATACGGAGAGGTGAGATTGAAAAGGCCGAAACATTGCTGGATATGGCCATAAATATCATGCCCAGGAAGAATTTCCCCTACAACATCTCGTTTTTGCACTCCATGAATGAGTATTCGATCATGGATATGATGGAACAATACCTCTCCATAGGCAAAAACGAAAAGGCAAAAGCGCTCGCCGAACAGTTTGTGGAAGAAACTATCCGGATGGTCAGATTCTTTGCCACACCTTACGGCAATGCATCGCTCTCGAATAGAGAGCTGGACACAAATGTGACTCTGCTCTATTATGTGGTAAACATTTTTGATCGCTATGGTGAGAAAGAATATGCCAATTCGATCAAACGCCGGATGACCGAAATGTAATGGTACGTTCTGATTATGGAGTATCGAATGTCGAGCCTATGAACAAAGCCCCGAAAGTTTTTATACTTTCGGGGCTTTGTTGTCGCTGTTGGCCGTTAGCCATTGGCTGTTGGCTACTCGGAACTCATGACCTCAACACGTAACCTGGAACCCGCACCGCGCAACTCGCACTGCTACACACTACTTCGCTTTCTCGAGTTCCACGGTAAAATGCCTCATGATCGGCAATTCTTTCGTTATGACATAACCTCGGGTTATGCTTTCTCTACGGTCATACACATTTTTGAGAGCGGCGGCTATGTAGTCCATATGATTGTTGGTATAGACACGGCGGGGTATTGCAAGACGTAGCAGCTCGAGTGCCGGATAGCGATTTTCTTTGGTTTCGGGATCACGGTCCGCCAGAAGCGCTCCTATCTCAACACCGCGTATACCTGCTTCCAAGTAGAGCTCAATACCGAGTGTCTGGGCTATAAACTCCTCTTTGGGAACCTTTGTGAGGATCTTTTTGGCGTCTACGAAAATGGCATGTCCGCCTGCAGGCCTTTGATAAGGAATGCCGTACTCTTCAAGTTTTTTGCCAAGATACTCCACCTGCTTGATACGTGTCTCGAGATAGTCAAACTCGGTACCTTCACGCAATCCCTGTGCAAGCGCATTCATATCCCTGCCGGCCTGTCCGCCGTACGTGAGATAACCTTCGTTCATGATGCAGTACATGTGGCATTTCTGCATATCCTCTTCAGCCCTGAATGCCACGAAGCCGCCTATATTGACGATAGCATCCTTCTTGGATGACATCGTCATCATATCTGCGTATGAAAACAATTCGCGGGTTATCTCCCTTATCTCCTTATCCCGATAGCCCTCTTCGCGGGTTTTGATAAAATATGCATTCTCTGCAAAACGGGCTGAGTCAACCAGAAGTTTCACGCCATATTTTTTTGCCAGAGCGGCCACGCCTTTGACGTTAGCCATCGACACCGGCTGACCTCCGGCCGTATTGTTGGTCACTGTAAGCACGATTGCAGGAATCTTCTCCACGGGATTGCTCTTTAGGACATTCTCGAGCTTGTCAAGATCCATATTGCCCTTGAAGGGAATTTCAAGTTCGGTATCTTTGGCATCATCGATCGTACAATCAATTGCATGAGCCTTGCGGAATTCGATATGACCTTTTGTCGTATCGAAATGCGAATTGCCCGGAAGGATGTCTCCCTCTTTAATGATTGCCGAGAAAAGCACGTTTTCAGCCGCTCTGCCTTGATGTGTGGGAATAAAATACCTGAACCCCGTCACCTCCTCGATCGATTGTTTAAGGGCATAATAAGACCTTGCGCCGGCATAACTTTCATCGCCTTCCATGATGGCTGCCCATTGTTTGTCACTCATCGCTCCCGTACCTGAATCTGTCAGCAGGTCGATGAATACATAGTCGCTCTTGAGGTTGAAGAGGTTGTATTTTGCCTCAGCAATCCACTTTTCTCTCTCTTCACGGGTGCTACGTTTGAGATTTTCAACTGTCTTTATCTTATAAGATTCTGCAAAAGGTAACTTCATAATTACATTTTTTAAAGTTAAGCGGTTGCAAAGTTACAAAAAATAAGAGCAAACCGAAGATTTGCTCTTATTTGAAAGTAAAATTATTCTTCCGAAAGATTATTACTTAGCAGTTGTTGCTGCAAGCTTTTTCTCCCTGCGAGTGTTTAGGTCGTACATAACCGGAGTTCCCACGAAGATGGAAGCGTAAGTTCCTACTACAACACCGAGTGCAAGTGCAACTGCAAAACCGCGGATGCTCTCACCACCGAAAATAGCAATCGCGACAAGCACAATCAGAGTAGTGAGTGCGGTATTGACTGTTCTGGAAAGCGTACTGTTGAGTGCCTCGTTAACGTTGATGTTAAGAGCACGCTTGGGATAGAGAGTCCTATACTCACGGATACGGTCGAAGATAACCACGTTGTCGTTGATAGAATAACCGATGATAGTCAGTACCGCTGCAATGAACTGCTGGTCAACGTCAAGTGTGAAGGGAAGAACACCTGTAAAGATTGAGAAGAATCCCACTACTACGATGGTGTTGTGTACAAGTGAAACAACACCTCCCATTCCCCACGTCCAGTTGCGGAATCTGATAGCGATATAAGCGAATATGGCTATCAGCGAAAGGATAACTGCAATAATTGCATCTCTCTGCATTTCACTTGCAACAGAGGCATCCACGCGGTCCGAACTTATGATACCGTTGGGGTTTTCGAGAGTAGATGTAAAGTGGTCAAGAGTAAGAGGGGTTGCAAAGAAGCCCTTGAGAGCCTCATAAAGCTTAGCCTCAACCTCTTTATCAACCTCTTGAGACTGCTCGCTCACTTTATATTTGGTGGTAATTCTCATCTGGCTTGCACCTCCGAATTGTTTTACTTCGGCTGCTTCGCCAAATTCATCCATTGTAGCTGCACGTACATCCTCAGGAGTCACGGGAGTGTCAAATCTTACTACATAAGTACGTCCGCCGCTGAAATCCACACCGTAGGTGAAACCCTTTGTGAAGATAAATACTATACAAATGATAGAAACACCAATTGAAATGATGTACGACCATTTCCTGATACCAAGGAAATTTATCTTTGTATTCTTGAGGAAGTTCTTTGTAGCAGAAGAGTCGAAAGAGATATCCTTGTTCTTCTTTAGTCTTGCTTCCATGCAGAGACGGGAAATGAAGATGGATGTCAACACGGAAGTAATAATACCGATGATCAATACCGCAGCAAAACCCTTAACTGCACCCGAACCGAAGAAGTAAAGTACAATACCTGTGATAATGGTAGTTAACTGACCGTCTATAATGGCAGAATAAGCGTTCTTGTAACCATCGGAGATGGCCAGACGGAGTGCCTTTCCTGCTCTGAGTTCCTCTTTCACGCGCTCGTAGATAATAACGTTGGCGTCCACCGCCATACCCATCGTCAAAACGAGACCGGCGATACCGGGCAATGTCAGCACGGCTCCGAATGATACAAGGGCTCCGAAGAGGAAGAGCACGTTGCAGAGCAATGCGATGTCTGCATAGATACCGGCTCTTCTGTAAAAGAGAGCCATATAAAGCAGCACGAGGAGGAATGCGATTGCAAACGAGATCATACCCGATCTGATGGAAGCGCTACCGAGTGAAGGACCTACAACCTGCTCCTGAACGATACGCGCAGGAGTTGAGAGTTTTCCTGACTTGAGTACGGTTGCAAGGTCATCAGCCTCCGCCTGGGTAAACTTACCTGTAATCTGAGAATTACCTCCGGAAATCTTGTTCTGTACGTTGGGGTATGAATATACGGAACCATCCATAACGATGGCAATCTGCTTGCCGATGTTCTGCTCGGTAATAACCTCCCATCTGGCGGAACCTGCGCTGTTCATTGTCATACTAACCTCTGCAGCAGCAGTCATCTGATTATAGTTAACTCTTGCAGATGTAATTACCGAACCGTCGAGAACCGCACCCTTACCGGCTATATCCTTGAGAGCAACAAGTTCGAAATATGTATCAGGCTCTATACCGGAAGCGCTGAACGCTTTAAAACTCCATGCGGGAACAAAGTCATTGGGGAAAGCGATATGAGATTGGTTGAGCCATGCGTTGATGGCTGCCGTATCGCGATAATGTGCAAGACCGAGACAAGCGGAGTTTGCTCCGTAAGGAGAAGGCTGGAGCTTTGCAAAGAGAGGATTGGCTTTCTCTGCTGCTGTGCCGGCGTTAACATCACCGGTAGCTGCTGCAAGTTCTTGCTCAATACTGCTGATATCACTATTATCACCATCTGTGGTTTCCGCATCTGCGGTCTCAGCGGCTTCTGCTGCCTCAATAAGACCACGGATTTCAGTGTTGAGCTCAAGTAAGAAGGGTTGGATTTCCTGGAATGTATAGGTCTGCCAAAACTCCAGTGATGCAGTACCCTGAAGGAGTTTTCTAACACGCTCAGGCTCTTTTACACCGGGAAGTTCCACGAGAATTCGACCGGTACGGGCAATCTTCTGAATATTGGGCTGTGCAACACCAAACTGGTTGATACGCCTCTCCACAACAGTGTAAGAGTTGTTGATAACGGCATCTGCCTCATTTTGCAGTAGGGAGATAATTTCCTCATTGGTTGCCCTTGATTTGTTTTTGATATCGCCGCTGAGCTTATCGAGGTCTATATCGAATGACATTCTCTGGTTTGGAGCCACTTCATTCCATGCCTCTGCAAAAAGGGTGATGAAGTCCGTGTGAGTCTCGGCAGCCCTTGCCCTTGCAAGCGCCATTGCCTTATCAAACTCGGGAGTGGTCTTTTCGCGAGCACAAGAGCGTACCAGCTCGGCCATATCAAGCTGGAGCATAACGTTCATACCGCCCTTGAGGTCGAGACCAAGGTTGAGTTCTTTTTCTTTTACATCTTTGTAGGTGTAACCGAGGTAAACCTTCTTGTTGGCTATAGAGTCGAGATATGCACTCTTGGCCTCTGTTCTTATTCCGTCAAGATAAAATGCTTGGTCCAGCTCCGAAATTTCGCTGAACGAGGGCTTGGACTGCTCTGCAAGAACGACTTCCTCTGCATACTTGGAGGCTTTGTTCTCGTGGATGTATGTAACCGCCGTAAATGACAGCTGGAAAACACAGGCCAGTCCGATCAAAATTGCCACAAATGTGATGGCGCCTTTACTTTGCATACTTTTTATTTTTAAATTATTTATTGTCCTTTATTCCGAAAATAGGGAGCAAAATTACGATTATTTTTTAATATATAAAGTATTTCCTATTTTTGTTTGGTTTTTTCGGCAGCAATTATGAGATACAGGTGTATGGACAGGGCTTTTTTTTAATTCTGACACTTTTTGCGTCATCATGCCTCATGGGTCAGGATTTTGGGGTGGAAATACGCCGTGCCCAAGCATTGCACGATACCTACGATTTTGATAAAGCACTGGAAATATGGCACTCGCTTCTTGAAAGAAGCAGCGATTCGCTTCAGCGGATAGACCTGCTTGAGAGGATTGTACGCAGTGAGAATGGGCGCAATATGCTCAGCTATGCTACAGAGCCGAGAGTCATTTCCTCTCTCACAGTGCCACGAGACGACTTTTTTCTGTGGTACTCGCATCTGGAAGAGAAGTCCTGGCTTCCTATTCCCAACGCTTTTGTCCGGAACACCACCTCTCCTCACGAATTTTATACATCCATCTATTTTCCCGAAGGCATAAGGAACATTGTATTCTCGTCACAGGACGAGAGCGGTTCGTGGAATCTATACACTTCCACCTGCTCCGGAGACACACTATGGAGCTACCCCACTCTAATCAACGAAAATCTCACATCCCCTGCGGATGACATCTTTCCCATTCTTAGCCGTAACGGAAGAGAACTCTACTTCTCCACCGGAGGCCTCTTCGGAATGGGCGGATACGATCTGTTCGTCAGCAGATGGGATGACGGAATCAATGACTGGGGAGTGCCGGAGAATCTCGGATTTCCCTACTCTTCTCCTTTCGACGACTTTCTCTTCTGCAATACTCCTGACGGCAATTTTTCCATTTTCGCATCCAACAGAAGTTGCAACAGGGACAGTATGACAATATATGTTTTGGAATTTGAGAACAAGCCGATCAAAAAACCCATTACTTCATTGGAACAGGTACGGAAAATAGCATCGCTGATACCTGCAGATGAGGAGTCCCTGCCCAATCCGGAACAGCTTGAAGAGCTTCCCGTCGCATCGGCAGCAGACTCTCTCTTTTTGAATTACACCTCCCTGTTGGTCACTCTTCGCGGATTGCAGGATTCACTGGCTACAATCGGCAAAGAACTGAAGATGATGAGGGAACTCTACACCTCTACTGAAAATGAGCAGGAACTCCAAACGATCTCAAGACTGCTGCTCGATACCGAACACCGCGCAATCGTGCTTCAATCGGAGATAAACAGTGCTACCGGCTCACTTCAGCAGATGGAAATGAATTTTCTGATGGAGGGTATCATCATCAATCTCGAAGATATTTCGGAAAAGCCGCAAGGAACTCCCTCGATTGAACGCAAACAGTACGCCTTTGTCAAACAAAGTTTTTCAAAACCCTTTGATATCCCCATCGAGACACCCAGGGAGAGCTTTGACTACTCATTCCGAATCCTTGATACCGCAGTTATAGCAGAACCCGTCATTACGCCTGGGATCTCCTACTCCATTCAGCTTTACGTAACCTCACATAAAGCCCAATTGCGCCAACTCAAGGGATTGAGTCCCGTCTTCGAGAAGAGACAGTCCTCAGGCAAATATCTTTACACTGCAGGCATTTTCCACTCCTACAAAGAAGCACTCTCCCAAATCAACGTAGTGAAGAAAAGAGGTTTTCCTTCGGCATTTTTGGTAGCCTACCGAGATGGTAAAAGCATATCTGTCAATGAGGCCCGTAATGCGGAAAAATTGCCCGTTGCAGGACCGAAATATCGTGTTATTTTGGAGAATTTTGCGGGCGGCATTCCCGATGCAGTAATGGCTATCATAAGAAATAATACATCAAAAGAGATCGTGAGAAGCACCTCCGAAGGGAAAGTGCTCTACATTATAGCTCCTTTCGACCATAAAGAGGAAGCGGAAGCATTTGCCGAAATCCTCAAGGGCAATGGTGTGGACGGAATAATAACAGAACAAATTAAATAAAAAAATATTATGGGAACCGGACTTATTATAATGCTAATCGTATTGGGTATAATCCTGATACTTGTAGAAATACTTCTCATACCCGGATTTGCCGTCACCGGCGTGCTCGGTGTCGGATCCCTGGTCTTTGCCAGCTATTTGGGGTTCACACATCTGGGACCACGTGCCGGGGTAATAATCATTGTGGTAGAGGTTATACTCATTTCGGTATTGCTATACTATGCACTTCGCGCCAAGACCTGGAAAAAGCTCTCTCTCCACACCAATATAGATGCTAAAGTGGATGAACATCCCGAGACCAAGGGTCTCACACCCGGTATGGGAGGTATCACAACCACCCGCCTCAACCCTATGGGAAGGGCGAAAATCGGGGGATTTGACCTTGAGGTGCGCTCAATTGACGGACTTCTCGACGAGCGTACGGAGATCGTCATAGACACAATCGAAGACGAAAAAATATTTGTAAAAAAGAAATAACAATTTAAAATCAATCTTTTATGACACCAGTTTTTATTTGGATAGGAGTCGGTATAGTTGGACTCATTATTCTTTTATGGTTTTTCCCGATCACAATGTGGTTCCAGGCACTTATTTCAGGTGTCAGGATGTCACTCCTTCAACTCATTCTCATGCGTTGGAGAAAAGTTCCTCCCGGAACCATCGTTATGGCTATGATTACCGGCACAAAAGCAGGACTTACACTAAATGCAAACGAACTTGAAGCCCACTATCTTGCCAAAGGCAATGTACCTAAAGTTGTCAATGCGCTGGTCTCTGCCGACAAGGCCAACATTGCCCTCAATTTCAAAATGGCAGCCGCCATCGATTTGGCCGGTCGCGATGTTTTTGAGGCGGTACAGATGTCCGTCAATCCCAAAGTAATCAACACTCCTCCCGTTACAGCGGTTGCCAAAGATGGTATTCAGCTCATCGTAAAGGCTCGTGTAACCGTACGCGCCAATATCAGACAACTTGTCGGAGGTGCCGGTGAAGAGACCGTGCTTGCACGTGTAGGCGAGGGTATCGTCTCCAGTATCGGTTCGGCCGAATCCCACAAAGAGGTGCTCGAGAACCCCGACTCCATCTCAAAGGTGGTGCTCAACAAGGGTCTTGATGCCGGTACGGCATTTGAGATCCTCTCTATCGACATCGCCGATATTGATATCGGAAAGAATATCGGAGCCGTACTTAAGATTGATCAGGCCAACGCTGACAAGAATATTGCCCAGGCCCGCGCCGAGGAGAAACGCGCAATGGCTGTGGCAATAGAGCAGGAAATGAAGGCAAAAGCACAGGAAGCACGCGCGAAGGTTATTCAGGCCGAGGCACAGGTACCTCTCGCAATAGCTGAAGCATTCCGCAGCGGTAATCTCGGCATTATGGATTACTACAAATTCCAGAACATCAAAGCCGATACCGATATGCGCGAAAGCATCTCAAAAGGAAGCAAATAGTCTTCCAAGATTATTTGATGAAAAATGCACCCGCCAATCTGCAGGTGCATTTTTTTTCTTACCTTTGGAAAAATACGATTACGATGGACTCCTTTATCAAGAAACTCTATTCGCGAGTCTCTGTACTTGCCTTTTTCCTGCTTGTTTCTGCTTTTTCATCAGCTCAAAACCCTTCAAAGGGTACTCTTGAATGGTATCTTCCAAGCGGAGATCACCAATTCAACACCTCAATACCGACTCCCGAAGAAGTTCTGGGCTATCAGATAGGGACTTATTTTCTCAATTGGGACGATGTCTGCAAATATATGGAGCGGCTTGATGCTGCTTCCGACAGGGTCTCCCTCAAAAGATTCGGCCGAACATATAACCACAGAGAATTTATACAGATATGCATCTCTTCTGAAAACAACATCTCCAACCTTGAGAAAATAAGAGAAGAACATCTGCAGCTCTGTGACCCGTCGCGCTCTTCGCTGCTTGAAACGGACAAAATGCCGGTCATTGTAAATTTGATGGCATCAGTTCACGGAAATGAAACCTCGGGAGTTAATGCCGCCGTACTTGCTGCATATTTTTTCGCAGCGGCAGACTCTCCACAAATCAGAGAAATGCTGGAAAATACGATTGTTGTCATCACTCCGGGACTTAATCCGGATGGCATCAGCAGATTTGCTCACTGGACCAACTCCACGGCAAGCAAAAACAAGAGAGCAGACACAAACGGCCCCGGACAGATGGAACCTTGGCCCAGCAGCCGCACCAACCACTATTATGCCGACTGCAACCGTGACTGGCTCATCGTCCGGCATCCTGAAGGAGTCAACAGTGTCGCCATGTATAAATGGTGGATGCCCAATGTCGTGCTTGATATGCACGAACAAGGTACTACATCGGGCTTCTTTTTCAGTCCGGGAGACCCCAACAGAACCTATGGCGGCATCTCGCAGACCAACCAGGACCTGACTCTCAAAATTGCGAAGAATACCGCGGCAGAACTGGACAAAAAGGGTCTTTTATATTTCTCTAAAGAGAGTTATGATGACTTTTACATTGGTAAAGGTGCCTCCTATGGTGATCTTCAGGGTTCGATTTGCATACTTCACGAGCAGGGAGCCTCTTACGGATATCTCCGAAATACTCCGTGGGGAATCCTGACATTTCCCGAAACGATACGTACTCAGACTCTCGCTGCCATTTCCGTGGCCACATCCGGCTTTCGAATGAGAGAAGAACTGCTCGATTATCAGAAAAATTATTTCACCGACCAGATAAAAACAGCAAAAAATGACCCTGTTGCAGGAGTGAGATTTTCTGTCAAAGGGGATCGGGCGCGCGAGTTCCATCTACTTGAGATTCTCCTGACTCACGATATAGAGGTTTACCGCGACAGTAAAGAACAGGGCTACATAGTGCCGACAATCCAGAACCGCTATTACATTTTCAAGGCAATGTGGGATCACATTACCTCATTTAAAGACAGTGTATTCTACGATATCTCAACATGGAGTTTTCCTTCAGCATTTGGTGTCGAAAGCGAAAATCTCAAATCTATACAGGGACGTCTTTCCGAGAGGGTCACGGAAGCATTGTTCCCTAAGGGCGGGATAAGCGGCGGCATAAGCAATATCGGATATGCGTTTGACAACAACGAGTATTATGCTCCGAAGATGGCCTCAGACCTACTCAAGGAGGGCTTTTTCTTGAGAGTGACCGGTAAGAGTTTTACCTCCCTGGAAGAAAATCAGGAATACGTTTTCCCCGCCGGCACCATTTTGATACCTGTTAACGGACAACCTGCAAACAAAGAAGAGCTCTATGAAAAGATTTCGGCTCTTGCGGAGCAGACCGGAGTGCATGTACATTCGTTCAAGAGTTCCCTGATGAAGGATTACGATCTCGGCAGCACAATGTACTCAAGCCTCAAAAAACCCGATGTTGCCATAGTCACGGGACGCGGACTGAGCTCTTCCAACGTAGGTGAAGCCTGGTTATCCATTGACCGCAGATTTGGGTTTGATCATACGTTAATTGACCATTCGCGCATAACTTCTTCACGCGACCTTTCGTCATACAATGTAATGGTTATACTTGGAGGAGTGCCGTCCCCTCTGCAGCAGAATGATTTTTATGAGACTGTAGGCAGTTGGGTAAGGAGCGGAGGCACGCTTATCCTCGGAGGAGACGCAGCGCCTATAGCTCAGAAAGCGGGGCTTGCTGAGATTACTACAACCTCTGCCAGAGGCATTTCAGGAGTAATTTTGGAGTGCGAAATTGATTTGGACTCCCCGCTTTTCTGGGGTTTCAATGAAAATAGTTTGCAGGTATTCAAGTACAGGGCTACAGTCTATTCGTGTGAAAAGGGAACAACCCCAATGAAATACTCGCAGGATCCTTACATTTCCGGCTATATAACTGAAGACAATATCGACAGATTTCGTGGCGGACAGTCTATAATCACCTATAAAGCAGGACGCGGACGGGTGATTTTCTTTGCGGATGAGATGAATTTCCGTTCATATTGGTATGGCACGTCCAAAGTATTTGCAAACGCCATTTTGTACGGTGAATTGATTTAGAACTGCTTTAATTCCATATTCATCATGAAAAGGAGAGTGTTTTTAACGATTTTGACGGCCTTCGTTTTCTGCTGTTTTCAGGTAGCGGGACAATCTCCCGCCAACTCCATTCTCATAAAAGGCGGCCTTGTGTATGACGGCTCCCTCAATAAACCTGTCAAATGTGACGTGTTGGTCATCGGAGAACGAATTGCATTTGTCGGAGACTATTCCGGCAAAACGGCTGACAGAGTAATTGATGCTTCAGGTTATATTGTAACTCCGGGCTTCATAGATCCTCACTCACACTCGGACGGAGATTTCCTCAAAGAGAGAAAATCCAATGAAAACTACCTGCAAATGGGCGTAACCACCGTTCTTTGCGGACAATGCGGATCGGGATCCTGGCCGATGACCGAGACATTTGAAAAGATGAGAACTCAGGGTATGGGCACCAACTGCGGACTCTTTCTGGGTCACTCTCCTTTGCGCAGGGCAGTACTGGGAGAGGATCAGATGAGAGATGCCACTAAGGAGGAAATAGAAAAAATGAAACAACTGGCAACCGAAGCGATGAATCTGGGTGCCTTCGGTATTTCCACCGGACTTTATTACCTTCCCGGAACATTTACAAGTACTGAAGAGCTTATTGAAGTAATATCCGCCATCTCTGATTACGGCGGCATCTACACTACCCATATCCGTAGCGAAGGTACATCCGGAGTAGGGCTTGACAGTGCAGTCAACGAAGCAATACGAATAGCACGGGAAGCTCAAGTGCAATTAAATATATCACATATAAAATCAAGCGGAGCCACAAACGGCAGTTCGGGCAGGATTATAGCAGCCATAGAAGCTGCTCGGAAAGAAGGATTGTACATTACCGCGGACCAATATCCTTATCTGGCCTCAAGCACCGCACTTTCATCAGCATTACTTCCTAAATGGGCCCAGCTCGGCGGCAGAAGTGCCTACCTGCGCAGATTTGACCATCCTGATACCCTGCGTATGATAAAAGAGGAGATCAAGGCCAATATCACCGTTCGTGGCGGAGCAGGTTCTATAATGATCATCAAAGGCAATATCAGGGAGTATATCGGGAAACACCTCAACTCAATTGCAAAAGAGATGAAACTTTCCCTCGAAGATGCAGTGGTGGAAATCCTCCGACAAGGGGCTCCTTCCATCGCAAACTTCAACTTAAGCGAAAAAGATGTCTGCAACTATATGCAACAGCTCTGGGTGATGACTTGTACCGACGGCAGTTTTGGAGGCCACCCGCGAGCCACCGGTTCATACCCGCACAAAATACAACACTACGTTCTAAAAAAGAAAATCCTTACGCTGCAACAGATGATCCACAAAAGCACCGGAAAAGTGGCGCAGACATATGGCATTGAGGGACGCGGCTTCATCAAAGAGGGCTTTTATGCCGATATACTGGTATTCAAACCGAAAGAATTTCGGGCAAATTCAACCTATGCCAACGCCTCCGCATACGCCTCAGGACTGAAGCTCCAGCTTGTCAACGGTGAAATTACCATCGAAAACAGCAAATACAACGGCACTCTTGCCGGCAAACCGCTTAAAATGAAAAACAGCTCCAAGGATCCCGCAATATTTGAGTCACTGATGAATCAGAGAATGAAAAAATATGGGGCAATCGGACTCATAACCGCTGTCGTAAGAGACAATGAAATCGTATATCACCATTCCTTCGGCAGCAAAGACCTTGAAGGCAATCCTTTTAGGGGTGATGAGCGCGACGTCGTGCGCATCGCTTCAATTTCCAAATCATTCTGCGCCCTTTCGATAATGCAGTTGCTGGAACAAGGCAAGATGGATCTGGATGCCGATGTAGGAGAAATTCTCGGTTTCAAGGTGAGAAATCCGTTATTTCCGGATGACAAAATAACCGTTTCGATGCTTTTGAGCCATACGTCATCACTGAATGATTCACAAGGCTATAAAACTCTCGACAGGATCAATCCATCGAAAAACCTCAACTACACCAAATGTTATGGCAATTATGCTCCGGGAATGGGATACAGATATTGTAATCTCAACTTCAATATGCTCGGTGCAATTGTGGAAAAAATTTCCGGCGTAAGGTATGACCGCTATGTCAAGCAGAACATACTGGATCCTCTCGGTCTTACCGGAAGTCTCAACATAGCCGACATACCGGATACGACAATCTGTGTTCCGCTTTATGAATACAACGAAGGTAAAGGGGGTTTTATACATAGACCTGAGGCCTATGATCCTTTGGCAAAGAGTGATCAAGACTATGTGTTGGGCTATGATCCCGCTCTATTCTCCACCACGGGCGGAATGAAAATGAGTGCACTCGATCTTGCCCGATATATGATGATGCACATCAATTACGGCACACTTGACGGAGTCAGGATTGTCGATGAGAGCAGTGCACGTTTGATGCAGTCAATACAAACTCCGACCGATGTTCCGGGCATCTATTACGGCTATGCGATGAGGACAATGCAGGATGTCTGGATTCCCGGCTTTGTAACTCATGGTCACACAGGATCGGCATACGGTATGAAAAGCAGCATGACATTTGATCCGATTCGTAAAAACGGAGTTGTAACTCTCTGCAACGGACATAAAAGCAAAGAGCGGCCTACCGAAGATTTCGACAGACTGCTCTTTGCATTCTTTTTCAGATAGAGACTACAGCGGATTCTGCTCGCAAAGCGGATTTGAGGCGATCTCGTTGTAGGGAATCAGCCACTGCCAGAACTCGTCAACAGAAGGTTTACCGGTTGTCCTGGCCTTTTCGCCAGGCATCTGTTCACCGTACATGTTGTAGTTTGAAGCCAAAGGGTCAAGAGGTGCTACTTTCGAGTTTTTCCAAGGAGCCACTTTGACGTTTGTTCCCCATCCGTTGGCCGTACCACCCTGATTGTAACCATCACGGGGCTTGGGTCCTCGATCTATGGCTTGATCAAGTCGTTTAAGGTCGTGCCAGCGAGCGCCGTGTTCGGCCCAGAGTTCAACCCTTCTCTGCCAGATTACTGCTTCCGCAAGAGCCTCTCCCGTACTTGTGGGCTTCGCATATTGGGGGTCGCGATGATGCGCTATGGTGTAGAGCATATCTTGCGCCTTGTCATTTTGACCGGCACGGGCATAGCCCTCTGCCGCTATCAAATACATCTCGGGAAGACGCATATAGGCAACATCATGGTAGTCATTCTGCGTCTGGTTGTCATCCACAATCCATTTCTGCGACATCCAGCAAGCCAAACGCGATGAGGTACTGCCGGGGAGATAGAGTTCCTTGGCTGTGTAGGGATCCTCCACCCAAAGGCGTTTTCTCACGTCAGACTCGGGAATTGTTTTATATAAAAGATTGAGGATAGCCCTCGGACTGCTTCTGTTGTAGGCTGCGTAGTTGTTGGAGATGAAATTGTGCCAAGATCTATTTCCACCTCCCTGTGAATTGTCTTCTTTGGCAATAAGTCCCCATAGCCACTCTGTGTTAGTTGCGTCACTGGCTCGGTTGACTACGGTAGTATAAGTATCAGCCTGGAGCTTGGCTCCGGAATTTTTGATGACATATTCTGCATCGGCTGCAGCTTCACTCCATTTGCCCATAGTCAAATAGACTCTGGCGCGAATGCCTCTCACAACATATTTGTCAAAATGTGACTTGTTAACCTTTTTGATATTGCATTTGTCGAGATATTCGAATGCAGTACCAAGGTCTGCCAGAATCTGCGCATAGGTCTCTTCAACCGAACTCCTGGCCATAGGATCCGGGGAAGGAGTCAGACGCAGAATTACACCGGGTTGAGTATTGTTGCCGGCAGGATCATATCTTTTAGCCCAAGCCTGCACAAGCTCGAACAATGCGAATGCACGATAGGCGTAAGCCTCTCCCGCCGCCAAATAGCCATATTGTTCCGAACCTGGCATACCGGCATCATAGGCCTCGATTACCTTGTTGGCATTGTTAATTACCCTGTAAAATAATTTCCAGTAATAATTTAGGTCATTGTATTTGTGAGAGAGATCGCGGTGATGCGTCAGCTGCGCACAGAATTTGTACATCACATTGTCGTAGGTCCATACCACATCATCAGCCATAAAGGCGAGATGGAGGCAGAAAGTTGGATAACCTCCCTGTCCGTTCCAGGAAGTAGTGGTGCCGCTGGAGTTACCTTCGTACATCATACGGTGAATACCGTTGATGGCCATCATGGCATTTTCGGTGCTGCTGAAGATACTCGCCTCATCAACTGAAGATGTAGGTGCCGTATCCAGAAACTCTTTACTGCAAGACCAGACGGTAAGCAGAGCGGCTGTAATTAGCATGATAGGATATATTCGTTTCATATCAGTAAGCTTTATAGAGTAATATTAACACCAAGTGAAATGGTCCTTGAAGGACTGAAGCGGTCTCCGCCGGAGTCATAATTGCTCAACGTATAGTTAGAATTAAGACCCATGCGGGCATTGAATACATAGAGATGATCTCCTGCTAAATACACCTGGATTTTGCTGAGTTTGATCCTTTCGCACCACTTCTTAGGAAGCGAATAGGCAATGTTGAGACTGTTTATCTCGAGCATATTGGTGGTGGTAAGCCATCTGGTTGAACGCGCACCATGGACATTTGATGCGTAGGTAGAGTTGGTTGTCAAAATGGGCACATTCGTAACATCGCCCGGTTTGCGCCACATATTGGCGGCAAGGTCGGGTGAGAGGTTGACCAGATTAGTACTTACCAGAGCACCTACCATCACATTTTCATAAGCCCGGTCATAGGTCCATCCACCCAGTTGATAATATAGATCAAGTGCGACTGTGAAGTTTTTCCAACTGAAGGAGGTGTTGATGCCTCCGAAAAGGTTTGGTATTGAAGATCCGCTGTAATCTTCACGCGCCTTGTCCATATTGGTGGTGTAATCAATACCGTTGATATTCACAATATCATCTGAAGTATCACCAATATAGTCTTCAGCAATCTCATATATGCTCAAACCTGTCTGTGGATCCACGCCTGCCCATTGATATAGCCACCATTCATATACGGAGTGTCCCTCCTCCACCTTATTGTAAGAAGCATTTCTCAAGAAGGGCTCGATAGGCAGAGAGGAAATGCGGTTTTTAAGGTATGTACCGGTGAGTCCCACATTCCACCTCATATTGCCGGTCTTGACAATATCATAACCAAGCTGAAATTCAACTCCTCTGTTGTAGAGGCCGCCGGCATTTTCATTGTGCGAGGTGAGACCGGTTGACGGGGGAAGGGTTACCTCCATCAAAAGGTTGGTAGTTCTGCGATCGAAGTATTCCAACGATCCAGTCAAACGCCTGTTGAAGAGGGAAAATTCGATTGCCGCATCCCAGTTGGTGCTTACCTCCCACTGGAGATCGGGATTACCTGTAGAGGTCATGCTCTGAGTATAACCCGGCTCGTCCACATTTTGGTTTATCACATAGAGTGCCATCCAGGGGAAATAGCTGCCCAAGTCATCGCTACCGACAGTTCCTACGGATGCACGCAGTTTGAGTCCGTTAATCCAGTCAATACTCTTAATAAACGGTTCCCTATCAAGGACCCAGGATCCTCCAACTGACCAAAAGTTGCCCCAGCGCGAATTCCTCGCGAATTTTGAACTGCCGTCCCGACGGAATGATCCGGAAAAGAAATATTTGCCGTCATAGTCATAATTGGCACGGGCAAAATAGCCTTCAGTATTGTAAACACTGTTATAAGAGCTCGGTTGCGCACTCACCTCAACATAGTTGTCAAACTCATAATTGTCACCGATTACAATCTGATAACGCATTGAAGCCGATGCGCTTAGTGAATATGTGTAACTGTTGCTTTCGTGACCGAGCAATGCATCCACATGGTGTTTTCCGAAGTTACGGCCCCAGGTTAGGAGCTGGTTGAAAGTCCAGGTACGGGTATTTGAGATTGTCTTGGAAGTGGCAGGGGTATTTGATGTCAACTCTGAATAGAATGGTGTAGCTGAATGTGCAACATAGTTACTGTTGTATAGAGCGGCATTTGCTGTAAACTTGAAGTCTTTGAGAAATGAAATTTCAATGTATGGTTTTATATCCATCATTGTTCTTTCTTGCTGGTTGAATCGGTCCTGAAGCTGTCTCGGAGCATTTACACCGGGATAGATCATACGACCGGGAATCGCAAATCCCGAAGCTGTGGTGAAGCCTTCTCCAAAATCATAAATGGGATTTCCGTTTTCATCTAGCACCAGTGCTCCGGTGTTGTCGTGAAGATGTACGCCATAGACTGGGGGCATACGTCTCGCAATCATGAAGACATTGCCCATTGTTCCCTGTGAGGTCGACTGAATGCCGTATTGTGTACTCAATGTGGAGGCCAGATTGACCCCTATATTGAGCCAATCCATAGCATTTGCAGAGACATTGGCCCTTGCGGTGTAACGTTCAAATCCGGATCCGACGATATATCCTTCATTGTCGGAATAGCCAACGGAAGCATAGTAACTGCTTTTTCCATGACGGCCGTTTGCGCTTACCGAATAATCCTGGACAAGTCCAACCTGCTCAATTCCCTTCCTCCAATCAGTGTCATCCAGCCATTTGAAAGTGGCGCCGGAATTGTAGTTGCCGTTTGTATCAACAACCTCGGTAATGCCGCAGGACCAGGGATTGTATTCTTCGGTGAAATTAAGACCGGTTGCAACGGAGTGGGAGGCCTGGCGAGCTGCTTCTTCGGGGCTGACACCATTGAGAATGTGGTTGTTATAATAGAGGCGCCAGTAGGTCTCCATATAGTCCTTGATGCCCATTGTCTTATAGTCTTCACTTTCTCGAGTAACCCAGCCTGTAGCAACTTTGACATTGATGTTGGCTTTTTCGCTTTTTCCCTGCTTGGTCGTGACCATTATCACACCATTTGCGGCACGTGCACCATAGAGTGCAGTAGAAGCGGCATCCTTGAGTACGGTAATACTTTCGATATCACCGGAGGGTATACTTGAGAGTATTCCGGAGTAGATAATACCGTCCAGCACTATGAGCGGGTCAATATTACCATTTATGGACCCTATTCCGCGGATGGTTATGGTGGCATCTGCTCCGGGTTGTCCGAGGGCGGAGGTAAGACGGATACCCGGCGTAGAGCCGTTGAGCGTGTTTAGAGGGTTTGAATTAGGGATGAGTTCAATCTTTTCACCGCTAATTTTGCCTGCAGAACCCGTAAATGAAGATTTGGTAGCAGTACCATAGGCCACTACCATCACCTCCTCCAAGGCTTCCGAATCAGGTACCAGGACCACATCTATTACGGCACGCCCATTAACCGGAATTTCCTGATTTATGTACCCAATGGAAGAGAAAATCAGTACGCTGTTACGCGGTACCGTGATAGAATATCTGCCGTCGGCATCAGCCGCGACTCCGGAAGTTGTGCCTTTTAAAACAACGCTTGCAAAAGGTACCGGATCGTGATTCTCATCGAATATGGTACCTTTGACGGAAATATTCCCGCTTTGGGCAAGCATCTTGAAAGGCAGTAATAACAGCAACACCATTACTGTTATCATGTAATGTTTGTAATGCATATATAGAAGTTTTATGAGAGTTCAAAAAAATACTCTACGGCACCTTCAATTCGACAATTCTCAAATATACCAGAAGGAGCTTCAATAAAATCCCCCTTTATCCACAATAAAATCCCTGTTTATGAAATTTTCCATTAGGAAAGCATCAATTTCCCGACACAGGCGGTCCCTTTCCTTATCCGATATATGCCCATCACTTCTCCACTTTGCAAGCAACGGGAGCGTGATATCCCTGATGTGTGCCTCTACCGGAGCAAGACGCTGAATAATACCGGTACCGCGGCTATTGTAAAGGCCGCTAAAACGAAAATAATTCTTACCGTTGCCTCTTGTGACAGGGAATATCTCCGATTTCAAAGCGCAGGCTTTGCGGCATATCGGGGAATCGTGGTTCTCATCTCCCTTGATCTGCCTTAAGACCATCGGTAAGCCCTCCTTACCGCAACTAACCCAGGCCGGGACCGCAACTGAACAGGGAGGATAACCCAAAGCCGTCCAAAGAGTGGTCAGCTGCGGATTTTCACCTGGACGCACGGCCTGTATAACTGAAGCAACGGCACTTAATCTACGTGGAATAAAGTCACTGTCAGGGAAAAATCCTCCCGGCAGATCATATCCCTCATCAGCCATCTTCCTCAGGTCCAATCCGAGTAACGGTTGATAAAAACTCCGCGACATTTTATCAAATATGAAATGTGGAGTCAATGCTTCTCCGCCGGCAATGGCATCCCTTAATATCTGTACCGCTGCATAATATCGGATATAACCCATACCTGCATCTCTCTCCCCATGTCTTGAATAGTTTGTATAAACGAGAAAACCTTCAGGGGCAATGGCAGGGTCATTGACATCCACTACGTGGTAACCGGTCGGGTAGGTCTCAACATAAACGGCATTGCCGAGGGTATCTATCACCCCATAATTGGAAGATACGGGTATCGGCTTGGCAATGGTATCCAGCAGGTGGAGAAAATCCCGAAGGGAAGCACATTTGTCCAATGCCATTTTCATTATGAATCCATTGTTGATATCCCAGGATTCGTTGTCCACGAAGTTGTAGGACATGGTATTCATTATGCAGAATCCTGCTGAATTGGTACCGAACCAGGCATTGACGGGATTCTCTTCCAATGCCAGACCAATCCAATCATATTTTTCTCCGTTGACAAATGAAAGACGCTGCGCAAAAACACTCCCATCAGTGTTTTTCCACATCAGAGGACGGCCGTCAGGCGTAATTTTACCCGTTATTATAACGGACGTGCAGCAGTGTGAAGGGATTGGAAATGCGAAAAACAGAACAAGCAAGCAGAACAAGGTGCCCACGTGGCGCATCCTGAAAGGATTGAAATGTTCTCTGCAGAAAACCATGATTAACGATAGTTTGAGGTTCTTCCGCAAATATAAGTTATTTTACACAAACAAACAACAACAAAATGCTCTTTGCCGGATACTATTAGATTATTACATTGACATTCACTTTCCTATGTGGCAATTTGGAATAAACGCCCCAATAATACATTATACCGAATGATGGCCATACTCCTTCCGATATGCTCTTTGGTTGATTTAAAAAAACAAGAAGATTCGGTTACTAATGGTAAATTATTTTCAAAAAAGAGAGTTACCTGTTCCGGAAGGTTATCTGTAGGATAAATTATTTCGACTTTATCTCAAACCCCGCTCCGAAAAGTAATGCGCCCATTAGTATTAGGAATATTCTTTTCGTTTTGATAGCGATGATTATATTTCTTATCAACTCTTTCACATGACCAGATGGTGCCAACAAGCTTGACTTTTTCAAAAAACTCATCCCAGCCTTCAGGTATTGGTCCTTCTACTCCATAAAATAAGAGCTGAACTCCGTCGCACGAATATACTGATTCCGAAAATATGCAAGAAGGCGAGCGCCCGGGAATAAAGTCCGATTTGCTCTCAATTACAAAATAATTGGCGTTAGTTTCAAGATCTTTATATAAAGAAATTTTTATGAAATATGCCTTTGAATGCTCAGCACAATAATTTTTAATCCACTCCATATTTCTTAGCGGATCTTTTACTCCACATACGGTTATATCGTGGTTTTCATAAATTTCATATTGAGGCCTCTTTTCACACCCTGACACAAAAAATAGCGTAAAGAGGAAACCAAGAATCAGAATAGTAATCATTTTCATTTTCACTGCTAAAAATGGTTTAAATTTTGACAACATTGAATATAACTTTTGCTGTTTTAGCCAATTTTTCAACAACAATCCCGTAATGAAAATGGGGATCGGGTTGTGTTGCATCACCCCCTATCTCTACGAAAAAAATAAAATCGTCATCCTTATTTTTATAAAAAGCATAATTAAGGTGCGCCAGAGATGGAAGACCGTCGCATCCTATCAGCAAAGTTTGTGTAGAAAAATCAATACCCTTTAAATCAGGATATTTATCTATCTCATCTTGACTAAACAGAGCCAATAACTCCTGTCTCGATTGGACCACCTTTCCTTCTCCCTGCTTCATTTTTCCATCCAGAAGATACATTTTAGGCAATTCCTTAATGATAATGGCATCAGTAGTGAGGTTTTTTTCTTCACACCCCACTCCGAAAAGCAATAGAGCGATTATTGCGAAGATGAATTTTCCGGCTCTCATTATTATTTGAATCTGTCGATAACAACTTTACCCTCCAAAGAGGAATTGTACTCGATGGTAAACTTCACAAATTCATGTTTGTTATTACTGAAAATCAAAGTGTACTCTTTGTTATTGGATAGAGGACCTATCTTAAATACCAAATCATAACCACAAATACATTTACACTGGGGGTTTGTCTCGGTTTCAACGACATTAATGATGTTGCCCTCCATGGAAACATCCGCCTTGATAGTGCCGGGACAGCAGTTGAATACGGCATTGACATGCTTGATATAAAGGTAGCCGCCGGCTACTGCTCTATATTCTATAGATTCTTCACTTTCAGCTGATTTTGTAAAATTGGTCACAATCTCTTTACATCCCACAAATGAAAAATCTTCAATTTTAATACTTTCATTGGCATTCTCTCTATTACAACCGGCTCCGCCAATCAGGAAAAACAGAGCAATCAGTGTAATTAAAACCTTTTTCGTTTTCATAACTATTTCTTTATTAAAGTGGTTAATACATAATCATAATAAAAACGTAAACCGTCAGTATGTCCGGTAAACTCTTGACAAGATACATAAGTTTGCCCCTCAAAATAGACATCCTGACCTTTATCGGATATGTTCCATTGTTTTGCAAAATCAGGAAAGTTGCAAATCCGGCAAACATTTACCGTACAGCCTGCAAGATAAATTATATGAGCCATATCTGATTGCCGATTATAGATTATATCAATGGGATCATCATGCGATCGGGGTTGCAGTTTCATCTCTTCCTCATCCGTGGCGACAATGCGAAAAACGGCTTTTTCCTTTGTCAGATTCAGATCGGCTTTTTCCATTTTAAGACAATCGCATTTGCCATACGGCATGTCGTTTTTCTCACACCCCGCCCCGAAAAGTAAAGCGGCAACCATCATTAATGGCAATAATTTCGTTTTCATAACTGCTCAGTTTTGAACAATTATTTTACCCTCCAAAGATGGAGTATAATTGATAATTAACTTCGAAAACACAAAAGTGCCTCTGCTGAAAATCAATATATACTCTTTATTGGATTTTAGGGGGCCTAACGTATATTCCAAATCATAATCACAAATACAATCGCATATTGGATCTGTTTCGCTCTCGACAACGGTAATGATGTTGCCCTCCATGGAAACATCCGCCTTAATGGTGCCGGGACAGCAGTTGAATAGGGCATTGACATGCTTGATATCAAGATATCCGTCTGCTACCGCTTTATATTCGATAGACTCTTCACCGTGAAATGATGCTCTGAGACTTTTAGTCTCTTTGCATCCTAAATAGGAAAAGTCTTTAATCCGAAGACTTTCATTCGATGTCTCTTTCTTGCAGCCCGCTCCAAAGAGCAGGATGGCAATCAGCGCAAATAAAAATAATTTCGTTTTCATAGTTTATAGTATAATGAGATTTTTAAATATAATAACTTCTGTCTAATTATATATACGCATTGACTCACGAAACACTTCCATCACTGATTAAAAATTGTGCGAAAAGACATCTTATATTGTATAGATGCAAAAAATAGCCCAAACGTTGCATACAATGAGATTAATCTTCTCAAGCCTAATGGTTTGCAAAACTTGAAAGTTCCTTACAAAGATAAGTTTTTAAAACGAAAAAAGAGCGATTGCTCGCTCCTTTTGTCGGGATACTCCGACTCGAACGGAGGACCCCTTGGTCCCAAACCAAGTGCGCTACCAACTGCGCCACATCCCGAAATCATCCCTTAATGGGGAAGGCAAAGGTAGCCATTTTTTTGTACTTGCCGAAATATTTTGCAGAAAGATCAAAATTGCATACCTTTGCCCTCCCAACGGTGAGGTGGGTGAGTGGCTGAAACCATCAGTTTGCTAAACTGACGTACGGGCAACCGTATCGGGGGTTCGAATCCCCCCCTCACCGCAAACCAACAAAACAGCGCCTGGAGTATATCCTGGCGCAGTTTTTTTATTAAAATCTGTCGGAAATTCCGACAGGTTGAACTGTCATATTATTCTTGTTTCCTATAACAAACAGTTATTAAGTATTTCTTAACAACTGATTTTCTAGAGCTTTTCGAGTAAGCTTCGAAGACTCACTTTTTCCTCCATTATGCTGCGCAGTGAAGCGATGGGAACTCTCTCCTGTTCCATTGTATCACGATAGCGGATGGTGACGCGATTATCTTCCAGTGTATCGTGGTCGATTGTGATGCAGAAAGGGGTACCGATGGCATCTTGGCGGCGATAACGCTTACCGATGCTATCTTTTTCATCGTATTGGCAATTGAAATCATACTTGAGGTCCTGCATGATTTCGCGCGCCTTCTCGGGGAGAGAGTCTTTTCTCACAAGAGGCAATACGGCCAATTTGACGGGGGCGATTGCGGGCGGAATGCGCAACACTACCCTCATTTCTCCATTCTCAAGTTCCTCTTCGCAGTATGCTGCGGAAAGTATGGCAAGGAAGGTCCTGTCAAGTCCGATAGAGGTCTCGACCACATAAGGCACATAGCTTTCGCCGGTCTCGGGATCGAAGTATTGCATTTTGCGTCCGGTGAATTTTTGATGCTGCGCAAGGTCGAAGTCTGTGCGGGAGTGAATGCCCTCAAGTTCTTTGAAACCGAAGGGGAACTCAAACTCGATATCGGTGGCTGCGTTGGCATAGTGTGCAAGTTTTTCGTGATCGTGGTAGCGATATTTTTCATCACCAAGTCCGAGGGCCCTGTGCCATGCAAGACGAGCCTCTTTCCATTTTACGAACCACTCCAGTTCGCTGCCCGGGCGTACGAAGAACTGCATCTCCATCTGTTCAAACTCCCTCATACGGAAGATAAACTGTCTTGCTACAATCTCGTTTCTGAAGGCTTTTCCGATCTGTGCTATCCCGAAAGGGACCTTCATTCTGCCGGTCTTCTGCACGTTGAGGAAATTCACAAAGATACCCTGCGCAGTCTCAGGGCGAAGGTAAATAGTGCCGGCCTCCTCGGAGATGGTACCCAGCTGAGTGCTGAACATTAGATTGAATTGACGTACATCCGTCCAATTTTTAGTACCGGAAATAGGGCATACAATCTCACAATCTATAATAATCTGTTTGAGTTCGGTAAGGTCGTTATCATTTAGTGCCTTAACCATCCGGACGTGCACTTCGTCCCATTTCACCTTATTGCGGAGAACGTTGGGATTGGTGGCTCTGAACTGCTCTTCGTCAAAGGCTTCGCCAAATTTGCGGCGACCCTTTTCGACCTCCTTATTCATTTTTTCCTCGAGCTTGGCCAAATAATCTTCAATCAGAACATCTGCACGATAGCGTTTTTTTGAATCCCTGTTGTCAATCAGAGGATCGTTGAATGCGCTCACGTGACCTGATGCCTCCCAAATTTTGGGATGCATGAAGATTGCCGAGTCGATACCTACGATATTTTCGTTGAGGTGGACCATTGCTTCCCACCAATATTTTTTGATGTTATTTTTCAGTTCAACTCCCATCTGTCCGTAATCATATACGGCACCCAGACCATCATAAATCTCGCTTGATGGGAAAATGAATCCATACTCTTTGGCATGAGCTGTCAGATTCTTGAAAAGTTCTTCTTGTGTCATATAATCGTTTCTAATTGTTTACAATCGTTTGAAAATATTTAAAAATAGGTTCCGGTAGCAATGCCGCAATCTCCCTCACAAAAGGTCTGCTCCAAATCTGAGGATGGGGCAATGTCAAACTTTTCGTATTGCACCGCACATCATCGAAGGCAAGAATATCTATATCTATAATCCTATCCTTATAAATCCTTCGTCCCACCTCGTCATACTCTGCCTGATGTGCTTCGCGCCCCATTTCAATCTCAATATTCTTGCAGACATTCAGCAATTTCCGTGGAGCGATATCCAATCTCTCAAAAACCACAATCTGGTTGAGGAAAAATGGGCCCTCAAATCCCACTGCCTCGGTCTTAACTTCGGGCGAAAAGTAGACCTGCAGCGACTCCTTAGCCTCAAATCCTACTGCTTCACTCCTCACTTCCGGCGAGAAATGGACTTGCGGCAACTTACAGTTCCCAAAGCTTTCAAATCCAAGTCTCTCACGTAATTTTTTTCGCGCAGCGGCAAGATTTGCGGCCCTATCGCCCAAATTGCTCCCCAGAAGCAGGAAAATCACAACATCCCCAGCTCAAGCAGAGCCGCCTCGCTCATCATTTTCATGTTCCATTCGGGCTCAAAAACTATCTTTACATCCACATCTGCCACCTTGGGTACATCTTCAACGGCCCTTTTGACATCCTCCACAAGCTGATCCGCCGCGGGACAATTGGGTGCAGTAAGGGTCATTGTCACGGTAACATTGTTGGCTTTGTCCACATCAAGCCCGTAAATCAGACCAAGTTCGTAGATATTGACCGGAACTTCGGGGTCGAATACCTGCTGTAAAGCGAGGATAATGTCCTTTTCCATATCGCTTTTAGGTTCTATCATTGTTGTGCCTCCTTCTCTTTGTATGCCAAAGCATAAGCTTTTATCTGTTTTATCATTGACAAAAGGCCGTTGGCTCGTGTAGGTGAGAGGTTTTCCTTAAGTCCGATTTGTTCGATGAATGAAAAATCAGAGGCTATGATATCGTCATATCTCTGTCCGTTATACACCTTTATCAAAAGCGATATTATGCCTTTTGTGATAACAGCGTCACTGTCTGCACCAAACCACAGACGTCCTCCGCTACTACGGCAAACGAGCCAGACACGCGACTGACAGCCCCTGATGAGGTTGTCATCGGTTTTATCGCTCTCGTTGATGCTTTCCAGTTCTTTACCGAGCTCAATCAGGTACTCATATTTGTCGAGCCATTCATCAAAAATCGTGAATTCGGAAACAATCTCCTCCTCAATTTCGCCAATGCTCCTAATATTTTCTATTTCAATCATTTTAACATCTCTGTTATAATAACATATTTATTACAAGCTTCAACTTGCTTATAAACGTTTCACACTCGGAAAGAGTGTTGTATGGGGCAAAAGATACCCTCAGCAATCCGCGGTCTGAAAAGCGGTTCACAAGCGGTTCTGCGCACATTAGTCCGGAGCGTACAGCAATGCCCATCTTATCGAGCATCTGTGCAGCATCCGAAGGATGAATACCATCTATGCCAATGGAGAAAATCGGTACCTTATGAGAAAGATCCTGCGGTAAACCGCATATCTTGAGCCCCTCTATTTGCTGCAGTTCATGCACCATAGTACTCACAATGCTCTTTTCGTGCTCCCGCACCCACACATCATCCCTCACTTCTGCGGCAAATTCCAGTGCGGGTTTTAGGCAGGCAGCAGCCACAAAATTTGGAGTACCGGCCTCAAATTTGAGCGGAAGCGGGGCATAAGTGGTGTGGCTGAAGCTAACTCTATCCACCATATCGCCTCCACCCATATAAGGAGGCATACTCTCGAGGAGCGATCGCCGTCCGTAGAGTGCACCAATACCGGCGGGTGCATATATCTTGTGTCCTGAGAAAACATAGAAATCGCAATCCAACTCTTTGACCGATACCTTGTCATGCACTACTCCCTGTGCACCGTCAATCACTACTAAAACCCCCTTAGAATGGGCTATACGCACGATTTCAGATACCGGATTGATAATTCCCAATACATTGGAAATGTGACTGACGGAGAGGATGCGAATGCGATCATCCGCCTCCAGCAACTTACTCAGCCGTTCCATAGATATCTCACCGCTCTCCTCCACCGGCAACACCTCTACCGATGTTCCAAAGGTTTCGCAGGCAAGCTGCCAGGGAACAATATTGGAGTGGTGTTCTGCTTCGCATACCAGCACTTTGTCACCGGGGATCAGATGACTGCGAACAAGTGAAGATGCAATAAGATTGAGGGCGGCAGTGGCGCCGGAAGTAAAAACTATCTCCTCCCTGCTCTCCGCCCCTATAAAATTGCGCACAGCTTCGCGACCCGCTTCGTAAAGATCAGTAGCATCCGCACTGAGTTTATGCAGGGCACGGTGGATATTTGCATTGGTACGCGAACTCATGCGCTCCTGCAATTCGAGTACCTTGCGGTGCTTCTGTGCAGTAGCGGCATTATCCAGATATATCAGCGGCTTACCCCAGACTTGCTGGTGTAGTGCCGGAAAATCTTCACGTATTTGTTCGATAATCTTCATAACTTGCAAAAGTACTAAACAAACTTTGGTTTTTGGCCTAAAAAGCATATTTTTACGAGAAAATTAACAAAAACAGAATGTACGATTATATCAGGGGTGCTCTTACCGAGCTTAACCCCACGGATGTGACTCTCGAGGCCGGCGGCATAGGTTATCACATACTTATTTCACTCACTACCTACTCCAACCTACAAAAAGGCGGCAGAGAGGGTGTTAAACTCTATATTCACCAGCACTTACGCGAAGATGAAGAACTTCTGTTCGGCTTTTTTAACACGGATGAGCGCATTATGTTCCGCCATCTGATCTCCGTGAGCGGTATCGGTCCGGGAACTGCACGTATGATGCTCTCGAGCATGACGCCGGATGAGATTTTCAACGCTATTGTCACGCAAGATGTCAACCGCATAAAGAGCGTTAAGGGTATCGGTTTAAAGACAGCGCAAAGGGTTATTCTTGAACTTCGGGACAAGATCAGCAAGGGCACTTCCAGTGCCGGATTTCCCTTTGAGGGCGGTGCAACAACTTCCGCAGTACGTCAAGAGGCAGCCACAGCGCTGGTGCTACTGGGTTTCACCAAACCAAATGTCGAAAAAGCACTTGACAAGCTCCTCAAAGAGAATCCTTCGATTACTCTTGAGGAATTGATAAAACAAGCACTCAAACTACTCTGATTTTCAGATTTTTTTGTTAGTTTCAAATATTAATGCTATATTTGTACACTCATTTTTTGAATCAGTATTAATTTTTTAATCGGTTTTTGTAATGAATATTCCTGCAGAACTCAAGTACACCAAAGATCATGAGTGGGTAAGGATCGAGGGTGACATCGCAGTAGTTGGTATCACTGATTTCGCTCAGAGCGAACTTGGTGATATAGTTTTCGTCGATATTCAAACTGAGGGTGAATTTGTGGAGAAAGATGAAATATTCGGCGCTATTGAAGCTGTAAAGACGGTTGCTGACACCTTGATGCCTCTCACAGGAGAGATCATAGAGGTCAATCCTGAGCTTGAAGATGCTCCCGAGCTCGTCAACAGCGACCCTTATGGTGCAGGATGGATGATTAAGATCAAGTTTTCCGTCGCTTCGGAAATTGATACTCTTCTTTCTGCTAAGCAGTATGAAGAAATAATCTGATTTGTAAATCAAATGTGATGTGTTGAGGGAGGCCCGAGCGAGGGCCTCCCTTGTTATTTTTTTATTTCTTACAGTTTTTTTATTAATTTTGGAGTTCCAACTTTTTTAAACTATGACAATAACCCGCACATTTGACCTGCTTTCCAATTTGAAAGCCTCCTTCCCTCCTAAAGATGATATACTGGCACGCAAAGTACAAGGCCGGTGGATTAAGTATAGTATCGATGATTATGTAGAACACTCGCACAACGTTGCGTACGGCCTTCTGGCGCTTGGTTATAAAGCGGGCACCAAGGTAATAACAATCTGTGGCAATCGTCCCGAGTGGAATTTCGTGGATATGGGTTCCAACCTTGCCCATATGATACACGTACCGGTATACAGTACGCTTAGCAAAAAGGATTTCTCGTACATTTTCGACCATTCGGACGCTGAAATCATTATCGTTGGCAACAAAAACCTCTACAATAAAATCGCTCCAAGCGTTGCGGAGATAAAGCGCGACATCAAGGTAATACTGATGGATGACTCTGAGGATATTTTCTGTATGTCGAAGCTTGAGGCACTCGGACGCGAGAATAAAGAACAATTTGCTCCTATTGTTGAGCGAAACAAAGAAGAAATATCTCCTGATGAATGCTGTAGCATAGTCTATACCTCAGGCACCACAGGTTTGCCGAAAGGCGTTATGCTCTCCCACCGTAACTTAACCTTCAACTCCCATGGTCATGCAGTGCGCCAGATATGGAATTACAATCATAAAATGCTCAGCTTTCTCCCTCTCTGCCACGTGTATGAGCGCACAATGAACTATGAGTTTCAGGAACTGGCCATAAGTATTTATTACGCCGAATCTCTCAGTACTATAGCAGCAGACCTCCTAGATAGCCGGGCAGACGGATTTTGCTCTGTTCCCCGCGTACTGGAGATAATGTACGGCAAGCTTGAGGCGGCAGGCAAGAGGTTGAAAGGCATCAAGAAGCTTATATATAACCTTGCTTGGAAATTTGCAAACAATTTTGACTTCTACAACAAAAAGAAGCTCTACCTTGCCAAACGCAATCTCTACGACAAACTTGTTTACAGCAAGTGGAGAGCAGCTCTCGGAGGTAAGGAAATGATTGTAGTTTCAGGCGGGTCTTCAATCCAGGCCAAGATTGTGCGTACTTTCAACGCGGCAAACCTCCATATATATGAAGGATATGGTATGACGGAAACCTCCCCCGTAATAGCCGTAAATAGCCCTGCTGACGGCATAAATGTAATTGGCACGGTAGGAAAGGCACTCGGGGGTACGGAACTCTCATTTGCCGAAGACGGGGAGATTCTGACCAGAGGACCTCATGTGATGCTCGGATACTACAAGGATCCCGAAGCCACCGCCCAAATCATAGACAAGGATGGGTGGCTGCACACAGGAGATATTGGATATCTTGTTGATGGTCAATTCCTTAAGATAACTGACCGCAAAAAAGAAATCTTCAAACTCTCAGTAGGAAAATATGTGGCTCCTCAAGTTATCGAAACCAAGCTTAAAGAGTCACCATACATTGAGAACTGTATCGTCTTCGGCGAAAACCAAAAATTTGCCTCTGCAATCATAATCCCCTCATTACCAAAGCTTAACGAGTATGCTCAGAAGCGTAAAATCCAATATGGGACAGACCTGGAACTCATCGCCTCTGAAGATATTGTTAAACTTATCCACGCTGAAGTTGAGAAGGTAAATAAAACCCTGGCAGCCCATGAAGCCATTAAACGTGAAAGAATTGTGCTTGACGATTGGACCGCAGATAATGATATGCTCTCTCAGACCCTCAAGCTTAAACGTCGCAACATACACAAGAAATACGCAAACCTCATCAACGAAATATTCAAGACTGAAAAATCAGACGATTAGAATAGCTTAACTTAGCCATGATTCGCTCAGCCACAAAACAGGACATATCGGATATACGCCGCATCTATAGGAAATGCTTTGATACGAGCGATGAATATATCGATTTCTTCCTGAAAAAATGCACCCCAAGACATACTCTTGTTTATGAACAGGATGGCAAGGCCGTCTCTGTGGTGCAAACTATGAGCATATCATATATCTCAAGTTCACGCACCAGAGGACACGGGGACTCCCATCCGGGAGTATACGTTTGTGGCCTTGCCACATTGCCGGCATATCGTGGTCGCGGTTTTGCGAAATCGCTTATAGCCTACATTAGAAACAATGCTAAACGGCAGGGCTGGAAATTTATGATGGTGCACCCTACCAATGCGAAGATTGTACCTTTTTACGACAAAATCGGGTTTAACACTCCGATTTACAGGAATTCCGAATCGCTGCCTTTGTTTGAAAACAGAGCATTCATTTCCAATTTTGACGGTGTTAGTCTGTTTCTGACAAGAGATGAAAAATTGATATCGGACTATTTTCAGTGGAATCATTATTTACTGGATTACATCATTGAGGAAACCGCATTTAATCCTCCATCCCCATTCCAGTACGACACCAGGTATCCCTATCTGTTGCTCACGTCACTCAACGACGGTTTTTCAACCGAGTCAACTCATTCGACCTTTTCTTTCCCTATTTGAGGTTAATATTAATTTAACTTAGGCCGCAAATGTTCCACGTGGAACGTTTGCGGTTTTTATTGTGCGGCATCAATACCTTGACTGATGGCAGTCAATGTATTTACCGCCATTAATGTTTGTTTCCGTTACTATTGAGGCAGAGGAAAGCAATAGGCATATCTTATAAAAATCCGGATGCGAGAGGCTGAACAAATAGTCGTAAAGCCTGAGATGGAAATAAATTTTATCGGCCGAAATAGATCAAAAGTACCTGTATATCAGCCGGAGATACGCCGGAGATACGCGAAGCCTGAGCAATTGTTCTTGGACGATATCGATTGAGCTTAATACGACATTCCATTGATAAGGAAGTGACTTTTGAAAAGTCGAAATCATCCGGAATTCTAAGGTTTTCCAAGCGCCTGATCTTGTCTGCAATTCCTTTTTCTCGTTCGATGTAGCCTTTATACTTTATACTGATTTCCGCAGACTGAAGTATTTCTTCAGATACAAATTCAGGGTCTATCTCATCTTTGCCTTCAGTTTTACCCCAAGGCAACTCAAGAAGGTTTTTAATTTGCTCTGTTTCTATCGTAGACAGTGATCTCAATTCTTCGACGAGATTTGTCTCGATCTTTGTTCCACGTGGAACAAATTCAAGAAGGGCTTTAATGGAGGTTGATGGACGGGATAAAAGGTCTGATATCTTCTTCTTGGATGTAATTTCTGCACTATCAATGGTACTGAGGTAGTCATTAACATCTTCCGGTCTTAGAGAAGTGGTATGTGAAAAATCAATATAATGAGATATAATATCATATTTTAGTTTCGTATATTCATATCTGAACTTATCTACAAGACCTAGTTTGTATCCAAACTCAGTAAGGCGACTGTCTGCATTGTCCTGCCTTAAAAGAATACGATATTCAGCCCTTGAAGTAAACATCCTATAGGGTTCATCAACGCCTTTTGTTATAAGGTCGTCTATTAAAACTCCTATATAAGCCTCATCACGCTTGAGAATAAAAGGCTCTTTGCCGTTTATTTTAAGATGGGCATTGATACCGGCAATTAGCCCTTGGGCTGCTGCCTCCTCATAGCCCGTAGTGCCATTTACCTGTCCGGCAAAATAGAGATTCGGAAGAATCTTGGACTCAAGAGTAACCTGTAACTCTGTAGGGTCAAAAAAGTCATATTCGACTGCATAGGCAGGTGTGAATATTTTGACGCCACGAAGTCCCTCTATCTCCTGTAGGGCATCCATCTGAACCTTCAGAGGAAGGGAAGAAGAGAAACCTTGAAGATAATATTCATGAGTATTCCACCCTTCAGGTTCCAGAAAAAGTTGATGAGTATCTTTTCCCGCAAATGTGCGTAGCTTATCTTCTATTGAAGGGCAATAACGAGGTCCAATACCCTTGATCTTTCCACTAAATAGCGGTGATTCATCAAAACCGGTACGAAGTATATTATGAACTTCATTATTTGTATGAACGATATAACAAGGTTTTTGCTCTCTACCTCTCTGAATACTTGTCTTAAAAGGTAGGTAGGAAAACTTGGAGGGATTGGGATCGAATTCCTGAATATCAAGTTTTGAAAGGTCAAGTGAGCGGGCATCAATTCTCGGAGGTGTACCAGTCTTCATTCTGGCTGTCGAACAACCCATGCTTGAGAGTTGTTCCGTCAAACCGAGGGAAGGCGATTCTCCCATTCTTCCACCATGAACCATCTCGTTTCCTATATAAAGTCGGCCATTGAGAAACGTTCCTGCAGTCAAAATGACGCTTTTACAGGCGAATTCCGCACCCATGGAGACACGGACACCGCAAATTTCTGAACCACGGAAGACTAAATAGCTCACAGTATCCTGCCAAATATCTAAGTTAGAGGTATTTTCGAGCACATAGCGCCAGTTCATGGAAAAATGTAGTTTATCGCATTGAGCACGAGGACTCCACATTGCAGGACCCTTTGAGAGGTTCAGCATCCTGAATTGTATGGTCGATGCGTCCGTAACAATCGCAGAGTATCCTCCCAAAGCATCTATTTCACAGACTATCTGACCTTTAGCAATACCACCAATGGCAGGGTTGCAGGACATTTGTGCAATTTTGTTCATATCCTTCGTTATGAGCAAAACTTTTGAACCCAAACGTGCAGCAGCAACTGCCGCCTCACAACCTGCATGTCCGGCACCTATTACTATTATATCATATTGCGGAGTTTTCATTTAACTATCTGATAATAAAGTAAATAGTGACTCAAGCGCCATCTCTTCACGAACTCTTATTTCTACCTGCTGTTCTTTTGTAACATCGTCAAAACCCACGAGGTGTAGCAGACCATGCGCTATTACACGGTGAAGTTCTCTCTCAAAACCTTCCCCATAGATTTCCGCATTGCGACTAACCGTGTCAATACTTATATATATATCACCGCTGACCGAGTCAGGGCCGAACTGAAGCTCATAATCGGTGGAATAATCAAAAGTAATGATGTCGGTAAAATAATCGTGCCCGAGGAAATCGCGATTTATTCGGCGCAAAAAGGGGTCACTACAGAAAATATAATTTAATTGTCCAACTCTTAATCCTCTTTCAGATGCCAAATTTCTCAACCATTTTTTGACAATTCTCTTACGGGTCAAATCAAATTTTATATCCTCATTAAAAAAAATTATCATAGCATTGCTAAAAAGTAAAAACAGAGCTGTTTTGGCTCGTTATTTGTTACAAAAATAGTGAATAGAGTGCACAAATAGCAAATTTTTAACAAAATTGTTATTTTTATGGGAAAGGCTGAATATCTATCATCAAGAGATTGAATGAATGTGTAATTTATGCAAACCTCAGTTGAATAATAAATAGAGATGTGGTATTTGGCTTCGTGAAAGGAAAAAGTTGATACTGAATAATTACTAACAAACTGTAAAATAAATCAAGGAACATAAAAACTTAATTGTCAAGTATATAGAAAATATTTAATAAAATTATCAACAAAAAATTTGTTATAAATCATTTTTTCTTACTAATTTTACCAGTTGTAGGTCAATTAGGCCGAAAAGATTGGACAAACAAAAATAAAATACTGACATGGAAGTTAAAAAAACACCCAAAGCAGATCTTGAAAACAAAAAGTTATTGTTCAGAGAGATTGGACTGATAATCGTACTCGGAGTAGTATTGCTTGCGTTTGAATGGTCAAGTACTGAAAAAGCCGAGACAGTGAACCTCGCAGTACAGGAGCAAGTTGTTGAGGAAGAGTTCATTCCTGTAACCCAGCAAGAACAGCTTCCTCCTCCTGAGGCACCCAAGATTCCGGTATTGTCTGACATTATCGACATCGTTGATGACGATATAGTCGTAACCGACAATCTATTTATAGATATGGAGGATGATGCGAGCATCGGTGTTGAAGTTATGGACTATGTTGCTGTGGTAGAGGAAGAAGAGGTTGAGGAGGAGGCAATTCCCTTTGCACTTGTAGAGGAGAAACCCAAATTTCAAGGCGGTGACGCCAACGATTTCTCCAAATGGGTGAACAGTAAACTTGTTTATCCTGAACTTGCAAAAGAAAATGGCGTACAGGGTCGTGTCACACTGCAGTTTACCGTATACACTGACGGATCCGTAAGGGACGTCAAGGTGCTCAGAGGCGTTGACCCTTCCCTTGACAAAGAAGCGGTTAGAATCGTTTCCAGCTCCCCCAAGTGGACCCCCGGCAAACAGAGGGAAAGGCCTGTAAAGGTTACTTACACCTTCCCGGTATTGTTCCAGCTCCGCTAGTAAAAGCTGCAAATCCGTAAAACCTAAAACTCCCTTTCACAATAATGAAAGGGAGTTTTTTTGTCATCAGTAGCGGCTGCTGACTTCGGAGGTAAAGTTTGGAGCAATTTGCAATTACCGGCCATCAGCCAAAAGCCAATACAATAACAAATAGCGAATGGCCTATGTCGAAAAGCTAATAGCCAATGGCCAACAACCTACCAAAGGAAATTGTCGAAAGGATAACGACCCGCATGAATCTCGGCAACCATTTTGTAAAGGTCGGATCGAAGTTTTTCTATATTGGTTTTCTCTTTTGCCGAGATAAATATACAGGGCGTATGTTCTTTTGATATCCATGATGCCTTAAGATCGTCAATAGTATAATTAATCAACTTCTTTTCCTGCATTGAAAATTCATCATATTCTTCATGATGATATGCGTCGATCTTATTGAAAACCATAAAAAGAGGTTTGTCTTGAGCACCGATCTCGAGAAGAGTCTGGTTGACGACTTTGATATGCTCTTCGAAATTGAGGTGTGAAATATCCACGACATGCATTAAAATGTCGGCTTCTCTAACCTCGTCGAGCGTGCTTTTGAATGATTCAACCAATTGTGTAGGAAGTTTTCTGATAAAACCTACTGTATCACTCAAAAGAAAGGGAACATTATCAATAACCACCTTGCGGACAGTAGTATCAAGTGTTGCAAACAACTTATCTTCGGCGAAAACATCGCTCTTTGCCAAAAGATTCATTATTGTGCTCTTGCCTACATTGGTATAGCCGACAAGCGAAATGCGCACCAACGAGCCGCGATTACCCCTTTGTGAGGCCATCTGACGATCAATCTTTTTAAGTTGCTCCTTTAGTTTCGCAATCTTATCCAAAACTATACGGCGGTCTGTCTCAAGCTGCGTTTCACCCGGGCCTCTCATGCTGATACCTCCCCGCTGACGCTCAAGGTGGGTCCACATACCGGTCAATCTCGGTAAAAGGTACTGATATTGTGCAAGCTCGACTTGCGTTTTTGCATAAGCCGTTTTTGCACGTTGCGCAAAAATATCGAGTATGAGGCCGGTACGGTCAATAACTCTGATTCCGACTGCTTGTTCAATATTTCTGAGTTGTGAAGGCGAGAGTTCGTCGTCAAAAATGAGATAATCTATCTTGTTTTCCTCAATATAAGCTGCTACTTCTTCAAGTTTACCTTTTCCTATGTAACTCCTGGAGTTAGGTTTTTCCAGTTTTTGCGTAAAACGCTTCCCACCCTTAACTCCGGCTGTTTCGGCGAGAAACTCCAGTTCTTCCAGATATTCGTCGACCTCTTTTTCATCAACACCATGCGGAATAATAGCTACAAATGCCGCCGTTTCTTCCCTACAAGATCTAATGATTTGTTCCTTTTTTATCATCACTGTAAAATTTTTACAAAAGTAAAACTATATTTGTATTAATATAAGATTAAAATATTATTCGAAATGAAACGATTTATAGCCATAGCCACATTGCTTCTGATCACCGTATCTCTGTTTTCGCAAGGCAGAATCAGGGATTATGGCATTAAGCCCGGCATTTTCCGTACAGGAGAATACAATGCCATCACCGATGTTCCCGGAGTGAAAGTTGGACAGGTAACTATAATTGAGGGAGAGGATGTCCGCACCGGAGTGACAGCCATCATTCCACACGAAGGCAATCTCTTCCGTCTCAAATGTCCGGCAGCAGTGTATGCAGGAAACGGTTTCGGCAAACTGGCAGGAGTGACTCAAATTGAAGAACTGGGTAACATTGAATCTCCAATCATCCTAACAAATACTCTCTCCGTGGCACAAGGTATCGAGGGTGTAATAACCTATTCGCTTGGACAGAAAGGCAACGAATCGGTAGGTTCGGTCAATGCTGTAGTGGGAGAAACCAATGACGGCAGCCTCAACGATATAAGAGGCAGACACGTCACAGCCGAGCATGTGCTTAAAGCTATAGAAACGGCATCGGGCGGAGCGGTTGAAGAGGGATGCGTGGGGGCCGGCACAGGCACCGTCTGCTTTGGTTTCAAGGGTGGAATAGGCACCTCTTCACGTGTGCTTCCTAAATCGCTGGGAGGATACACCGTGGGTGTACTTGTACAATCAAATTATGGCGGCATACTTGAAATCGACGGAGTGCCGGTGGGGCAAATGTTGGGCCGATATAGCTTCAAGAATGCAGTGGAGGAGGAGAGATGTGTCCTTAAATCGCTGTCCGACGGTACTCAGGAGCAGCAGCTCAATCCCGACGGCTCATGTATGATGGTAGTCATTACCGATGCGCCGGTGGATGCTCGCAACCTTAAAAGGATTGCCAAAAGGGCAATGATGGGTCTTGCAAAGACAGGCGGCATAGCATCCAACGGAAGCGGAGATTATGTGATAGCTCTCTCCGTATGCAAGGAAAATCTCATAAACGAGTCTACGCCCGTATACAATCCAGTTCTGCTGCACAATGAAGATATGTCTGCTCTCTTCGAGGCTACCATCGAAGCAACGGCTGAGGCTTTGTGGAACTCTCTTTTCATGGCTACCGATATGACCGGTAAAGGAGGCAGAACCGTAGAAGCGCT
>Ga0255342_1000306_pt1 | contig 88394 bp, 67 predicted proteins | sample wastewater_treat_3_FD_192416 | JGI IMG/M metagenome (GOLD analysis project Ga0255342, IMG submission 192416) | Wastewater microbial communities from Lulu Island WWTP, Vancouver, Canada - plant14 | ecosystem: Engineered > WWTP > Wastewater > Unclassified | place: Canada: Vancouver, British...
GGTATTCTTGCACTGCCGCTATGCGTTCTTCATCTGTTAGCTTACTTCCTCTTGACATAAAATAACCCCCTTACAGCTTTCACACGCTTTTGTTTTTTTGTGTGTCTACTTTAAGGGGATTATATCAGAATGACACTCAGGGGCTTTATGTTAAATTCTGAAGCCCTTAGCCTTTAGCCATTAGGAAGCGGCTTCGCCGCTATGCTATCGGGCGGATGATATCCGCCCCTGCGATGCAGATTTCGTGGGACGTCGAGGACGCCGCCCCCTACATTTCCAATTTTTCGCGTATCGCTATATTCCGATCTATGATTTTTTGATTGCTAAGGGGCTTTCAATTCTGCTTTTTTGCTGTCAGTCCAGTGAGGCTGCAAGGTGGAGGAGATACTCCTGTATGCGGAGAGCGTCACCTGAGGTGAGACCCTTTACGGACTTGTCAACATCGGCATTTGCTCTGCCCTGCTCGGTGAGAGCGTGTGCGTCGGAGCCGCCTACACCGTACTTGTTGGGATTAGCCAGTGATTGCATAATGAGTATAGCGTCTGCCAGCTCTACTGTGTCGTCACAGTTTGTATCGCCTTTCTTTGTGGGAACTATCTCCTGTGTGGAGGTAGTTACGGGCGGTACTGCGGACGTTGTGGAAGTAGTTGTTGTGGTTGTAGTAGTATTTGTTGAGGTTGATGTTGTAGTGATCGGGGGCAGCGGTCCGGGTGTATTGAGTGCGCTCTCGACAAAGCTGATGTTCCATGCAAAGGAAGCCTGCCAGTCGGGAGCCAGATCGTTGGTGCTCCATGAGGCTACGGAATCGGCGTAACACTTCTGAGCAGGTACCTTGCCGCGCTTCATTCCTATACTCTTTACATAGTCATCCTGAAGTCCTGAGCAGGGACCGCTGACCATTATTCCGCTCGGAGCCATGGGGAAACTGCTGTCCAGCTCATATATCCAGAATCTGTGTGAGGGATTGTTTGAGTGGTAAGAACCGTAGCCTGTGACGTAGGATATACCGAGACCGTTTCTTCCGAAGATATAGTCCATAGCCTGAGTCATGCCGTTGAGATACTTACTATTGCAGTTTGATGCTTCATAAGCATAAGCCATGATCATGGCATTATTAGTTACAAAAGCATTTGAAGCAGGCTCATATCCGTCAGGCATGAGCGGACCGGGCATACTGATCACATCTTGGTTTTCATGCAGCTTATACGGCAGACCCATTCCATTGTCGGAGCTGTTTTCAGCTGCGATGAACTCATCAGCCGCGCTGGTGATATTCTTTTCAATCGTATTCTTGTCCTTAGCAGGTATCTTGTCGCTGAGGTAAAGCGAAAGCGTTCCCAGAGTGGTAGTTTCGCTGTTATTGAAGGCTGAAAATGTGAAACCATACATGTTTTCAGGCATATCTATGTCGAATGCCTTTCCGTGACCTGAACCGTGGTTTTCGTTCTTATAGTCCTTCAGCTCGTTATAATACTCCTCAGCACCTGTGGTAGCGAAGAGCTCGCAGGCAGCCCAGTATGCTTCGTCCTTGACGCAGTCGTCATCGTATAAGCCTGTGCCTACATATGAGCCTTCGGGAGCGAACTGAGGATCCACCTGATATCGTCCGCCGCTGACATCCCATTTTTCCTTGTATGCCATTACAGCCTTCCATGAATCCTCTGCGTGTTGGAGGCATTCATGGGCGAACTCATCATCTATGCCCTCCCAGAGACGTGCAGCCTGAGCCGCGCAGGCTATCATGTTGAATGTAGCTGCATACGTTGGAGGTCTGACGATATGGGTAGGCATATAATCTTCGTCGTATATGTAGGTTTTCCCTTCAAAAGAGATGCGTTTGTGGTCGCTGACCTGATGATATACAAAGTTTGCACAGTTCTTGCCCCATACAGGGTCATTCTCAGGATCAACGATCATCTTGAACATCCACTCAAGCTCATACCTTGCTTCTCTGAGAGCTTCCTCAGAAGCATCGCCCTTTGACTTCTCCATTTCATACATATTCTGGAGGAGCCATACAGCGTTAGCGCCGACGATCACGTTCTTTGTATTGTCGGAACCTGTGTACCAGCCGCCTGCTGCGTCGATGGAGTTCCTCTTGTCACCGTCAAATTCGTTACCGTAGGCTCTTATCCACTGTGACTGGATATATGCGGTGTAGCTCTTGTGCTGTGCAGCATGAGCAAGCTTGGACTTATCGTCCTTGGGGTTGAATGAGGTTATCTTATCTTCTGTGATGTCCTCGTCCGAACGGCTCTGGTAGTAATAGTTCATGGCGTCGGTGAGGATGCCCTTGTATACATCATTGCCTATACGGAACTCATGGCTGATATACTTATTATAGACCTCGCCTGTGATGGGATTTGTAAATACGTTATCCTTGTCATCCACCTCAATGGTGTATGTACCCGGATCGGTCACAGATGAGAAATCAAGTATCTGGCAGTAATCGCCTGCTGCTTCGTCATATCCTATGGGAGTACCCTTGCCTGTGAATACGGGCTCGCCGTTCTTCTTGACGGTGAAGCTGACGGGCTCGGTGATCTCCTTGCTTGTGGCGTATGTAGCCTTCTTGTCAAGTAAGGTATAATAGCCTATCTGGTTTACTCTTACATCACTTCTGGGCGTAATGATACCCATTTCATTTGAAGGGTCCCAGAGGCATGGGGTGGAATTAGCATCTTTATATTCCTCGCCGCAGTCCTCGCACTCAAGTGTGAGATTGTCGAATTTCAGCACTGTTCCCTCGGGGAAGCAGTCCTGAGGCTGATAAGAACCTGCGCCGCCGTAGTTGAATTCCCATGATGCGACCTCGATAGTTTTGGTTGCGGTAAATTCACTGTCGAAGCTGTTCTCGCCCTTTTCTATTTTGACGTTGTTCCAGCCCTGATTCCAGCTGCTGGAATTGTTCTGCCATACGCCTTCGCCGTTATCGTCAGTACCTGCGATATAAGTACGGAGCTCTCCTTCGGCAGAGGCTTCTAACTCCCAGTGTACTTTGTACTTGTGCCCCTGCTCAATATGGAGATTTCTGTGGCGTATACCCAGATCCCATCTGGACTCGCCGCCGCGTTGTCTTCCGCCGGGATTGATGATAGTGATGTTAAAGCTGCCGTCCTTTACCTCGAAATCCTGCTCCGCCGGATTATTGGCGAATACAGTCCATGGCAGTATTATCCCGTTGTCGAAGCTGTTCTGTCCGAGACAATCGGCATTAGCTGTAAACGGAGCAAATGCGGCAGTGCTTACCGCAGCTACTGAAGCTGCCATCAGCTTTTGGATGAGTTTTTTGGTTGACCTGTGTTTCATGATTGTTCCCTCCCTGATGTTTAGCTGCTTTCTGCGGCTGATCTCATTATTATAATCGCGGCTATTTGGTCGTAAATAATAACAAACTTATTTGTTGACTGCCGCGAATATATATCCATTATATACTATAATATGGGATTAGTCAAGACAAAAAGCCGCTCCCGACGTAATTTCGGGAGCGGCTTTATCAAGAGAGGCTTTACAAAAGCTGCACAGAATATCATATTTCAGCGGAATACTGTCTTTATGCAGTTTCTTCCCGCGGATTTTGCTTCATAGACCGCCTTGTCCATACGTTCAAAGGCTGTGGTGACATTATCATCGGCAGTTATGACTGTTACGCCGATACTGCAGGTGATATGACCGATCTTGCCGAATGGTTCCTCCTCGATCCGCTGACGGAGGGCGTTTGCAGTGGATATTGCTTCCTCTGAGTCGGCATTGTCCAGCACCACAATGAACTCCTCGCCTCCCCAGCGTCCTGCAACAGCCTTACGGCTGCTTATAAAGTCGGTTATCACCTCTGCAAAATGTATGAGAGCTTTATCGCCTGCGGCGTGGCCGTATACGTCATTTACGCGCTTGAAATAGTCTATATCAAGTATCATCATGGCAGCGCTGCCGCCGTTGACCCTGATGTCTTCGATGGTGTTATCCATTTCGGTCTCAAGCTGTCGGTGGTTGTATATACCCGTGAGGGGGTCCTTCAGGGCAAGATCTTCATAGGTTTTGAGAGCGGTCATAAGCTCCTCGGCACTCTCGTGTATATCCTGTACCATGAATACAAAGCGGAAGTCATCGGGATTGCTGGTCTCGGCGCGTCTGAAAATCAGCTTTACCCAGATATATCTGCCCTCAAGGTTCTTCATAAGACAGTCGTAGGAGGATGTACGTCCGACCGCGAGGTTCTTTTTCAGATACTCGGGGTCTGTTCTCTCGAGGAAGATCGCCTGATCATCGGGTCCTATCATATTAACTATCATCATGCGCCATTCGGAGTACTTCAGCTGCTGGTTCTGGACATCATCAGACAGCTCCGTGATACTTATGCTGTTGGTGGTATCCTTTATCAGGTCTACATACATTGAGAAAAGATAGGTATTCTGAATTGTGCTGACTTTTTTGGTGGTCAGGGTCTCGTCTATGTACTGGCTGCCGTCCAGCTCGTCCAGCAGGAGGATATAGACCTCCTGACTGACCACGGGATAAACGGTCATCTGTACCACATGAGTGACTCCTTCAAAGCTTATGTTTATCCTTCGGCTGTACTTTCCCACGAACTTACCCGCAGTAGGGATAAATACGCGGTAGTCCTCGATAACGGTGTCAGAGCTGTTGTTGAAGTGATACCAGAGCTTTTCGATAAGGTCGAGGTAGCTTCCGTCTGCGTCAAGGAGCTTTGCGAACAATCCGCGCCTTGCAAGCGCTCTGTATGTATCCGCTCTTCCGTCCGCAACAATTATGGCGTCAGCATTTTTCATGGCATAACTCGTTACGTCCTCAAGAGTTATATCGTTGATGTTGTCGGTATTCACATTCATGCCCCCTAAGCTGTGAAATTCGGGCACTGCCCATAGTAAGGCTTCTCCGTGCAGTCTCGGACGGAGAAGTTTTATCTTCATATATATGATAACATATATTTGTATTTGAAATGATAATATTCTGTGAATTTTCAACAATTCAGATAACTATTTGTGATAACTTCCAAACTGAGGTTGCTTTGCTTGTGAAAAATGCAGAAAACAGAATACTTTCGGAAAAAACAGAAGAAATTTTTGAAAAGTACTTGACATCTTATTATTTTTATGATATTATCATAATAGAAATAACAGAGGAGGTGATGCCGATGGCAACAGAAAAGGAGTTCCTGTCGGCATATAAGCTCAGCGACTATGAGAGACCTTCCGTCACAGCAGATGTGGCGGCGTTCATGATAAGGTCCGAGGAAAAGGCAAGCTACCGCCGTAATCCCGAGAACAGGCTCTCGCTGCTGCTGATAAAGAGGGGCGGTCATCCCTATAAGGGAATGTGGGCGCTGCCCGGCGGATTTCTCAACTCCGATGAGACGATCGAGGAATGTGCTCTCAGGGAGATAAAGGAGGAGACTAATGTCCTTCCCGTATCCATCATGCCTGTGGGCGTTTTCAGTGCTCCGGGACGCGATCCGAGAGGGTGGATAATCTCACACGCCTATGTTTCCATCATAGGGGACGAATCTGTGAAGCAGGTGACTATGGACGACGCCTCCGACGCACAGTGGTTCGATGTGGACTTTGACAGGGACTCAGGCGGCGAATACCACCTTACCCTCAGCTACGGCGATGTGGTGCTCAGAGCAGTCCTCACCGAGGAGAGCTCGGGCTTCGGGCGTACCTCTTTCGCAATAAAGGACAGCGGATCACTGGCGTTTGACCACGCCGCCATGATAGCTTCAGCCGTCTCGGCTCTCAGGAGAGCGGCAAAAAGCTACGACACCATTTTCGACTTTCTTCCTGAGAAATTCACTCTTACCGCCTTTCAGAAGGTTCAGGAGACAATACTCAACATTTCCTTCCTTCCTGCAAACTTCAGACGAATGGTCAGCAAGTATGTGGAGGAGACAGGCGAGATAGTAAGGGGCGAGGGACATCGTCCCGCTAAGCTGTACAGACGTAAAAGCAATGATTAAGGAGGATATCGTCATGAAAAATATTCTGGTTGTAGTTGATATGCAGAAGGACTTCGTGGACGGAGCTCTCGGCTCTGCAGAGGCCTGCGCGATCGTTCCTGCGGCTGCAAGGAAGATAGCCGCATTTGAGGGTGACATTTTCGTTACCTATGACACCCACTTCGAGAATTATATGGACACCGCCGAGGGAAAGAAGCTTCCCGTTCCTCACTGCATAAAGGGCACAGAGGGCTGGGAGCTGAACAAGGATATTGCGGCGGCTCTCGAGGGAAAGAAGTATACTCCTGTGGAAAAGAATACATTCGGCTCCGTTGATCTTCCCAAGCTGATAAAAAAGCAGTCGGCAATGAGAAATTCACTGTTGAGCTCATCGGTCTCTGCACCGATATATGTGTTGTCAGCAATGCTCTGCTCATCAAGGCAAACTTCCCCGAGGCTCCCATATCCGTTGACGCAGCCTGCTGTGCAGGAGTTACACCCGTTAAGCACGATGCAGCTCTCGAGACCATGCGAAGCTGCCAGATAGATGTAATTTAACAGAAAGGATATGATATTATGAAGCTTGAACCCATCGTTGTTTCCCTCCTTGACACTGACCTGTACAAGTTCAATATGGATCAGGTCATTTTCCACAAGCACACAGACCTCTGTGGAAAATACTACTTCAAGTGCCGCAATAAGGGCATTGTATTCACTGCCGAAATGGTGCAGGAGATAAACGACCAGATCGACCACCTCTGCTCACTGAGCTTTAAAAAGGAGGAGCTGGATTACCTCCGCTCCATCCGCTTCATCAAGGACGACTATGTCGAGTTTCTCAGACTGTGGCACCCCATAAGGGACTACGTTACCGCAGGGCTCAATGCTGACGGTGAGCTGGAGATAGTTGTGGACGGACCTCTGTTCTCGGCAATGCAGTTCGAGATATATCTCCTTGAGATCGTCAACGAGGTGTACTTCCGCATGAAGTACGACTACGACAGACTGAGAAAGTCTGCCGAGGAGCGTCTTGACGCCAAGATAAAGGCACTGAACGACGGAACATATACATTTAAGTTCGCAGAGTTCGGCTGCCGCAGAAGGCTTTCCCGTGAGTGGGAGGACGTTGTGGTAAGGCGCCTCTGCACCGAGACCGACAAGTGCGTGGGTACTTCAAATGTTTACCTTGCCATGAAGTACAATGTTACCCCCATAGGCACATATGCTCACGAGTTCGTGCAGATGTATCAGGGAATAGACTCCATCCCACTTGCATACACCAATCACTATGCCATGAAGGACTGGTATGACGAGTACGACGGCGATAACGGTACTGCACTTACGGATACTATCACTACCGATCTGTTCCTGCTTGATTTCAACCGCTCAATGGTCAACAACTACACAGGTGTTCGCCACGACAGCGGCGACCCCTATGAGTGGGGCGAGAAGATGATCGCTCACTACAAGAAGTACGGCGTTGATCCAAAGACAAAGCTGCTGCTGTTCAGCGACAGCCTTGATTTCGACCGCGCACAGAAGCTTTACGATTATTTCTGCGGCAAGACAAAGGTGTCCTTCGGTATCGGAACGTTCTGCTCCAACGATACAGAGGAGGAGGCTCTCAACATCGTTATCAAGCTCCAGTATGTCAACGGCAGGCCCGTGGCGAAGCTGTCCGACGCTGTGGGCAAGGCAATGTGCCGTGATGAGGAGTATCTTGAATACCTCAAGCGCTCGGTGGATTTCAGACTGAAAAGAGAATCCGCTAAAAAATAAGTATCCCATACGGAGAAGGCAATGAGTGAGCCTTCTCCGTTTTTTGTTACAAATGTCACTTTGAAAGTTATTCCTGTCATCTTGCATATCGCTGCATTTCGCTGTATAATCAAAGCATAGAAACACGGAAGGGGGATCAACATGAGAGTTGATTATTACGATATACTGAATTGCAGTTATGATGTGTACTGCGGCAGACCTGCACTGTTTGCTCCCGAGGGAGTGCCTGAGGATATACTGGCACGTTACGGCTTTGCAAGACTTTATGACGGGAGATTTATGTATTACCTTGATCAGATGGAGTACTATCACATAGCCTCCTGCGGAAGTACTGACAGGGTGGTGTTCGATCAGAGCACTCATGATAAAATAGTGCAGTATTACTGGTCACAGTATGCACCGGCACCGCCTGTAAACAGGTCAAACGGCGGGACTGTAATGTGTATCATCAGCCTGATACTGCTGGTGGTAAGTCCGTTTCTTTTATTCAAGCTGCCAACACTGGGAATGCTGGGCTGGATAGCCTCACTGGTACTGATGATAGTGGTGAGAGCTACATATCCGAAGAATGTGTTCGGTCTTGTGCTGATGATACTTCATATCGTAGCTGTTGCAGTTATTCTTACCAGTATTCTGTTGGTCATGGCAGCCTGCTATGATCTGATGAACCAGTGCAGTCATATTGGCTGAAAGGAGAGAAAATATGAATATACATATCTGTACCGACCACGGGCTCATACCACCCTATGCAGTAATGCTCCTGCTGTCCCTTGCAGCAGGACTGGGAGTGCAGTTCGTGCTCAATCGCAGGGATTGCATAAAGCAGAATATCGCTGCCTACGGTATACTCCTTGCACCTCCGATGATAGGCTTTTTCGCACTTCTGCACACACAGATAGCTTCAGGGGGCAAGGCTCTGGGATTATCCTCCATCGGCGGAGCGGTGGGTATGTACGCCAGCGCTCTTACAATGGCTGCCATTTCACGCAGACGGGAGAGCATAGGCATTATGCTCCGCAGCTGCACACTTTCGCTCCCCATCATGTACAGCATATCCAAGATAGGCTGCCTGCTGGGAGGCTGCTGCCGCGGCGTGGATTACAGCGGCGTCATGTGTGTAGAGTACAGCGGTGAGCGAATGGGACATCTCAGTGCATTTCCCGTACAGATAGCGGAGTCCGCAGCATTCCTCGTCATATTCATCATTGGTATGATAATGTACGCAAGGGGGAGAAAAAACGCTGCTGTTGCTGTCATATTCCTCATGTCCGCGGCGGCCAAATTCGCACTGGACTTCCTGAGGGCTTCCCATGCGGGAAAGATGGTATCTCCCAATCAGCTGCTCTGTGCAGCGGCTGTTGCGGTGTTTATCGCTGTTATGGCGGTACAGACACACAGGAAGCATAGCATTTCCGAAAGGGCATATAACTGAAAAAACGGCTCACAGTATTACTGTGAGCCGCCTTTATTATCCGTAAAATCTATTGTTCTGTCGCATATCTCCAGAGCCGCAGGTCTGTGCGTTACGATGACCACGGTCTTGTCGGTCATGCTGCGGAGGTTTTCCAGAAGCTGCTTTTCCGTTCTCTCGTCCAGTGCGCTGGTAGCTTCGTCCAGAAGAAGCACTGGGCTGTCGGAATATATCGCCCTTGCAATGGCTATCCTCTGCATCTGTCCCTCGGAGAGACCCGTTCCGCGCTCGCCCAGAAGCGTATCTGCGCCGTTTTCAAGTGCAGATACGAATTCCTCGGCACAGGCTATTTTCAGCGCTCTTTCCACACGCTCGGCACTGTCCTCTGAGCTGTCTGCAAAGGAGACCACCTCGCGTATAGTACCGCTCATGAGCTGGTTGCCCTGTGGCACATAGGCGAAAAGTCTGTGCCACTGCGGAGTCAGCGGAGCTTTTCTGCCGTCGCTGCCGATGAGATATCGTTCTCCTCCGTCCAGTCTGTATATGCTCATAAGGAGCTTCAGCACCGTGGACTTGCCGCAGCCGCTGTGTCCTGTGAATGCAACATATTCGCCCTTTTTTATGTCAACGCTGACGTCCTTGATGACCTCGGGCATATCCGCCTTGGACAGCTTTCTGATGCTGTCAACGGCAGGATAATATGTAAAGCAGGCATTGCGTATGCCAAAGGAGCGCAGCTCCTCGGAGTAGTATCTGCTGACCTCGCCTATACTGAGGGGAGCAGTATCGCTGTCGTCGGAAAAATCCTCTATTTCCATAAGTCGTTCCGCACTGGCGGTCATTGCATAATATTTGGGCAGGTATCCCGTAATATTGGCAAAAGGAGCCTGTATCTGCGATATGAGCTGAGTAATGGCGGTAAGGGTGCCGTAGCTGATAGTGCCGATGAGTATGCCGTAGCCGCAGTAGCAGACGCCAAAGAGGTACATACCGTTCATGGCTGCCTGAAATCCCACATTGCACAGGTTTGAGAAGCGGTTCTTCTTCATCCTTGCTGACTTGTGGGCGTTCATTCTGTCTGCGGCGTCCTGCTCGGTCTGTTCCTCGGCTGCAAATGAGCGTATCATCATCATGCTGCCTATGCGTTCCTGCATGAAGACTCTCAGTTTGCCGTCGCACTCCTGAACCTGTTTATGTAGCCGCTTCAGCACCTTTCGGAAGCCGTAGGTCAGCAGCAGCATGACCACGGCGCAGGGGAGAAGTATGCAGGTGAACCGTCGGTCAAGTACTATCATCATGATGACGGCACTGACCATTTTCACTATCATGCCTGCAAGTCCGGGGAGTATCTCAACGTAGCTGTCCGCCACTACAACGGTGTCGCTGGTGAGGCGGTTGAGCCATTCTCCCGAGTGTACAGCGTTTACGCTGGCGAAGTCCTTTCGCAGGATATTCCGCATAAGACGGGCTTTGAACAGGTTCTCGAAGGTCGCCTTTGAAAGCTCCGTCAGCCACCGCACCATAGCCCGCAGGCTTATCTGCACAGCCACAAGTATGATGGTGGATATCACATATCTCAGGAAGCCGTCCCTGTCATGTGCGGCGGCGCAGTCCACGATATTCCTCAGCAGCAGAGCGTACAGCACACCGCTGGCGCCGTGGAGTCCCTGTATCATCATCAGGGCGAGTATATACAGTTTTTTCCCTTTTGGTACGGAATAAAGCCACTTTGTCGCGTTATTCTTCATTGTTTATTCAACCTTGATATTGTCTGCGGAGCAAGCATTCATTCCCTCGTAGGCGGTCCTTGCAGCGGATATATCCATATTGCAGCCAAGACGGAAGAGCTTTACACTGTCGGCAAGGTCGTCTGCCAGAGCGAGAGTTTTCTGCATCTTCACTGTATCTGCGGGACGGTATATCTGCTGGAGCAGTATCGGGTATGCCTGTTCCGGTGATATGGGAACTATACGGTTTTCAGCAGCCCTTGTGAGTATGCATATGGCTTTCAGCGGCACGGAGATATTGCTGCCAAGTCTGTGCTTGCCGTTATATGGAGTTCCGTAGGCAGTGACCTTGCCGCCGCTTATCCTGAGCAGCGGCTTGTCATCGTTGACCATTACGGCGCGGCTGCCGAAATACTCTCTCCAGAGCCTTGTATGTGTGGACTTGCCTGTGCCCGACTTTGCCGTAAAGAGGTAGCCCTCTCCGTCAACGGCAATGACCGAGCCATGAAAGAGCACAGTGTCATAGTCCGGCATCTTCTCAGCTATCCTGCGGTATACAGCTAGCTCCTCAAGGTAGCTGTCTCTGTGATCCACAACGGGAAGTCCCTCCAGCTCGTTCTCACGGTCAGATTTTCTGCGTTCAAAGTCTATATCCTCCTGAGAGGTGGATACGGAGTATTCTGCCTCCTCGTCGGTGAGGTAGTCGCTGCAATAGCTGTGTACCTCGTCATATATGGAACTGACAGAAACTACTCTGTCTGCTATCCTGTAATTTTTGGTTATCATGTCTTTAGTCGTTTACAGCACCTATGGAGCGCAGCTTTGCAATGACAGCAGCTGTGTCACTTTCGGCGACAGAGCGTTCCACGTCGTACTTCTCGAGAAGCTTGTCAACAATGGCGCTCTCGGTTGTATCTGTCTTGAGGCACTCGATAATGAAAGCGGCGGTGGGATTGCTGCGGATGAGACCGTTCCAGTTGGTACCGCTGGTGGATACGGTTATATGCTCACCCTTTGATACATGGGTGAGAAATCTTGAGTCAAGTTTCATGATAGTATCTCCTTCCGGTCAGGTAATTGGTATGACAGGCAGCTCTATGGGACCGTCATCGTCGGGGGCATCGGGTGATATGGTGATGTCCGGCTGAGCGGGCTCATCTGCTTCGGGGGGGACTATACCTGCCTCGAGGAGAGCTGCTGTGTCTGGGTCTGTGGACTTAGCGGCAGTGCTGTTTTCAGCTGCTGCTGTGGCAGGCTCCGCTGTGACTGCCGATGTAGTATCTGCGGCTGCTGTTGTGGTATCTGAGCCTGCGGAGGTGGTATTTTCGGCAGTTGTATCTGCGGCTGCTGTTGTGGAAGCAGCTTCCGATGAAGAGCTTTTTGCGGAGCTTCCGCCCTTGCCGCCGTTGCAGCCTGACAGCAGGAGAGCTGAGACCAGTAATATCGGAAATATCTTTTTCATAATGAACTCCTTGAAATTGATATTATAATTTGTTTCGTTACAATAACTGTGTTCGGGCAGTTATTGCAGACAAATCAATTATAGCATGAAAGCTTTAAAAAGGCAAGTGGCGCAGCGTTAAAGTTCATTTTTTATACACTTTGCCGCGAAATCGTCTGCGTCGCTCCCCATTTATAATAAAGCAGGGAAAGTGTAAAAAACAGGCAGCCCTCTGCGGACTGCCTGTCTGTGGTACTTACTGAGGAGGAAGCTCGGGATCGCTGGTGGTGATAACGTCTTCGCTCTCAAACTCTATGAGCTCCATATCGGGAGCAGTGTATTTTTCCTTCATCATGTGGTCTCCTTTAAAGAATTGTTGTAGTCATAAGCAGCCTTGCCGTAAGCGTAGAACATTTCGCATACGCCGTAGAGCTTGCTTCCGAGATCTCCGTTTTCAAAAACGCGCTGAACATAGGCCATGGTATTCAATACATAATCCTTGTTGCCTATGCGTATGGTGTAGTCGTTAAAGAGCTGATGTGCGGCAATGCCGGGTATCTCGAAATACTTGCCGTACTTTCCTGTCTTTGCGGTGATAGTTTTACCGCCGAAATCAGCGGTATTCTCCTCGCCGTCATAGTAGAATCTTATAGCGGTATCGGAGTTGAGCACTACTGATATCTTGTATTTTTCTGCACCGTTCTTCAGCTTTTTGCTGTTTATAAAGTCCTTATCCGCTTCGGATAAATTGGCAGGAGGATAGAAAACAGCTGTGTCGTTGAAGTATCCGTCAGCAGCAGTGCAGAGACGTCTGAGACGGTTTGCAAGATCGCGGACTTCCTCTGAAAGGGTTTCATTTGAAAAAACAGCTGCGAGATAATTATCGAGTGTCGTTGTGGACTGAGAATGGTCAAGGAGACCGTTGGATGTGTTTGCCACGATAAGTCTGTTGCCATCGTAATCGTATGCCTTCATAGTAACGTCCGAGCTGCCCTGTGAAGCATTAAGGGGATAGGTTATCTTGTAATAGTTATTTATCATCTCGCAGTCACTGAGATCAGTTTCCACATCTCCGTTGGGACCGCTGATGACTATCTTGTCAAGGCGTTCGGGGCGTGTTATGTAGAAGTTGAGTCCGATACTGCTGTTCAGTGTGGCATTATTTGCCGCGGCAGTAACGATGTAAGGCTTCATAGCATCACAGCCTGTAAACATTTCCTTACTGTTGGGAACATTGCTCAGGTCAAATCCTGAAAAATCTGTATATCCCAGTTTCTTACAGTTTTTGAACATGGAATTCGTGCTTTTGACATTGGAAGTGTCAAAGCTGCTTATATCAAGTTCTTCAAGATTAGTGCAGTCGTTGAACATATAGTCCATTAATGTAACTGATCCAGTGCTGAATCCGCTGAGATCAAGCTTATAGAGCTGTGAGCAGCCGTTGAACATACGATCCATATCCATGACCTTTTCGGTATTGAAATTATTCAGATCAAGTTCATGAAGAACAGAACAGCCGTTGAACATATAGCCCATATCCGTAACATTTGAGGTATCGAATGAGTGGAGGTAAAGCTGCTTCAGATTGCTGCATCCGCTGAACATATCTCCCATGTTTGTTACATTTGAGGTGTTGAAGCGCAGGTCAAGACTCTCAAGGCTGCTGCAATTGTTGAACATATAAGCCATGGAGGTGACAGCGGAGGTGTCAAATTCTCCGAATTCGATCCACTTGAGATTTTTGGAGGCTGAGAACATATGCCCCATGTTCGTAACATTCGAGGTCTTGAAATTGGATATATCCAGTGATTCAAGAGAAGTGCAGTTGTGGAACATACAGTACATATTTGTTGCAGAAACTGTATAAAAATTGCTTACGTCAATGGATTTAAGCTTTGTACAGTTGTCAAACATATGATCAAATCCCTTGACCTTATCGGTGTGGAAGCCTTTTACATCAAGAGATTCGATACCCGTACAGCTTGAAAACATATTGCTCATGGAAACGACGCTGTCTGTATTGATGTTTCTGACATCAAGCTCAGTAAGTGCACGGCAGTTATGGAACATCCATGACATATCAGTAACATTCCGGGTGTCGAAGCCGCTTACATCAAGTTCAGCAAGTATGTTGCAATACTGGAACATGGCGTTCATATCAGTGACATGGGAAGTATCGAATCCGCTTATATCAAGCTCGGTAAGCTGTTCACAGCTGTAGAACATACGGCTCATATTTTTTACATTGTGGGTATCAGCCTTAGATAGGTCTATGCTCTCAGCTCTGACGAATGAGAAAAGATCCTTGCTGTTTTCGGGAAGAACTGTGCCTTCGAGGGCGACTACCTTCTTGACCTTGCTGTTGTACTTGTAGTTTTTGAGGTCGTCTTTGGTGATGTTTCCGCTGAGTGTGAGCAAGCCTGTTTCCTCGTCAAATGTGACATGGCTTTCAGCGTGGGCAACAACAGCCGTTCCGAGCAGGGGAGAACCGCCGTTATATGGCAGCGCACCGCCTATGAGCGCAACAGCAAGAATGGCTGCCGCTGCTCTTCTGATGTGTCTGGTATCCATGGTAAACACTCCTTTTCTGCCGCTTGAGATAATATCCCGCCGCTGCGGCGTAGGGACGGGAAAAGTGCAGGGCTGTCCTACCAATTGAAAGAATTAAGGATAAGATGTTATATCATTGCACTACTGGATGTATATTTTATCATATCTTTTATTAAATGTCAATACTATTATTGCGGCTTTGCCGAAAAACAGCCCTCCACAGTATTTTTTTCACATATGAAAAAGGCAGCCCGAGGACTGCCTTTTGTGAATATTCTGTTATGAGATCCGTCTGTCAAGGCTCAAAGAGCTTCCTCGCTGACAAGCTTGTTGTTCACCCATTTCTGGCGCTTGCGGCTTCCGTCCTTAGCGGTAAGGACACCCTCGCCGTTGAGCATATCATTCATCCATTCGCCCTCAAAAACAGCTCCGTTCCTGTAATAGAAAACTCCGTGACCGTGTCTGAGACTGTTTTCAAAGCTGCCCTCGTACTTCTCGCCGTTACTGTAAAAGAACTCGCCGACGCCGTTCTTGACGTTGTCCTTCCAGTCGCCGACGTATCGGTTTCCGTTCTTGTAGCGGTATTCGCCTCTGCCGTTACGCATATCGTCCTCCCAAAGACCGTCGTAAACATTCCCGTCAGCCCATGTGAAGACGCCCTCGCCCTGCTTTACGCCGTCCTTGAAGCGGCCCTCGTAAACATTTCCGTTGGTATAGGTGTAGACTCCCTTGCCGCACATTTTGCCGTTGAAGTCAACCTCGCCCTTATATGTGCCGTTGTCGAACACGATTACTCTGCCTGCGTCGTGTGAGGGCTTGGGAGTTCCGCTGATAAGCTTTTCACTTACCACCTCGCCGTCCTTATACACTCTGTTGTATACGCAGTCGTCACGGGTCTTCAGGACAGCCTCGCCGTTGAGAAGACCGTCTGTCCATTCTCCCTCGATGACATCGCCGTTTTCAGCTGTATAGACGCCCTTGCCGTGGTATCTGTCCCTGTTCCAGCTGCCTGTGAATTTCACTCTGCCATTTTCGTAGTATTCGGTGCCTTCACCGCATTTCCAGCCGTCCAGCCAGTCGCCGTCATAGGCTATCTTGCCTGTCTGTCGGTACTGCTTTCCCTTGCCGTTAAATCTGTTGTCCTTGAATTCTCCTGCATATACCAGAGACTTGCTTGCGTCATCGTCTTCCCCCTGAGAGATGTCGTAGTAGCCCTTTGCATATTTCCTGCCGAAGCCGCAGAGCTTGCCGCGCTGCCATTCGCCGTCGTATTCGATCTCGAGGCTGTTGATGAAGATACCGTGGCCTTCGGGCAGTCTCGAAGCCCCTACATGGCTCGAATACAGACCTGTGCCGAGGTTATCGCTTTCAAAGCGGATATTGTTAGCGATACCGTTGCTGACCTTGAAAAAATCCAACATTCCCATAATATCATTTCCTTATCGCTGCTTTCAGGCTGTGAAAGAACCTGAAAAGATACATAGTTAAAAGCTTTTAGCAATTAAAGCTCGTTTCATCAGGTATATTGTAACATATTACCTCGGCAAAGTCAATAATAATGCGGTGATGATAGTTTATGAACTTTATATGGAGTTAAAGGAGGGCTCAGGCAAGTGATATGCGCAGAATGAATATCACAGAATACAAAATAGGCATTTGTTATATGCCTCGGATCATGGTATAATATAGAAAACGGCACAGGAGGAAATACTATGACAGACAGGGAATTTATCGAAGCCATGAACACTTCCGCTCAGACCAAGTGCGGCGGTGAGGTGCATCTTAAAATGCATGAGCTCAGTCAGAGAGCTCTGCGTCTTACAGCGGATATCAACGGCAGCTACCACGAGCCTGCGGAGCTGAGAAGGCTCATGGGGCAGCTTATCGGGCAGCAGCTTGATGAGAGCTTCGGACTCTTTCCGCCTTTTTACACCGACTGCGGCATAAATACTCACATAGGCAGGGGAGTATTTATAAATGCAGGCTGCAAGTTTCAGGATCAGGGCGGTATTTATATAGGTGACGGCTGCCTTATCGGGCATAATACGGTCATTGCCACTCTCAACCACGGTATGCTCCCCGAGGAGCGCGGCGACCTTATCCCCAAGCCTGTTCATATCGGAAACGGCGTGTGGATAGGCTCGGGCAGCATTATTCTTCCCGGGGTGACAATAGGCGACAATGCTGTTATCGGAGCAGGCTCGGTGGTGACAAAGGATGTGCCCGAGGGGATGATAGCTGTGGGAAACCCTGCAAGAGTGATCGGCTCGGTTAAGGATAAAAGATGAAAAATGCGCCATACCGACAGCTTCGGTATGGCGTTCTCTGTTTCCGCACCTTGTCGGTTGAGCAGGACTTTTTGCCGTATCTGCGTTGAAGAACTATTGACACGGGCTTTCATTTAAGCTATAATGTGAGGTATGATAAAGGCTTGCGGAAGCATTGCTGCATTGCTGTACCCATGCTTTATAACACATTGTTTCATATAAACTTATGTGCTTTTTTTGTAAATGTTCGGCTTAAATGTAACACCCTGAGCTTATACCCCGATTGTTCTTATTGAAAGGCCGACCTTATCAATTACAGTTCGCGAGGAGGAATGAACATGACAAGCAGAGAACTGGCAGCTATGATGCAGGAATCGCCTGCGGACTGCCATAAAGCGCTGGTCAAGGAGTACGGCAGATATGTCTATGCCATTGTTTACAACAGGCTTAGAGGCTGCGGCACGAGCGAGGATATCGAAGAGTGTGTCAGTGATGTTTTTGCGGATCTTTTTATGAAGTGTCAGTTTGACCTGTCATCGGAAAATGATATCAAGGGGCTGATAGCTACGATCGCTCAGAGAAAGTCCATAGACCGCTTCAGAAGCCTGTGCGCCAAATCGAAGCATATATCCGATACCGATGATGAGGATATGGCAGGACTTGCTTCGGACTTCAGTGTTGACGAGCACGTTGATCGTTCTGAACTTCGCCGTGTGCTCCTCGATAAGATAGACGAGCTGGGAGAACCCGATTCGACTATACTTATACAGAAATTCTATTATAATAAAAATTCAAGTGAAATTGCAAAATACCTCTCTATGACCGCAGTCGCGGTAAGGCAGAGGTGCTCAAGGGCTATGGACAAGCTGCGCGCGAAGCTTGTTGAAGTCGGAATAGAAAGATAAGGGGGGAGCAGAAATGAGAGAAAAGGATTTATTCGACATTCTTGAAAACGCGGAGAATGATTCAATGGAGAGACTTATAGATAAGTGCCCTGAGCTTTCCGATGAACAGCTTGACAGGATACTTGCCATGAGTGAGAAGAAGTTCAGAAAGCAGATGGCGCAGGCTGAAGGAACAGAAAGAGAAGCCACTATCAAAATGACTAAAAACGATGATGTAAGCGGTGTTGAGGTCGCAAAGAGACCTGCATGGCTGACACCTCTTGCTACAGCTGCTTCCATAGTGCTCATCGCAGGCATTGCTATCGGCAGTACAGCTATGCTGAAAAGGAACCACAAGCCCGGCGGCGGAGGAGGAGTAGTGACTCCTGCCGTAACAGTAACAACAACGTCGGAAACAGGTACCACACCCTCCTCAACAGGTCCGAAGGGGTCTGTCACAGGGACTACTACTACATCGGCAAATACTTCGGCAGTCACATCATTGGTGCCGGGCAGCGGTGATACTGCGGAGGAAACAGCCGAGAATGCACTTCTGAAGCCCTTTGCCGGCACATGGGTATATCAGGCGTCAAGCGGAAACTATACCGTTGATCAGGGCGCAAACAATATAGGTACTGTTGAGATACGCGGTGACGGCACATACACATATACCGAAAACAGCGGAAATGTTACCTCAGACAGGGTAGAGAGAACAGTCGATGAAATAGCAGGTACTCAGTTAGTAACACTCGTGTTCTACGATGGCACTGCGATAAAGTTCGCTGCAACTTATAATGAGGGACTGGACCAGCTCGGCATTGGCAACGGCGGTCTTGAGAGACTTGTCCGCGCGGGCAGCGCTGAAGCTTCTGCTCCAAGCGTGACCGCAAGCTGGAAAACAGCTTATAAGCAGGTCCTTACAGACTTTATGAATACATCGGAATACTCTTCCGAGTCAATGTGGGATGTCAGGGACATCGATAACGACGGTGTTCCCGAGCTACTTCTGTCAAGGGGAACATATCATGCGGCAGGAGTAAGGATATACTATTACGAAAACGGCAATGCTGTTCCTGTTCTCGCAGATGACGGTACAATAGCAGAGTACGGTGTGTACGGTGCATTTATGTACAAGCCGGCAGAGCACCTCCTCGGAAGCTATAATATGCATATGGGCTTTGAGTCCTGCGCTACAAGCAGCTATGAAGGTCATACCATAACACTGCTCCATATGATAACCAATAATTCAGGAAACGCAGGAGAGGAAGCTGCTGAGTACACAATAGACAATGTTCAGGTCAGCAAGGAAGAATATGATTCTGCCCGTGATCAGTGGGACGCAATGAATTGGATCGTTGCAGGTCAGCAGTACTATTTCACCGATCTCTCGCCGCTCAGTTAAACATAATAAGACTAAAACAGAGCCTGCGAAAAAAGAATTGAGGGAAGCACTTTTACAAAAGGGCTTCCCTCAATATCACGCGTAAAACTTCCGTAAGAGCACCGTCCTTAATGTGGAGGTGCTTTTTGCTGTATAATGCTTTATCCTATATTTTCGCTGTCGGGAGTTTCATCAAGTATGCTTAGGTCGTATGCAGCGGTCTCTTCACAGTTGGGAATACAGCCCGACAAACGTTCTTTGATGTAAGCGCCGTCCTCGGGAAGCTCTGCGTCCTCGTTGAACAGGAGAGTATCCACTGAATATTCCTCGGTACAATCTCCCTGAGTAGACTTGAACCAGAGAATAAAGCCTGTCTCGTTATCCGCGAGAATGTCCAGCTGTATCTCGTCAACGTAGTCTCCGTCATCAATGGTCATTAAGTTTCGCCCCATTTTTTTCTCGTATTCCTTTACGCTTGGGCAGTAAAAGCGGGCAGAGGTACAGTCTCTGCCGAGGAAGGTGGCTCCTCCGCTTATCTCCTGTATCTCATATTTGCCCGTGTTTATCTCCTCGAGAATGACCTCGGGATAGAAGTTGCAGGGGCTGGCGAAAACGTTGGGATTAGCGAATTCGCTGTCCTTGCGGTCAGTTACCTCATACAGGTCTTTGAGGTTTTCGTCAGTGCTATCGAATACACAGATATACAGATCCTTGTACATGAACATCTCAGAGGAGGAGTATACCTCTTCGATGTTATTCGGATCGATACCCCAATCAGCCAGAGTTTCAGCGTCAACGTCCTTGTAACAGTCGGGATTATATATATATTTAACCATCATTGACTCATTTCCCGTGACCATATCTCTCTTGGCTAAGCCATGTTCTATGGTTGATGCGGTGTTTCTGACAATGTTGTAGCCTATATTGAGCTGCGGATAATCGTCGTAGGAGCGGCTGTTCAGCAGTTCAAGGAGCTGCTCCTCTGTAGGTACCTCGGGCTCTGTGGTCTGCTCCTCGGTGGCGGGAGCAGATGTTGCTTCGGCAGTCTCCTCAATTACCTCTGAGGATGGCTCCACTGTCAGATTTTTGTCTCTGCCGCGGAGCAGGTAACTTCCGCCCACTGCCGCACCTGCTACGAGCACCAAGGCTGCCGCAGCGGAGATGACCTTCATATATATTCTGGGACGGTAGGTCTCAACACCGCTGACGTCCATGTCATCTGAGGTCGTTCTGCCTTCAACGCGGCGTTCTATCTCATTGAAAATGCGGTCACGCTGGCTTTTGTCTCCCGTGGGATAATCTGCGGCAATCCTCTCGACGTCCTCATCGCTTAAATTACCAAAAAGCTTATCTGTATCCTTTTTCATAACTATCTCTCCTTTAATAGAAGTCCCTGAGCAGGCTGCGGAGCTTTTTTATCGCCCTTGTACAGCGCATACGCACTGTTGCAGGCTTTATGTCCAGCATTCTGCCTATCTCATTTGCGTTTTGTCCGTAGAAAAATTTCTGTATTATGATGGCGGAGTCAGGCTCGCCCAGCTCTTTTATCTTCTGAAGCAGCTGCCTTGTCATGTCGGAGTTTTCGGCGTTCCTGTCCACTCGTTCCTCAGAGCGGAGCTCACCTATCTCCTCGCTGTCTATCGAGACACACTTTCCTGACTTTGACATAAGAGCTCTCCGCATACTTATTGCCTTATGCTTGGCAACTGTGCCCACAAAGGGCTTCACGGAGCCCACAGCGCTTCCGTCAAGCTTGTTTATGACGGAAGTAAAGGTGTCGATGACGCACTCCTCGACGTCCTCGCGGGAGCCGAAGTTCCTGAGGATATTCACTGATATTGCATAGACATAGCTGTAGTATTCATCGAAAAGTGCGCGGTGTCCTTTTTGCGGTGACTGATGCAGCAGTTCAAGTATTTCCGAGTCGTTCATTGTGCTCCTCCTTTTCGGCAGATCTGCTTTCATTATACACATACGCAGGAGAGAATGCAAGTGCAACAGCAGGGAAAAAAACAGCCGCTCAGGGGAGCCCCCTCCGGCGGAACGTGGCATAAAATTACCGAGCCCGGTAATTCAGGCTCGGTAATCCACATATTTCTTTAATGAAACTGACTAAAAGCGGCTGTTTCGGATAGCTATGATATTATTGACCCTTTGCGATAAGAGCCTTTCTCATGAGAACGAGATCGTAAACGTCAAGCTGCTCGTCCTTAACGAAGTCGCCTGCTTTCCAGTTAGCGAGCTCAGTACCGGGAACACTGAGGAGCCACTTGTTCATGAGTATCAGATCGGCTGTGTTGAATGAGCCGTCTGCGTTGAGGTCGCCCTCGATCTCCTCGGGAGGAGCTACATAGCTCTCATCGAAGATATATCTTGCATTGTTCAGGAACTTGTCGTCTGTGGGCTTGTCAGCCTGATCCCAGTCTGCCTTGGTGCCGTATACAGTGATGGTAGCCTGAGCAGTAACGTCTGAGAATGCCATATAGTCGATCTTTGTCATCTTGCCCGATACCTTGAGATCGGTGAGCTTGTTGCAGTAAGCAAAAGCCATGCTGTCGATGAATGTACAGCTTTTTGCGTCAACGGACTTCAGATTTGAGCAGTAGAAGAAAACGTTGTCGTTGATCTTGGTAACGCTTGATGGGAATACAACGGAGGTGATATCCTCGTTTCTCTCAAATGCGCCTGCCGAAACGTACTTTACGTCCGAAGGGATCACCACATCGCCCTTGGCTTTTTCACCGTCGATGAGGTTGCCGTTGATGATGACGAGATCATTCTTCTGGCGCTGAGCGTCGATCCAAGGAGTATTGTCGAATACCCTTGCGGACATCTCGATCATCTTATCGGGTAAGTTTACCTCGGAAAGCTGCTTACATAAATCGAATGCGCGGAGGTCAATGAACTCAACGCTTTCGGGGATAGTTACGGATTTAAGATTTGCACTCATGCTGAATGCATACTTGCCTATGGTCTTGACTGTATCCGGGATGGTCACGCTTGAAAGCGAGCTGCCGTTGAATGCGTAATCGCCGATGGCAGTAACGGGCAGACCTGAGATAGAAGCCGGTATCTCGATGGATGTTGCCTTGTAGTCGCTTCCTATGATCTCAACATGGTCATCGTACTTCTCGTATGTGAGACTGCCGGAAGTTTCCGCAGCGTATGCGGTAAGTGTGGACTGCATGAATGTGCTTCCGATAGTGGAAAGCGGCATTGCAGCAGACAGTGTTGCAGCTGCAATAAAGGATGCAGCCTTCAGTGCTATTCTCTTTGACTTCATTATTAACCCCTCCTGTTAATATGATGCTTTTTATGTCTGCCTGTCACAGCAGGCAGTTTAACCTGTTACAAAGGGACTGCATAACACAGCTCCTACCTATCAGTATACCATATATTGCAGAATAAGTCAACATTATCATGCAAAAGGTAATAGTTTGTTCACACAGACAGCAACAAATGCAGAGAGTATGCTATCTTCCTGAATTGCGGTCAGAAAGCGGCTTAGCAAATGCCGCGGATATTACCGCCGACTCAGCTCGTCTGCGATCGAACGAAGTATGTCGGCATACTTTTTGTCCTTGTCCTGCGTTTCTTTATCAAGCTTTTCAAAGGGGATTATATCCCTGTGCCCGTGACCGTCACACCACTCTGTCGGAGGTCTGAAGTTCATATCCATTGCCCATGCGTCATGAACATCTTTCAGAGTTATATTGGTTCCCTTGACAAGTACGAGCAAGGCATAAAGATGCACAAGGTTTTTGTTTTTTATATGTGTGCGCTCGGCAACGAGCTCAGTGACCGTATCTATATAGGTTTCCATTGCAGTCCTCCTGATGTGTTCTATATCGGAGCAGTTCGCTATGCTCTTTGGGGTGAAGTGCCGTATATCTGGATTATATCACGGCTTCATGATAAAGTCAAACAGAAAGGGCAAAGGAGAGCTGTGCGGGAGCATATTGCAAACAGGATGTGTTCAATAAAAACAGTCGGAAAGCTAAGTGCTTTCCGACTGTTTTTGACATGAAAATGTAAGCCTGTTTTTTACTTATTTGCCTGCTGCAGAAACTCCTCAAGTGAAAGTATCTCATCCTTTGTGGTTGAGGAGTATGCATAGTAGGAAAGTATCTGAGAAGCGTCAACTGCGTCGATCACGTTGTTTTTATCCACATCGGCTGCTTTTTTCTGAGCCTCGTTAAATCCGCCGTCCTTATTAGTGGAGATATTTGCATAGTATGAAAGAACATTGGAAGCGTCAATTGCATTGATCTTTCCGTCATCGTTTACGTCTCCCAGCATTAATTCGGGTTCGGTGTCAACTATGGGCGTGTCATTGATATCATTGATCTTCATGCTTTCAGCCTTTGAAGCCACACCGCTGTAACTCAGAAGTCCCTTTGTGATATGGAGCTCTGCTCCCGAAATATCTCCGCTTTCGGAAATAAGAGTTATTACGTCTGAGAATTCCGTATCATTTGTTTCAGACTTGGAAAACCTTATCTTGCAGGGGATAGGCTCGCCCTTGCTGTCGGTCAGGTAAACGTTCTCTGCAACAGCTGTACTGTCGGTGATGAACTGGGACATTTTTATGTTCACGCCGTTTGTATGAGCATCTATGCTCTCGATCTTTGCGGCAGAGATGCTTTTCAGCGGGATATTAACGTCAGTCTGGACAGGAAGGACAGGAAGCCATTCCGTTGTGTATGTCTCATAGCCTTCGGCTTCTATCTTTACCTGCCACAGTCCCTCGGGAACGTCCCACATGAACCAGCCTTCCGAGTCGGTTATCTGCGGATTGACCTGATCGTAGTCCTCCGCATTCCATTTGACCGCCTTGCCGCTTTCGTCCTTGTAGTAGATAGTGGCAGCAGCTCCCTCAACTCTGTTCTCGGGAACAGCTGCGTAAACGTAGCCGCTTGGGTCGATGCCTTCCTTTATTTCACCCTTCGGAGTTACATAGACCTTGGATTTGAGGTTGTTCTCAGCCTTGTCGAGAAGCTTGCCAATCAGCCAGCTTCCGAAACCTATTGCTGCGCCCACAGCGATACCGACGGCACAGGGGATAGCAGATGCAAAAGTGACAGCGGCTCCTATGGTAACAGCTCCTGCTGTGACGAGTACGCGGGAGTAGTATATTGCCTTAGCCTGAGCTTTCAGCTCCTTGCTGTTTTTACGGACATATTCATTCTTGGAGTAGTCGATCTGTTCGAGGGTGTCTGAATATCCCTGATAGCTGCCGTAGAGATCAATGCCGTTCTGGGCTACGCCGGCGAGAACAGTTACGCCCTTGGCGGCGCCTTGTACTGTGTCTTTGAGACCTTCGGTAAATAACGAAACTACGACGCCGCCTGCGGTATCTTTCTGGAGGTCTTGGCTCTCATTGAAGAACTCAGTAAGATAAGAGGTCTTGCCGCTGTCTGTGTTTTTATCGAGAATGATAACACCCTGAGCATCTCCTGTATTTCCGCTCTTGAGGAAGTCGTATACCGAGCTTCCGTCTTCCATTTTGACATTTTCGGTGAGTGTGCGGACATCGCTGTCCTCTGTCAGTGTACGGATATAGATCGTGTGTTTTTCGCCCTCGGCGTCTATGAGCTCTACTCCCGACTCTGTAAAGCCGTAGTCCTCGGGAGCCTCAGCTGCCTTGTCTGAGGAGACTGCTCCGTCGCCGAAATCCAGATCATCGCAAATATCCTGAATGATGTTGACTTCCAGCTCTTTGACATTTTCACTGTCGGGGAACCGGTCCGATATAACGGGAGGAACAGGAGTTTTGACCTTTACAGCGGTCCTGTTCTGGGTATTCTCCAGTACCTTGATCTCGGAGTTGTCAATAAGCTCCTTTACGGGATCAATGTTCTCGGGGGTGGTATTCAGCAGATCCTTGCCATTGAATTCAAGGCTTGTGGAGCCGTCCTCGTTTTTCTTTTCAACAGCAACGCCCTTTGCGGATTTAGGGGTCTGACCGATATAAAGGTCTCCGGGAAGGGTAGTATCAAAGAAGCCCTCGCCGACCCATCTGCCGGTTTCGCTGTCTTTTTCGAGGGGAACAAAGGAAATGTCGTCGTTGGTCTCTGAGAAAACATAAGCAGTTCCCACGTTATCGTCATTGTCCAGCTTAACATCGAATTCAAAAGGTCTGCCCGGATTGTAGGGAACAAAGGGAGAATAGCCTGTACGGAAAATATCCGTCATGTCCTCTGTCCAGTGGTCGGTGCCGTGAGTGTAATGAGTAACATCAAAATCAACGAGCACAGGCACGTTTTCGTCAACGTTTATCCGGACTGTGTCGGACTTATTGCTGCCGCAGACAGCCTGCACGGTTATGATATCACCGTCGGGCTCGCACTCTATCTGAGCACTGTATTTGCCTGTGTATTTATTGGAATCTACGGTAGTGTACTCCTCGCCGTTTACCATGACAGTAACCTTTTCGCCGATGGTGGCATAGCCGAAGACGCTGAATGATGACTTGCCGTCCTTGATGTTTACAGTATCGGGAGCATTGATAGTAAGCGGATCAAACTCAGTATCCGTGACTGTCAGCTGTTTTGTGTCCCATTCGTAGCTCTCGGGAGTGTATGTCTTGGCAGAAAACTCTGCTTTGACCTTGACGGTCTCATTTTCGGGATTGCGGACACTGAAACGGAATACACCTGTGGGCGAGCCAAGGTCTACCTTGAAGCCTACGTCGCCTGCGGTAAGTCCTTCGGGGGGGCTCTCGTCGATGACAAGGTGCTTATAAGGCTGCACGGAAACATCCAGATTGGCTGTTCCGAAGGTATCGAGGAAACGCGGGTTTATTGAGTAATACACGGTATAGTTGGTGATGTCGCCTGCCGCATTTGAGGGAGAGGACTTAGTGATGAACAGATCGCCTTTTTTTGCGATGGTGAACCTCTCGTCCCAGAGGTTGTTGCAGTAGGTGAAGGCGCCGTTTTCCAGCTCATACTTCTCACGGGGAGCATCGACTGTTTCCAGCTCATAGCATCTGCTGAACGCCAGCGTTTTTATCTTTGTGACGCTTTCGGGGATAACGACTTTTTTCAGATGCTCGCAGCCTATGAATGCCTTTTCGGGGATCTCCGTCCAGCCGTCGGGAACATATACGGTCTCAAGGGCAGGAGCAGATGAGAACTCATAGCCTTCCACTTTCAAAGATGAAGGAAGATGCAGTTCTTTAAGGCTGTTGCACTTTGAAAAGGTCGATGCCCAGCCGATATTCGTTACGCCGTCAGGAATATCGATATGTGCCAGCGATTTGTCATCGCTGAAGGCTCCGGATTTGATAGTGGTGACGGAATCGGGGATTATTATCTCGGTCAGATTCGGAAGTCCCGAAGCTGTAATGGCGTTGATCTCTGTGATACCGTCAGCGTATTCAAGCTTTTCAATACCGCTGTACCAGAAAGAGGATACACCGTCATAATTTCCCTTTGAAGGGAGCTGCATCGGAACGTAAAGGTATTTCAGCGACGTGAGCCCATTGAAGCTGTCGGTGCAGAGCTCTTTGAGATTTTTGGGCAGATCGAGATTCGTAATGCCCTTGCAGCCCTTGAACGCAAAGCTGTCGATAAACTCAACGCTGTCGGGTATCTTCGGGTCTGTAAGGCTGATACAGTCCTCGAATGCACGGCTCAGTATCTTCACGGGAGCATCTGGCCAGTTGATAGTTTCAAGGCTTTCGCAGTACTGGCAGATATTTGGAGGTATCTCGGTCCTGTTCGGACCGAATGTTATCTCCTTTAGTCCGCACCTGCTGAAAAATCCGTATTTCCCCTCGCCAAAAGTCCATGTATCGGGGATATTTACAGATGTGAGCTTGGGATTGTTGAAGAAGGTGTAGGTGTCGATGAAATCAAGTGTGTCGGGAAGGTCAAGCACTTCAAGGTCGGGATCGTTGGCAATAGCGCAGTAGCCTATGGTTTTTACGCTGTCGGGAACGTGTATCTCCTTGAGACCTGTTATGGAATCAAAGGCGTTATCGCCGATGGCAGTAACGGAATCGGGGATGACCAGCTCGCCCATATAATCGGTGCAGCTAAAGAGCGATTGCGGGATTGTCTCCATGCCGTCCTCGATTATGACCTTGTTTATCTTGCAGTAGGTGAAGGGGCGGACTGCCTCTTTCAGAGTTGCGGGGATAATGAGTGTGTCGAGAGCTTTGTAATCATTGAAAGCCCAGTTGTTTATCTTCTCGATGTGGTCGGGGAGAACTATTTCTGTCACTTCACTGTTGCTGGAGTATGTACTGTGTCCGAAATAATTTGTGTCGATCTCGGTGACGTACTTGCCGTCGATCTTTGACGGAAGAACTATTTTTGTCTTGTCGTACTCGTCCTCTCGGGATTTGTCGCGACCCTTGATGGTGATAGTACCCTCATCGTTGACCACATATGCAAAGCCGTCCTCGGTGTAGAGGTAATCCTCCTCTGCGTGGACAAAAGGCGGCATGACAGCCGTCAGAGTCGTAACGGAGAAAACGCAGCTAAGCATAATTGACGTAAAACGCCCTGCAAATGATTGCTTCATATAAACACTCCCTTCGCTTTTCAGCTAAAATTAACAAACAGCCGCATATAAAAATATATACAAATTTCAATGCGGCTGTTAATTGTATTATATCTAAAACGAGCATAGATATCAACAGTTTTATATTAATAGAGTATTATATTTTACTACACAAAGGCTTCGGAATGAACGTTGCAGATCTATCCCATCTTACCGCCTTGTAATCTTAATTTGGTACTTGAAGCTGATTTGCCTATATGTTATACTGTTAATTGAAGTGTTTTCTATATTAATAAGGAAAGCTTGATCCCGAAACAGAAAAAACATAATTTCCGAAAATTTTTTTTGAAAAAATGTCCTACCCCGTAATTTATGGTCGAGTGTATATTATGAAAGCAATTGCTGATAAAACACAAGGAGGAATTGATATGACTGACCAGGAGTTGAAAAAACAAATGAAAGACTCTCCGGATGAATGCATGAGATCAATTTTCGATGAATACTGCAATTATGTCTACGTTATTGCAGCTGCCAGACTAAAGTCCTGCGGCCGCTCGGAAGACATAGAGGAATGCGTAAGCGATACTTTCGTAGAGGTGTTCAGAAAAATAGACTCCCTTGGAGAGCGTCAGGGTGACCTGAAGGGCTTCATAGGAGTAATCGCCAAGCGCAAGGCGATAGATATGTTCAGGAGGCTGAGCAAAAAAGCTGATACTACCGTATCAACAGACGACGAGGGCGTTCGTGAACTTTCTTCCGGAGAAAACATAATCGAATCTTCAGAAATGTCAGAACGAAATCAAATTCTTCTTAGCAAAATAAAGGAATTAGGTGAACCTGATACAACGATAATAACAAGGCAGTATTATTACAATATGACGGTAGCTGAAATAGGGAAAGCAATTTCCATGACTGCCTCAGCAGTACAGAAGCGAAGCATAAGGGCAAGAGAAAAGCTTAAAAAAATGCTTTGCGAAGTCGGTATCAATTATTAAGGAGAGATGTATATGAAGAAAAATGATGAGCTGCTCAACGATATAAATATTGATCTGGAAACAGCAGACAGAGTTGCAAAAGAATATCCATCCCTGTCAGATTCAGCTAAAGAGAGGATGTTTAAAATGACTAAAGAGAAAATGAATAATACAAATATTGATAATACCGAGAACGAAAACAGTGTACGCGGCGTTGAGATCTACAATCGCCCCGGATGGATAAAAATCGCAGGCATGGCAGCAGCATTTGTGCTTATAGCAGGCGGTATCGGCGGAGGAAGCTATCTGCTCCACAACATGAAGTCAACAGCTCCGAGCCCGAGTTCATCCATTATAACGGAGGTGACCACTTATACATCGGAAACAGTTACCACCGAAGCTGCATCTGGTGAAACAAAAACAACTACTGCCACAATGAAAGCTGTTGCAGGTACTGCGACAGAAAACACAACAATAACAACAACAGCAATAACTACAGCTGCTGCGGCTGCTGAGACAACTGCCGCTCAGACTGAGAATGAGACCTTTGTTCCCGATGAGGCTGCACATAAGCTTACAGATAATTACTGGGATTATGCATACCTGTTCGGTCGTTCGGTGCTTCAGACTGCCGATTATGAACATACAGTACACGTTAAGTTTGAAACGCCCGATAATACATCAGGAGATCCGATGAATATAGAGTACGTCAAGTGTATGTTCAAGGAGCTTGCAGACAGGAATATGGAGGAATTAAAGGAGTATTACTATTCTTACTATACTGCTGATTTTGATCCTTTCTATGATCCTTATAATCAGTATCCCGATGACTTTGAATTATTCGGTCCCTCGTTCACAGAAGGTTCCGATATGACAATGGATCGTAATTGCGTATATATCGAGTATAACGGCGAATTATACCAAAGGCCCCTGTATACATCATTTGATAATACCGATCACTGGACAGATGATCAGATGGACATAACAAATGTTACCGATAAGTCATTCACACTTAAAAGAAAGTTCAGAAATCGCCCCAATGCTATGAACGGAGATGTACGCGGCGAGGTAACATTCAGCATAGTATTTGATGAAAATGCTCAGGACTGGAGAATAGATAAAACCGAATACACTTATTCTCAGAACTGATGAGGGGCTGCAAAGCCGAAATGCTCGGGCAGCAATGAATAACAAAAGATAAACAGAACAAAAGAGATATAATAACGAGCTCCTCCCAAGGAAAAGGGAGGAGCTTTTTATTTGCAAGACTATTGACATAAACATAACAATGTGCTATAATCTATACGTTAGTAAATGCTAACATCAAGAACATAAACCCATTCTTTAACGTAAAGTGAGGTCATAAAAATGAAGAAAAACAGACTAAGCAAGAAGAGAGTTCTCTGTGCTGCACTGTCTGCGGCATTGGTGACAAATTCTCTTCATTTTGCTGCTGCCTATGCGGATAACGTCTATAAGGACGGTATCTATACGGGTACAGCTAAGGGATTTAACGGCGATATCACAGTATCGGTAACGGTTTCCGAGGGCTCGGTCTCGGCTGTGGATGTTACGGCACAGAACGAAACTCCGGCATATTGGAAGGAAGCAGAAAAGCTGATACCCGAGATAATCTCCGCTAACGGCACTGAGGGCGTTGATTCCGTAAGCGGTGCTACTTACAGCAGTGAGGGCATCAAAAAAGCAGTGGAAAATGCCATTGCAAAGAGTACTGCTCCCGATTGCTTTGAGGGCGGAAGCGGAAGTGCCGATGATCCCTTTATTATCAATACAGCTTCTCAGCTTATTGGATTTGCTCAGAGCGTTGATGAGGGAGAGAACTACCTCGGCAAATATATTGCCCTCGATGCTGATATAGACTTATCCGATACAGAAAACTGGAACCCCATAGGTGCTGAGGGAGCTGCGGCTAAAAATCTCGATAAGATATTCGCAGGCGACTTCAACGGACGCGGTCACATTGTAAAGGGACTTACCATTGTAACAGATGAGAGTTCGGCATATGCCGATGAGAGCAATGTGGGACTCTTTTCCACACTTCTCAGCACTGCCAGGGTCTCGGGCGTAAAGCTGGAAGATGTCAACATCAAGGTCGCAGGCGAAAAGGTTGTAAGAGCAGGCGGTATAACAGGAGATATCACCAGCAATGCAGTCTCAAAGGCTGAGGGACGTGCCGTAGTAGATAACTGCTCTGTCAGCGGCTCGGTATCTGCTGAGACTGATGCGGCAATGGTAATGACAGGCGGCGTAGTGGGCAGAGCTTCGGGCAATGCGATCATATCGAACTGCATTTCGGATACTGCGGTTTATTCGTCAGCAGGCTCAAAGATCGCATACGGCGGCGGTATCGTTTCAATGGCAGGCAACGATACATATGTGCTGAACTGCGCTGACAAGGGTGATATAACCGTACTGACAAAAAGCGGCTTCTCCCTCTATGCAGGCGGAGTTGTGGGCATGATGACATCTGAGCAGTACAACTGCATTTCCTCGGGAAATGTTACTGTGGGTACCATTGCGCAGGCTGACGCTGCAAACTGTGCAGGCATCATCAACGGAGCTCTTATGCCTGCTGCTTCGGGAAAGTATGATTACTATGCTTCCGGAGCAGAGCTGCGCTATATGGACGAATCAGGTTCGGCTTCAGCCATTGAGGCTGTATCACACGGAGCAGGCTCCATGAACGCTGAGGGCACCTTTGCTGCTGAAAAGGCAGATAACATGAACAGCAGTGAATTTGCAGAAGTACTCAACGAAAACCTCTATGATATCTCAAGGAAGCTTGGTGATACTGACACCGAGTTCATGCTTTGGAAGCTCTCCGACGAGGGAGAGATCACTCTTTCCGATGAGGTATTCATCAACGATGTGATAGATGCATCTGTATTTGACTCGGGAGAGGGTACTAAGGAGTCACCCTATATTCTCAGAACGGCAGATCAGCTCCGCGGATTTGCAGGCTCGCTGTCCGAGCATATCGACTACTCGGGAACATACATCGAGCTTGCAGATGATATAGATGTTTCCGACAGTGAGTGGACTCCCATAGGCGACAGCAGCGTTGTATTCAACGGAAGCTTTGACGGTAAGGGGCACACCGTCAAGGGTATGACCATTGGCAGCGCCGATACAGCCAAGCAGCTTGCCAAGGGAGAGAATTACATCGGATTTTTCAGTGCTCTCGGCACTGATGCTGTTGTTAAGAACGTCAAGCTGACAGATGTGCTTATCAATGTTTCCTATGAAGCAAGTGCGTATGTCGGCGGTATCGCAGCGGTAATGGACTCCGACGGCAGCGGCTACAAGGGTGCTATTGTTGACAGCTGCGATGTTGAGGGCAAACTGACACTGACCGCAGATAAGGGCAACAACTTTGCAGGCGGCATAGCTGCATATGTTTACAAGGGAGCTATCATAAACTGCAAGACAGATGCCGACATTTCCTGCACCGTAAAAACAGGTGCCGCATTCGGTGAAACAGGCGGAATCGCCGCACTTGTGAACAGGGGACTTGTGGCAAACTGCTACACCCTCGGAAATGTTTACGGCAGCGGAAACCGCGAGGACGAGGGCATGGCGACCGTAAGCTCTCTTGTGGCAGTAAATGCAGGCTATCTGGTAAACTGCTACGGCAGCGGCGGTCACGAGACCAATGATTATTCCACATATACAGGTGCTTTATCAGGCTGGATCACAGGTATCGGTCATACCTATGACTGCTATTACAACTCCGAAGCTGTAATGAAGATCGGCGATACTGTTGTTGACCCTGTTGCCGATGTGGGAACGAGAGTTTCCTCAGGCGTAAGTGAAGACGGTCTGGTATACACAGGCGGCGTTGTTTTCAATAACGGAGCATTTTCTTCAAAGGATATCAGCGGACTTGCAGATAAGCTGAACGGCAATTTCGCAGCTTTCCCTGTGGAGCTGACACAGTTCGGTATCACCAATAATTCGCTGAAAGCATGGAAATACGATAATGAGGTAACGTTTGCCGACGAATATGCAGAGGCTGCTTACGTTCAGCCCGAGGCAGAGATCGTGAAAAAGCCGGAGCTCAAGCTCAATGACGGCACATGGTACGGACGCGATGACGATAAAAAGGTAACAGTTACCATCACGGTCAAGGACGGAGAGGTAACAAAGATAGTTTCCTCCGATGGTTCCGCAGAGGGCGAAGCTTATGAAGCTGCACTTCAGACAGCCAAGGACAAATCCACATACAATGACAAGACTTCATATGATGCTGCCGATGTATCTGTATTTGCAGGCGGCAAGGGCACTGAGCAGGAGCCTTACCTTATAAAGACAGAGGCTCAGCTCCGCTATGTGGCAGAGGCTATGAATGAGGAAGTGGACTGGGAGAATATCTGGTTCGCTCTTGACAGCGATATCACTCTTGAAGGCGGTGACTGGCTCCCGATCGGTCACGCTATTCAGGCGGAGATAAACGGTCAGAAGAAGAACTTCGCGGTATATCCTTTCCGCGGAAACTTCGACGGAAGAGATCACACCATATCCGGACTTACTATCGGAAGCAAGGAGGCTCCTGCCGATATTTATCTTTCGGGATTATTCGGTCTGGCAGCAGGTGAGCATGAAACCAATCTCACTCCCGATGGAAGCGCAAGGCTTGTCAATATCAGAAATATAAAGCTCAGAGATATCTCCATCAATGTTGAGTCTCGCTATGAGGCTAATGTGGGCGGACTTATTGCATGGGCGCAGAACGGATTCGTTATCGACAACTGCTCCGCCGAGGGAAGCATAAACGCAAAAACAAAGGAATCATTCGCAAGAGTCGGCGGACTTGTGGGAAGCACACTTCGCGGTACTGTTACCGACTGCTATACAAATGTCGAGATAAATGCTGCAACAGGTACATCCTCCGTATACGCAGGCGGTCTTGCAGGAATGACAAACCGTTCCGCACAGGTGAACTGCTATACCCTCGGAAATATCAGTGTCAATGCCGAGAGCAACAACAAGGCTATGGTGGGCGGTCTGACAGGAATGTCGGGCGGTACTAACATAAACTGCTATACCCGCGGAAATGTTGAGTCTCTTATCACAACAGTGGATATCGGCGGCATCAACGGACGCAGTGCAGGTATCGCGGCTGATCACTGCTGCTTCTTCAACAGCAGTGCAGACTATAAGGCGGCAGGCAAGGAGATATCCGAGAAAAAGGCTTCGGGAACTCTTGTAGGCGGCGAGATAAAGGTAGCTTCCATGACAGCAGAGGAGATGGCTTCAAAGGAATTTGCAGATACACTTAACGCCAATAAAAAGAACATGACCGCAGTTCTCGGTGAGGTAAGCGCATACCTTGAAGATATGACCGAAAACAACAAGGAAGGTCTTTCACATCAGCTTTTCTACACCAATGACGGTTCAGACCTCAACAGCTGGGTAATGGGTGAAAGCTCACCCGGATTCGGTGAGGAGATCATTGAAGAAAAGCCTGATATCGCTTCCGATGAGGAGCTTTGCGAATTGGCAGAAAAGGACTATCAGAAGAAGAACGGCGTCAAGTATACAAATGCTGTCATCAGCAGTGATGAAAACGGCGGACGCGTCATAACCATCTCTGACAAATCGGGAAAGGTCCTTGACAAATACACCATTGATCCCAAGACAGGAAAAGGAAGCGATTCCGACGGTGAAGCCGTTGATCTTCCGCAGACAGGCAATAATTCAATGACAAACCTGTTTATTCTTCTCGGAGCGATCATGTCTGTTATTATGGGCGCGTTTGCGATCAGGGCTTCAGGCGTGATACGCCGTCGTGAAGATGAGCAGTAAGCCGCAGACTGATACCGCTGGCAAAACAAAAAAGCAATGGGCACTGTTTACAGCAGGGCTCATTGCAATGCTTATCGGTGTCGGTATTATCGGCTTTTTCGGGATCAGAAAGCTGTACAGAGAATATCAGAAGCAAAAGCTGATGCGTGAAAACCCTGTTGTGGAGATAGCGGAGCTGCACATCAAGGCTCCCATTCTTGAGGGCACGGATAATTCAACGCTTTCAAAGGCAGCAGGACATTTTATCGGAACAGGAGATTTCGGCAAAGGGAATTATTGCATTGCAGGTCACAGCAGTACCATCTACAAGGAATACTTCAATGATCTCAAAAAAGTCAGAAACGGTATGAAGATCGTATTGTATGATAAGTCAAAAAAAGCATATGCATATACCGTGACAGAAAGCTTCATTGTTCAGCCGAATGAAACAGGAGTACTTGATGATCCCGGTGACAACAGGCTGACGATAATAACCTGCACTGACGACGGAACGCAGCGGCAGGTGGTGGTTGCAGCATTTGATGGTGACAGATAAAAGGATAAATTGAAATCTTTCATAATAATAAAGCCTCCCTCGGGAGGCTTTAGCTTTTACTATCCGATTTACTGCTGCTTCTCGGAAAGGGCAGAGATAACAGCTTCCGCTCTGTCCTTGCCTATGTCATAGCAGGAGCGTATTCCACATAGCTCACATATGAGGTTTCCGTTTTCTGTGACTGATAATGAGCCGCTGACATAGTCCTTTCTGTATATCAGCTTCACAGCGGAGTCGGTTTCCGCTGTGCCGCTATATACGTTGGGCAGGGAAGTGTTCTCGGCGAGAAGTGCCCATATACTGCTCTTGTCAATATCTTTACGGAGCTGCGAGCCTATATACGCTTCCCCTGTGAGTCCATCCGCACTGAGTCCCATTTCGTTTATGAGACCGCCGAGGTCCGTGGGGGAGTAGTCCTTGCTGACATAGATATAGCTGCCGATCTTGTCGGGGAATTTCGCGGCTATCATGGCGTTTGCATTGGACAGCCCTCTTATGCTGTAAATATCTATATCCGCAGCAGCGATCACTGTCCTGCCGTTTTCCGTGTACTCCTTTTCGATGTGAGCAGGACGGATATAGCTGCCTTTCAGACGGTCTGTGGCATCATAGCTGCTTAATTTGTAATATGTGCCCGCAGGTGCAGGACCTGCAAGCTCCTGAAAGCTTTGTACGAATATCTCGCGAAATACATTCGGGTCAAATGTAGAAGTGGGAGAGGGGGGCCCTGTGATGATCTCGGGCGATGTAATTATGGCTGAAGTGGTGGAAGCGGACGTTGTCGGAGCTTCTGTCAATAAAGTGGTAATAGCAGTGGTCTGACGGACGGCTTTTGTGGTGTTTGCAGCCGTGGTGATTGATGGCTCGGAAGCTGCTGCCGAAGCGGCTGAAGTGGTCTGAGTTGCTGTGAGAGCAGTGTTTGTAGTCCTTGCCGCAGAAGTTACGGCAGCAGCCGTAACAGACGTTGGTTTTGTTACGGTTACAGCCTCCGAAGCAGTCGGCTCGGTGGAGTTCTCTATCATGCTGCTGTCTGTGAATTTGTCGTTTCCGAGGTCTTTAGCCGAGGACAGCTTCCACAGTCCCACACCTGCGATGACAGCGGCGCACATACCCGACACCGCATAGGAAGTATGCTTTATTTTTGCGGCTCTGAGCTTTCTCTGCTCAATTATCTCGTCGCCGCGCTTCATTATCCTGTTGGCAATATCTTCATAGCTCCTCATACTCAAAGCCCTCCTTTTCAAGTAGTTTTTTCAACGCACCCTTTGCGCGGTAAAGCAGGTTTCTGACCTGCCGTTCACTTTTCTTCATTATAACAGCCGTTTCGGTGTTGCTGAAATTCTCAAAATAGACCAGATACAGCACCTGTCTGTAATCAGGCGTCAGCTTCTCCATCGTCCTGTGGAGCAGCCTGCGGTCATCGCTTTGTATGTGGTTCTTTTCTATATCCTCCCTGTCGGAGATATGGTAAAACTCATCTATGGGAGCCTGCTGTATCTTCCGCCGCTTTCGTATATAGTTATAAGCGGTATAGCGTCCCACGGAGAAAAGCCATGTCTTGAAGGTGCTTTTCCCCGAAAACTTCGGCTTATCGGTATATAGTTTAAGGAAGGTCTCCTCGGCAAGCTCCTCTGCTTCGGAGAAGCTCTCCGCAAAGCCTGTGAGGTAAAGCGTGAGACCATCCCAGTATTCAGCGACCAGCTCGGTAAAAGAATTTCTGTCACCCTCAAGGAAACGGCGGTAGCTGTTTGCACCGCTGTCCATAGACAACTCCTTTCATGCGATATGGTATAGTTCCTCTACTGATTAGTAACATTTTTCCGCATTTTGTCTCACCTTGATTATAAAATATATATTTTTTCCTGTCAACAGGATTATTTTGAAACCGGTGAGACAAATTCATCGAAAGTGTTACTAAGTAGTGAAAGGCAAAAACATACAGCCGCAAAAAAGGAGGTATTACTATGAAAAAACTGACAGCTATTATATTATCCGCAGCTCTTGCCGCAGCACAGACTGCGGGTATAGCCGCAAATGCCGAAACGGGCGTAGATTACTATGCAGGCAAGACAGTCGATGAGGTATATACCGAGCTCTCGGGAGAGGACTTTGTATTCCTCTCGGACTTATATCGCTATGGCGGCGGATGTACTTTAACTCTTGACAGCAGCGGAAAGTTCCATATCATAGAAAAGAACTCGCGGGGGACAGAGATAACTGTTGCCAAGGGCAGCGAGCTTCCTGTTGATGAAATAATCAGCGCTGCAAGGGAGCAGATAAAGGAGTCCCCTGAAAAGCAGAAGCCCATTATTAAAAAGAATGCCAACGGGGTGACCTACACTCTGAAATGGCTCCGCAGCGACTATTATGAAGCTGTCTGCGATGTCCTCAAAGGATATGACTGCGTTCTGTCCATAGACGAGAACTTCGAGGCATATGAGGACAGAAATTATCTGAGTGTGGACGGTTTTTATATCCGCTCAGACAGGTCTCCCGAGGAGATCGTAAGCGATTATCCCGAGCTGGGACTGGAACAGAGACCGTATGAAGTTTTTGATGACTATGATTATTACTTGGCTATCGGCAGCGAATCATGGACACACGGTCAGCTTTATGAGGCATTGAAGGATATGAGCGAAAAGGGTATCGGATATTCGGCATTGTGTGCGACAACAGAGCTTGCATTCTTAAATGTTGACACAATAAACTGCACCCATAACATCTACACCAAGGAGGACGTGACAGATGAGCTCCGCACCGAGATAAGGCAGTTCTACAGAAGACCAGCGGTGCAGGGAGACTCCAACTGCGACGGGGGAATGGACCTTGCAGACGCCATATTCATCATGCAGTCACTTGCAAATCCCGATAAGTATCAGCTTACGGAGCAGGGCAGGTTCAACGGTGATATAAACGGCGACGGTGTTACTTCCGGAGATGCTCTGTCCATACAGAACAGGCTCCTCGGAATTGAGTAAGCGGAAAAAATCCGCGGCTGAATGACAGGTATATCAGATTGAATAGTAAAAAAGCGGCATCATTAGGGCGGTGCTCGTATAGAATGTTATAGCAAATTATCGGGGGAAAACCTTTCTGAGGAAAGGTTCTTCCCCCGAACCCCTTTTCCAAAGACTTTTAGCTGATTTTCCCTCAGATAGGGCGCGCAAAACCAAAAAAGCCCTGTAGTTATACAGGGTGCGCCCTATCTGAGGGAAAATAAAACCGAAAGTTTTAGGGGAGGAGTTTGAGGAGGACCCTTTTTCAAAAGGGTCCTCCTCAATAATCTACTGTAAATCTTCTATATGAGTGTCGCCCTTAACAGGTGCCGCTTTTTACTTGACATACTGATATCTGATTTGGTATAATTGATAAAAACATGAATGCCCGATCACGTTACAGCCGGTGCAGAGATGGTTCTGCACTGCAACAGGAGGTCCGATATGGAAAATAAACTCTTAAACCGCTTTATATCAGCCATAACAAGTCTTGCACTGGTATTATCAATTTATAATTGCTTCTCCGACAGCATCACAAATACATATGCTGTCACGCTCACAACATTGGAGAAAACCGCCGCTGTGTCAGCCGAAGGTTCAGAAAACCCATTTGACAAGCAGGATGACAGGGAGGTACCATATGACAGAACACGCTGGGTACAGCCTGAGGAGTGGAATGTGCCGACGTTCGACCCAAGGGACTATGAAGGCGGTCTGATGATTTATTTTGACAAGATAGGACTTGAGCCCGAATACGCTCCGGGCAAGGTGCAGAGGGTATATTGCAGTATCACAGGTGCTACGGAGCCTGTAAGCTATGTAAAGTTCCATATATTTTACGATACCAGACTGACTGTCAAGGAAAACTCCAAAGGCGAGGTGATAACCCCGGGAAAGGGATTAAGCGGATTTACCACGGGTTCGGCAAAGGTGGAGGACGGACAGCTTGCCTTTTATGCATATGGCGAAGATACTCTGCTGAGCCAAAGCTGCTTGTTCACCATTGATTTTATAGTTCCCGAGGATGCGGAGCAGGGAGAGATGTATCCCATAGGCATGGCGTATACGGATGACGGCATAGTAGCCGACACTTTCATAAAAAGCAAGCATGACGATGCAGGAAGACTGCAGATGACCTATGCTTTTACAAAGGGTATCTACAACGGTTACATAAAGATAATCGGAGAGAAAAAACTACCACAACAACTACCGTTACCACTACCACTACTGTCACCACTGCGGTCGGATCTGCGGTAACGGAGGGGGGGATAAGCTTGGAGACGTTAACAATGATGGCTTTATAAATGCAGTGGATGCTTCGTCTGTCCTTGCATATTATGCAGCCATTTCCACAAATAAGGACGGCGGATACAGTGACGCTCAGAAGACAGCTGCTGACGTTGACCGAAATGGCAGAATAGACGCTGTGGATGCGTCGGGTATTCTTTCTTACTACGCCTATGCTTCGACCGAAAAGGAAGAAGTGATATCAATGGAAGAATTTATGAAAAGCATTCGGTAAAGTTGGGTGCTTCGATGCAGGGATACCTGATACTGCCGATCGGTATAAAATGACTAAAATCAAAACAAGGTGCCCGACTTTTCATAAAGAAGGGCACCTTGTTTCTTGATCAGGAATCGTAGGATCTGATCCTGATTTTGGTTGTTTATTTGTCGGATCGAGTGTCGTGATCTTATGCAGCAGGAACTCTTGTATGGTGAGAGCGTCAGCGGAGGTAAGTCCCTTTACGGACCAGTCAACGTCGCCGTTGTTCTTGCCCTGTGGGGTAACAACATACTTGTCGGGATTTGCAAGGCTCTGCATTATGAGTATACCTACAACACTTACGGACTTCTTACTGGATCAGGCATGGGTACTCGAAATGATAAACGCTATCCTTATCGAAGTGCTCGGAGCTATCGCTGAGAACGAGTGAAACAAGATACGCACTCGTCAGCACGAAGGGATAGATGCTGCTAAAAAAAGAAATGTCCACTTCGGACGTCCACCTAAATCTCTTCCAGAAAACTTGCAACAGATAATGGCTGATGTCCGCTGCGGAAACAAAAAGCTTGTAGAAGCAATACGGGAACTTGGCATATCGCGTTCTTACTTCTACAAGCTCTATCAGAATAATTAACAAGAATGGTATAGCTGCCCCATCGCGGGGCAAGCTGTACCGGTTTATTATAACATTATATCGCCTTTTCTTCGTGTGAATTTCGTGTGAATTCGTGTGCATTACACCTGTTTTTGGTGCACACGGAGCTTCAAAATTTCGGTTTGAACTGTTGCGGATAGGTAAAAAAGCCTATATTTCGGTGCTTTTCTCGAAATACAGGCTTTAATGATCTGTAATGAGACGTCAGAATGGAGATAGATTTCTTGCTCTACTCGTTATACTCACTTTAACTCAGTTTACTCATTATTACTCAATATACTCAAAATACGGTTTTGCCACTTATCATAAAGATATGAGCGGCAAATATAAGATAATAAGCGAGCGAGAGAAGCGCGGTATAGTTAAAGAAATAGAATCTGGAGCTAGACCAAAGGATATTAGTAGGAAACGCCAGATTCCTTTATCTTCAATCTATTCCTGGATCAATAAATATAAGAATCTAACTAAGCGCAAGGAATCCAAGAACCAGATTACTGCTATGGATTATGTTGAACTGAAACGCTCGCGAGATATTAGAACTACTATCTGCATTAATATTTAGCATACTAAATTCAAGTAAACTAATACAATTAGACAGACTAGAGATTGTCTGGATAAAAAGCATATGGGTGGTATTCGCTACCGAAACGTTCCGGTCTATAATGCCCACCGATGCCTCCACCATTTCCCCAATCGGAGCGATTTATGTAGGAGCAGGTCCATGCATAAAGCGGCTCGCCATCAACAATATAATCCTCTTTTATGCCATCATCGCCGCCTATCCCCTCAAAACGAAGATCGTTTTTACTTCTAACTATCTGAGGGCGCCCTTCATATTGAGTAATTACACCGCAAATCATAAGTTTATGCTCTGGATTCCTGATGTCATACCGCATCGAAAAATTTTCCCAACTAGAATACTGGCCGTCCGGTAAATAATACGTAAAGCCAGAACGATAATCGCTTTTTTCGTTTACGAAAAAGTTATTGCCGCTTTGCCCCAGAGATGAATATTTAAAAACTACACATCGGAGTTCTCCGATATGATCCCAAGTTTCGCCGGCATTCAAGCAATAATATCCATTATCCTTTCCTGCTTTCACTTCGGACTGCGTACCTATTTCATATAAAGTTCTACCGTGCTTTACTATTTTTTTGTTTAGATAAGCATCTGTTAAATTTGCATCCTTAATTTCTTTACAGGAAAAAGACATCCCATCGCTAAAATGTAAAGGTTCCTTGCATTTTGATTCGAATTCATTAAAAACAAAAATACTTGGATACGATACTGAAGAATAGATGAAAGCAGCTCCGCCAGCTACAAGTAATAATATAAATAATAGAGCGATAGCAATGCCAGAGAAATCTTTCTTATGCGCCTGTTCATTGTTCATGCTTTAATTATAAAACAGTATTCATGGATTATTCACTCAATAAGGCGATCGGTTTATTGTTTGCGCTAGATTGTATTGTGCTTTTGCAATTTATTTCTTTCCTTTTTCGCGGTTGCAACGCCAGCAGAGAGTCTGGAGATTATTAGCTTCTGTTTTGCCGCCTTTTGCTATAGGGATAATATGGTCTACTTCGAGCAATAGATTTGGCTCCTCATAGATGCTATTGCCGCATTTCTGACAAGTGTAGCCATCTCTTTGCTTAATAGCTTCTCGAAGGTCATATGTTGAAAAATTAAACGCATTATTTGACAGTGAAATAGAAGACGATGCCGAAGAGGCGGAGGTTACATATCCGCCATACGATGAAGAGCAATTCCTCGACGAGGTTTATATGAATGCCGAGAACTATGCTAAGTTAGTATCTCTCGTTCGCAACAAAAAGAATGTTATTCTTCAGGGCGCACCTGGTGTAGGAAAAACCTTTGCTGCTCAGAGACTTGCCTATTCGATGATGGGAGAGAAAAACAAAGATCGTGTTATGATGGTTCAGTTTCATCAGAGCTATTCTTACGAAGACTTCATCATGGGCTACCGCCCGACGGAGAATGGTTTCGAGCGAAAAGCAGGTGCATTTTATAATTTCTGCAAAAAGGCTCAGGATGATATTGAAAACGACTACTTCTTTATTATTGACGAAATAAATCGCGGTAATCTAAGTAAAATCTTCGGTGAGCTCTTTATGCTGATTGAGAATGACAAGCGAGGCATTGGACTTCAGCTCCTATACTCAAACGAAAAATTTGCAGTGCCAAAGAACATCTATATTATCGGCATGATGAATACTGCCGACCGCAGCCTTGCATTGCTCGATTACGCGCTCTGTCGCCGCTTTGCATTTTACAAGATGAACCCGGGCTTTGAAACTGATGGCTTTAAGAATTATCAGAAAGACCTCGCCAGCTCGAAGTTTGACAGCCTCATTAGTACAATTCAGTCACTAAACGAAGTGATTGCTTCCGACGAATCATTGGGCGAAGGTTTCCGCATAGGTCACAGCTACTTCTGCAATCTGAAAGAAGCTACAGATCGCGCTTTGTCCGAAATCATCGAGTTTGAGATCATTCCGCTTCTTGAAGAATACTGGTTTGACGAGCCCAACAAGATAAAAACTTGGTCTGATAATCTAAGGAGAGCGATTAATTGATACCAATAAAGAACATTTTCTATATGCTCGCCTACGCTTTCAAGGCGCTTAATTTGCAAGGATATAGAAAAATCGAAACGGAAGATTTCGAAAATGTCGCTGATCTGTGCTCTGCGATTTTAATAAGGGGAATCACAAGCCAGATCAAGCAGGGCCTCAACAGGGATTATCTAGAGCAAAATGAGTCTATATCTTCGCTGCGTGGCCGAATTGACCTGACGAAATCCATAAAAGAGCAGACTTTTCTCAAGCGCCAAATGTATTGCCAGTTCGATGAATTCACGACAAATTCATACATGAATAGAATTCTAAAAACAACAATGGAACTTCTGATTCGTTCCGACATTAAGGCATCGCGCAAGAAAGAACTCAGAAGTTTGCTAACATTCTTTGTAGACGTCGAAACTCTAGATGTAAGTTCAATCAACTGGCATCAAAGATACAATCGGAATAACCAAACCTACCGTATGCTAATATCGATTTGTTATCTGGTCATAAAAGGTTTGCTACAATCTCAATCTGACGGAACCACGAAACTCATGGATTTCTTGGATGACCAACATATGCACCGTCTCTATGAGAAATTTATATACGAATACTATGTTAAAGAGTTTCAAAATATTAAAACAAGTTCGCCACAGATTAATTGGGCAATAGACGATGGCTATTTTGATATGCTGCCAGTAATGCAAAGTGATGTGGTGCTTGAGCAAAATGATAATATTCTAATCATTGACGCTAAGTATTATTCACATAATCTTCAGACTCAATTCGATTCGCACTCAATACATTCTGGTAATCTATATCAAATATTCACTTATACGAAAAATAAATCGCTTGAAGTCGATAACAATAAGAAGGTTTCAGGACTACTTCTTTATGCCAAAACAGATGATTTCACTCAGCCGGATCACTCTTATTCAATGAGTGGCAACAAAATAAGCGTAAAAACCTTGGATTTGGATTGCGACTTCTCTGAAGTGAAGCGGCAACTAAACGATATCGCTCTACAATACTTCGAGATATGAGAAAAAATCGGACAGCCTTAGCTGTCCGATTTTTTGTGGTGAGTTATGGGTGCAAGAGTATGAATTGAGGGTGAGAGCGGGTGAGATGCAAATGAGTACAACCGTACGCTTAGAACTGTTTAAGCATAAATAATAGACTAACGAAACGTACATCGCTTGCATATATAGGAGCAAAAAGAAAAACACCCCTATAAATAGGGATGCTTTTCACCGACGTCAAATGACTAATATCTCCATTGTGACGTCTAAATATGGCAGGGGCAGAAGGGCTTGAACCCTCGGCACGCGGTTTTGGAGACCGCTGCTCTACCAACTGAGCTATACCCCCTATTTATTATCGTTGCTGACTGCAACACAATAATTATATCAGATAGAGGAGGACTTGTCAACAGTTTCAAGAAAAATTTATTTTTTAATTAATAATAAAACGGTCCCTGAGAATTTCTCAGAGACCGTTTTATCATTATTGGGGAGCGTCCACGGTTTTCAGTACGATGGAACCGTTTTCGCAGACTATCTCGCCTAGCTTTTTTTCGGGAGTTGCTTTAATGTCAACGAAAGAGCGAACGTTCAGTTTCGCTTTGCAAAGCTCCAGCCTGCCGTCGCGAAGGTCAAATGTAAGATCGTCCATAAGGGACGAGAAGTCAAAGCCGCCTGTTGCTCTTGTGGCGATATCAAAGTAACCGACAGAGGTGCGGTGGAGACCTGAACCGCAGGAGAATGTGAAGTAAAGCTCCTCTGCGCCGTCTCCGTTTATATCTGCAACGGCAAAGGACTCCGTTCCGTTACCGCCGAAGCCCATGCCAAGAACGTACATCTCGCCGTTATAGACGAGGAAGCTCTCGCAGCTGCTCTCGAACTTGAAGATGCGGAATCCGTACTTTTCGGTTATTTCCTCGGGGGTCACGTTGAAGCAATCTTCTTTTTCGGATATGTACTTAGGAATGACAGCGGTTTTAAGGAACTCCTCCACCCCGTTATCTGAGGGAGTGAGACCGAAAATGTCGATACTGCGGCTGTTCAGCTTGCTGACGAGGGAGCTTCTCAGACTGCGCAGGTCGAATACATCAATGACGCCATCTTCGGTTACGTCGGCAGCCTCATAGCAGTTAAGCTTTGAGCCGTGTTTATTCAGCAGGTAGCTCTGGACAGTTATGACATCGGCGATACTTACGGTACCGTCGAAGTTTGCGTCGCCCTTGATGAAGTCAAGGGGAACGAATTCCAGTCCCCATTCGTTGGCGTAGCGCTCCGCTTCCGTGCCCTTGCAGCCCTTTATGACGCAGCTGCTGTCGAAAGCGCATTTTGGCTCATCTGTCAGGGGACGTCTCGGGGGAGGCGGCTCGATGCCTGAAGTGAAATCCTGAAATGTTTTATGCGGATATGCGCCGATGACCTCAACTTCGGGAGGTATGGTCACAGAGGTGATATTGCTCTGAAAAGCGTCCTGTTCGATGGCTTTTACGCTTCGGGGGATAGTAAGCTCATTAAGCAGGGGGACGTTTTTGAACGCCTGTGAGTCTATACGCTTTATGCCGTTCATTAAGTCAATTTTTTCGAGGGAAGTGCAGCTGTCAAAGGCGTTCTCACCGATCTCACTGACAAGAAGCTGCGCTGTTTTAAGTCCCGTGCAGTTGGAGAAAGCCCATTTCTGTATATTGAGCTCAGGGCAGAGCACCGTTATCTCGGTCAGTGAGAGACAGTCTATAAAGCTGAACACTCCCATGTATTTCAGAGTCGAAGGGAAGTTTATACTTTTAAGGTATTTGCATTCTGCAAAGGCGCCGCTGTCAATGATCTCGATAGTATCGGGAAGTCTGATCTCAGTAAACGGGGTCTGTGTAAGGGCGTTTTTTTCAATGGCGGTCACGGGACAGCCGTCTATTTCTCTTTCCACAGTAAAGGGCTTTGTAATGGGGGTATCGCTGTATGTATATGTATAGTCCGTCCACGCCAGAACAGCCGTACCGTCGGGCTTTTTGTAGTAGTAGCCGCCGTTTTTCTCAATGAAGCCGAACTTCTCCATGTACTCGGCATCGCCTCTGAAATCTCTCATTGGACAGTCGAATACGGTGGGGATAGTCTCGATCAGCTCGTCTTTTTTGTTATAGACCTCAAAACAGCCTTTGGTATCAGGTGAGGTCTGCATACGATAGACCACATAGCTGTTCCGCTCATCGTCAAGCCAGTATTCGATGGCCTGATCGACGATATTATTCCGCAGGTCACCAAGCTCCAGATGGACAACATCGGGGACGCAGTTGATATACGTCAGCCAGCTGTCGGTCTTATAGTAGGACATCTGATCCGCAATACCGTAGGCATTTTCCAGCTGCTGCAAGGTAAGTCGCTCGCCAACGTCATCGCCTGCAAGGATACGTCTTGCTCTTTCGCAGACTATGTCATCATTCTGAGATGTCTCCGTGTCGAAGATAAAGTGACACAGCTCCTGCTGCTCCTCGGTGAGGGAGTCATAGTCGGTGATGCATAGGTCATACCTGAGGAAATTGTCCCAAAGTCCCTCATAATAGTACGAGGGATAGGCGGCTGCACGGCTGCCTGACGTAAGTCCGGAAAGGGGAGCGCACAGCATTAAAGCTCCCGTAAATAAAGCAATAGACTTCTTCATATCAAAACCTCCTTTTCATTTGAATGTCCGTATCATATCCGTCACTTTAATTATAGCATAATAGCTTCAAAAAGGCAAGGTACGCGCAGAAAATGCTGCCTTGCACAAGAGCTCTGCCGCGAAACAGGGGGGCGGCGGCTCGCCGCTTATAGCAGATATATATATATAATGTCAAGAAAAAGCCATAGTACTTCTCTTTCGGGAAGCACTATGGCTCTGTTTCTTATAGGGTATGAGCTTTATATGGCTCAGAAGTTAAGTGCGGAGTGGATTATCTCGAAGCGCTTGATGAGGAAGTCTACAACAGAGACTGTCTCTGAATTCCACATCATTCCGCCGCCGCCGAAGCCGCCTCCGCCCCAGCCGCCGCCGCCGAAGCCGCCGCCGCCCCACTGAGCGCCGCCGCCGCCCCAGTCGAAGCCGCCTTCAAATGCCCAGCTTTCTTCTGTAACGACTGAATCGTCTGAGTTCTCATCGGACTGCCAGTTCCAGCCCTGCTGTCCCCAAGGATTCTGCTGACCCCAAGGGTTCTGCTGCTGACCGGGGTCCTGCTGACCCCAAGGATTCTGCTGTCCGGTGCCTACCTGGAGACCATTTGCTGTCTTCTTTGTGGTGTTGTCGAACTGATCGAGAGTAAAGAAGAAACGGGGGTCTGCCTGAACGTGAGGACGGATAAGTGAAACGTATTCTGAAGCGTACTGCTCGGGATCGCTGAACCTGTTGAGTATATCCTTAACGTAGCCTACATACATATCGTAGTACTCGGGAACCTGCAGAAGCTTTGCAAAGGGACGATTCTGTATCTCAGCCTGATAGAGGCTTGTCTTGACATCTGAGTTAACAGCGTCTGTACCGCCCATGAAAGCGCCAAGGCTAAGGTTGTAGTCCCAGCCTACGAAGTAGTGCTTGCCGCCTGTGTAGATCAGGTAGTAGTTATGTGCGAGTGAGCCGTTGTAGCTGTCGTAGTTGCACATTACCGAGTTAACTGCGAAGCCCTTGAGGAAGCTGGGAACGTCCATGATATTCTCGATGAACTTGTAGTTCTGGGGAGTGAGCTTGTTGATCTCAGTCTTGAGTTCCTCAAGGTGAGTGAGCTGCTCATCGTCGCCGAACTTGAGGTCCAGATTGCTGACGGGCATAGATGATGTGAATGTACTGTAGCTGTCGCCGCCGAATGAGAACAGACCGCCGCCCTGATTGCTTCTCTCTGTAGCCTTATAAAGGTCAGAGTCATCGTCGATAGCATAGCGCTCTGCGAGAGTTGTACCGGGCTGCTCACAAGCAAGGTAGAAGCTGTAGAGCTGACCGTTGAGATACATATCCGAATAGCTTGTTCTGGGAGCCACGCCGTCGATAGTATACATAGCGTCATAGCAGATGGTATCTCTCATGCATGAAGCGTCTGAGTAGAAGTTATTCAGACAGAACTCTGTAAGACCGTGATAGTTGGTGTACTTGTCGTACTTATCCATCTTGAAGCGGAAGCTGTACTTGCCGTTTGAAACACTCATACGAGAGCTGTTGCCCTTTGTTCTGATGCCGACATTCTTGAACTCCTCGCCGTCGATAACGACATCACAGGGAGCCCACTGCTCTTCCTGAGCAACTCTCATGAAGTTGTTCCAGTCATTGTCTGACATCTTGACCTCGATCTTATGAACGAGCTTCTGGTTGAAAAGGCTGCCGTAGAGCTGATCCTGATCATCCATGTCGTTGTTTACTTCGGTATAAGAAGCGGGAGTGCCGCCCTTGAAGGTGCTGCCTGTGCTGTGCTTCATCTTGATGCCGCCTGCAAAGAGCTTATAGTCGCCCGATGTGCTGAGGTCGGGAGATGAAACTACTGCAAATCTGTATTTCTTGAGGGTGTTCTCCTCAAAGAATATCTTCTTGGAGGAATCTGTCAGTGCGATAGGATTGTTCTTTGACCACTCCTTGACGAAGTCAAATGCGAATACTGACTGCTGAGCGGTAAGAGTTCCTTCGTACTGATTGTCTGTAGCTGTAGCAAGGAGGCTTCCGCCTGTAACGTTGATAGTACCAACGCTGGTGAGACCTCTGTCTCCGAATGCGCCGATATTACCGCCGGAGATATTGATAGCTGTCTCAGCCTGGATAGCGTCCTTGCTTGACTTGATGCTTACAACGCCGTTCTCGATATCAACGTTGCCCTTTGAGGACTTGAGACCGTCGCCCTTTGAGTCGATGATGACAGTGCCGCCCTTTACTGTGACAGAGGTCTTGCCCTTAACGGCGTCCTGACCCTCGGTCTCATTAAGGGTATTTATATTGATGTTGCCGCCTGTGAACTTGATATCGTTGTTGCAGACAACGCCGGGCTGAACGTTAGCGTTTATGTTCAGTGTACCTGTTCCTGCGTCGCCGCCCTTGATAGTAAGATCGTCCTTGGCTTCGATAACAGCGCAGCCCTCGTTATCACCTGTGTAGGGAGAAGTGCCGTCAGAGAGTGTGTTCTCTGTGCCGTCCGAGATGGTGATAGAGGTCTTGTCAGCGTTCTTTACGAGAACAGCAGGAGCGCTGTTTCCTGTGATATTAACGCCGTTGAAGATGAGCTTTACTGTGTCGGGATCAGCCTTGTCGTCGGGAACTTCAACATAGATCTGTCCGTTGTTGAGAGTACCGTCGATGTAGTAGCTTCCCGAATGTGAGATGGTAACGTTTGAACCGTTTGCCACAGCGTACTTTCCTTCTACAGTTGCCGATGAACCTGTCAGGTGGATCTTTGTCTCAACATCCTCCTTTGGAACGGTCACAACGGGCTGTGTAGTAGTTGTGGCAGTAGTGGTCTGGATCGGAGCTGTCTGAGTAGTTGTCTCGGAATAGCCCGGAGCGTATGACTCGGGGAGAGAGGGGATAAGGTTAAGGAGCCTTTTCTGTATAGCGAGTGCGTCGTTTCCTGTAAGACCGCCGCCGCGCTCATAGACGTCTCCGTTGACCCTGCCCTGTTCGGTCATGTGAGTCGGGTCTTCGCCGCCAACACCGTATTTTGAGGGGTTGGCAAGGCTCTGCATGATAAGTATAGCATCTGACAGCTCAAGGGTACCGTTGCAGTTAGCGTCGCCGTATACTATATCATTTGACGCTCCTGCAGCCGCAGTAACTGCCACGGCTGCTGAGCTGAGGATACAGGCAGACATGATACCTGCCAGTAAACTTTTCTTTTTCATTTCAATCATCCTCCTAAATAGCGTGGTGACTATTATTAATAGATGATTACATAATAATAAATAATTCTTAAAATAATCTTAAACTAACCTTAAAAGTGCGGAAACTATAACGTTTTATGCAGAAGTTTTCTACTATGGTTAAATGTCTCTATTAATAAAGCCATTTAGATGTAAATGTATCCTGATACGGATCCTTGTTCTTGGGAAGCTCGAAAACTGAAGTCTGGAGCTGCTTGAGATCCATAGTAGGCTGGATACCGTAAACATGGTAATCGAAGTACTGAGTCATCTTTTCCATGTCCTCGTCGATAACGGCGTGACCTTCCTTATGGATATTGATAGCGAGGTGGTCGCTGAGTCCGACGTAATCCCAGATGTGCTTCATGCCGCAGTAGCTCATCCACATTGAAGGAGCATTTACCCAGTCCTCACCAACGCAAGAGCCGATGATGAAAAGGTATCTGTCGGGATCACAGCAGAGTGAACCCAGCATATGCTGATCCATGGGGAACTGATTTGCGTTTCTGAATTCCATGAACTTTCCGTTGAACCATGCCTGCTCGCCTGAAGCCTGGAGACTTCCGAGAGGCTCGTTGTCACCGTATCTGTATGAGCTTGATGCGCCCTTTGAGCTGAAGTCGTAGGTCTTGCCCTGTGACATATAACGATACAGAGCGATACCGCCTGCGCCCGAGCAGGAAGGAGCACACATCTTGAAACGCTTATCGAATGCGCCGCATACAGCTGTTGCCTTTCCGTATCTTGAAACGCCCGTACAGATAGCGTTCTCGGGGTTGATGTTCAGTTCCTTGGCAGCGCCTGCATAGAGAGCGTCAAGAGTTCTGCTGAGACCCCATGACCAAGCCATGAGCTCACCTGTCTGAGTCTCGAAGGTGTTGCCGTAAGGATAGAGGTCATAGAACGCGCCCTTGTGCTGGTTGTTGTCCTGTGCAGTGCCGGGAGCCGTGAACATACCGTCACAGTCATATGTTATTACAGCGTAGCCTCTCTTGGTAGCGGAGGGAGTTGACTGCATGGAGTGCATACCAAGGATAACGGGAGCGCGCCCTCGTGGCGTACAGTTGAGGGCTTGTTGATGATCATGTTGAAGGAAGCGGTTTTGCCTGTGCTCTTACGCTTAACAGTGATAGTCATCTTGTTGCCGCTGATCTTGTAAGAAGTCTCATCGTCCGAGCCGTCGATCCACTTGCCGTACATATAGTATTCGTACATACAGCTGATCTCAGCCTGACGTCTCCACCAGTCCTCCTCGGACTGTACCTTTGAGCCGTCCATGAAGATGAAGGGATCGGGAACGTCGTTGGAGCTCTTGAGCTGGCTTACAGCAGGGAAGTCATAGCTCTTGGGATAGTCCCCGGGACCGTCCTGTATTGTTGTGGGCGGGAACTCTACATCCTCTCCTCTTACGAATGAAGTAAGTGTCTTTATGTCCTCAGAGTCGATCTTATCATTATTATTAAGGTCGCCCAGCTTGAGTGAGTCCTTGTCAAATTCCGACTGGAGAGCAAGTCTTCTCATTGGGATCAGATCAAGTGAGTCCACAACGCCGTCCTTGTTCAGATCGCCGCGCTGGGGCTTGCCGGTAGTTGTTACCGAGGGAGTTGAGGGGATAGAAGGAGCTGCGCCCTTTACGCCCGTAACCTTTACGTCGTCAACGAAGAAGTCGATGGTGCTCTTCTCGGTCTCAACGTAGAATGACATATCCGAAGCGCCTGCGGGAATGGTGAATTTATCGTTGGAAAGCTTTGTCCATTCGCCCTTCTTGACATCGCCCTTTGCGATATCCATGTACTGGGTCGTGGTTCCGTCGTTGTACTGGAGCGAAAGCTTGAAGCTGTCGGTATCGGTGCCTGTGTCGTATCTTACATAGGCTTCAAAGCCGTATGTGCTGCCTGCCGAGAACGAGTAGTCCAGCGGGATAGTAGCGCCGTTCCATGAAGCAGTTCTGCTTGTGACCTCAAGAGAAGCTGAGCCCTCATGTGCAGCAGACTTGCTTACCGCAACGGAAGCTGCACCTCGTCCCGACCAGCCGTCTTCACCGCTTTCAAAGCTGCTGCCGATAAGAGTCACGATCTCATCATCGGCTGCGAGAGCTGCGGTAGAGCCGCATAATACAGCGGAAGAAACGAGGGCTGCCAGACAAAGCGAAGAAAGATTTTTGGATTTCATAATTCCCTCCTGAATAATTTAATTAAAAACATCCTCATTGAATAATGCCGTGAAGCGTGTTTTTTATGATCCCTCCTCATTTATTCTTTAGTAGAAAATGTATAATTTTCTTTCCATTAGTTTGGCATTATTGTTTATTATCTTTGATGTTAATATACAATAAAATGCTGAATTTGTAAAGCAATTATTAACAAGACGGCAATTTTTGACTATTTCTCAGCAAGATTTGGTCAGAAAAAACGCAATTTCTTGCTGTTCATCAAAGAATTTTACCAATATTTTTACTTTGATTGCCTGTTTGGTAATAATTTGTTTACTTGCATTGCCCAAAAATTGCGAGGTGGATAAAATGAATTCGCAAATTCGCCTTATAATTATAATATTTTCTTAAATAATGTTGCTTTTGAACTGAAAGAGCAGCGCGGCTTTTCCTTTATATATCTTAAATTATCGAAATGCAGCTCCAAAAATATAACATTTGTGCTGAAAAGAATTACACCCGCTGTCAACGGGAGTACATAAGCCTTTTGGCGTTATATTATTGTGCTTGGTGGACAAAATGAATACTGATTTGCTATTAAAAAAGCGGTTCGGTAAAACCGAACCGCCGTGTTTATGCCAAATACACAGTATTGTATCTTTACTGTCATGTCTGTTGAAATCGCAGTATGTGCATGATCTGCATTAATCTCTTCTGAACAGGTCTCGTGTATAAACCTTTTCTTTAACATCATCGAGGACGCTGTCATACCTGTTTGCCACGATACAGCCGCACTTCTTCTTGAATTTTTTCAGGTCATTAACAACGAGTGAACCGAAAAATGTGCTGCCGTTTTTAAGTGTCGGTTCATAAATGATAATTGTTGCACCTTTAGCCTTAATACGCTTCATAACGCCTTGTATGGAGGACTGGCGGAAGTTATCCGAATTAGACTTCATAGTCAGACGATAAATGCCGATCACAACTTCCTTCTCTTTTTCCTGATTAAAACCTCCGTCGGAATAGCTGTAAGTTCCGGCGATCCCGAGAATACGGTCGGCGATGAAATCTTTTCTGGTCCTGTTTGACTCAACAATTGCAGACATCATGTTCTGAGGAACATTCTGATAGTTCGCAAGAAGCTGCTTTGTATCCTTCGGCAGACAGTAACCGCCATAACCGAAAGAGGGATTGTTGTAGTAGTCGCCCACACGAGGGTCAAGACATATACCCCTGATGATGTTTGCGGTTTTAAGTCCCTTGACCTCGGCGTATGTGTCGAGTTCGTTGAAGTAGCTGACACGAAGTGCAAGATAAGTATTAGCGAACAGTTTTACTGCCTCTGCTTCGGTTGTTGCCATAAAAAGGATATCGATATTTGTTTTTACAGCACCCTGCTGTAAAAGTGCAGCAAACTCCTCGGCAGCCTTCATGTTTTTCTCATCGGAGCCAACAATGATACGGCTCGGATACAGATTATCATAGAGAGCCTTTGATTCTCTGAGAAACTCAGGGCTGAAAATAATATTGTCCATACCCATTTTCTCGCGAACCTGCACAGTGTATCCCACAGGGATCGTGGACTTGATGACGATGGTGGGCTTGTTCTTCTTTTTTGCTGTTACCTTTTTGATGAGTTCCAGCACTGCCTCTACCGCAGAGCAGTCAAAGAAATTGGTCTTGGGATCGTAGTTTGTCGGTGCAGCCACTATAATATAGTCGGCATCCTTATATGCACTCTCGCCGTCGGTCGTAGCAGTGAGAGACAGCTGACGCTCCTCATGCTCCGCAAGATACTGCTCGATGAAGTCGTCCTGAATAGGGGACTGCCAGTTATTCAGCTTCTCGACCTTCTCGGGAATGATATCAACAGCAATAACATCGTTGTGTTGTGAAAGGAGAACTGCAAGGGACAGTCCGACATAGCCGGTGCCTGCGACCGCGATCTTCTTACGTTCAACAGTTTTTACTTCCGCCTCATCGTCTACGAAAAGTTCATTATGATCGAAGCCGAGAACCTCGGAGAGAGCCAGAAGCTGATCAACAGAGGGCGTGTAATCGAGGGCTTCAAGCTTGGACAGCAGTGAACGGTTGATGCCTGTCCTGTCAGCAAGAGCGCTCTGCGAGAGCTTTAATGCCTTCCTCTTACCGACCACAGTCTCTGCCAGTTTAGCGATTGAGAGATGCTTCATACAAATCTGCCTCCTATATAGTATTGTTGCTGATAGCAACAAAAGAATAGCTGCTTATAACAAATCCATTATACCATATGGGAGTGTTAACGTCAATAGTTTTGTGATTGATTGTTGCATAATATTGCAGAAAAAAATGATACGTCCCTTCTTTTGCTGCTGCCAGCAACAGCTGGCTGACGGATAGTGAAGTATTCGATGCGGCGCTTAGTTAAATTGCTGAATTAATATGAATTATGTCTTAACAGCTTGATTTTGTATACGTTAGGGAGTATAATTATTATATTGGTTTATCATGTTTGTCATATCGCTTTAAAAGGCATTTCCGGTGCTTTCCGACCGAATCGGGAGTTCTTCTTCTGCCGAAAAAGGGAATGTGCTGTGTTTTGCTGTTCCTGATCCTTGTAAGGCAGAAAACATCGTGGATCATGATGAGTTCCTAAAGTTTATAAATAAATGAGAATTATTAAAATTGGAGGAAACGTGGTTGACTTTATCAATTCCTAAGCTGAGGCAAAAATGGGGATCGATGTCCAAGGAAGCAAGGGCATCGGTTGCTTATGCCCTCTGCAGTATTGTACAAAAATGCATTTCGTTCATAAATATGCCTATTTTTACAAGGCTTATGTCTACTGATGAATATGGCGAAATGACGGTGTATTCGTCATGGTCCGGTATTTTTTCGATCGTTCTGACACTCAACCTGGCTTACGGATCGTTTTCACCTGCAATGCTGAAATTTGAAAAAGACAGAGACAGGTACATTTCTTCAATTCAAGGTATATGGTTGGTTCTTTCAGGATTCTTTTTAATGATATATCTTCCGTTTCAGGGGTTCTGGAATGATATTTTAGATCTGCCTACATTGTTCGTGATCTTTCTTATTCTTGAGACATTATCGATCAATTCCATAAATCTATGGAGCGGAAAAAAACGATTTGATTATGAATATAAGCCTGTGGTGGCGCTGACACTTCTGATGTCTGTAGCTAATACAGCTGTTTCGCTTGCATTTGTTCTTTTGAGTGAACAGAAAGGTTCTGCAAGAATATGGGGCCATGTTGTTGTAACGGCAGCATTCGGCATTATTATTTTCAGCTTGAATGCTGTTCGCGGTAAAAGTGTCTTTCACAAAGAGTATTGGAAATATGCTTTAGGCTTTAATATTCCGCTGCTGGCATATTATCTGTCACAAATGATCTTTAATCAGAGCGACAGATTAATGATCGATCATTATTGCGGAAAAGGCAAGGCTGCAATATATGGAGTCGCTTATACTTGGGCAATGGTTCTGATTTTTGTGCTGAATGCGATTAATAATTCCTATGTTCCGTGGTTTTATAAAAAAATCAAAGAAGGCAGGGAGGAAGAAAATGCAAAGGTCGCAAACGGCATCGCAGTATTGATGGCCGGACTGATAATGTGTATCGTTATTATGGCTCCGGAAGTAATACTGATCATAGGCGGTGAAAAATATGCTGAGGCTATTTGGTCCATCCCACCGGTCGCAATAAGTCTTTTATTGCTGTTTTACGCTCAGCTGTTCATCAATGTACAGTTTTACTATGAAAAAAAGAAGGATTTAGTATACGCTTCGATTGGTGCGGCAGCAGCAAATATTATTCTCAATGCCATACTGATACCTCATGTCAGCTATATTGCTGCCGGGTACACAACCATGATCAGTTATATGATTTTTGCAGCTATGAATTATTATACAATGAGAAAAGTTGCTAAGGAATCAGGCTTTTCTATGAAAGCACTTGATATAAAAATGCTGTTATTGATTTTTATTGCATTTACTGCTGCCTGCTTTATAATGATGGCAACCTACAAATTAATTGTTTTGCGATATGTCGTTGTTCTGACAGGGGCGATCGTCGCAGTAATAAAACGCAGAGAGCTTATGAAGTTTGTAAATAATACCGTAAAGCATAAATAGGAAGTGATTTGTCATTATGAAAATCATAAAGAAGCTGATAAAAAAGCCGTTTAGAATCATTAGAGATCGAGTGATGGATATCAGGTCTGCTTATTATATAAAACGAAATATCAGGGTTAAGAATACAGATGTAATAAGAATAGGGTTTATCGTTCAGATGGCAGAGGTATGGGACAAGGAGGTCCGTATTTATGAGGAACTCAGGACAAGGGCTGATGTTGAGACATTTCTGATAGTGGTTCCTCCGTATGATTTGAAAACAGATAAAAATACACTGTCATACGAAAACGATCCCTTTCTCAGCATATACCCTGAGGCAATAAAGGCTTTGCAGCCCGATGGGAAATGGATCGATATCAAAAAATTCAATTTGGATTACTTATTCTTTCAGAGGCCCTATGATCATTATCTTCCCAAGCCGCTTAGGAGTACCGAACTGGTCAAATATACAAAATGCTGTTATGTACCATATGGATATGCAGGTTCGGATGTTTTTAATCGGGGGAATACAAATCTGCCGTTTTTCAGGAATATGTCATTTGTTTTTTTAGAGTCCGAGTATATGAAAGGGATATTCAGGAGATCATTCAATAATAGATCTATGTTTAAGCACCAAAAATATGAAACTTTGGGCTATCCTGATCTTGAAGTATATTTTGATATTCCTTCAAGAGATGAGATCAGTAATATTCTTTGGACTCCGCGATGGTCTTATGACTCTGAAATGGGAGGTTCTCATTTTTTTGAGTATAAGGACTTACCGTTTTTTATTAAAAGTCATTATTCCGATATTGATGTTGTTTTCCGTCCGCATCCGTTGATGTTTGATGAATTTATTAAACAGGGATTGATGAAACAGCAGGAAGCAGATGATTATAAAAGGCGTATCAGAGAAGCTTCCATAGCGTATGATTCGGGAACACTTATTTCGGAGGCGATCAGTCGTTCTGACCTCCTGATAACCGATTATTCATCTATAATTATCAACTATTTTCTGACCGGAAAGCCCATAATCTATTGCAAGGCAGATTATGAGCTGAATGAAGAGTATTCTAAAATCGAAAGCTGTTTGTATGTAGCTGAAGATCAGAAGCAGATCGAATCCTATATAGCAATGCTACTGAATGGCGAAGACCCGTTGGCAGAGAAAAGAAAAGCGTTGATCGAAAAATATAGACTGCAGCATATAGGAGCAGCAAAGCGTATTGTTGATTGCTTACTTTCAGTTTCATAGCAATGAAAGTATGATTTTAAGGAGCTGTGTTTTATGGTTATTGGATATACAACCGGAGTATATGATCTTTTTCATATAGGGCATCTTAATCTTTTAAAGAACGCAAAGGGACTTTGCGATAAACTGATCGTTGGTGTTACTGTTGATGAACTTGTTGCATATAAAGGGAAACACGCTATGATACCTTTTGAGGACCGCATTGAGATCGTTCGTGCTTGCAAATATGTTGATGCTGCAGTTCCTCAATATGATATGGATAAACTGAAAGCCTGCAAACGGCTTGGCGCATCCATTCTTTTTGTTGGCGACGATTGGTACGGAACTGACAAATGGAAGAAATATGAGGAGGATTTTGAAAGAGAGGGGATTAAGATCGTTTATTTCCCATATACGAAAGGAATTTCCTCTACCAGAATTACAAATGCATTGAAACAGGTGCGCGGCTGGACAAGTGAAGCAAGCGAGGCAGCTGCGAAAGCCCGCTTGATCGCTGAGGAGAACAGTAATAATGGCTGACAGAAGTTTAAGTATTATGTTTTTAACGATCTTGTTAGTGTAAAGTATGTATTTGAACGTTAACGTAATGAGAATGACATATGGTATCCCGACAGTTTTTTGATCTGATTACTGAAATGTGAAAGGAAATATTATTATGGTTGATAAAAAATACTGCATGAGCTCATATATGGCTTTTCGTTACATTGAAGATGATGACAGGGATTTTTATGATGGAATGCATCATGAGAATATAAGACCCTTTGCAGATAGCGAGCGCATTCCTGTTCATTCCGCCGATGATATTGATCGTGAGATCGGAAAGCAGATGGAACAGTTTAAGGATAAGAAGAAGGGAGTCCTCCTTTCAGGCGGAATGGATTCTGCAATAGTTGCCTCTTATCTTTCCGGTTCTGATGCCTATACATTCAGATTCCTCGGGGGAGAGTTCCAACCTGAGGAACTCGCACGGGCTGAGTATTATTCTTCGTATTACGGATTGAACCTGCATTATGTAGATATCAGTTGGGATACCGTTGTATCGCATCTCGAGCCGGTCATGAAAGCGAAGTGTGCTCCGGTACATTCGATCGAGCCGCAGATACTGCAAGCAGCGCTTCAGGCTAAAGCTGATGGTATCGAAATGATGTTTGTCGGTGAAAGCAGCGATCTGGTCTTTGGCGGCATGGATGGTTTGCTTGGGAAAGACTGGGCTTTTGATGAATTCATGGATCGATATATCTTTACGAAGCCGGAAGATGTTCTCAATGAGCCTGTGTCTATGCAGTATCTCTTTGAACGCTACCGTAAAGACGGTAATATGATCGATTATCTTCGTTTCATGGATGACGTGTTCGCTATAGAATCCTCGGGTTCTTATCTGAACGCATTTGCGGTTGCCGATATGCCCTATTATGATCCTTATGCAAGACTCAGAATGGCGGATAAGCTTGATCTTCACAGGATCCGTAACGGCGAACCGAAATACCTGATAAGAGCATTGATGGCAAAGAAATATCCTGATATCCCTGTTCCGAACAAAGTTCCCATGCCTCGTCCTGTTGATGCTTATTTCAAAACATGGGAGGGACCTTCAAGACCGGAATTCCGCAGAGATATTGATATGAGCAAATTCAACGGCAATCAGAAGTGGCAGATGTATTGCCTTGAGAGATTTCTGGATATCAATGAGAAGGCATAACGTAAAGGAACTGTATTAATGAAGTAAATGATCCTTGTCAGCATTTAAATGCTGCCTTAGACGCACGGGTGATGGTCCTAATAATATTGAAGTTTGAGATCGCCATGTTCCTTTTTAATTCAATAGCTGCAGGTGATGTTTAATGAAGTTATCAATAATAATTGTATCCTACAATGAGAGCCGATTTCTTGAAAAGGCTGTGGGATCGTGTCTCGATCAAGATTACGATGATTACGAGATAATTATCGGGGATGATGGTTCTGACGATGGCTCGGTAGATATAATAAAGAGATATGCCGAAACAAATAATATTAAATATTTTGTTATGGAAAGAAATGCAAAGTATTACATTCCGTCTATCAGAGTATCTGATATTATTAAGAGGGCACTTGAAATTGCTGACGGTCAATATGTTTGTGTATTATCCGGCGACGATTTTTTGTTGATATGGGAGGTTCAGAGAGCATACCGAATTTCTTGACACACACAGCACATATTCGGCTGTTTATTCAAAATATGAGGAATATCATGAAAAAAGCCGGAGATCTAATGCTGCAGGTTCATACTGTAATTGGAGAAGTTTATTCTGGAGCGGAATGTATGCGCATATATCGTGCTTTACTTTTCGGAAAAAGATTTATGAAGACAATCAGCTTTTGGATAAAATGTGCGACGATACCGGCTTGACATACAGCATCGCTATTGCCGGGAAGTGGCATACGCTTCCAAGCGTAACAATGGCGTATCGCCAGAGAGATGGAAGTATAATGCACAAGGCTGATAAGCTGGAGCTATCTGTTATTGAATTGATGCTGCTGCAAGATGTTCTGAATAAAAAGAAAATGATCTCCGGCAGTCTGTCACGTTATTATAAGCCGCTTTCATATTGCAGGAAAAGAAGAACTCATCTAAAAGAAGAAAAGTATCATAAATACATAGAGGCTTGCAATGGATATGACAACAATATCCTGAAGGAGATCATAGACTCGGAGAAAAAAATAAAACCGAAGCTTAAAATAAACGGCTTGCAGATCATCTCGCTTTTATGCTATTTATTCTACGGATTTTTCAGAAAGGCATACAAACTTATTGATCACCGATAGAGCTTAATATGACATAATGAGGCATTGACCGGGCATCTTTCTAAACATGGTATAGGTCCATGCACAGTTTTATCAGGTAAGGAACCCTTATGGTTATATGCAAATGTCATGGGATAACAGCAAAAGGTAAATGATCATCTGTCTGAAAGAATAACAAAAGGTCACTTGTTTAAGTGACCTTTCATTATTTTTTTTACAGCGATAACCGTTATCCACGGCTTGTCTTTATGGTGGGATGTCTTCACACTTGAGAAGCCTGCCGTTTTAAGAGCAGAGCTTATCTGCTTTGTGGTATAGCACTTCATACCGTCGATTATTTCCTCGAATTTTAGGCTTGCTTTATCAGTTCCGTCTGATTCGTTGACGATCATAAAAGTGCCGCCTTTTTTCAGAATGCCGGCTACCTGAGAGAAGCATTTTTCGAGGTCCCTCCAGAAATAGATGGTCTCGAAAGCAGTTGCAAGGTCGTAGTGATCTTTTTCCAGATCGAGAGCTGACACATCGCCCTGTCTGACGCTGCACCTGCCTGCTTCGATCATAGCCTTGTTGAATTCCCGTGATTTTTCCACGGAAAGGGGAGAGTAGTCAATAGCTGTCACTTCTGCAGCGGGATATTTGTTAAGAAGTTCGCCTGCATTTCTGCCGCCGCCGCATCCTATTTCAGCGATCGCTCTCGGTGACAAGTCTTTTAGGTGACTCATTCCCCAGTCAGCCATTTTTGCATGGCCGCTGTTCATTCCTTTCAGCATCATTTTGCCGAGAACACCCTCGGGTTTTCTTGTCTGACTAACATAGTTTCTGAAAAGCCCCATGTTATCACCTCATTTTATGCAGCATCTTTTTTCTCAGCTTCCTGAGTTCCTTCGGCTTCTTCTGCGCCTTCCTGATCGGCACTTTCATACATCTTGTCGGTTTTGCCTATCTCATCGGTGAGTTCAGCACCGTCCAGAGTTACCTCGGCTTTACAGCTTTCGATAACGCTGTTTTCGGCACGTCCTGCAACAGCTCCCGGAGTTACAGCACCTGTGATCTCGGCTTTGACTGAGCAGTCAACGATCCTGAAAGCTGTCTCCTCGCCGTAGTAGTAAAGTCCTGTTCCGATAAGACCGCCTACATGGGTCGCGCCGGGAACGTTCATCTTGACAGTAACGCTGCAGTTCTTGATAATGCCGGGATAAGCGTGGGACTCAACGCCCTCTGTAGCCAGAGCGATATCTCCTACCGAGTGAGTACCGCTGTATCCGCAGAGACCTCCGATAGCGTGACCGCCCTTTGCAGAGATTATCTCAACATCAGCTGTACAGTCGGTAACGCTGTCCATCATTTCAAGGCAGCCTGCAATACCGCCCATACCAACAGGTTCATTGCCCTCAGCAATGATCTTTCCCTTTGCTGTGCAGTTTTCGATAGTTCCGCCGAAGCTTCCTCCGATAATGAGACCGCCGCACTCAGCAACGTCGCACTGGATTATTCTTCCGTCTGAGAAATCGTTGTCACCGAGTACCCTGATAGTAGTACCATCAACTGTGCAGTCGTGGACGCGATTTGTTGAACCTCCTGTGATACCGCCGATAGCGTTGACACCTGCGATCTCATTTTCACCTGTGAGAGTAACATCGTGTATCTCACCCATGTTGTATCCGACAACACCGCCGATAGCCATTGAGTAGGTATCTGTGCAGTGGATATTGATATTCTTGGCAGTAAGGTTCTTGACCTCGCCCAGATTCATACCTATGATACCTGCACCGCAGATCGGGGTATCGCTGTCGAAGGTTACATTTGAGATAGTGTGTCCGTTACCGTCGAATACACCCTGGAACATACAATCATAGTTGCTCATATCTTCAAGGTCCATAGTGCCGATAGGAGTCCACTCAATGTCGGTGCAGTCGATATCGTCAGTGAGGACAACGGTCTTGCCTGCGTATCCGCCCATAGAACCATCGGTTACGCTTTTTGCAAAAGATACAAGCTCCTCGGCAGTGCCTATCTCGAGAGTATCGCCTTCGGAGCCTGTTGAAGCTTCATCGCCCGTTTCGGAAAGGTTTTCTTCAACAAAGAGACCGATAACATTATCGATAAGCTTGTCGTCGCAGTCTGCGGGTATCCCTGCAGCCAGCCAGTAAGCATAGTCGCCCTCAGCGTATTCGGCAAGTGCGGCTTCATCGCTTCCGTAGCGGAATTCGATGTGATATGTAGTTGCTGGCGTATCGGGCATCATGAAGAAATATCTGAATTCGCCTGCATCTTCGTCGGACGTTTCATAGAGGAAGCCGTCCATCATTCCGCCGAGAGAAAGGTCCTTAACATATGAATACTCATGCTCGAAAACTTTTTTCCCCTTTTCATCAAGACCCGAGATGGTGCTTCCGTCGAAAACGAACTGATCTACGCCGTTGATGAAATAGCAGTCGAACTGTGCATCCTCGGGATCAGTGTATTTCTTTACAGCGTCCTCGCCGTAAACAGTGCCTGTGCAGGCATTTTTCAGCATCTCGGCACAGTCAGCAGCCATATCAGCACCTACGATAGCTTCGCATTTATCCAGCCAGACCTGATCGTATTTATCGTCGCAGATGACTGTGAACAGCTCGTCATAAGTACCTCTTACATCTTCGAGAAGCTGTTCGGCAGAACTGAGTTCAACAGCCGAAGATGACTCGGGCTTGCTTGAGGAAGAATCTGATTTCGCCCCGCAGGCACACAGAGAAATGACCATTGCAGAAGCAATGGAAAGTGATAGTAATTTTTTCATAAATATCCTCCTTGGGAAATATTATTAAGTTAGAACATACTAACTTTAAGGCGTAAAATAAGGGATCATATATTGAATAAATGATCCCAGCCGCAGGCGAAAAAGGTTCTGAGCTGAAGAATATACCTGAGCGCCTCAGCCTTTTCCATATCATGGCGGACAAATTCAAAAAAGCCGTGTACATAGGAACTGCACAGCAGATGTATCAGCTGCGGAGTCGCTCTGCCCGAGCTGATGACCTGATTGCCTGTGCGCTGAATATACATCAGCGTATGGTGTTCGTCAACGGAAACTATCTCATCTACGAAATCCGCAAAACGAGTACCCTTGCTGCAGCATATCAGAAGCTTGAAAATGTTGAGATTTTCGTAGATAAAGTCGATGATCGAGTATATGTAGTCCTTGTATTCTGCGTCGAATTTATCATCGTGAAAGAGGTTTTTCTGCTCGTCAACAGGACGGGTGTCATAGCTGTCCATGTAGGAGGTGAACATCCTTTTCAGCTTATCGGCACACTCCGAGACAAGAGCAGCGAACAGCCCTTCTTTGTCGCCGTATCTTGTGTATACGGAACGGGGAGTGGTGCCTGCATTTTCGGCGATAGTTCTCAGTGAAGCGGCAGTATAGCCCTTGTCAAGAAATTCTTTCATAGCCTGTTCAAGCAGTTTTTCGGTAACACCTTCTATCCTGTTAGCCACTGTTCTCCTCCGATCTCATCATTTGCAACACTGTTGCATATCATATCACGAAATCATTCTCATGTCAATAGTCGTAATCAAAATTTGTTATTGTATACAAACATTTTGGTACTAATGTGTGATTTTGCGTTGATTATTCTTCATACTTTATTATCGCAAGCTAACGAGCATCATGAATAATTGTTCAGTATGCAAGAGACGGAAACTGCGATTCTGTAACTAATGCACTGAGGTTTCCCGAGAGTGGAATAACGTGAAAAGCAGGTCTGCTGAGAAGGCTGAAACGGTCACAGATGAGCCGAAGGATTACAATATGGTGCTCTGACAATGGCATAAAAAACTCCGCAGAGGGAAAACTCTGCGGAGCGTCCGATATTGCTAAAAAAGTGATTGAAAGCGCTTTTATAATGAATAAGCTCGCAAAATGGCTGTTCTAAGCAGTTTGCCAACGGCAAACAGTGTCGGTATTTGTTACAGCAGCGTTATTTCCTGCTTGTCAGCGTCAACGCGCGCCATAGCTCCATATGGGAGTACAGCTCTCGGTGCGGCGTGACCAAAATTGACATTGTAGAGTATTGGAAGCTGCGGATCGTTCACAACATCACGCCATACTTCCTTGTATTCCTCATAGTTTACCTCGTTCATGGGGCTTGCCTACAATGATCCCGTTTATATTGCTGAAAACGCCCCGTGCCTTCAGTGCTTCAAGGCATTCTCTCAGGCGCTGGGGAGGCGGCATCTCTTCGCTTGTTTCTGCAAAGAGTATCTTGCCTTTCCACTCCTCGGCGGTGGGGAAAATATTGTACTTTTCTGTTATCTCAGCCTGTCTCAGGAAGTCCTCTCTGAGCTGCGGACAAGCCCTGAACAGGTCGGCGAGAATGTCGTCGTACCGCTCTGTGTTTCCTCCAATGAGCATTTCACCCATGCTGTCGATACAGCCGCCCAGCAGCTCGCCCTCAAATACGGGAGCGCCCTGCAGCAGCTCATAGCCGTGCTCCTCCTTGTGTGAAACGGGAGCAGTTCCCACAGCGGCGGCGGAGAAGTCCTTCCTCTCCTCATACCATAGGTCAGAGGAAGTTATCTTCCTGCCGTGATATGGGGCAAAACAGCTCTCAAACTGTGCCTTTGAGTAGGGGAGCATATCTCCCGAAAGCTCAGCGATATCGCACATGAAAGCCTGTCCGTAGAAGGTCTGCAAGCCCAGCCTGTGGAACATGAGGTGGTTGTTGGTGGTATCGGAAAAGCCAAGGAAGAACTTCGGGTGCTGCTTTACAGCGTTTATGAACTCCTCGTCCTCCATGAGATAGGGGAATGTGCGGAAGGTCTCGATACCGCCGATGGAAGTTATAATGCCCTTTACCGAGTCATCAAGAAAGGCTTCTTTAAGGTCTGCGGCACGAGCCTCGGGGTGACTGAGGATAAAGTCAGCCCCCTGAGAGCGTGTCTTGTGAAGACAGGCTCCAGACCCATTTCGCGGAGCTTTTTCTCGCCAAGCTCTTTTTCGTGAGCGCAGTATGGCTCGCCGATAACGCCGCTTGAAAGACAAATTACAGCGACCTTGTCGCCCTTTTTAAGTGGCTGCGGTGTCAGCATTGAGTACACTTCCTTATCTGTTGCGTGATTTGAGGTTGCGGTCTATTTCGCGGTTCGCATCGCGTTTTGCGATGTCGGCGCGTTTGTCGTAGAGCTTTTTGCCCTTGCAGAGCCCAAGCTGCATTTTTACCCGTGAGTCCTTGAAATAAAGGCTGAGGGGGATGAGGGACAGTCCCTCCTGCTTGAGAGTTCCGTATAATTTATTGATCTCGCGCTTGTGCATGAGGAGCTTTCTCACTCTCATGGGATCGCGGTTGAAGATATTGCCTTTTTCATAGGGGGAGATGTGCATACCGCGGACGAAAAGCTCGCCCTTGTCGATGGAGCACCATGAGTCCTTGAGATTGACGCCGCCCTGACGAATGGATTTTACCTCTGTACCCACAAGCTCGATGCCTGCTTCATAGGATTCGAGGACGAAATAGTCGTGGCGTGCCTTGCGGTTCTCGGCAATAGTTTTAGTACCTTTTGAGCGCATAATATCATCTCCTGTCTGCATAAAATTATACACTATACGGGAGAAATTGTCAACAGCGTCAGATGTAGTCCCCTGACGAATAAAGTCGGCATGAGAAGTCAGCCGTTAGTGCGTAGTTATGATGGCGATACCTTCACTGACCACTAATAACTATTCTCCCTATTGCTTTTTTCAGACTTTCATGTTATAAGCGCAGAGCCTGCGCCCCCTTTTTCGCGTTATAATACTGTCACATATGAACTTTTACACCGCGCCCCTTGCAATCATAATGCTTTTATGTTATAAGCGGGGAGCCCCCGCAGGCTGTTTCGCGGCAAAGTATCATAAAACGGCAGTTTTTCTCCGCGCCTCTTGCAATTATAATGCTTTTATGTTATAAGCGGGGAGCCCCCGCAGGCTGTTTCGCGGCAAAGTATCATAAAACGGTAGTTTTTCTCCGCGCCCCTTGCAATCATAATGCTTTTATGTTATAAGCGGGGAGCCCCCGCAGGCTGTTTCGCGGCAAAGTATCATAAAACGGCAGTTTTTCTCCGCACCCCTTGCAATTATAATGCTTTTATGTTATAATATGGGCACAGACCGTGGGGACGGTCCTAATGATATGGAATTTAATGAAAGGGGTATAACTATGAGACGTTATGGATTACTTGATCTGCTCTTTGAGGGAGCAGTTGCGGCAGCCGACTACATCGCCGATGAAAGACGCGAAAAGCGCGGCGAGAGGCAGCGCAACAACGTTTACCTCGGAGACATAAGCGGCAAAAGGTCTATTGATTTTGCAGAGCAGCTTCGCATTGACATGGAAAATGAAAAGGCTATGCGTCAGTCAACCGAACAGCAGCAGCGCAATAACTACAACTTCAGCAACAGGAATGCAGGCATGGACGACCTTTTTGCGGCTTCGGCAGCGCAGAATAATGCCGCTCCTCAGACTGTACAGAGTTTTGACAGCTCGCCCTATGGACAGGAATATGACGGAGCCCCCGAGCTTGGCGGCTCTCCTCAGACGGAGCCGAAAGGCAGTGGAGGCGGTATAGGCGGAAATAACTCTCACGGCTTCTGGAGCGACTAAAAATCTTATACATAGAAAACTACCCCTGAGCGATGGTATGATCGTTCAGGGGTATCTCTGTTTCAATCCCACTGTGGTTTCTTGTCTACTGAAAGCAGTGAGTAATAAGCAAGTATCTGTGAAGCGTCCGCGCAGTCTATTTTGCTGTCGGGCTCGCTGCACATGGTGGCTGACTCGGTGTCGATATCGGCGGCAAGATAAGCGAGCCGCTCCATTATATTGCCCTCGTCGCCGGAGTCGGTGAAGCTGAAGCTGTTGCCTACCGACAGCTGTGCATAGCAGCTTAAAACCACGCTTGCATCTAAAGCGTTGACCTGTCCGTCCATGTTGACATCGCCCTTGAGGATGGTGGCAACTGACGGTGAAGCCAGCAGCTCGTCGCCGAGGTAAAGACTTACCGTGCATATAAATGTATCGTCAACTCTGCGGAACTCCAGTTCGGGCTCACCCGAGCTTCCGAAGCTGAGGTCTGTGGGCTCCAGCTCTTCGCCGTCTATCTCTGCGGAGGATACTATGTCCTTGGGAGCTATTCCTTTCCGCATGATGACCTGAGGGGCTGAGGAGTTGAGCACCACGGGGCAGGTGGTAGTCTCTGCGGACTGAGCTGCTTCTGTTGTGGTTGTAGTTGAAGTTGTCGATGTAGTTGTTGTGGTAGTAAATGTCGTTGTAGTTGTGGTTGTCGTCGTCGTGGTCGACGTAGTTGTAGTCGTTGTAGTGGTAGTAGTCGTGGTCGTTGTAGTGGTAGTAGTAGTAGTAGTAGTTGTTGTTGTTGTTGTTGTCGTGGTCGTTGAGGTCGTTGTTGTGGTCGTTGAGGTCGTTGTCTTGGGAGTCGTTATCACGATATCCCTTACTATCTCGTCACCAAAGGGGATAACTACATATGTATTTCTGTCGGAGCAGCCGTAAATGGGATTTACGCTGTTTTTCTGGTCGGTGAATACTGCATCGCCCAGAGTGGGACCTGACTGCCACCACCAGTCGGTGTAGCCGTTGCCCGTATATATTCCTATGTGGTGGTTGTCGGAGAGCTGCCTGAGACCGTTGAGACCCGTTCCGTAGTAGCCGTCCACGCACCAGATGATGTCACCCTTTCTGAGAGCGCCGCTGCCCAGCATTTCGGCTTTTGTGGAGAACTCATAGTACCTGATGTTGTAGGTGCTGAGGTAAGAGAGCCAACCGTTTCCGCCGTTCCATGACCTTCTGGTGAACAGTGTATTGAAGGTGCTGTTGAAAGGCACCAGTGTACCTGCATAATTGATAGTACAGCCTGTTTTTACGGATATTCCTTTGGCGAGTGCATGCCATACGAAAGCCATACAGTTGAGACCACCGTCGGTATCGGAGCCGCCCGTGCTTACGATAGTGTCCCTGCACCCCTCTGCGTACTGCCACTTGTCGCCCCTTGGGGATGTGGCATAGAGCCATGTGGAGTAGGGGGGGTGCCGATATAGTAATCATTGGAGGCGTACTCTGTTATGAAGCTCTGCCACTGGCTGAGAGAGATGCTTGTCTGACCGCCCGAGGCTGCCTTTATGGCGTCATTGAAGTAACCGCCGCTTGGATTTTTCAGCCCCAGAGTTGCAGTCCTTGTACTCCTCTCGCGGTACACGGTTGAGGTGGATGTCGTTGTTATGGGCTGCTGCGGAGCAGATGTCGTGGTGGTGGTCACAGCAGGCTGCCAGCCGCTTACGCCGTCCCACGGGAGAACGATGTAGGTGTTTCGTGCGGCGCAGCCGTAAATGGGATTGATGCTGTTATACTGAGCGGAGTAGTCTCCGTCGCCGGTAGTGGGACCTGTCTGCCACCAGCTGTCGGTGGAGCCGTCACCCATGTAGATACCCACATGGTGGTTGTCGGCAGGAATGCTGAGACCGTTCATGAGGGTGCCAACTGCGCCGTCAACGGTCCAGATGATGTCGCCCTTTGTTAGGACTCCGCTGGACAGCATTTCTGACTTGGTGCTGAACTCATAGTACTTTACATTATAGGTCTTTATGAAGTCGTACCAGCGATTGTTGCCCCCTGTCCAGCACTGCCTTGAAAAGCCTGCATTGTTGAAGCCGTTGAGCATGGGGACCCATTTGCCCGTTACGGAGATATCCAGTCCCGAGCCCTCTGAAAGGCTCTTTGCGGCGGCGTGCCAGATGAAGCCTGTGCTGTTGAGACCGCCGTCCGTATAGGAGCCGCCGCCATCAACGAGGTAGCTGCCGTAGCCCTCGTCCACCTGCCACACATCACCTCTCGGAGAAGCGGAATACAGCCAGTAATCGAAGGAGGTGCCAAGGTAGTAATCGGACTTGGTGTAGCGGTCGAGGAAGTTTATCCACTGAGAGCGGGGCTCGTGGTAGCGGTTGCCGCCTGCGATATTGAATGCCTCGCTGAGAAATACCCCCGTTGGGGTTATTGAGAACTGCTGCCTTTGCACGGAGACTGCTGTCGGCAAAGAAGCAGCAGGAAAAGATCATAATTAAAGATACGAGCAGAGCGGCTGCTCTGCGGATGATATTATCGGAGTGAGCCATAGCAAAGCTCCTTTCACAAAATGTTCATAATTTATTATAGCATAATTATATAGAGATGTCAATATAAGCGATTTTATAGAAAAATCTTGTTGTAATTTGTTGAAATAGCTGAGTTTTTATATATTTTGTCCACCAAATCTGCAAAATGTCGGTTGCGTTAAGTTCGTCAATATGATAAAATAATAATCAACAAGGTGAAAGAAATCGTCAAAATGTTATATGCTGTGCACGATAAACAATTGACGGTAACTGCCTTCAAACTTAAAATAGAAATAAAGGGGATATTTATAGAAGGAGGAATTGGAAATGAAACACACAAAAGCAAAAAGAGCAGCACTTTCGCTGCTCCTTTCGGTTGCCCTTACGACGGGAGCGGTAGTGCCTTCCCTGCGTTTTGACAGCACAGCCGCGGAACAGACGTCCACGGTGTCCAACCCTGTCATATGGGCGGACGTACCCGATGAGGACGTTATAAGAGTGGGCGATACATACTATATGGTCAGCACCACCATGTTCTTCAGCCCCGGCGCTCCCATTATGAAGTCCAAGGACCTTGTATCGTGGGAGATATGCAACTACGTCTACGATACCCTTGCCGACGGCGATGTACAGAGCCTGAAAAACGGCAAGCACGACTACTCCCACGGACAGTGGGCAGCAAGTCTCCGATATCATGACGGAATGTACTATGTGTTCTTCGGAAGCTACGGCACGGGCAAGTCCTACATCTTCAAGACCGATGACATCGAGAACGGAACTTGGACAAGGAGCGAGATCAACGGTATGTACCACGACGCTTCGATATTGTTCGATGACGACGGCAGGAACTACCTTGTTTACGGCGGCGGAGAAATAAAGATAAAGGAGCTCAACTCCGAGATGACAGGCTTCAAGCAGGGCGGCGTGGACAAGACCCTGTTCAAGACAAATATTCAGGGCTACGTCTCGGGTGAGGGCTCACATATCCAGAAAATAGGGGATTACTATTACATATTCATCATCGCATGGCCCAGCGGCAGCGGTCGAACAGAGTACTGCTACCGTTCAAAGGATCTGCTGGGAACATACGAGAGCAAGGCTGTGCTCAGCTCGGGTGTAGGCTCCTACGGAAGCGGCGCTGCACAGGGCGGCATCGTTGATACTCCCGACGGAAAGTGGTACGGAATGCTGTTTCAGGATCACGGCTCGGTAGGAAGAATACCCGTGCTCGTGCCCGTAACATGGCAGAACGGCTGGCCCATGATGGGCGTGAACGGCAAAGCTCCCGTGACCTTTGAGATAGACGGCGGCTTTGCGGGAACTCAGCTTGCCAAGGACGACGACTTCAGCTACAGCGAGAACAAGCTGAAGCTGGAATGGCAGTGGAACCATAATCCCGATAACTCGGCATGGTCGGTCACAGAGCGTGAGGGCTGGCTGAGACTCAAGAACAAGAACATCGCTTCGGAGCTGCTCAGGGCGAGAAATACCCTCACCATGCGTACAGAGGGTCCTGCCTGCTCTGGTGTTGTCAAGCTTGACGCTTCAAACATGAAGGTGGGCGACTACGCAGGACTTTCAGCATTCCAGTTCAATTACGGAAACGTGGGAGTCTACGTTGCAGACAACGGCGAGAAGCGCATTTACATGGCTAATAACGGCGGATACTCCAATGATGCCAATGTCACCGACAGCCGCAACAATATAGTGGAGGAGACCAAGCTCAGCGGAAACGAGATATACCTCAAGGCAGACTACCGCTTTGCAAATGTCACCTCCGACGGAAGCTCCTCCAACAACATCGACAAGGTCAATTTCTATTACTCCTATGACGGAAGCAGCTGGACAAAGATAGGCAAGGAGATAGGCATGACCTACGACCTGAAGCTGTTCACAGGCTACAGAAACGCTATTTACAGCTACCCCACCAAGACCACGGGCGGCTATGCCGACTTTGACTTCTTCGACTATGAGCGTGAGGAGTGGAACGCTCCCAATATCGTGGAGCCCGACCCCGACGGATATTTCTTCCACAATACCTTTGAGAGCGGCACCGAAAAGTGGAGCGGCAGAGGCTCAGCTTCCGCTGCCTCCGACAGCAAGGACAGCTATGCAGGCGGAGCTTCACTTCTCTGCAGCGGCAGAGAAGCCAACTGGAACGGCGCTGTGCGCTCACTGTCAGCAGGTACCTTCAAGGCAGGTGAGGAGTACAGCTTCAGCACTGTTGTAAAGTACGACGAGGGTCCGGATTCACAGACCTTCTATCTGACACTACAGTACGACAAGGACGATGATACTATTTACGACAAGATAGCCATTGTGGACAGCGTACCCAAGGGCGAGTGGGTCCAGCTCAGCAATACAAACTACAAGATACCCGAGGGCGCTTCAAACCTCCAGTTCTACGTTGAAACGGCTAAGGACGAGTACGATTTCCGCGTGGACGAAGCCATCGGCGCTCCCGCAGGCACAGTCATTGACGGTCCCAAGGCAGTTCCTGTTATCCTTGGCGATGTCAACGGCGATGAGGTCATTGACAGCTTCGACATGACAGCCGCAAGAAAGGCTCTCCTCGCCGGCAAGTTTGACGACGCAAGGCTGAAAAAGTCCTTCGACGTCAATAAGAGCGGCACCTGCGACGTTGCAGATCTTATCCTCATTCAGCAGTATGTTCTCGGCAAGATAAGCGAGTTCCCCGTTGAGGAGATCGTTACCGAGGGACCCTCGGTCCGTTACTCCATGGCTGAGTACACGAAGCTGGTGGAGGAAAAGGTGGTCAACAGAGAGCCCGACAGCTCTCATCAGGAGAAGTCGGGAGTAAAGTACGGCACCGTCAAGAGCGGCACTTACTACTCCACCACCTGCAAGCGCAACAAGCCCTATAATATCCTGCTTCCCGCAAACTATGACGAGAACAAGAAGTATCCCGTGCTGTACTGTATGCACGGCTACTGGGAAAATCAGGACAGAATGATAATCAAGGGCAACGGCACTATGTACACCCGTCAGATAATCGGAAATGCTGTCGCTGAGGGCGAGGCTGAGGATATGATAGTGGTGTTTCCGTACATCTATTCCAGCGCTACACAGGCTGACTGCTCAGCTATGGATGACGCTAACAACGCAGCTTACGACAACTTCATCAACGACCTGACAAAGGACCTGATGCCCTATATCGAGAAGAATTACAGCGTAAAGACAGGCAGGGACAATACTGCCATCACAGGCTTCTCCATGGGCGGACGAGAGTCACTTCTCATCGGACTTCAGCGCCCCGACCTCTTTGGTTATGTGGGAGCTATCTGCCCTGCCCCCGGAGTAACAGGCAGCTTCAGCTGGAAGAGCGGCGAGGAGCCCCACCTCCTGTTCATCACCGCAGGAAGCAACGATCAGACCGTATACAATATCCCCAGCGGATATAACGACAGCTTCACAAAGAACAACGTGCCCCATATCTGGCACTATGTAGAGGGCGGCTATCACGGAGACAACTCCATTCACGCTCACCTTTACAACTTCGTAAGAACATTGTTCAAAGCATGAGGTCAACACATTCTTTCCTCTTAAAAAGAAATACCGCAGCTTCCGTATAGGGGGGCTGCGGTATTTCGTACCGTCAGATATCTTTTACTATGTTGTTGACCCATATGTCACTTTTTACCATGAAATAGCCGATGACTACCTTTATTATCTCCGAGAATGTCACGGCTGCGAATATAATGCGGATATCAAGGTCTGTGAAGTAGGCAAGGACGGCGGCAAGAGGTATCATTATTACCCATGTGAAGCCGAAGTCGAAAAGGAAAGCGATGCCTGTTTTTCCGCCGCTCCTCAGTGTGAAGTAGCAGGCGTTGGTGTAGCCCCACAGCGGCATTGCCATTGCCTGTATAACTATCATGTACGCAGCAAGGCTCCTGACCGAGGGCTCGGTGTTGTAGATGTGGGGGAAAATTGGCGCGAATGGTAGTGTGACCAGTCCCACCGCCGCAGCAGCCACAACTGCGAAGAACAGCAGCTTGTTGTCTGTGTCACGGGCTTCCTCAAGCTTGTTGGCACCGAGCCTTGCGCCGACGATTATCGCGATGCAGGCTCCCATCTGTAGATATACCGAGCTGAAAAGGTTTGTCATAGTGCTTGATATATTTCGCGCAGCCACGACATCGGTGCTCCTTACGGAATAGCACTGCATTACCACGGACATACCGAATGACCAGAGAAACTCGTTTGCCAGCATGGGGATACCCTTTTTTGTGATGTCCGCCATAAGTGAGGCAGGTATGCGGAAGCCGCGGAAAAGTCCCCTGATATACTTGTTCTTGTCGGGGTGAGTGTGTGCCTAGACTATGACCACCAGTGCTTCGATGGTCTTGGCGATGACAGTAGCCCACGCGGCACCTCTTACACCCATTTCGGGCAGTCCCAGCTTACCGAAGATTAGACACCAGTCAAGAAGTACGTTTATGCCAACTGCCGACATGGCAGCTGCCATAGGTGCCTTGGTGTAGCCGCATTCCCTGACCACGCTGGAGTAAGCCTGACCAATGCCGAAGGGTATGAAGCCAAGCATGATTATTTTCAGGTAGTCCATACCGCTTGTCATTATGGCGTCCCTCTGCTGTGGAGTGCTCTCCTTGCTGATGAAAAGGGAGATGAGTGAGGAGCCAAAAATGCTGCATATAAGTGCGGCGATGGCGATGATGCCCGTACAGACCAGCAGGCGGAAGCGGAATGTGTGCTTCTGTCCCTCATGGTCGCCCTTGCCGAAGAACTGGGCGCCGAATATGCTGGGACCTGCCACGGCACCGAATATAGTGACATTGAATACGAATACGAACTGATTGATTATGGAGACACCGCTCATGGGCTCGGTGCCCAGCCTGCCTACCATTATATTGTCGATAAGGCTTACCAGATTGGTCACCATCATCTGTAATATCATGGGTATTGCCATGACCATGACGGACTTGTAGAAGCCTCTTGTGCCGATATACTTTTTTCTGAACTGTGATGCCATAATTACCTCCTGTTGAATAGGAAATATTATAACACAGCTTCGGGGAAAAATCAAGCAAAAAGCGGCTATATTACCAAAAAAGCTATGATAATTGTATTATTGTGCAGCTTGTGGGATTATAATAAGAATACGATAAATAAAAATAGCTGTCATGCACAAAAGACAGCAAAAATAAGGGGAATAATAATTAAAGGAGGAATACTTATGACACTGAAAAAAACTGCGGCAATGCTGACTGCGGCGGCTGCAATGCTCTCTGCTGCGGATACGGGAGCATTTGTGGGGAGAGTTACCGCAGATGACGGGATACAGGCTGTTTTCTATGTATCTCCCGACGGAGACGACAGCGCGGACGGCTCGGAGGGCGCTCCATTCGCCACCCTCGAAAGGGCAAGGAATGCTGTCAGAGCCATAAACGGCAGCATGACAGGTGATATCGTGGTAAGGCTCAGAGGCGGAGACTACCGTATCACCAAGCCTGTGGACTTCGACACAAGGGACTCGGGAACAGGCGGATTTACCGTAAGATATGAGGCTTGCGAGGGAGAGTCTCCCGTCATCAACGGAGCGGTAAAGGTCACAGGCTGGACCAAATATAACGACAAGCTGTGGGCGGCTCCTCTCGACCGTGATATAAAGCTCAGGAACCTCTATGTCAATGACCGCCGCGCCAACATGGGCAGTGTTACCGTGCAGGCAAAGGGCGGCTACGGAGACTATAACATCACCGCAGGTCAGGCAGACTGGGCGTGGGACTCGGGAAAAAAGAGCGACGGCATAGTCTACGGAGCAGGCGATATGCCCCGTATCACCTCCAATTTCGACGACCTTGAGGTTGTCAACGGCACCACATGGAACGAGAATATAGTTTGTTCCCGTGATATAAAATATGACGGCGGCAGCATGATACTCCTCATGCAGCAGCCCTACGGCGCTATTGCACAGACTCCCGGCTGGGGAGCAGGCTTCTCCACAGGAGGCACACATACCATATACAATGCATTTTCCTTTGTGGACAGCGAGGGCGAGTTCTACTTTGACAAGACTGCCAAGACTCTGTACTACTACCCGAGGAGCGGCGAGGATATGACTACCGCCGACGTTGAGGCTCCCATAGCCGAGGGACTTATAAATATCTCGGGAAGCTCCACCTCCGACCGCGTGGAGAATATCACATTCAGCGGTCTGACCTTTGCCAATACTGACTATCAGCTCACAAACGTTGCTGGCTCCCACGGCAAGACCACCTGTCAGGCTGCACAGAGCTATACTGCCTTTGCAGACTCCAACTGGCACTCGAAAAAGTACGAGATGGCGGATACACTTCCTGCGGCGGTCCATATCACCAACAGCGACGGCATAAAGCTTACGGGCAATGTGGTTAAGCATACAGGAGCTGACGGTATCTCCATGACCAATGACGTTATCAACTCGGAGGTCAGCGGCAACTTCGTCACGGATATCACCTCCAGCGGAATTACCGTGGGTCATCCCAGCATATCTACATCGGTGACGCTGCTCCCAATAATCATGAGAAGTTCCCTGTGGGAGTAGAGGGCATATGCAAGAACGACCTTATCACCGAGAATCTCCTCTACGATATCAGTGTTGTACACGGCTTCGGCGGCTGTGCAGCCATTACCGCTTACTATGCCGACTCAGTGAAGATACTCAGCAACACCATCGAAAAGACTGCCTATAACGGCATACATCTGGGCTGGGGCTGGTGCAACTTCAAGGACAGCACCACCTGCCGCGACAACATGATATGCTATAACAGAGTCATAAACTCTCTTAACCGACTCCACGACAGCGGCGGTATCTATACCATAGGTCAGATGCCGGGGACTGTAATAAATGAAAACTACATTCAGGGCATACCTGCGGCAGGTTCATTCCAGCCCACCTACGGACTGCACAATGACGAGGGAACCTCATATATCGAGGAGAACGACAATGTTCTCGAGATAAGCCCCAATGTTACCTATACCATCAACTGCGAGGACTACGGTCAGAAGCACCACCTGACTATCCTCAGGACCTATGCCACTGTAAGGAAAATGGGCAAGAACCCTCCCGACAGCCGCATTGATGACCCAATAGTGGTGTCTGACAATGTATGGGCAATGCCGCAGTACAGGATATGTCTCAATTCGGGAATATCCGACGAGTACCGCAGTCTCATGCCACTGTGGCTGAAGTCCGCTGCGGACTATGCATTCCCTGCAAGCTGTGCGGCAGCCTGCGGTGACAAGCTTCCTGTCAGAAAGGTGGACGGCACTGTATGGATAGCTCCCGACGGCACAGACAGCTTCAGGGCAGGCTCGAACATGACAAAGGCAAGAGGCTCAGCAGGAAGCATAAAGACTCCCTCGGAGGAGGGCGAGTACAGGATATACGTTCTTGATGCTGACGGAAAGGTGCAGAGCAAGTCTTCACACATTCTCAGACTAAGCGGAAACAGCAGCGGAGATGTTATAGAGGCGGAGAGCTGTGACTATAAGTCGGGTATCGACGTGGAAAACTGCTCGGAGGGCGGAAGCGATGTTGCGTACATCGAAAACGGCGACTATATCGGCTTTAAGGACATTGACCTTACCGATGTCAGCGCTATTGATTTCCGTATGGGCTCCAACGGCGCAGAAGCTGCTCTTGAGGTAAGGCTTGACGCCCCCCGACGGTAAGCTCATAGGCAAAATGGACGTAAAGAGCACAGGTGGCTGGCAGACATGGAACACCCAGAGCTGTTCCATCGAAGCTGTAAGCGGAAAGCATGATGTGTATTTTGTCTTTAAAGGCGGAGAGGGCTACCTCTTCAACGTCAACTGGTGGAGACCCGACCGTCCCGATGAGGAGTACCTCCTTGGTGACCTCAACGGTGACGGAGCAGTGGATGTATTCGACCTGTGCAGTATGCGCAGAGCTGCTGTGGAGGGAGATGCGGAGCGTTTCGGAGCTGCCGACATCAACGGTGACGATGTGATCGACGAGAACGATCTGAAGCTGCTGAAGCAGTTCATCTCAGGTGAGCTGAAAAGCTTCTGATACATATATATAAGTAAGCAGCCGCAGTATCCGAAAGGGTACTGCGGCGATTTTTGTGTGCTGTTGTGTGTAGTTTTTGATATTCTGCTGAATTTTTGTGATTATTGCCGAATATAGATTTTACCTATTGACAAAGTATGGTATGAGTGATATAATACATATAGTTCCGATAGGGATACAAGGAAATGAGAAAGGAGAGCTGAACATGAGACATTTTTCAATGTGTTGCTGCTGTTGCATGAATAGCAATTATATGTTCCGTATAGTGCGCACTTATGCTCAGCGATGTTGCTCTTTCTGAAACATTTACGGCATATAACCGGACCTGAGGGTCTGTAACTGCGCGGAATGCGGAATGCGTTCCGCGCTTTATTTTTGGAGGTCGCTATGGTTGATGAAAGAGAAAGCGTGACCGCTAAGCTCTGCGCATTTGCAAGAGCTTGGCACTCAAACAGATCACGCGAGAAGATATATGACGATTATCTTGCCTATGATCTTATGGGCAAGGAGGAGTATGACGCAGTATACGACATGATAAGCCGCGGTTTCGGCGGCAATATACCGCAGCTTTCAAGGGAGGACACGGAGCAGATCATCAATGAGTATATAGCTCCCATACCTCTTTCGAGGATACATTTCTCCGAGAGCAGGCTGGAACGATTTGCGGAGGAGAACGTTGAGATACAGTACGTCATCTGCGGCGCAGGCTCTGATACATTCTCATTCCGCAACGCCAATGAGAACATCACCGTCTTCGAGGTGGATCACCCCGACACCCAGCGCTATAAGCTTGAAAAGATACAGCAGCTCCAGTGGAATATCCCGAAAAACGTCAGGTTCGTTCCCGTGGACTTTGAGAAGGAGCGAATGTGCGACAAGCTCATAGAAGCAGGCTTTGATCCCGGGAAAAAGGCGTTTTTCAGTATACTCGGCGTTTCCTACTATCTGACGCTGGACGTTTTCGCGGATACACTTTCCCAGATAGCTGAGCTTTCAGCCCTCGGAAGTGCGGTCGCCTTTGATTATCCCATAAAAACGGGCACATTTCCAAGGCGAGTGCAGAGACTTGAACAGATAACAGAGTCACTCGGAGAGGTCATGCGCGGCGGTTTTGATTATAACGAGGTATCCCGTGCCCTCTATGCGCTGGGATTTCAGATAGACACATATATGCCCCCCGAAAAGGTGCAGAAGCTGTACTTCGGCGGCAGGCAGGACGGATTGAGAGCATTTGAAAATGTCAGCCTGATATCGGCTACCTATACCGCAGGCTATGATTACGAATAAACATATTTATAAAGGAGAATTATCATGAGTAATTTCAAGAATACAGAAACAGCACTTATACATGGAGGTATCTCCATTGACGAGCGCACAGGCGCTGTGAATATACCCATATACCAGACCTCCACCTACAAGCAGGACGGTCTCGGAAAAATGCGCGGATATGAGTATTCGCGCACGGGAAATCCCACAAGAGAAGCTCTCGAAGCCCTCATCGCCGAGCTGGAGGGCGGCTATGCGGGATTTGCCTTCGGCTCGGGAATGGCAGCTCTGACAGCTGTCCTCAGCCTGCTGCACAGCGGAGACAGAGTTCTCATTTCCAGCAATGTTTACGGTGGTACGTTCAGACTTCTCAGCAAGGTATTCGATCACTTTGACATCACCTATACCATCTCCGATACCACTGATATCGCAAGCTTTGAAAGTGATATCGCAGAGGACGTAAAGGCTGTCATCATCGAGAGTCCCGCAAATCCCCTCATGACTGTTACCGATATACGGGCAGTTGCAGAGGCTGCACACAGACACGGTCTCCTCGTTATCGTGGACAATACTTTCATGACTCCCTACCTCCAGAAGCCCCTTGAACTGGGTGCGGATATAGTGGTACACAGCGCAACCAAGTACCTCGGCGGTCACAGCGATGTGGTATCGGGACTGGCTGTTGTCAATTCAAAGGAGCTTGCGGAGAAGATAGCATTCATACAGAATTCAACAGGCGGAGTTCTCGGACCCTTTGACTCGTTCCTGCTCATAAGAGGAATCAAGACACTTGCGGTCCGCATGGACAGACACGTTTACAACGCGGAAAAGGTCGCAGACTTCCTGTCAAAGCACAACGCCGTGAAGAATGTCTACTATCCTGGTCTTTCCGACAGTCAGGGGTATGAGGTGAACCGCAGACAGGCAAAGAACGGCGGTGCAATGATCTCATTTGAGCTGAAGGACAATTATGATATCAACACATTCTTTGAGAGCCTTCAGCTTGTATCTCTTGCGGAGAGCCTCGGCGGAGTTGAGTCCCTCGTATGCCACCCCTCGTCAATGACTCATGCATCAATTCCGGCAGATATACGCAAAAAAGTTGGCATAACCGACGGACTTATCCGTCTCTCGGTAGGTATTGAGCAGATCGACGATATTCTTGAAGATGTGGCTCAGGCTATTGCAAAATCCGAAAGAAAGTGAGATAATATATGAAGTACTATGATTCAATGCAGGCGCTCATCGGAAATACTCCGCTGGTGAGACTGGGCAATATAGTCAGGGCAGAGGGCGTTAACGTCTTTGCCAAGCTGGAGCTTTACAACCCCTCGGGAAGCGTCAAGGACCGCACAGGTCTGTACATGATAAACGACGCTGAGAAAAAAGGACTCCTCGGAGATGGCGGCACCATCGTTGAGGCTACCGCAGGTAATACGGGTCTGGGCATAGCCTTTGCCGCTCTGAACCGCGGCTACCGTATCATCTTCGTAGTCCCCACCAAGTTCTCGGCGGAGAAGCAGTCGCTGCTCCGCGCACTGGGAGCGGAGGTCATAAACACTCCCCGTGAGGAGGGAATGCTGGGAGCTGTCAGAAAGGCAGAGGAGATAAAGTCGCAGATAAAGGGCTCTATCTCACTGGAGCAGTTCAAGAACCAGAGCAACCCACTCGCTCATTATGAGACCACTGGCAGGGAGATATTCGAGGGACTGGACGGCAGGATAGACTACGTTGTGGCAGGCGCAGGAAGCGGCGGTACCTATACGGGCATACTCAGGTATATCAAGGAGAGAGTGCCCTCGGCACAGGGCGTTCTGGCTGACCCCGTAGGCTCCACCATGGGCGGCGGTGAGCACAGCGACTACAACATTGAGGGCATAGGCAACGACTTTATTGCCGACACCATGGATATGTCACTTGTGGACAAGGTCATAAAGATAAATGACAGCGAAGCATTCGATACCGCAAGGCTTCTTGCCGCAAAGGAGGGCATTATCGCAGGCTCATCTTCCGGAGCGGCTATGGCGGCGGTGCTGAAGCTCATCGACAGCGGTGCAAATGGCAACATAGTAACGGTATTCCCCGACCGCGGAGACAGATATTTCAGTACGGGGCTTTACGACTGATATAATAAATAATGAGGTGTTATAATGACTTTACAGCAGCTAAAATACATTCTTGCCATATCCGAAACAGGTTCCATGAACAAGGCTTCGGAGCAGCTCTATGTATCCCAGCCCTCACTGACCTCATCAGTGCAGGAGCTTGAAAAGGAAATAGGAATAAAGATATTCCACAGGAGCGGCAGGGGAGTTACTCTCACCAATGACGGTGCCGAGTTTATCCAGTACGCAAGACAGGTGGTGGGACAGTTTGATGTTCTGGCAGAGAAATACATCAGCAAGGGCGGCATAAAGAAGAAGTTCGGCGTTTCCACACAGCACTACTCCTTTGCGGTAAAGGCTTTCGTGGAGATGGTAAAGCATTTTGACACCTCGGAATATGAATTTGCTGTCCGTGAGACCAAGACTGCGGAGATAATCAGCGATGTTGCAACTCTCAGAAGCGAGATAGGCATAATCTACCTCAACGACTTCAACCGCAAGTCCCTGACCAAGCTGCTCAGCTCCAACGGTCTGGAGTTCCATACCCTTACCAAGTGCAGTCCATTTGTCTATCTCTGGAAGGGACATCCGCTGGCAGGGGAAAAGTCCATAAACTTTGAGCAGCTTGCCGACTATCCCTGCCTTTCATTTGAACAGGGGGACAAGAGCTCCTTCTATCTTGCGGAGGAGATACTCAGCACAAACGAGTACCAGCGCATCATCAAGGCAAACGACCGCGCCACCATGCTTAATCTCATGATAGGTCTGGACGGCTATACGCTCTGCTCGGGCATTATCTGCGAGGAGCTCAACGGCAGCGACTATATAGCAGTTCCCTTTGACGTAGGTTCTGCCGACGAGATAATGGAGATAGGCTATATCACGCTGAAAAACGTGATACTCAGCGAGATGGCGGAAATATACATCAGTGAGATAAAGAGTTATCTCGGGTTATAAGCTCATCCTATAACACATCATAGCGTTTCGGTATTGGACAGAGAAGCGCTGTGGGTGTATAATTAAAACATACCAAAACGATAGGAGATTTCCCATGAAAGAGATAATCTGGCTGGGCAGAGGCGGACAGGGCGCATTTACCGCCGCAAAGCTCCTCGGAGCTGCCTATACTGCCGAAAACAGCGATAAATACGCTCTTGCGTTCCCGTCATTCGGCCCCGAAAGACGAGGTGCTCCCGTGAGAGCCTTCACAAAGCTTGATACAAAGCCCGTTACCGACAGGAGCCAGACCGAAAAGGCTGACTACATCGTTATTCTTGACGATACGCTGTACAGTCCTCAGCTGAAGCAGCTCTTAAAGGACGACGGCAGGATAATCGTAAACTCAAAGAGTAACATCGACGGTGCTCTCACCTTTGACGGCGAGAGGATATCGGCGGAGTTCAGGCTGCCTACGGTGAATACGGTCATGTACGGCTTGCTTGTGGGACTTTCGGGAGTCGTTTCCGCAGAGGATGCCATAGGCTCCATAAAGGGATATATGCCCGAGAAGATACAGGAGCGCAACATCGGCGCTCTCAGCAGAGCTGTTGAGGAGGTGCTTTCATGAGACCATATATCAGAGAAAAGACCGCCTTCGGCTTTGACGAGGTGCCTGTGAATACCTCATTCGAGGCAGGCTATCTGGTCACAGTCAACAGCGGCTGGAGAAGCATCCGCCCCGTGGTGGAAAGCACGAAATGTGTGGGCTGCGAGCAGTGTTATCTGTACTGTCCCGACGGCGTTATCTCAATAAAGGACGGCAAGGCACAGATCGACTACGACTTCTGCAAGGGCTGCGGTATATGCGCCAAGATATGCAGGATAGGTGCTATAGGAATGGAGGCGGAGCGCTGATGAGCAGAAAATTTCTTTCGGGCAACGAGGCTTTTGCCGAGGGCATAAGACTTGCACGCCCCGAGGTCATATCGGCATACCCCATAACTCCCCAGACCATCGTTGTGGAGCGCCTTTCCGAGATGGTGGAGGATGGCAGTCTCAAGGCTGAGTACGTCCATGTGGAGTCGGAACACTCAGCACTCTCATGTGCAATAGGTGCAAGTGCAGCAGGTGCGAGAGCCTTCACGGCTACCTCCTCACAGGGACTTCTCTACATGGCGGAATGTCTTTACTATGCCGCAGGAGGCAGGTTCCCCATAGTTATGATGAATGCGGACAGATCAACAGCACTTCCATGGAACATTTACGGCGACCAGCGCGACAGTCTTTCACAGCTTGACAGCGGCTGGATACAGGCTTACGCAGAGAATGCACAGGAAGCTCTGGACCTCGCACTCATGAGCTATAAGATCGCCGAGAACAAGGCTGTTTCAACTCCATACATGGCAAATCTTGACGGTTTCGTGCTGACACATACATATGAGACCGTGGAAATTCCCGACAGGGAGCAGGCAGACAGGTTCCTGCCGCCTTATGAGACTGATAACCGCATCGATTTCGATAATCCGAAGAATATGGCGTTCTCCGCAGGTCCCGATACCAACTACATCTTCAAGTACAGAGAGCATGAGGGAGTTCTGGCAGCTAAAGCCGTTATCACCGAGACCGAGAAGGAGTTCGCGGAGATATTTGGCAGGAAGTATACGGGACTCACAGAGAGCTACCTCACCGAGGATGCCGACTACATACTCATCACCCTCGGAAGTATTGCAGGACTCTGCCGCGAGACAGCGGACAAGCTCCGCAGCAGGGGAGTGAAGGCAGGGGTGCTGAGGATTCGCTATATGCGTCCCTTCCCCAATGAGGAGATAGCCCGTGAGCTGAAAAATGCCAAGGGCTACGGAGTTCTGGAAAAGGACATCAGCTTCGGCAATGAGGGCACGGTTTATACCAATGTAAATTCGGCTCTGAAAAAAGCAGGGCTCACCATAAAGGGCGGCAACTTCATCGGCGGTCTTGGCGGAAGAAATATCTCCGCAGCCGATATCGAGGGTATATTTGCCGACATCGCCGACGGTAAGGACGGCGTTCATTTCCTTGGCATAGGAGGTTCGGACAATGGCTAATAAAACGGCGGAAAGCATTTCACGGGAGGAGTTTTTCTACGGGCATAAGGCGTGTGCAGGCTGCGGCGGAAGCCTTGCAGTAAGAACTGCACTCAAAGTTCTGGGCAAAAACGCAGTATCAGTGCTGCCTGCCGGCTGTATGTCGGCAGTCGGATTTAATTTCCCGCAGCTGTGCTTCTCCAACAACTCCATAATCTCCACCTTTGCAGGAACAGCCTCCATGCTCACAGGCGTTGAGGCAGGTCTCAGAGCCAAGGGCTGCAAGGACTTCACCGCAGTTGGCTTTGCAGGTGACGGCGGCACCGCAGACATCGGTATACAGGCTCTTTCCGGAGCTATCGACCGCAACGACAATATAATCTACATCTGCTACGACAACGAAGCCTACATGAACACGGGCATACAGAAAAGCGGTCTTACACCGTTCGGCGCAAAGACAACTACCACTCCCGCAGGCAGGAATATCCACGGAAATATCCGTCCAAAGAAGAATATGTTCGAGATAGCTGCCGCCCATGATATCCCGTATGCAGCTACTGCAAGCGTGGGCTATCTTCCCGACTTCATCGCAAAGGTGAAAAAGGCTTCGCAGATACATGGCACCAAGTATATCCACGTTATCGCACCATGTCCCACGGGCTGGGGAGTCGCTCCAGATGAGACCGTTGAGATAGCGAAAGAAGTGGTGGACAGCGGTCTGTGGTATCTTGCGGAGTACGAGAACGGCAGATTTACTCTCAATCACAAGCCGAGGGAGTTCACAAGCGTTGAGGCTTATCTTAAAAAGCAGGGACGCTTCAGGCATCTTGATGATGATGATATAAGAGTTATAACCGAGTCCCGCGACAAGAAGTGGGAGCACATAAACAGCACATTTGAATACTCGGGGAAATAGTTCCCCGAGAGGGCTTATAATACTGTATAACAGTTATAGAGAATGCCTATAACAAATGATAAGCCTTTCGTATTGGACAGATAAGCATAAAGGGTGTATAATAAAAGCATAGAAAGCCGATAGGATATATCGAGATTGTAATAATAGAAATCGGAGGATAAAGACATGAGCAGAGATGTAAACAACAAATTCTGGGACGAGGAGCTGGAAACCCTCCCCCGCGAGGAACTGGAAAAGAGACAGCTTGAAGACCTGAAGGAGATCGTTAAGTTCGCATACGACAACGCTCCTTACTACAAGCGTTCATTCGATGAAGCAGGCGTAAAGCCCGAGGATATCAAGACCCTCAAGGACATCGAAAAGTTCCCCTTCATCAACAAGAAGACCCAGCGTGACACTCAGGGCGTCGGCTCATTCCTTGGTGAGCTGTGTGCAGTTCCCGAGGAGGACGTTGTATTTATATCCACATCGTCGGGCTCTACCGGAGTTCCCACAATGAGCCCCTTCACAAAGAAGGACTTCGACGAGTTTCAGGAGACAGAGAGCCGCTGGTTCTGGCAGGTCGGAATGAGACCCAATGACCGCTACGTTCACGCTCTCAACTTCTCACTTTACGTTGGCGGTCCTGATGTTATCGGTGCTCAGAACTTAGGCGCACTGTGCATCTGGGGCGGTACACTTCCCAGCGAGAGACTTCTTTTTATACTCAAGACCTATCAGCCCACTGTAATATGGACCTCCCCTTCATACGCATGGCAGCTTGGTGAAAAGGCTCTCAAGGCAGGTATCGATCCAAAGAAGGACCTCAATATCAAGAAGATCATCGTTGCAGGCGAGCTTGGCGGCTCAATCGACGCCACAAGAAAGGCTATCGAGGACCTGTGGGGCGCTGAGGTTTATGACTTCTACGGACTGTCCGATATCTTCGGTGCCTGCGCTGCACAGTGCGAGTACCATGACGGACTCCATATCGCTGAGAACCACATCCTTGTGGAGACAGTTGATATCCACACAGGCGAAGTTCTCAAGCCCGGTGAGGTAGGCGAGCTTGTATTCACAACTCTCCGCAAGCACGCCCGTCCCCTCATCCGTTTCAAGACAGGTGACATCGGACGCATCGACACCACAAAGTGCAAGTGCGGACGTACACACGGCAGGATCAGCATCCTCGGCAGAAAGGATGATATGTTCATCGTTTCCGCTGTAAATGTATTCCCCAGCGATATCGAGGCTGTTATCCGTGAGCAGAGCGGTATCACAGGCGAGTACCTTATCCGTATCTTCGAGAAGGACTTCACAGCCAAGTATGCTGTTGAGATCGAGAAGAACGCAGATAATCCCAAGGACGATGATACGGTTGCAGCTGAGATAAGCGCAGCACTGAAGGCTCGTATCGGTGTTAAGCCTGCAAAGGTGGTAGTTCACCCCGACGGCGGACTTGATACACGTTCGGAGCACAAGTCCAGACGAGTTATCGATGAGAGAAATATTGACTATAACATCTGATCGTAGTATAATAAAAGATGTATGCAGGGGCGATGTGAGCATCGCCCCATGCGAATTGTTCTTGTAGGGGACGGCGTCCCCGACGTCCCATCGGTAAACTGAGTGGGCTGTCGAGGACGCCAGCCCCTACATTTTATATGATTCAGGAGGAAAAATATGCCAAAGCTTTCAAGCAGAACAGAGACATTTACAGATTCAGTCATAAGGCGTATGACGAGAATTTCAAATAAATACGGCGCAGTTAACCTCTCTCAGGGCTTCCCCGATTTCGAGCCGCCCCGTGAGATACTTGACCGTCTTGCACAGGTCACAAACGAGGACTTCCACCAGTACTCCATAACATGGGGAGCCCAGAATTTCCGTGAAGCTCTTGCGGACAAGCAGTCCGCTCTCATGGGCAGGAAAATAGACCCCAACGGCGAGATAGTCGTTACCTGCGGAAGCACCGAGGCTATGATGGCAGCCATGATGACTGTTACAGACCCCGGGGACAAGGTAATCGTGTTCTCGCCTTTCTACGAGAATTACGGCGCAGATACCATTCTTTCGGGAGCCGAGCCAATTTACGTTCCCCTTATCCCTCCCGAGTTCAGCTTTGACGCGGACGTTCTCGAGGCGGCTTTCAAGCAGCGTCCAAAGGCAATAATCCTCTGCAATCCCTCCAATCCCTGCGGTAAGGTGTTCACGCTGGAGGAGCTTCAGACAATAGCTGATCTTGCAAAGAAGTACGACACATTCGTCATCACCGACGAGGTTTACGAGCATATCGTATATGCACCCCATAAGCATATTTACTTTGCTTCTCTGCCCGATATGTGGGAGAGGACCATCTCATGCTCATCACTGTCCAAGACCTACTCCATCACAGGCTGGAGACTGGGCTATGTTATAGCTCCTCCCGAGATAATCGACACCGTGAAGAAGGTACACGACTTCCTTACCGTGGGAGCTGCGGCGCCCTTGCAGGAAGCGGCAGTTACGGGACTGCGCTTCGGTGCGGACTACTATCAGTGGCTTCAGGATAAATACACCGAAAAGAGACAGCTTTTCCTCGACGGGCTTGACCGTATCGGTCTCAGCCATACGGTGCCGCAGGGAGCTTACTACATACTGCTGGATATCTCGGAGTTCGGCTATAAGAGCGACCTTGATTTCTGCGAAAAGCTTGCCGAATATGTGGGAGTCGGAGCCGTTCCGGGATCAAGCTTCTTCAAGGAACCCGAGAACAGGTACATAAGGTTCCATTTTGCAAAGAAGAACGATACTCTGAACAATGCGCTGGAGCGTCTTGCGGATATCAGAAAGAAAATGCCGAGAGCATAAAAAATGCCCCTGAAAGATCAAGCGGTCTTTCAGGGGCTTTCTGTATCATAACTTCATTTCGTATTTGGGCATGAGCTGCAGCTTGTGCAGATTAGCCCTGTGGAGACGGTCTATCTTCTCCTTTATCTCGGGGGCCGAGCTGAGGTCGTCCTCGCCGCGGATATACTTGTCCAGCATAGCGTAAGTAAAGCCTAAGTTCTCCTCGTCAGTCTTGCCGCAGAGTCCGTCGATAGGCACCTTGTGTACCAGTTCATGGGGAAGTCCGAGAAGATCGCCAACCTGTAATACCTCTGTTACCGTAAGGTCGGAAAGGGGAGAGAAGTCGCCTGCTGCGTCGCCGAACTTGGTGGAATATCCCACCCAGTCCTCGGAGAGGTTGCAGGTGTTGACAACTCTGCCGTTGTGGCAGGCTGCCACGGCGTAAAGTGTGGTCATGCGGACACGGGCGGGAGTATTTACCCTTGCCTGTTCCGAGGGCTCCATGTGCTTGCTGAGCTCGTTCATGAATGTGCTTACCGTATCGCCGATGTTGATAGTGTAGCTCTTTATGCCAAGGGTGTCCACCAGAAGGCGGCTGTAGGCGATATCTGCCTGCTCACCCTGAGGCATGAGGACTCCGATGACTCTGTCCTTGCCGAGAGCCTTTACGCATACCGCTGCGGCTACGGAGCTGTCCTTGCCGCCTGATATGCCGATAACGGCGTTTGTTGTGGGAGAAGCTGTTCTCTCGAACAGGTCTCTTACCCATTCAACTACTTCATTGGTCACTTTTTCTGCGTTGAAGCTGTAGCTCATAACTTTACCTCCGTTCAGTGTAAATTGTCCCCCAAAAAGTAGACAGTAAAAATGCACCCACCCTGCAATAAATGAAGCGCAGGTAACTGTTATTGAGAAAATCCCAATTTGCAGACAGTGAATCTGCATCGTGGACACTGAAAAT
>Ga0255342_1000307_pt1 | contig 88394 bp, 96 predicted proteins | sample wastewater_treat_3_FD_192416 | JGI IMG/M metagenome (GOLD analysis project Ga0255342, IMG submission 192416) | Wastewater microbial communities from Lulu Island WWTP, Vancouver, Canada - plant14 | ecosystem: Engineered > WWTP > Wastewater > Unclassified | place: Canada: Vancouver, British...
TCTCTTCAATTATCATCCTAAAAGGGGTTGAATTATTGTTTCTATTTTCTTTTCCTTCTTTTTCTGATTCTATTAAATCATTGTTTTTTAAGAACTCTATGAATTCGTTATCATTCATTGATTTTATTTTTTCTACAGCTGCAGCCTTTCTTTCTTCTGGAAAATTTGTTTCTATATTTAATATTATTTTCTTCTTAAAATTCTCTATTTCTTCTTTTGAAAGGGGCATATATTATCAAGAAATTCTGTATTAATAAGTTTATGCACTTTAAGCTATTTTTCTCATATCTATTAGTTGAACTGAAGCAACATTGGGTATTTTTGAGAGTCTTTCTTCCATAACATCTATATTTTTATCATCATGGTAGAAAAAGAAAACTATTAATGCCCTTAAACCAAATGCTATATTTTCAATGGAATATTCTTTATTTGTACCTCCAAATTCTTCAACTATTTTTTTTGCAGCATTTTCCATTTCTTTTAAATCTACTTCTGTAGATTCTGGCATTAGCTTATATTTTACTCCATTTATTCCTACCATAGTTTAGTTTAAAGAAAGAGGTTTATAAATATTTTGAGTGCTGTTGTTTTTAATTAAAGTATCAAAATACTTATAAAATACATTAATTTTTTTTGGTTATGGTTTTAGGAAATTATGGAAGAATAGTTGAAAAGATAGCAAAACATTCTGGACTTAGTGTAGATGAAGTTAATCGGAAAATAGAAGCAAAGAGAGCTAAACTCTCTGGACTTATTAGTCAAGAAGGTGCTGCTCAAATAGTTGCTGCAGAATTGGGAATAAATTTTGAAAATGAAAAGCTCAAGATTGAAGAACTGCTTCCTGGTATGAGAAAAGTTAATATTTCGGGAAAGATAATTCGTCTTTTTCCTGTTAGGTCTTTTAAAACACAAAAAGGAGAAGATGGAAAGGTGCTTAATCTTGTTTTAGCAGATGAAACTTCAAATATAAAAGTTGTTATTTGGGACACGAATCATATAGCATTAATTGAGAAAGGCGAAATAACCGAAGGAGATGTTGTGGATATTTCTAATGGTTCTATGAGAGAGAATGAAATGCATCTTGGAAGCTTTTCTGAATTTAAAAGAAGTAGCAAAGAGATGGGTGAAGTAATGACAGACAGAATAATTAGGGAGAAAAAGATTTCCGAGTTTAAATTAGGAGATTCCATTTCTGTAAGGGCATTTATTGTTCAAACATTTCAACCTAGATTTTTTGAAGTTAGTAAAGAAACTGGGAAGAAATTGACTGAGAGTGAAAGGGAGAAAGGAGTAGCTACAGATAGGAAAGCACTTATTAACATAGTTATTGATGATGGTACAGAAACAATTAGGGCAGTTATTTTTAATGACAATCTTTCTGTTTTAGGTTTAAATGATTTAGAAAATCCTGAGAGATTATCTTATCAAATTGAAAATTTGTTAGGCAGAGAAATGATATTTTCTGGAAATGTAAGAAAAAATAATTTTTTCAATAATGAGGAATTTATAGTTGACGGAGTTAAAGAAGTTAATTTAGATGAATTAATTTCTCAACTTGAGAAGAAGTAATTTTTTATTGAATAGTTTAGGTTATAAGAATACTAATATGCGTTTAATATATATTTATTATATAAATAATCTTTATAAACTGGTTGGGGTTTGAGTAAATATGGCTGCTAAAAAAGAAGATATTGAAGAAGAAAAAGAGGAGAAAGAAGAAAAGAAATCTAAAAAGAAGGAAACTAAAGAACCAACTTTAATGGATTTGCCAGGTATAGGACCAGCTATTGCTGCTAAACTTGAGGGAGCAGGAATATTTGATTTAATGTCTTTGGCAGTTTCAAGTCCTGCTACAATTTCTGATATTTCTGGTGTAAGTCCTGCTGTTTCTAGAAAAGCTATACAAGCTGCACGTGAAATGCTTGATTTAGGATTTCAGGATGGAGTTGAATATGCTCAGAGAAGATCTAATGTTTCATATATAACTACAGGAAGTAAAAACTTTGATGAACTTTTGGGAGGAAGAGGGATTGAAAGCAGAGCCATTACAGAAGCTTTTGGTGCTTATGGTTCTGGAAAAACTCAGCTGGGTCTGACTTTGGCAGTCAGAGTTCAGTTGCCAGTTGAGCAAGGAGGTGCTAATGGTAAGTGTGTTTTCATAGATACAGAGGGGACTTTCAGACCTGTTAGAATAAGACAAATTTCTGAAGGTCTTGGTGCAAATCCAGAAAAAGTTCTGAAGAATATTTTTGTTGCAAGAGCATTTAATTCAGATCATCAGATGTTGTTATTAGAGAAAGTTACTGAAATGGTTAAAGCAGGTGAACCAATAAAACTTTTGATTGTTGATTCTTTAACTGCTCATTTCAGAGCAGAATTTTCAGGAAGAGGACAATTAGCAGATAGACAACAGAAACTTAACAGATATATGCATGATTTAATGAAACTAGCTGAAACTCATAATTTGGCTGTTTATGTTACAAATCAGGTTATGGCAAATCCTGCACAAATGTTTGGGGACCCAACAACTGCTATTGGAGGAAATATTGTTGGACATGCTTCAACTTATAGATTATATTTAAGGAGAGGAAAACAAGGTTCTAGAGTTGCAAAGTTAATTGACAGTCCAAATCTTCCAGATAATGAGACAGTGTATTATGTTACTGCTGGCGGTATAAGTGATAAAGAGTAACTATTTAATTAAATTCTTAGATAAGAATTAATTTTTTAATCAACTAATTCTTCTTTTGAAAACCAGATGGAAATTTCTTTTTCTCCATTTTCAGGAGAATCTGAAATATGCATTACATTATCAAAGTTATTTGTTTTTGAATTAACCTTTCCATATCTTCCTCTTAATGTTGATGGTTCTGCATCGTCAGGGTTAGTTTTTCCAGCATATTCTCTTAATTTTTGTATTGCATTTTCTCCCTCGTATGCGATTGCAATAATTGCATGAACATTATGGTATTCTCCCATAAGATATTTTAGGAGATCATTATAGAATGGTTTTTCTTTGTGCACTGCATAATGTTTTTCTGCAAGATGTTTTTGAACACTAACTAATTTTAATCCAATCATCTTTAGATTTAAATGATCTAAATCATAAATAACTATTCCAGAGAGCTTTCTCGCTATTGCATCTGGTTTAATTAGGATTAATGCTCTTTCTTTTTTGTTTTCTTCTGTCATAATGAATATATTTTTACAATATAGTTTAAAAAGTTTTATTTATTGTTTTGAAAATGGAAAAAACAGGTGTTTTTGCAGATTTACATATTCATTCAAGGTTTTCAAGGGCATGTAGCAAGGATATTACTTTGGAAAATTTAGAAAAATGGGCAAGGGTAAAAGGAATTGGATTATTGGGGACAGGAGATTTTACTCATCCAATTTGGCTGAATGAATTAAAAGAAAGATTAACTGAGAGAGACGGAATTTTGTATTCAAAAAGCGGATTTAAATTTCTACTAACAGGAGAAGTAAGTTTAATGTATACTCAGGGAAGAGGGAGAAGAGTTCATTTAGTTTTATTGGTTCCTAATTTTGAAATTGCAGACAAAATAAATGCTTACCTTGATAAAAAAGGAAGAAGGGACTATGATGGACGTCCTATATTTAAGATTTCCTGTGAACAATTTGTTAAAGACATGAGAGAAATATCTAAAGATATTGAAGTTATTCCAGCACATGTTTGGACTCCTTATTTTGGAGTTTTTGGAAGCAAATCAGGTTTTGATAGTTTAAAAGAAGCTTTTGGAGAAGAATTTGAAAATATACACGCAATTGAAACAGGAATGAGCTCAAATCCAGAGATGAATTGGCATTTGTCTGAATTAAACAATAAAGCTATAGTGAGTTTTTCTGACAGCCATAGTTTCTGGCCTTGGAGAATCGGGAGAGAAGCAACAATTTTTGAGAAAGCAGATAGTTTTAAGGATATAATTGATGGGATAAGAAATAATTCTATTTTAGGTACAATTGAAACTGATCCTGGTTATGGTATTTATCATTATGATGGACATAGAGATTGTGGTTTTTCTAGTTCTCCAGAAGAAACTAAAAAATTAAATGGTATTTGCCCTGTTTGTAAACATCCTCTAACAATTGGTGTAGCAAATAGAGCATTGGAACTTAAAGACCAGATTAAAGAAGAGAATAGAAAGAGAAAAAAATATTATACTTTGTTGCCTTTACATGAATTAATTGCATCTAGTATTGGTTCAAGTATTGAAAGTAAAAAAACTTGGGAAGTATATAATATGCTTATTGAAAAGTTTGAAAATGAATTTAATATTTTGCTTAATGTATATAAAGAAGATTTGATTAAAGAGTTAAAAGATAATGAAAAGTTAGTTAAACTTATTTTAGAAAATCGGGAAGGAAAAATAAAGGTTAAACCAGGGTATGATGGTAAATATGGAGAATTAGTAGACGGAGAAAAGCAGGCTACATTGTTTTAAAGTATAACAATCTTTAAAAGTGGTATATAGTATTCTTTTTTATGAAAAACAAAATTTCAAGAAATTATGAAGAAGAACTTTCGTTTGCAGTTGTTGATAAAAATCTTCTTGAAGGGAAATCTTTACCAGTTTACACAATTTTTCACTTGAAAAAGAATCCATTTAAAGGAATTGAGAATGAAGTTCTCATAAAAGATTTAGAATATAAAGTTTTTGCAGGGTATATTAAGGGAGCATGTTTTTCTAAATTAGATACAGAAATGGTTTTGTATAATGGTTTTTCAAAGAAACTTAAAAAATCATTTTATCCTGAAACTTCTATTTTTCCATTAAATGATTCTGAAATGAAAAATTTAAAGGAATATATGGATTTACCCAAGCATATAGTTATAAAAAAAGCAAAATAGTTTTATTTTCTTTCTATTATTTTTTTAAATCCTCTTTCTAACAACATCTTTTCTATTTTTGACTCTTTGCTTATATCTGGTCCAATTTTTTCTACTGTTATTTTTGCTTTGTTTATTAATTTGCTAGATTGATTTAATTGATTTTTAGATACTCTTACAAGAAAATCTCCATCAAAACTGATATATCCTTTTTCTCCCCATGTATTTGATATAGAATTGCTATTTATTCCAGTTGGTTCTTCAAAAGAAATTTCTCTTATGTTTGAAATCAACTTATAATAATCTTCTACTTGTTTACCTCTGTATTTCTTTTCATACACCTCTCTCTTTTTCATCAGATGATTATCGAAATTATTGCTTATAAAAATTGTTACCTTTTAGAATATGTTTTAGTGTTTTTTTGTATTTTTAATCTATTTGAATGAGAAGCATCTTTTATTTTTACAAATTTGTAATGAGCATCTTGAGTTTTTTGTCCTTGTATTTCTTCATCTAAAGTGTATATTTTTTCTTTATTTGAATTAATATAGAATTTGAGTTTCATCCTAATCCGAGTATATATCCTTTTAGCCTTGTAGGCAACTTCTTTTTTAGTTGTTTTTCAACTTCTTTTGGAGATATCCATTTTAACTCTGCAACATTCTTCCCAGGAGTTTCTTTTCCTTCTGTTGCTTCACACAAAAAATATAATCTTAATGCTTGTTTGTCTTTTAATCTGTTTTCAGCATAAACTGCACCTAGATTATGGATTATATATCCTGTTTTTTCTTTTGCAACTCTTTTTAATCCAACATCTAATTCTTCTTCATATTTTAAATCTCCTTCGAGAAAACTTAAATTTCTTTCTCCAATATTCCTACCAAGAAGTATTTTTCTTGCTGGGGGATTGAATAAAATTCCTATGATTTTTACATTAAATTTATCTGCCATTTTATTTTTCCTTTATTTCAAATATCATTCCTTTTTCTTTTGCCTTTTTTTCTATTTCTTCTAGTGTGTTTTTCATTTTTTGCTCTCCTTTTCTTCCGTCTTCTGTCTCAATTTTGAGAGAGTATTTTCCTGCTGAAATATACTTTACTTCTATTTCTTTAGGTGTATCTAACACTTTTTTTAAGTGAGATATGCCTTCTGAATCTAATGTTTTTAAATACACTATCCTTTTTATTATTATCCTTTTTTTCTTTTGCTCTAAAATTATATCTAAAACCCTTTCTGAATTTTCTTTTCCTACTAGTTTTTCTAATATCTTGGGGTTTTCTCTAGCTTCTTCAAAAAACTCGTATATTCTTCCTCTTTTGGAAATCTCTTCTATAACTTCTTCTGATTTTTCTTTTAAGACACTTTTAAGTATATTTATATAACTGTTTTCCTGATTATGCTGGTCCATCACTTCTTTTTTTTCTTTCGGGGTTACTCTTCTTAGAGAAAGACTTATTGTTCCTCCTGTATCTTTTAGAACCTTACATACAATTTTCTTTTTTGGAATAACATATTCTCTTAAATTTCTTATTCTTCCTGGTGCAATTTCACTTAAAATTATGCTCCCCTCTCTTTGTTCTCCTTCTATTTTTACAAATACTACTGTGCCTGCAATTCTATCTACAGTACACAATACCATTTCTCCTTCTTCAAATACTATAAAAATTAAACAGAATACTCTATTTTAAAGGTTGTGTTTATAGAATCTTAAATTTTTATTAGCTCTATTTCGAGATTTTTTTTAAGAATATCAATGAACTCTCTTTCTTTTTTTCTGCTTATTAAACAGCCTGCAGCATGTTCATGTCCCCCACTTTCTCCTCCAGTTAAATTTGTTACACTTGCTAATAATTCTCTTAGGTTTCTTCCTTTTCTTCCAACAATTCTTGAAGAAACCTTTATTTTATCTTCATAATATGCCATTGTTGTGATTATTGTCCCTTCTTCATATATTGAAGAATTTGAAATTATGCTTGCAATTGTTCCAATCATTGTATCTTTTACATTGTCTTGAGCATTTATTATGACAAATCCTTTTCCTTGTATTTTCTTTGTTTCTTGAACAAAGTTTAATCCAGTGATTATATTCTGTTTATATTTGATGTGGGCTAATTCTGCTTCTTTTTTTGATTTGGGTATTTCAAGACAGTATTGTATTGCTAATTCAGGTCTACCTGATCTTGAACATGCATTAATTATTGCACTTAAATCTCTTGCATCTTCTATTTTATTAAACATTTTTATCAAGAAAATATCTCCTACTAAGTCCTTGCTTTTTATTTTAGGGTTTCTAAGAAGTATAGAAGTAGTTAAATTCTTCATTTCTTTTTCATCTAGTTCCATTATACTTTTATATTTCCCTCTTTCAGGTATAATTCCAGATTCTCTTAATATTTCAAGGACTCCTTTAAGGTTTCCAGTGACTTCAGGGATATAAGGATTTGATGAGTATTCTAATACTCTGTTTAATGGTCTAGTTGATGGATAAATAAGTAATCCTCTCTTTCTTTGAACTCCGCTTTCTTCCAGTATCCCATGATTTAAAGAATCTATTTCTTTTTCCAAGCAATCTCCTATCATTCCTAAGATAGCTAATTTTGATAATTCTTTTGCTTCTGGAATTATTTGTTTTGCGAATAAATATGCTAGTCCAGAAGTACTTATTTTTTGTTTGTTTGTTAAATGCGGATTTATTATTCTTACATTTTCTGGAATTTTTTGGGAAATTTCGTGGTGGTCAATAATAAATACATCCTTTAAGTTGTTGTTTTTTATATGTTCTAAACTTCCAGATGCTAAATCTAAGAAAAATATTATTTTATCTTTTGGTAATCCTTTGATTGTTTTTTCTTCTAAATTTTTTAATATTCTTATAGAGAACTTTCTATCTAATTTTTTTAGAGTGCTTATTATTATGCTTGCAGAGGTTATTCCATCTGTGTCAAAGTGACTCATTATGAGAATCTCTTTATTTTCTGTTTTTTTTAAAAATTCCTCAGCAAATGATTTAAGTTCCTTTTCGAATATTTCATCCTCTTTTTTCATTTTAATATAAGAAAATTTATAATTTCTTTTGATACTTCTTTATCTTTCTAACTTGAGAGAATACTCTGCTTCTTTCTCTCATTGCTCTTTTGTCTTGTTTGTTGTTTTTAAGATGTTTTTCTATTTTTTCTAATTTTTCTTCTACATTCTTTAAATCTGGATTAATATATTTTTCTTTTAGTATTTTAGAGATTTTTTTATTGTATTCTTTTGGGTGGATTCCCCTTCTTTTTAGTTCTTCTCCTATTTTTTCAGAAGTTAGTCCTTTATCTGCTAGTTTAATTACTTCCTTTTCATACTCTTCTAAGCTCATTTTTCCTTGTTCTTTCTTTGGCTTTTCATCTTTTTCAGTTGACATCTAAATACCTCGTAAAGGGGTTTTTTAAAGCTTATGATTTTGTCTCTTTTTTAGCATATTTTTAATATATTTGTTAAATAATGAAAGGAGGTTTTAGATTTATTTGAAAGAATGAGTTGATACAAAACCCTTATATCTTTATTTTTCTCAAATAGTAAGGTTTAAGAAATTATTAAACCCTCTTTTATTGTGTAAAAAGCCCCATAGTACAGCGGTCAAGTATACGGCCCTTTGGAGTTTAGATAAATGAAGAGAGGCCGTGACCCAGGTTCGAATCCTGGTGGGGCTATTTTAATTTTTAATATTTTGTTAATTTATTTTGATTCTTCTGAAAATAAGATACATTATCAAGGATACAAAAATCATTATTGCTAGTATCCATATCCAGCTGTAATAATTATCCTCTAATGGGAGTCTAACATTCATTCCATAAAATCCTGTTACAATTGTTATTGGCATCATTATAGCCATAATCATAGTTAAAATCTTCATAGTTTCATTTAACCTGTTGGAAGTTATTGTTTGATAAGCATTTCTCATACCATTTATTCTTCCTAACATGCTTTTTAGTGATTCTGTTGTTCTAAAAGAATGGTCGTAAATATCTCTAAAATAAGGGAGTAATTCATTATCTAAGTAATTATCTGTTGGTCTTGTTAAGCTGAGACATAGGTCAGTTAAAGATTCCATTACTTGTCTTGTTTCTAACAGAGTCAATTCTTTTTGGAATAAATCTTCTAAAACCTCTTTTTCTGGATTTTTTATAAATTCTTTTTCTGTTTGTTTAAATTCTTCTAACAATATAGATTTTATTTGCATACATTTATCTATTTCTTTATCTAAAAGGTAATGAAATATATGCCCTGCTCCTTTTTTCATTAAATTCTCTAATTTTTTAGGATTGCTTATTAGCGAATCTATTGCTTCGTTATTTTCGAAATGAGAGGTTATAAGATAATTTTCACCAAAGATAAAAGATAAATTGTATATTTTTATGTTGAATTCTTCAATTTCTTTTATGCCTTGCATTATTACTGCAGTGTTTTCTTCAAATTCTTCATATTTTGTTCTTGTTTGATTTGAAAGTATGTCCTCTTCTGCTGCAGGGTGTATATCAAATATTTCTCTTATTGATTTTATTTCTTCAATATTTGAACAGAACAAATCTATCCAATAAGAAGTCCTTCTTTCTTTTTTTAATGTTGTTGGATCTATTTCTTTTAACTTTCCATTTGAAAACGAAAAAATCTTTATCATATCTATCTTAGATATTTTTATTATTTAAATCTTGTTTTAATGCCTATAACGTCCTCTTCGTTCAACAGAAATAATTCTTTCAAATATTTGTTTGGATTCAGGATAATCCTTTGAATATGCTTTTTTGAATTCTTCAAAAAGTTCTTTCCAGTGTTGAAAATGCTTTGCTTCTAGAGCTTGTTTTAGTAAATGGAGGTCTACTGCTTTATCTTCTATTTTTTTAGAAATATATCCAAGCCCAAAATCTATTAGAAAAACTTCATTGTCTTTTAAAATCATATTACTTGTAGTTAAATCTCCATGGATAATATCTGATTTATGTAATTTAGAGATTGATTTTCCTATTTTGTTTAATATTCTCTTTTGTTTTTCAAGAGGAAAACTGTTTAGCGCTTCAGAAAGTTTTTCTCCGTCTATATACGGCATTCTTATTTTATTTTCTTCCCTTGAGATTTCAGGTGAAAAATTATGTATTGTTTTGTTTGCTTTCTCAATAAGCTTAGTTTCTGCCTTTGTTCTTTGTTTTATTATTTTTTTATCTATTTCAGGTATTCTGTATGATTTAGATATTCTTTCTTTAACTATTTGGTTTTTCTTTTCATCTAAAAATATCTTAGCTTCTGCTCCTTGTTGAATTAATTTCATTTAAAATTTAATCTTCTATATATTTTAAGTTTTGTCCTACTAAGATTTCTATATAAATGCTTTTATACTTATTTTCAATCCTTTTTTTATGAGATTTAAGGACATTTTCCTTACAGGAGCACTTACTTTATCAACTATATTGCCTTCTTTTTCTCAGGATAAACTGAATTATGAGGTGCGAACAAAGGGTGGAGGATTTCCAGCTACAACTAGTTTTATTAATTTAAGTGAAAAAGAAATAGATTTTTCTTTTTTGTTAGGGATTTATTCAATGAAATTTAATCAAATTAATGACTCTACTTATAATGAAACTAAGAATTTTATGTTTAAGAAAGAATTTTTTGATTATGCTAAAGGTTCTGGATATATTCTTTTAGATTATTCTGTAGAGATGGGGAGACTCAGAAATGTTAAAGAGAAACTAATTAATCAAAAACTTGATGAGAAATATAAAACTTTTCCAGAGATTCTTAAAGATTTTAGAGAGGATGGTTTTAAAGATAAAGATAGTTTACACTTTTTTTTGATGGGCTTGCCTTATTCATTGAAAATTGATAAAATAGAGAGTGGAGATACAACTTTTTATTCTTCTAGTTTGAATGAGGCAATTAAATTTGAACCAGGAGATGATTTTCATTTTTCATATCCTATTGAAATGGCTGTTGTTGAAAAAGAAGGCAAGAGAGTTATAATTGGTTTTTCAACTAGATTTCTTAATGTTAAAAAAAGAAAAGAAGGTTCTTTAGAAGGTAGATTAAAATAAGTTTTATTTAAACTAATATTTTTTATTTGTCTTTCCAAAAAATTATTATTCCTAAATTAAGTAACATTCCAATATCTATTACCATACAATATTTGCATAGTGCATCAATTACAAAAAATTGAATATACAAAAAGTATAATGCAAAGATGGTTCCTCCAATTATTCCTGCTATTATCATTTGCTTTTTATACTTTGTAGGTTGTTTTATATGTAAAAATACCAGTATCGCCATTATAGAGAAAGCAACTAAACCTATGTTGGAATTTTTAATTCCAAATGTGCTTTCATATTGAGAAGTTTGAACAGCATAGCAAGTTGTTTGAATTCCTCCGCAAGCTTCTTCAAGAGATACAAATGTTAATATTCCAGAAAATATTAATGAAATTAGGAATATTGTTAAGATTATTGTGTATTTTGTTTTATTTTCCATTGAATTGTTTGAAAGGGTTAGTATTTAATAGTTTTTATTTTAATTTTTGAATTTTATTTAAATCTCATCATCTTCTTTTTACCGAATTTTTTCATCATCCTCTGCATTTGTTTTTGCGAGAAACCTTTAGACATGTCCATATCAGTCATTCCTCCTTTAACTAAATCTTGAAGCATCTTGTATTGTTTGAGAAGGGCACGAATATCGCTATTATTTACTCCTGCCCCTTTTGCTACTCTTCCTATTCTTGAAGTTTGTTTATCAAATAATTCTGGATTTTCACGTTCTTCTTTTGTCATAGATTTAAGGATATGTTCCCATTTTGCAATTTTTTCTTGTTGAGATTCTAGCATGCCTTCAGGTATTTTTGCTTTTCCTAATCCTGGAATCATGCCTTTGATTTTATCAAATCCTCCTATTTGGTTCATTGATTTTACTTGTTCAATTACATCTTCAAGAGAGAGTTTTCCTTCTTCAAGTCTCTTTTGCATTTTTTCTTGTTGGTCTTCATCTGTAACAGAGCGTATTTTTTCTATTAGTGCCTGTAAATCTCCCATACCTAAAAGTCTTGAAAGGAAACTTTCTGGATTGAATTCTTCTATGTCATTTATTTTTTCACCTGTTGTTATGTAATATACTCCTGCTTTTGTTTCTGCACATGCAGTTAATGCTCCTCCTCCCTTGGCTGTTGAATCCATTCTTGTAATTATAACTCCAGAAATCTTCAATGCTTCTTGAAATTCACTTGCCTGTTTTTTTGCAGCTTGTCCTATATCTGCAGGCATAACTAATATCGTTTCTGTTGTCTTTATTTCTTTGTTTAATTCTTTTATTTCTTTAATTAGTTCTTTGTCCAGAGTATGGCGTCCAGCTGTATCAACTAAAATTAAATCATATTTTTTTAAGTCATGTTTTTTTTCAAATTTTTTCCAAGTTTTTACAGCATCTGTTTCATCGAAATCAACAAAGCAGGGAATATTATTTTTTTTACCTAATTGTTCTAATTGTTCTTTTGCAGCAGGTCTATGAACATCTAATCCAACCATTATAACTTTCTTTCCTCTTTTAGAATACCAATTTCCTAGTTTTGCAATTGTAGTTGTTTTACCTGCACCGTATAAACCTAAGAACATTATTCTGGATTGTTTTCCTGATGGGAGTTCAAGAGTTTTATATTCTCCAAGAATCTTTACTAATTCATCATGTAGTAATTTAATTATGTGTTCTTTTTTCTCTATTTCTTTTATCCTTTCATCATAAGCAGCTTTCTTTATTTTATCTGAGATGTCTTTTACAAGAATAATATTTACATCTGCTTCAATAAGTGCTCTCTGTAATTCTTTTACTACGCTTTCAACTAGGTTTTTATCTAAAAATAAAGCATTAGCTAGTTTATCTCTTGCCTTTCTTAATGCTTCTCCGAGCTTTTCTAACATAGAAAAAATAGCAAATTATAAGTTAATAAAGTTTGGGTTTGTTATTAAATGGGATTTTTATGCCGTAATGGGACAATGGTACTCCACACGATTGGAAATCGTGATCCGAAAGGATTTCCAGGTTCGATTCCTGGTTACGGCGTTTATAATCCTAAGCTATCAACAAATTTATTTTTATCAAATTTTTGTAGGTCTTTGTATTCTTGACCTGTTCCAAGATATAATATTGGTTTTTCTGTTGTGTATCCTACTGAGAGGGCTGTACCCCCTTTTTCATCAATATCTGCTTTACTTAGAATTATTCCATCTATTTTAACTGATTGATTGAAAGTTTTTATTTGTTCAATTATATCATTTCCTGTTATACTTTCACCTACAAATATTCTTGTATCTGGGTTACAGACCTTTGCTATTTTTTCTATTTGCGCCATTAGGTTTTTTTCAGTGTGCATTCTTCCAGCAGTATCAATTAAAACAACATCTATGTGGTTTTTTTCAGCATATTTTATTGCATCAAATCCTACAGAAGCTGGATCTGAACCATATTCATGGGCTATAACTCCGATATTTAGTTTGGCACCATGCTTTTTCAATTGTTCTATTGAAGCTGCTCTGAAAGTGTCCCCTGCAGCAAAAACACAAGATATCTTTTTTTCTTTTAGCAGGTTTCCAATTTTAGCAATGCTAGTTGTCTTTCCTGTTCCATTTATGCCACAGAATAAAATTACATAAGGTTTCTTTTCTGAAAGCTTTTTATCCTTTATTTTTTCAATTAAATCAAAAGGTTCTAGGAGTATTTCATAAATTATATCTTTAAGAGATTCTTTTATTTGTCCTTCTATTTCTTTTTTAAGGAATTCTTTGCCTACAATTCTTTCTTTTAATTGTTGTATTATTTTATCTGAAACTTCTAAAGCAACATTATTTTCTAAAAGAATCATTTCTAGGTCTTCTTTGTAAGATTCAAATTCTTCCTCAGATATTTTTACCTTGCTTATGCCTGAAAATACTTTTTTAAAGAATCCTTTCTTTTCTTGTTCTTCTGCTTCTATATCTTGTATTATTTTTTCACTTATTGCTCTTTCTTCTTTGTCAAAGGTTTTTGGAGAAGGTTTGACATATTCATGTTCTTCTATTGGCTTTATTTTTTCTTTTGCCTTTTCCTTTTGCTCAATTTCTTGAATTATTTCTTCAGCTTCTTTTTCTTGTTTTTTTAATTTCTTCTTTTCTTTTTTTTCTTCTTGAAATTTTTCTTTAGATTGTTTTTTAGGTTTCTTTTCTTTTTCCTTTGTTTTTTTAATTTCTCCTTCAGATTCTTCTTCAACTGTTTTTTTTATTAGTCCCTGAGTCCAGTTTTTTAGTTTTTCTTTTAATTTTCCAAACATGTTTTTTAAAGCAAATAATTAGTTATTAAGGTTTTGGTTTAGTTTGTTTTAGAGATAGAATGATTAATCTAAATTTTTATAAATAAAAGGATATACATTATATTATGATGAAAGGAGTATTTATTATATTGGATGGATTAGGCGATTTACCTCATAAAATGCTTGAGGATATGACTCCTTTAGAGGCCGCACAAACACCAAATCTTGATTTTTTGGCTTCAAGAGGACAATTAGGATATGTTCATACTGTTAAACCAGGTTTTGTTCCAGAATCAGACGAGGCAATAGTTTCTCTTTTTGGGAATGAACTCATTTCAAGCACAAGAGGACAACTGGAGGCAATAGGAAGTAATTTAAAATTAACTAGGGGAGATTTAGCATTTAGAGTTAATTTTGGTACAATTGATTCTTTAGAAAAAGGGAATATCTTAGATAGGAGAGCAGGAAGAACTTTAACAAATTCTGAGGCTAATCAACTTGCAAAATCATTGAATAAAATAAAAATGCCTTGCAAATTTGTTTTTAAGCCAACTATTCAACACAGGGCTTCTTTGGTTTTTAGAGGGGGTTTTTCTGATAATGTTTCTGGAAATGATTCAACATATATGGATGGTATGGATTTAATCTCCAATAGGATTGTTAAATGTAAAGCATTAGATGAAGAAGAAAATTCCCAATATACTGCAAATATTGTTAATGAATTTTTAGAAAAGGCTTTTTCTATTTTAAATACACACCCTGTTAATGTAGAGAGAGTTAGAAGAGGATTATTACCTGCGAATTTTTTATTGATTAGGGGAGCAGGAATTGAACCTCCTAAACTTAAACAATATAAGAATTGGGTTTCTGCAAGTTATATGCCTTTAGAAATCGGTTTTTCAAATGCGTGTGGGATGAAAAATTATTCTTTTGATTATCCTGAATTAACTGGAATTGATGCATATGAAAATTTGTGGAAAGGGCTTAGAAAAGCATGTAAACATTCTGTAAATGTAATTAAAAAAAATCTCAAGAGGGCAGATTATGCATATATACATATTAAAGAAACAGATTTGCCAGGGCATGATAATAAGCCGATTGAAAAGAAATTAATGATTGAGTATATTGATATAACTTTATTTAAATATTTAAGAGGTATTGCTCCTCAAAATAAAATAAAAGTTCTTGTTACAGGAGATCATTCTACTCCTTGTAAACTAAAAGGACATTCTGCTGATCCTGTTCCTGTTTTATTTTATAATTGTGGAAAAGTTCCTGTAGCAAAGAAATTTTGTGAAAGGGAATGTAGGAAAGGAGAATTAGGGGAAATTATGGGGCCAGAGATTTTAAAGAAAGTTGGGTTTGTGAAGTAGCTTTTTTATCGTACAAATCTATAAAAATTAACTTATTATTTGTAGGACATGATTATTTTGGATATTGAAACAAGTGGAATAGACACAGGAAGATGTGGAATTTGGCAGATTGCGTCAATTGATTTGGATAATCCAAAAAATTATTTTTTAGAAGAAGGAAGAATTGATGACGAAGATATTGTTGCAGAAGGTGCACTAAAAGTTACAGGGAAAACTGAAAAGTATTTAAGGAATACTAAAAAACAACCTCAAAAACAGTTAGTTTCTAATTATTTAGAATGGAGAAAGAGCTGCAAAGAAAAAATAAATATTGGGCAAAATGTAGGATGGGATTTTAATTTTATACAGAATAAATGTATAAAATATGGGATTATGGATAAAATGTGTGAGGTTATGGGACAAAGAGCAATAGAATTACATACTCTCGCTCAGGAAAAATATCGTGAGATAAATGGGGAATATATGAAAGATGAAAAGGGTAAAAGTAGTATGAACCTGACAAAAATATTGAAATTTTGTGGTATTCCTGATGAAAGAATGAATTTAGAATCAAATATGGATGTTACAAAAAAGGGAACTGTACATAATGCATTAGAAGATTGTAAATTAGCTGGTGAATGTTATTACAGATTAGAATACGGGAAAAATTTATTTAAAGAATTCAAAAAGTTTTCTATTCCAGATTATTTAAATAGAGAATAATAAATTTTTTAGAATTGAAAATACATTTATTCTTGCCGTTAGTTCTTTGATGTGTTTAGTTTGTGTGCAAACTAATAAAGTGTAAAGGGCTTAGTTACTTTTTAAAAAATTTAAAATTAACCGAATAGTGCACTAAGGCCCTCTGCTGCAGCTTCGTGTTTCTCTTCTTTTGGAGCTTCTTCTTTCTTTGCTTCAGCAGGAGCTGAGCTAGAAGGAGCAGCAGCAACTAAACTAGCATTAGCTAATTCATTTGCTATATCCACACCATTTAAACTAGCGACAAGTGATTTGATTTTTGAATCATCTGCATGTGCGCCAGTAGCCGCAACAACACTTTTTATGTTAGCTTCACTAACTTCTTTTCCAAGTTTGTGCAACAAAAGTGCTGCATATATGTATTCCATTTTAATTTCCTTCTCCTGTAGAATTTATTTCAGGAGTTTGAGATAATAGCGCATTTATTGCTTTTTCATGCATTCCTGCTTTTCCAATTAAGAATGTAATTGTTTCAGGAGTAGCATATCCTATATTTACTGCAAATGGTAATGCTTTACTATAAGCTTCTTTAAATTCTTCAAGAGTTTTATCTGGGTCAATATCAATATTTGGATAGAATTTTTTTAGAGTATTGTCAAATGCTGCAACAGGTATAAACCCTATGCTAAATGGTTTTATATCTAATTTGCCCATCATGTCTGCAGCACCTTGAGAGATTTTTTCTCCTTTTTTAGCTACAACTTTAGGAGATTTGATTGTTATTTTTCCACCTTCAATTTGTATTTGAATTCCTAATGCTCCGAGTTCGCTTATTGCAGGTCCTGGAACTAAATCTGTTGGTCCTGCAGGTATTTCAATATCTTCTGGAGCTATTTGTCCTGCCTTTGCCTTTGAGGGACTTTTCTTTCTTACTAAATCTATTGCAAGTTCAAAAGAATCTAAATCTGAAAATAATAATGCAAAATCCTGAGTTATACTTTCCTTTACTTTTTTTATTTCTTCTTCTTTTGAAGAATCTAAAGCTTTTATTATTAAATTCTTTTTTGGAACTTTGACTATTGCCTTTCCTCTTAATTTTTTAACTATTTCCTGAAATTGTGATCCTGGAATATTTTTTATAGAGACAACTAATATTGTTTTCTTTTCCTGGATTAGTTTAGATAATTCTGAAACTGCTTTCTTCTTCTTTTCAGGAATTTTTGATGTTTTTGTTTTTGTAGTTGTTTTAGATTTCATTTTACCTTAAATAAATTTTATATGGTTTAGTCATTGTGAATTTTATTTCAATATTTTTTATGTTTTCTTTATTTCTTGGAAGGGTTTTAAGAAGCAAGTTGTAAACAGACATTACATTCTCTATAATATCTTCATCTTTCATACTTTGTTTTCCTATTGGGATTTTTATGCTTGGTTCTTTTACTTTTATTTTTATGCTAGTGTTTATTTTGTTTTTTAGTTCATTGATTGTTTTTTCATCAGCATTTAAGATTATTCCTAGTTGAGGAGAGGGCATTTTTCCTGTTGGACCCAATACTCTACCGAAATTTGTAGCAACACTTGGCATTAAACTTGCTTGAGCTATGAAAAAATCATATGTAGAAACCAGGTGTTTCATTTTTGCTTTATCAGAATATTTTTTGAATTCATCTGGAGTTATTGTTTCAACATCCTTATTTTTAATTTCTAGAAATCCAGCTATTTTTTTGTCTTTTACTTTGTGAGGAACACTTACAAATAAATTTAAATTATTTTTTTTAACATCGAATTTTTGTAGATTTACAATTAAATCAACTGTTTGGTCAAATTTCCTTTCTTTGGTTTTTCTCAATTCAGATAAACCTTTTTTTAATTCAACTTCTAGTTCTGCCATTTTCTTATTTTTAACCTCCCACATTATTCGTGCTGGATATAGAAAGTATTCCAGTCCGATATGGTTCAAACGGTTGATTTTTTATATTCTCTTGGGTTTTTAAGTCTTCTGGTTAAAGTAATTTGTTTTTGTATTGCAATAATACTTAAAAACAAAGAATTTTAAGTTTTAATATGGATGAATATTATGGATTAAGATATAAATCTTCCCCTGAGAAAGTTTCTTATGTCTTACATAAATCAGAGGGTAACTTGGATATTTTGGGAAGTTTACTCTCTCTCCAAAAGATGGGAATTAAATTAGATGATAATGGTGATTTGTCTGTCCCAAAATGTTTTTTACCCCCAGTCCAAATAACTAAAACTTCTGCATTGGAAATTCTTACTAAGAATAATGCTTTATCTATAGAAAGATTGGTGGAGAAACTTTAAAATGGAATTAGTGGCATTACTTTCATCTGGAAAAGGAACATGGGGACAGGTATCTGGTTTAATGAAACATGGAGAGTGGGATAAGATTATTATTCTAGGCGACGAATTTGGTGCAGGTTTTACTCACGAAAAAAAATTTGAATTTATTAAAGTTGATTTAAAATCAAAGATAAAAGATTTGAGAGATGAATTTTTGAAAAAATTAAAAGGAAAAATCGATGGAACAGAAGTTGCACTTTCTATTGCAAGTGGAGAAGGAAAAGAGCATATGGCTTTGATTTCTGCTTTGATTAATCTGCCTGTTGGTATCAGATTTGCTGCTTTGACCAAAGAGGGAGTAATTGATTTATAATTATTTTGTATGGAAAATAACAATAAAACTTTAGTAAATAAAATTCCTTGGACAGAGAAATCAGAAGATGTTTTTGATTCAGATAAAGAAGGAAGTTTATTTTATAGATGTCAACAGTTAGAGAATGAAGGTTTTGGTATGCTTGCCTCTTCTTTTGATATTTCAGTTATTGACCCAAGTAATTCTGTTGTTTGTCCTGATGGAAAAATTTTCACATTAAAACAGATAGACGATTATTGGCATAGAAGAAGAGGAAGTTATAGTTCAAGAAACCCAGATGATGTTAGAATGCATAAAGTGAGAATTTATTATCTGGGATTTAAAAGATAATCTAAATTGTATCCTATATCTTGTAACTAATTTTCAAAATACAATAATTATTAAAAACACTTGATGTTTTTTGTTTTTATGATTACTTATAATGATATCTATGAGGCAGCAAGAAAAGAGAGGTATTCTGAGCAATTACAACAGATACCTAAAAATTTTGTTTCTGAATTCTCAAAATATCTTAAAGAGAAAAAAGAAGTTGCTTCAAAAGAGGAGGAAGATTTTTCAGATACAGCAATTAAAACAAAAAAACAATTGGAAAATGCTACGACTTTATTTAAGGAACTTATAATAAGACGAAGAAAGAAAATTCTAAACTTAGTTCTTATTGCTGCAGAAACAGGAATCTCAAAACAGGATTTTGAAAATATGCTTGCTATAGAGAAAGAACTTTTTGAGGGGTTAATGAGATGTATGGATTATTCAGAGAAACGATTGAATGAGTCTCTAAATGGAATAGGTAAAGGAGAGCTTGTTAAAAATAATGATTTGGTTGTTTTTTTAGAGGATGTTGGGGAATTTTTAAGTGCAGATGAAGATAAAATGGGCCCTTATAAGAAGGGAGATATTGCAAATTTACCTAAAGAAATCTCTAAGATACTTTCTGAAGGAAAGAAAGTTGAAATTCTTGAAAAGTAAGTTTTATTAAGAATATTCTTTTTTTGGCTATATGAAAAATGAAAGAGTTATTATTGGGGGAATTATTTTTGGTATAGGGTTAATTTGGACTATTGTTTGTTTTTTTACTCTATTGTTTATGCTGATATATTCAATTCCAATTTTAATCATTGGATTAGTAATTATTCTCAATAAAAAAGAAGATGAAATAGAACAAAGACAAGATTTAAATAAACTTAAAATTAAAAGATAATGTGGCAAAGGAAATTATTGTAAGCACAACTGAAACTATTCCTGGTAGAAAAATTGTTGAAGTATTGGGTGTTGTTAAGGGTAATACTGTCAGAACAAGAAATGTTGGTGTAGATATTGGAGCTGGATTAAAAAATTTAGTTGGAGGTGAAGTAAAAAGTTATACTTCAATGATGACTCAATCTAGAGAAGAAGCATATAATAGAATGATAAATCAGGCAATTGAATTGGGAGCAGATGCTGTTGTTGGAGTAAGATTTATGACTGCTATGATAATGATGGGTGCTTCTGAGATGCTTTCCTATGGAACAGCTGTTAAATTAGCTTGATATTTTTAAAATAAAACTTTTGAATTCTTATCTTTTGTTTGCAAGGAATACTCCAAGAAGTCCAACAAAGAAAAGTATTGCTCCATATGCAAGAGAACCATTTACTGTTTCTGCTATTAGATTTCCTGTTAATGCAGGATATCCAATAAAAATTCCTAACAGGATTGAAAGTAGTGAAACCATTGTTATTGATTTTTCTAAAATTGGAGACCTATTTCCAAAGTACTTGTCATAATAATGAAGTATTTTTGCATCTCCATCAACAAAATCCATTTTTAAATGAGCTTTTTCAGCTAATAATCCTCCTCTTAAAGCAAGGTCTTGTCTGTATTTGTCTATTTCATTGGATAGAATTGCTTTGCTTTCTTTTTTGGCAATCGCATCTTTCATGTAATAGAATATTTCTCTTCCTTCTGAAAAATTTTCTTTATATGTTCTGTCTTCTAATAGAGCTAATCCATCTTTTAATAATAATTTAACAGATTCGAATTTTTTTTCAGAACTATTTGGATATTTTTTTATGTGATTATAACTTGTAATTATAGCTTCTTCTAGATTCTTTTTCCAAGTATCAATTGCATCCCTATGCCTTTTTTTTGCTTCTTGAATAACTTTTTTGTTGAGTGTGATTCCCTCTTTTTTTACCATTAAATAGATTAGTATAGTTTATTTATAAATATTATTGGAGTTTAAAAAATAAAAAGCCTGTAGAGGGATTCAAACCCCCGACCTACTGATTACAAGTCAGTTGCTCTATCGCTGAGCTATACAGGCTTATTTATGCATGAACAAAGCGATTTAGCCAGGTGTAATCTGAGCCTATCGCTGAGCTATACAGGCTTATTTGTACCTAATTATGTATAAGATTATGTAATTATCTTGGTTTAAAAGATTTCGTATTTTAGGATTTATCCTCAGTTTTCTTTAGAATCAGCTTCTTTTTCTTCTTTCTTTTTTGATTTTTTCTCTTTCTTTTCTTGAATATCTTCTTCTTTTTCTTGCTTCTCTTCTTTTGGTTTTTCTTTTACTTTTACTTCTAAATCCTTTTTAATTTCTATTGATTTTATTTCACAAAGTGCCAGAGGATAAATCTTTTTTAATAATATGCTTAAATCTTTTTGCATTTTATTCTTTAGAATCTCTTCGAATATTTTTTGAGAGGGTTTGTCTTTTAGATATTTTATTATTTCTTGTTTTGCTTTTTCTCTTAATCCTCTTCTGACTCTTTTTGAAACCTTTCTTCTTGTTATTAAAAATGGCTTTATTTTAAGAGATGCGTCTTTACACTCTGCAATAAAAGAATCTTCAACATAATCTGTTCCCTTCCTTATCATTCTTCTTAAAAAGTAAGGCATTAATATTGCTCCTCTTGGAATAGCTATTGCTTTATTATCTTTAACTTGAACTCTAAATTGCATCAATATACTTTTTCCTCTTAGAATTCTTGTCAAATCATATCTAATGTATTTTCCTTCTAGTTCTGCTAGTTCATATGCAAATATTTGAGTTTGTTTATTGATTATAGGCATTTCTACATCAAAAAACTTTTTTTTCCTTTTTGCTTGTGCCATTTTATTTTTGTATTTGTTTAATCTTATTTAATTTTTATTCTTGTACTTGTTTGCTTAGTCTTATACCTTTTTTTTGGTATTTTGATTTATTACATTCTTTACAAGTATACATTAAGTTTGTTTTTTTAGTTGTTTTCGATTTTCTTTTGAATTTTGAAGCAGCTGGCCTTGAACCCCATTTACCTTTGTTTCCAATTCCTCTCGCTAATCCTCTTAATTTAGCTCTGTATTTTGAACCTCTAGTAAGAGTACCTCTTTGAAATCCTGTACCAACTAATTTTATTTTTTGTTCTGTCTTTTTTTTACAGTATGGACAGTATCTTTTAGTTGTTTTAGGTATTTTCATAGAAGTCTTTGTTTTAGTTGGTTTAAAAAGTTTTTTATACTATGGTCCCGCAGTTATATTTGGGAAATCATTTGGTTTATTTTAAATTACCTCTGCTGAAATCAAACAAAATGAGAGTTAAGTTTTCAAAAGGTCAACAAAGAGAATTTTTTAAAAAGGTGATGGAAACTATAAACTGCCCTTCTCTTAGAGAACTAATTAATCGAGGGATTGATGTAAATTATTCTACTCTTAAGAATTACTATAATGAAGAAAGATTAATTCCAGAGTATCTTTTTAAGGAGCTAATAGGAATAAGTGGTATTAATATAAGTGATTTTAAATTTGAATTAATTGAAGAGAACTGGGGAAAGGTTAAGGGTGGAAAAATAAGTAGAAGATAGTTTCTATTTTCTATATTTATTAGAGAATTAATGGTAAATGGTCCCACCAGGAATCGGACCTGGATCTTGTCCACGTCAAGGACATGTCTTAGCCATTGGACTATGGGACCTTTGTATGCTTTTTTATAATTAGTAAAATATTTAAATATACTTTTTTTATATTAAATATGGCAAGAGGAGGATTGTTCTTTTTTGTATTGTATTTAGTTATCGGAGCATATTTTCTTAATTTTGGATTGAACTTCATTAAATTACCAGAAATTGCTGCAAATATTAATAGGTGGATTATTTTTGCTGGAGGGATTTTACTAATCATTGGTGGGGTAAACTATCTTAGAGCGAATAGAGCTAGTCGATATAATAGAGCTAGATAATTGGATTTTCAATAAACTTTATATACATATTTTTCATTAGTTTTCCATGAGGTTTAAAAGAGGGCAAGTCACTATTTTTATTATTTTAGCAATATTAATTGTTGCAGGAGCTTTTTTGGTTTTTGTTTTTAAAGATAGCTTATTTAACAAGGGAAGTCTTCCTTCTGAAATTGAACCTATTTATACTACTTTTATAAGTTGTTTAGAACAAGATTTAGAACGTGGTGTTAAAATTTTAGAAAGCCAAGGAGGATATATTTTTTTACCTGAGTATGAAGACGGTTCAGAGTACATGCCCTTTTCTTCACAATTAGATTTTTTAGGCAATCCTATTCCGTATTGGTACTATATATCTGGAAATGGTATTCCTAGAACACAAGTTCCATCAAAGGATTCTATGGAAAAAAATTTGGAAATGTTTATGGAAACAAAATCTAGGGCTTGTTTTTTTGATGATTATTATTCACAAGGATATTGGATAGATATGGAAAAACCAAAAGCAAAAATAACAATAAAAGACCATGAAGTTGTTTTGGATTTGAAGATGGATTTAATAATTTCAAGAGAAAATGAAAATCATGTGATTAGAGAACATAAAGTTGTTCTTGATTCTGAGCTTGGTTCTCTTTATGAATCTGCAATTAAAGTTTATGAAGAAGAGCAAAGTAGTTTATTTTTGGAAGATTATGCAATAGATATATTAAGATTATATGCTCCTGTTGATGGGTTTGAGTTAACTTGTTCTCCTAAGGTGTGGATAGCTAATGAAATATTTAGAGACCTGAGAGAAGCAATAGAAGCAAATACTTTGGCCTTAAAAAATTCAAACAATAAAGAAGATTATTTTGAAGTTGAGATTTCAGATATTCCTTCAAATCATAGAGTTAGGTTTTTGAATTCTAAAGATTGGACTTATAGTTTTGAAGTTAATCCTTCTGATGGTCCTGTTATGACTGCAAATCCTGTTGGAAATCAACCAGGATTAGATATTTTAGGTTTTTGTTATGTTCCTTATCATTTTGTTTATAGTCTTAGATATCCTGTATTAATTCAGATTATTTCAGGAAAAGGTTCAGAAGAAATCTTTCAATTTCCTATGGCAGTGGTAATTGAGAGGAATCTACCGAGAAATGCTTCTGGAGAATCAGTTCCTTTAATTGATTCTCAAGAATTATGTACAAATAAAAATACTTACATGAATATACAGGTGTATGATACAAATTTGAAACCTATTGAAGCTTATGTTTCTTATTCTTGCTTGGGTTCTACTTGTAGCATCGGAACAACTAAAAACGGGAGAATTTCTGAAAAATTCCCTCAATGTATTAATGGATTTATCAATGTTAAATCAGAGGGATATAAGCCAGAAAGTATTATGTATTCTACAGTTAAGGAGGGAGTAATGAGTGTTTATTTAAGTAAGTTGTATAATCTCAGTGTTCAACTTAAATTAAATAATCAAAATTATAATCGTGATGCGATAATTTATTTTGTTTCAGATGATTTTTCAAAGACGATATATTACCCAAGACAAAAGTATGTTGAATTGGCAGAGGGAGAATATGAGGTGCAAGTTTATGTATATAAGAATTCTAATCTTAAGGTGGGGAATATGACTCAAAAGCAGTGTGTTGAAGTTCCTCGTTCATCAATAGGAGGATTAATTGGTTTGACAAAAGAAGTTTGTTTTGATGTTCAAGTTCCTGCACAGACTCTTTCAAATGCTCTTTCAGCAGGAGGAAAACTCAATTATACTTTCTCTGAGAATCAATTGAGAGGTTCAAGAGTTATTGATATTTATGCAGAGACTCTTCCAGAACCAAATACTCTTGAACAAATTCAAAAGAATTATAATTTATTTGAAAACAAGGAGTTGAAAATAAACTTAAGATGAAAAAAATAAATCAATCATTTAAGATTTTAATTTTCTTTTTATTTGGGATATTGTTATTTGTTCCTTTGATAAGTGCAGTATATACTGAATCTCTTACTTATTCCAGTAAGTATAATAGGGCTATAGGACAGGGAGTTTTTTCTACTGGAGAGAGCCTTAGAATAGATGAATCTATGTGTCAACAGGGAACAGATTTTATTATACAAATAAATCCTTTAGAATGTATTCCTTCTCCTGTTAGGAGCGATTTATTAGAAGAAGAAAATGTTAATGTATTCTGTAAACTTACTGCAATAAAAATTAATCCATTTATTGAAGTTACAGATGTAGATGGTATTAGATTTGATAGAGAATATCCTAGAGAAGTTTTGAATATTGGTTATCAACCTGCTCAAGCAGCATTAGGATATACTGGAGATAATCTAGATGGTTCACTTATTAATAATAATTTTGGATATGTTGTGATTACATTAAGAAGACAACCTAATGAATCTGCTTTAACTAATTGTGAAAAAGCAGCTTTTGGATTGTCTGAGGTTTGTTGGGTTGAAGGGAACATCACAGCTACATTGAGGTATGATGTTAGAAATTCATTTGGATTAGGTAATGCAGAATTTTATCTTCCTGTTATGAACGATAAAGAATGGGAAGATAATTATCTATATTATGGTTTTTGGGATGGTAGAGGATATTTGAGAGCAGAATCAGTTACAGAGGACAGTGCGATTCTTTCTATTTATTCTGCTAGTTCTGTTGCAAGACCTTCTGGAAAAGGAGGATTTGATTATAGATTGGCAAGATATGCCTCAAACATTAAACTTGGTATTGGAGATTCTTCAAGAAAGGTATTTTTGCCTGGAATAAATCCTTGTTTAGGAAATTTACAATTAACTTTACATGGAATAGAGCGTCCTGATACTGCTGTGATGTTTAAAGTAAATGGAGATTATGTGGAAGTAAGAAAAGATGGGAAATTTCTAGATGAAAGATGTACTGTTATAGATATTTTTAAAACTGGTTTAAGCTCTCAAGTTAAAATAAGATGTAAAGAGAAGAAACAAAAAGTTTATACCTTAAGTTTATCTCCACAAGTTAATTTGAGTTTAGATGGAGGAAATCCTAAAGAATATAGTATTGGAGATTTTTTATATGGATATACTGATTCTAAAGGACAGTATCAAAAAGTTTATTTAGGATATATAGGAAGTGATGGAAATGAAGAGGATTTAAATGATTTATATGTTATACTTGTTTCTTTACCTATTTCTGAAAATATCAAGAAAAATTCTTTGGATGAAGAAGAGCTTTATTTTATTGCAAGTTATGCTGAAGCCAAGGACGGGTTTTTAAGTAATCTTGGGGTAAATACAGTCCGTTTCTTTAAGTGGGCTATTACAGGAGAATCTTTTAAAGTTGTTCCATATAAAAATAAAAAAACTGGAGCAATTTCTGAAGGTATTGAATTTGCAGACAAAAAAGTTGCACTTAGAGGATTTGCAGTAGGAAATTACCTTGATGTAGTTCAGAGTGATGAAGAACTTTATCAAAGTTATTATGATTCTGCTATAGAGGATTTTGAAAAAGTTATAGATAGTTATTCAAATGAGAGAGAGTATGAAAGTGATATACAAGATTTTGGAGAGAGAGCATTAATAGAGGAAATTTATTTGGCTGAATCTGTTAAAGAAATGAGAACAGTTTTGGAATTATGTAAAAAATTTAATGAAGAATATCCTAACTCTCAAGCAAGAATTGGAATATGTGATAGTAATATTTTACTTTCAAACAATAAAGCTTCAATAGTTGAAGTAACTATAAATGATATTACTAATAGAATTTCTTTTTTGGGAGTTAAAGAGCCAAGTTTAGAAGAATATAATGCAGAAGTAGTTGTTAAAGGTCCTAATGGTAGAACAGAGAGATATAATTTAAGAAAGAATAAACAAATTCCTTTAATTGGATTTAGAACAGAGGAAGATACACAGAAATTAGATTCTGGAGAATATATTTTATTAGAATCTTTAGATACAGGTTCTGCACAAATAACTTTTGCTGTTGGCAAAACAACTACAAATAATAAAGGAGATAAAGAGATTACTGTTTCTACAAAATCTGAAAAATTGAATTTAAATGTTCAGAGGCCAGATATAGGGGATTATTCTTTTACACTTGTAGATACAACTCTTGCAAGTGTTGCTAAAGTTTCTATTGATTCAAATATTGAGAGAGCTATAAGTAATTCTAGTTTTAAATTTAAAATAGGAATTGAAAAAAGAGCAATAAAACTTGCACCAGATAAAACAAAAGAGAAATTAAGAGAATTAGAAAAAAGAATAGATGATTTAACAAAAATATCTAGCACTTTAGATTCAATAAATAGGGGAATGAAATTCGCTTGTGGAGCTACGGGTGCTGGATTGGTTGTTAAGAATTTGATTGCGAATAGAAATGGTAAAGCAATAGCCAGAGAAAAAGTAATGGCTGGTACAGGAGGATGGAATGAAAAATGTCAAGAAGATTATAATAGTGGTTTATATAAATATAAATCAGTTGAGGATTGTTTATTGGATAATGCCGAGGAGATTGAAAAAGAAGTTGAAGATATGGCAAACATTATCTCCCAACAAAATAATAAAATAAGAGAATTAGAAGCCACATATACAAAAGATGGAAAATTGAATGAAAAGCTTTTTATGGTTAGTTATTCTAATCATGTTTATAGTTCTGTTGATAGTTCTTTATCTAAGATGGATAGAAATTCTTTGATTTCTTTGACTGAGTCTTTACATAAGGATTCTTTAAGTCCAGATGAAATAATGGAAATGAGTGAAGAGAAGATGATTGAATTGAACAGGCAGAAGATTCAAAGTATACTTAATAACAGAGGAACTTCAGAAAGCAAATATGGTACAGATTATTTAGTTTCTGAGGGAGCATTTACAGTTAATGAATTAAAAGAAATAGAGCTTTATGCTACTTATTTGAATAAGAATAGCGGAGATATAGAAGCTTCTTCAAGATTGAGTTCTGCAATGTCTAAGGTTGGGATTAATTCAGATAAATATCTTAATGCATTGGAAACAGCAAAAACATTAGGGGGAGTTAATCCTTCCCATATTGTCTATATAGAACTTAAAGATGAAAATGCTGTTAAATATGATTATAGGGGAAATACAAAAGGAAACACAAAAACTAATTTACCTGATACAATTCCTAAAGATACTCCTATCCTTATAACAACAATACCTGCTATAGAAAAAGGAAATCTTGTTTTTGTACTTGAAAAATCTAAAGGAAGCGGGGTTTATCCTATAGATAAAGTTTATTATACTGATGGAACAGAGTTTACAGATAAAGAGATTTTAAGTAAATTAAGAAGAGAAGTAACTATAGTTAAAAGAGACAGCTTATATAAAAACAGATATCTTTCTTCTTATGGAAGTGCTAAGACAGGACCATTAATTAAATTCTTTGAAAGTTCTTCTCATTCTTGTAGGCCTGCACTTGTTCCATTAGACACTCATAATGGATGGTATGCTGGAATGAAATCAGCTGAAATGCCTTATTATAGTGATTCAGGAAGGATTGAGATGTTTTATCTATGTAATGTTGGAGATAATGGCATAGAAGAATTTTCAGTTAGTGGATTTGGAGATGATTTTTGTACACTTTTAACTGCTGCTGGATTATCTAGTTCTCAATTTAGTCAATTAGAGGGGAAATCAATTCAAGATTATTTTGATTTAGCTGTTAGGTCAATAGCGCAAGCACAGCAAACATGTATGAGAGGAATATCTCCTGGAAGTTCTGTAAATATAAATGGTAATTCTTTGAATATTGGAGAGCCTCCTTCTGAAGATTTTGGATTTAGGTGTACTGATTTTATGTCTGTTAAAGATTGTAATCTTTTGTTTAATTTGTGTGACCCTGTTATTTGTCCAAGCTCAAGATGCGATCTTGGAGGAAAATATCCTGTTAAGAATGTTATTAGTTCTGGAATAATTGGAAGTATATTTTTGTGTTTACCTAATTGGAAAGTTACTGGAGGAGATGTTTATATTCCTGTTTGTTTAACAGGAGTTCAAGCAGGTATAGATAATTTTATTTCTGTTCAGAAAGCATATTCAGAGTGCCTTGAAAAAAGCTTAGAGACAGGAGAAACCATCGGTATTTGTGATGAAATACATAGTATTTATCTTTGTAGTTTCTTTTGGGAGCAGGCAACTCCTATAATAAAATACTTTGGTTCTCATTTATTGGAGAGAATTTTAGGACAAAAATCTCAAGGGGGTGGAGAGTATAAAGGATTTGCTTCTGCTTTAAAAAATTCTCAAAATACTGTAGATTATCTTAAGAATTATTATGCTAAAGAGTCCTATAGAGCTTTCCAAGTTCGTTCAATGGATACTGTAGGTACAAAAGCTTGTGGGAGATTTGTTTCTGCAGTTTATGCAGATTCTGGAAGTTTTATTAGTAATTTAATTGCCCCTGATTCTCCCTCACAATTTACAGGTAAATTTGAAGAGATACCTTTAACAACATCTACAAATCCTCCTACTTCTCATTACAAGGTTTGGTATCATATTTATGCTGGAAAAGATTCTGGAGCTTATTACAGAGTTTATCTTAGAGGTTCTGCAAGCAATTATTATATGGATAATGTTCAGAGGAGAGTTGTTAATTCAAGTTATATCCCTAAAGGAGGATATGCTGACGCTACTATTGACTTTACTGCTCCTGCAGGTTATAGGGAATTGTGTATTGAGGTTAATGGTGTAGAGGAATGCGGATTCAAGGAAGTTTCAACTTCTTTTTCTGTTAATTATTTAAGTGATTTGTTTTTGAAGGACCAAGTTAAAAAGAAGAATATTGATTCAGAAGAGGATTGTAGGTCTGGAACAGCTAGCATTTACAGTCTTTTAGATTTAAATGTTTTGAGTGCAGCTGAAAATTTAATTAATCCTGATTTATATGCTCAGGGTATAACAAGAGTTTGCTCTACTCATAATCCAGGACTAGGACCAGAAATTTCGTCTTCTGATTCAGAAGATTTAAGATGGCAAAAAGTTGGACATTGTGGCGATGAGAGAGTTGGATGTTGGATTGATACTGAGAGTGTTAGAAAAGCAATCAAAAACCTTAATTTAGAAGAAGATGCAATTGAAAGTATTAAAGATGAAACTTTATCTTATCTTTCTGAAGATTATTTTACTCAAAAAGAATTTGAAGCCAAGAAAAAAGATATTCAAAGTGAAGATGACCCATTAAAGAGAATAGATTTAATTGATTCTATTTTTGAAATTGACAAAATCTTCTTTAATAATCATAAAGCATATTTATTTTTCTGGAGAGGAAAATCTTATGCCCAATTAGCAATGAATAATTTTGGAAAATGCGCAACTAATGGAAATACTAAGTGTGAAGGAACAACACACTTTGTTTGTGAAGATAATAAATGGGTAAACAAAGGGCAAGTTAATGGAAAATGTGGTTATGTTGAAGATTCAACTACAACATCTGGAGGAGATTCGTGGTTCAATATAAAATATACTTCACCACATCTTCTTCCTAGTGATAAAAATATTCTTACACTAGATGATAGGTGCTATAGATACTTTAATTCCAAATGGCAATTTGCAATTTCATGTGATCCTACAGTTGCTTGGTTTAATGTAGATGTTTTAGGTAATGAGTATACAAACCCTGTTTCTAAAAGAAGTAAAGAAATTATTACTTCTCTTCAAAATTACAATGGAGATTATGTTGGAGGATTAAAGGTTCTTATAGATAAAACTATGGAAGATAGAAATGCAAAGCTTTCAGAAAAAACATTTAAAGTTTCTAGTATGGACGAAGAAGGATTATTCACTGTTAAATTTAAGGATGTCAATTATGAACCTATGAAAAAAATTTATTATAAATATGAAAATGGAGAGTGGTATTGGGAATTAGATAAGATGTTTGAGGGAGGAGGGGTTCGACATAGTGTTTCAAATGTTGCTCCTGGATTTAATAATCTACAAAAAGCTATTGTGCTTGCATTAGAAGGAAAGACATTTTATGATGGAGCAGCAATATTATTTAATCCAACTTCAAAAGATATTCAAGAAAGATATTTTGTAGGTGGTTCTTCAACTACCTCTGTTGCAACTTCTTTGGAAGCTAATCTTCAAAAAAGAGATTTAGATAAGGTGACTAAATTAATGAAAGACCTTTCTTCATCTGTTTATGCTTCTACCTTTAAGTGTTATTGCGGTAAAGAATGTGAAAATTATGCAAAATGGATTTTTGAAGCAGCTAATTCTAACAATATTCCAGATGAACTTCTTTTATTAGCAATTATGATACAAGAATCTTCATGTAAAGCAGTTAAATCTTCTGATGGGGGAGATATAGGTTTGATGCAAATTAATGTTCTTCATTGTGGCACAAAAGGTCTTAGCAGTAATTCTGGAAATTGTATTTCTACATTATTAAATGATAATGAAAAAAATATTAAGATTGGTGCTCAGATATTAAAAGAAGCTTATAGTCCTTCAAGCAGAGTTTATACTTGCGTAATGCCTGTAGAGACCTATTTTGGATGGGAATATGCTTTAAGAGGTTATAATGGGTGGAATACTGATTGTAGCAAAGGAGATATTCATTATGTTAGGAATGTGAAAGAAAAATATTTTGAATTAGTTAGATTATATAACGGAGGTACACCAACAACTCCTACCACACCTTCAACTCCTACCACACCAACTACTCCAACAACACCTTCAACCCCTTCAACTTCTGATGTTTACAAACATATGATGTTTTCTCCTATTAATCCACACAGTAGCGTAGTATTTTATAGGTATAATAATGTTTGGCAATGGAATGTTTATACTAAATCAATTTCAGATTCTTCTTGGGAATCTGTACCTTTAGATTCTTCTTGGGAATCTGTACCTTCTTATACTATTAAAGGGGGAAGTTATGACGGAAAAACTCTTAATGATAAAAATCAGGAATTAATTCTTAAATTGAATGGAAAGAATTACGAAGAGGGATTAAAGATATTAAAAGAATTTGGATTAATAACTTTAGATGGTGATGAAATAAGAATACCTTCAATTCCTTCAACAGATTGTGATTATGAAAAGATTAATCCTCCTTGCACATCTTACAAGGATGTTCAACTTTCAATGTTTTCAACTGTTGAAAGAAAACTCTTTTTGGCTGTTAAAAATTGCGAAGAATGTGGAGATGGTCTTTCTAATTTATGTGATAGAGATGAATGTAAAGCTATTGCTCTTAAATTAAATAAGAATTGTGTTCATACAAATCTTGTTTTAGGTTATGGAAAATGTGAGGAGAAATCAAGTACTACACCAACAACACCTTCAACTCCTACCACACCAACTACACCAACAACACCTTCAACTCCTACCACACCAACTACTCCAACAACACCTTCGACTTTAAGCCCAATAAGACAGAAGGTCTTGACATCTGCTCAAGAATTGGATGGAACTATTGTTCCAGAGGTATACAATAATAATTGTGGAGTTGCGGCTAATTATATTTATCAACATGCTTCTGCAGGTTTATCTAGATGTATTTATTCGACTAAGAAAGGAACAGAATATTCTATATTTTTGAGAGATGGAACCACAGCAAAAGTTGGAATTGGTTCTCAAAAAGATAATGCGGGCAGGATTATTTGGGTAACTGCAGATAGTTGTACTTATTCAAGCGATACTTTAACTTATTCTGATCTTTTGAAAAGTCTTGTTCCTGGAGACAGAATAGATATAGTTTATAACGAGGATAGTCCTCATTCTGTTGTATTTATTAATTGGGTTAAAGGAAATGAATATATTATAGCAAATGTTTCAGATTGGAATGGTAAGACCCTTATTAAGAATCAAAAAGATAGAGTTGGAACTGTTTGTACTGAAAAGGATTTGTATTGGTATGCTCCAAGATGTAAAATTTATCAATATACACAATATGATTTAAGAGTTGATAGACATCCAATATATAGAGTTTGGAATCCTGTTCCAATCTAATTTTTAACTCTTATTTTTCTCTAATTTTTTATTAATTACAAGTGCGAGGGCTAGGATTCGAACCTAGGTAAGCATAAGCTACGAGAGCCTAAATCTCGCCCGTTTGACCGCTCCGGCACCCCCGCATTGAAAAATTAGAAATTGATTATATAAAAAGGTTTAGATAATTGTAGGGGCTAGTAAATAAATAGTTGTTTGATTAATTTACCCTGTTGTTTTTTTCTTTTTAGAATCAGCTTCTTTTTGTTTTATTTTATCCTCAAGTTTGAGTTTTTCAATTAATTCTTTATATCTATTTCTTATTGTAACTTCAGTTATTCCTGCAATGTCTGCAACTTCTCTTTGTGTTTTCTTTTCATCATTCATTAAAGCAGCAACGTAAAGTGCTGCAGCTGCAATTCCAGCAGGACCTCTTCCTGATGTCAATTCAACTTCTTCTGCTTGTTTAAGAACTTTAAGAGCATCATTTTGTGTTTTAGGACTTAGTTTAAGTACAGAAGAGAATCTTGAAACATAGTCTTTTGGAGAGGATTGATTAACCTTGATTCCAAGTTTTCTTATAATAAATCTATAGGTTCTTCCTATTTCTTTTCTTTCAACATCTGAAGCTGTTGCCATTTCATCAAGTGTTCTTGGAATATTATAAGAACGACATGCAGCATAAAGACAAGCTGCAATTACAGATTCCATTGAACGTCCTCTTACTAATCCTCTTTGAAGAACATAGTTATAAATTCTTGCAGCTTCATCTCTTACAACATTTGGAAGATTTAAGTAAGATGCAATAACTCTTAATTCAGCCATAGCAAGTCTTAAATTTCTTTCAATTGAAGTTGAGACCCTTTCCTGCCATTTTTTTAATCTTAAGAATTTTCTGGTTTGTTTTGGTTCAAGTCTGTATATATCAGATATTTCTCCTACATTTGTTGTAAGTCCTTTATCAAATTTTTGTATGGAGATAGGTGCTCCACCTCTTCCTTTCTTTTCGCTTTTGTCAAATTTACCTGATAGATCTATTCCAGTATCTACCATTTTCTCTTCAACAACTAATCCACAATCATTACAAATTATTTCTCCAAGATGAGAATCATATGTTAGGTTGATGCTTTCGCATTCAGGACACTTTCTTATTCCAGCCATAATCTTTTACTATTTTCCAGGTTTAATAATAGGGTTTATAAAGTTTTTCTATTTATAAAGCTTTCGTATATTTTATAAGGAGATTCTATTTGGGTTTTTAAGTGTTTCTTATTAAGATGTAGAGTTTTATTCAATTAGAATACCATTAATCATAGCTTCTTGAGAAGGACGATTTGTTATTTTTACTTTTCCTAAATCTGTTTGAACTATTGTTCCCTTTGTGAGAATATTTTGTCTAGCTAAGAATTTATTTGAAGGAGTTTCAAGAACATTTTTTATTTCTGCTTTTTTTGATTTTTTACCTTTTTCTTGAATATTTACAAATTTTCCCTTTAAGAGATAATTTTTTCTATTTCCACCTCTTGTTCTTTTGTTTTTTCTTTTTTCATCTGCAGCTAACTTTACTGTTTTTTTCTGTCCTGGTAAAGAATGTTTTTTCTTTTTCATACTTTTTATATATCTTCCACCAGTGATTTTTCTTCCGAGTTTCATACTATGATAGGTTGATTTTTTATTTATAAATCTTTTTATGAAAATTTATTGTTAAAAATATAAGAAAAGTTTAAAAACGATTTTATTATATTTTGATTATGGCTAATGGAATTGAAAGACCTTTGGATTTATTGAATACATCTAAAGGTAAAGAAGTTTTAGTACATTTGAAAGGTGAAAAGTGTTTTGTAGGCACTTTATTGGCCTTTGATATCCACATTAATCTAGTTTTAGATAATGTGAAAGAAATGCAAGATGGAGAAGTTAAGAAGAGTTTGGGATTGACTTTCCTTAGAGGAGATACAATCATCTATATTTCTCCTGCTTCAACTGCACTAAAAAAGGATTAAACCTTTAACTTCAAATTAAGCGTTGATTTATTTTTCGCTGGGCGTTTTCTCGGCGTATTAAATTTAGCGTGAGCTTTTTTTGTTAGATTGATAATTATTTAAAGTGTTTTTTATATATATGTTGATGGCATCAAAGATAAAAGTAATTTTTTTAGGAACATCTGCACAGATACCGAGTGCAAAAAGAAATCATACCTCAATATTACTAACATATAAAGATGAAAATATACTTATAGATTGTGGAGAAGGAACTCAGAGACAGTTTAGAAAGGCTCAATTGAACCCTTGTAAATTAACTGCTATTTTAATAACTCATATTCATGGAGACCATACTTTTGGTTTACCTGGTTTAATTTCTACACTTAATTTTAGTGGATATAATAAGCATTTGAAAATATATTGTCCTAAGGGAACTAAAAAAATAATAGAAGATTTCATTGATTTAAAGCATTTAAAAAATGGATTTAAAATAAAGGTGGAAGAAGTTATAGGCAAGTTTTATGAGAATGAAGAATTTTATTTAGAAGCTGAGAGTATGCAACATGGAATACCTACAAATGCATATAATTTTGTGCTTAAATCTAAACATAGGATAGACAAATCTAAACTAAAAAAATATAAAATTCCTGAAGGGCCGTTATTAAAAAATCTTAAACAAGGAAAAGATATTGTTTATGAGGGTAAAAAGTATAAGGCAAAGGATTTGATTTATATTGAAGAAGGAAAGAAAATTTCTTTTGTTTTAGATACTGTCTTCAATAATAAAATTGTGAAATTTGTAAAAGATGCTAATTTGTTGATTTGTGACGCAAGTTTTAGTTCAAAAAATTCTAAAGAAGCTAAAGAGCATATGCATTTGACTGCAAGTCAGGATGGAAAGATAGCTAAATCTGCTAAAGTTAAAAAGTTGGTTTTAACTCATATTTCTCAAAGATATGATAATAAACTTAATGAACTTTTTGAGGATGCAAAAAAAGAGTTCAAGAATGTTGTTATTGCAGAAGATTTTAGTTCTTTTGAGATTTGATTTTTTATGTTTGTCTTTAAAACAAAACCTTTTAAATAGTTGGATGAATGGATTATTAGTAGCTAAGTTATCCTGCCCGGGTAGCTCAGTCTGGATAGAGCGACTGCCTTCTAAGTAGTAGGTCGCAGGTTCAAATCCTGTCTCGGGCACTGTTTGCACGGGTGGCACAATGGTACTGCGTTCGCCTGCAGAGCGAATTTTCGTGGGTTCGATTCCCACCCCGTGCTTGATTATTGGATTTTTTAGTAGTTATTAATAAAACTTATAAAGTGTTTTGTAGTTGTTAATTTTAGATGGCTTATGTTGTTAAACAAAAGATTAATGGTAAAGAATATTTTTATTTAAGGAAAAGTGTAAGAAAAGGAAATAAAGTTACAAGCCAGCATATTGCATATTTAGGCAGCAATAAAGAAGAAGCAGATAAAAAGTATGCAGAAATAATTAAAAATATGGATTCAAATAATCAAGAGATTAAAATGGAAGATAAATCAAATATTAAGATGGAGAATAATCTTATTCAAAAAAAGATTTCAATAGATGAGCTTGCAAAATTTTGCAAGGAGAAAGGATTTGTTTTCAGGTCAAGTGATATTTACGGAGGGTATTCTGGTTTTTGGGACTACGGGCCTTTAGGCGTTGAATTGTTTAATAATATTAAAAGAGATTGGTGGAATTTTTTTGTAAATAAAAGAGATAATATGGTTGGAATGGAAGCAAGCATAATTTCTCACCCTAAGACATGGAAAGCTTCAGGGCATATTGCTAACTTCAATGATGTTGCAGTTGTATGTAAAAAATGCAAGACCGCAACTAAAATAGATAAGAGTGAAGTTGGAAAGGTTAATTGTAAGTGTGGCGGAGAATTTGATATTAGGGGTGAATTTAGTTTGATGTTTAAAACTAAAGTTGGTGCTTTGGATTCTTCTGATACATATTTAAGAGGAGAGACTGCTCAGGGAATGTTTTTGGATTTTAAATTAATAAGTCAGACTTCAAGAATGCAATTGCCTTTTGGTATTGCTCAGATAGGAAGATGTTTTAGAAATGAGATTGCTCCAAGAGATTTTTTATTTAGAAGTAGAGAATTTAATATTGCTGAATTTGAATTTTTCCTCAATCCTGAAGAGAAATTGTGTAATGATTTAGAGGAGAATCATTTGGGAATTAAGTTGAAACTTTTAGATGCTGAAACTCAGACTGCAGGTAAAGAAGATTTGAAGGAAACAACTATTGGACAGATGTTGAGTGAAAAGAGAATGGAAGAATGGCAAGCTTATTGGTTAGCTGAGCAAATTAAGTGGTATCATTCTTTGAATTTATTTGAAATAAAAATAAGAGAGCACACAAAAGATGAATTAAGTCATTATTCTTCTGCAACATTTGATATTGATTATGAATATCCTTTTGGAAATGTAGAGTTGGGAGGGAATGCTAATAGAGGACAATTTGATTTAACTCAACATTCAAAAGAGAGTGGAGAAAATATGGAAGTTTTCGACGAGAAATATAAAAATAAAATTATTCCCAGAGTTATTGAACCTACATTTGGTGTTGAGAGAGTATTTTTAGCTATATTAACTAAAGCATATTCTGACGATGGAAGAGGAAATATAGTTTTGAATTTACCTGCGAGAATCGCTCCTGTTAAAGCTGCTGTATTCCCTTTAGTTAAGAGAGAGGATTTTGAAAAGATTGCAGATGAGATTGTTAAGGATTTAAGAGAAGAATTTAATATTGCATATGATAAATCAGGAAGTATTGGAAGAAGGTATGCTAGGAATGATGAAATCGGGACACCGTTTTGTATAACTATAGACGATGATTCTTTGAAAAATAAAGATGTAACGATTAGAGATAGAAATTCAAGAGTTCAAAAAAGAGTTAAGATTGAAAAATTAAAAGAGATATTGAGAGATTTAATCAGCGAAAAGTTAAATTTCCAAGAAATTTAATTTATTTTTGTCGACGAGTAATTTTAATTTTAAATTAATTTACAAAACACTTATAAAGTTTTAATGTCTAGAAAGATTAATTAAAATAGAGGAGATAAAATGGCTAAGAAAAAAGCGGCTAAGAAAAAACCGGTTAAGAAAAAAGTAGCTAAGAAAAAGGTTGTTAAGAAAAAACCAGTTAAGAAAAAGAGAAAGTGATTCTCTTTTTTTTATTTTTTATATTTTTTTATTTTTAATTAGTAAGATTTATTAAACCAATTTAATTCTTTTTTATATAAAAAAGGAGTGATTATGGTAAAAGTAGCAATTAATGGTTTAGGAAGAATTGGAAGGTCTTTTTTGAAAATTGCTTTAGATAAAGGAATTAATGTCGTTGCTGTTAATGATTTAGCTAGTATAGATTCTATTGTGTATCTTATGAAATATGATTCTGTTTATGGAAATTATAAGGGGATTATTGAAAAAGGAAATGGTTTTATAAAATTAAATAGAAAGAAAATAATGGTTTTCTCTGAGAAACAACCTGAAAACCTTCCTTGGGCAGAACTGGGAGTAGATATTGTTGTTGAATGTACTGGTGCGTTTACAGATAGGGAAGGAGCAATGAAGCATCTTTGGGCAGGTGCAAAGAAAGTTTTAATTTCTGCTCCAGCTAAAGAACCAGATATAACAGTTGTTTTGGGAGTAAACGAAAAAGAATTGAAAAAAGAACACAAGATTATTTCGATGGCTTCTTGCACAACAAATTGTTTAGCTCCTGTAGTTAAAGTTCTTAATGATAATTTTAAGATTCAATCCGGATATATGACTACAGTTCATGCATATACAAATGATCAGGAGATATTAGATATTCCCCATAAAAAATTTAGGAGAGGAAGAGCAGGAGCAATAAATTTAGTTCCTACAAGTTCTGGTGCTTCAAGTTCAGTTGGAGAGGTTATACCAGAATTGAGAGGAAAATTAGATGGATTGGCTATAAGAGCACCTGTTCCATGCGGAAGTATAACTGATTTTGTAGCAGTTGTTGGAAGAGCAGTTACAAGAGAAGAAGTTAATGCAGCATTGAAGAATGCTGCTGAAAAACAAATGAAAGGAGTTTTACAATATTCAGAAGATGAACTTGTTTCTTCTGACATAATAAAGAATCCAAATTCTTCTATAGTTGATTCTCTTTTGACTCAAACTAATGGGAATTTTGTGAAAGTACTTTCGTGGTATGATAATGAGGGGGGATATTCCAATAGATTAGTTGAAATGATTAAGCTTTTGAAGTAAAAAATAAATTTAGGTAAATTAAGTAAAATATGAAGACTCTAAATGATTTTGATTTTAAAGGTAAAATTGTTTTATTGAGGTCTGATTTAAATTCTGATGTTCAAAATAAGAAGTTATTAAAATCTGAGAGAATAAGTGAAGCATCAATAACAATAAAGGAATTAAAAAAGAAAAAAGCAAGAGTTGTTGTTTTAGCTCATCAGGGAAGGCCTGGAGATGAGGAGTTTATTTCTTTGAAACAACATTGCAAGCAATTGAATAAGTATGTTAGAGTTAAATTTGTTGAAGATATTATTGGGAAAAGAGCTGAGAGAGAAATAAAAAAATTGAAAGATGGAGAGGCGATACTTTTGGAAAATGTTAGAAATTTAAAAGAGGAATTTGATTCAAATCCCAATAAATTAACTGAATTTTTTTCAAAGAATTGTGAGATATATGTGAATGATGCATTTTCTGTTTGTCATAGAGCTCAGGCCTCAATACTTCTTCCTAAGTATATTGTAAATAGTTGTGCTGGAAGAATATTGGAAAGAGAGGTTAATGCTCTTAAAAAATTAAAATTGAGTAAAACTTTGTATATTCTTGGAGGGGCAAAACCTGAAGATAATATTAAACTCCTTGGAAAGAATAAAGTATTGAGTTGTGGATTGTTTGGACAAGTTTGTTTAATAAATAAGGGTAAAAAATTGGGTGAGCAGGAAAATTATCTCAGGAGTAGAAAGATATTCATTAAAATACCTAGAGTGAAATTAAAAAATGTTGAAACTCCTTTGGATTTTGCAGTTAATATTAAAGGAAAAAGAAAAGAGATTCCTGTTGAAGGATTTCCAAATGACAATGAGATATTTGATATAGGAAAGATTACCCAGAAGAAATATATTGCAGAAATAAAAAAAGCTAAGGCAATTTATATGAAAGGGCCTGCAGGAGATTGTGGTAAAAAGCAGTTTTCTAATGGAACTTTTGCAATTTTGAAGGCAATTGCAGGGAGCAAAGCTTTTTCTGTTATAGGGGGAGGACATTTAAGTGATGCTATTAAATCTTCTAAAGTAAATGTAAAGAAATTTGGACATATTAGTTTAAGTGGTGGAGCATTACTTAATTATATTGCAGGTGAAAAATTACCTGGATTAGAGGTTTTGGGAATAAAATGAAAATAATTGAAGTTAAAAATTATAAAGAATTATCAAGAATTGCATCTGATATTATTATTGAAGAGATAAATAAAAAACCTAATATTGTAATTGGATTTGCATCAGGAAAAACTCCTAAAAACACTTATAAAAATCTAGTTAAAGCATATAAAAATAAGAAAGTTGATTTTTCTAAGATAACTTCTTTTAATGTTGATGAATTTTATCCAATCAAAAAAGAGAGTAAGAAGAGCTATTATCGTTATTTGTTTACAAATCTATTAAATAAAGTAAATGTAAACAAGAAAAGAATTTTTCTTATAAATGGAGATACAAAAAATTCTGAAAAAGAGTGTTTCAATTATGAGAAAAGAATAAAAGAAAACCCAATTGATTTACAGTTATTAGGTATTGGAGAGAATGGACATATTGGGTTTAATGAGCCTGGAAGTTCAAGGAATTCTAAGACAAGAGTCGTTAAATTGACCCATATTGAGGGAACAGCAATTACAATGGGTATTAAGACTATAATGAAAGCAAAGAAGATAATTTTGCTTGCTTCTGGGAAGAAAAAGGCAAAAGCAATTTATGGTTTAGTTAAAGGGAAAATTACAGAGGAAGTTCCTGCAAGTTTTTTGAGAGAACACAAGGACTTTATTTTAATTATTGATAGAAAAGCAGGCTCTTTACTGTAAATTTTTATCAAATATTAGGGGTGTGTTCTAAAATATTTTTTTCTAAATATTTAAAAACTATCGAGGACATGTTATCTTGTAGGTGTAAAAAATGAAAAAAGGTGTGAAGTTACTTATAACTCCTGAAATGATTAAGCCCTCTTCAAAATATTTGAAGGTTATAGGGACTATAAATCCTGCTGCAGTGAGAGCAAGAAACGGTAAAGTAGTTTTGTATGTAAGAGTTATAGAACAACTTAAAAAATTAGAAGATAAAGGTTATTTTTATTCTCCAAGAATGTCTGGTAAATCTAAATATGAACTTAAAATAGATAGATTTTCCAAGAAAATTGTTGAGAATAGTTCTGAATTTGATATTTTATTTAAAGATGGAACAAAAAGGCTTACATTTATTTCTCATTTGAGGAGAGTTATTTTGGATGAGAGTGGAATGAATATAATTTCTATTGATAAAAAACCGAGTTTTTACGGAATAGCTCATGATGCAGAATTAGGAGTTGAAGATCCAAGAATAGTTGAGATAGAAGGGAGATATGTTATGACTTATGTAAGTTTGTCTAGAAAAGAAAACATCTCAACTTCAATTGCATTTTCAGATGATTTAACTAATTGGGAGAGGAAAGGGATAATTTTTGGAGAACAAGATAAAGACGTTGTTATTTTTCCAGAAAAAATAAAAGGGTGGTATGTTGCATTTGATAGACCTGAAAGTAATTTTCAATTTAGTCCTCCTCATATTTGGGTAGCACACTCAGATGATTTACTTTGTTGGGGCAAACTGAAATCAGTTAGTGTTCTTAATGAAGGAGAAAAAGATTATGGAAGGATTGGACCCGGATGTCCTCCAATTAAAACAAAATATGGTTGGTTGTTGATTTATCATACTGTTGTAGAAGAAGATAAATTATTTACTTATTCTGCTTCTGTAGCTTTGTTTGATTTAAATAATCCAAGGAAGATGATATCAAATTCAGAACCTATTATTATTCCTAATATGGATTATGAATTGGAATTGTATCAAAATAAGAAAATTGTTTTCCCAACAGGAATTGTTGTAGATAAAAACGGGAGAGATTTGCTTATTTATTCTGGTGGAGGGGATGTTGTTACCAGTGTGCGAAAATTGTCTATTGATAAAATAATGAAAGCTCTTAAGAAAGTAAAATGAATGAGAAATTGAATTTAGCTTATAAAAAAGCAATAGAGACTGTTAATGAGTGTTCTAATAAATATGGGCTTTTTGCTTCTGGTGGAAAGAGAGGTTACAGAGGAGTTTGGTCTAGAGATAGTATGATAACTTTAATATCTGCAAGTTGCACTTCTTTGGATTCTAAAACAATAAAAGAAGCTTTCAAGAGAAGTTTGATTACTCTAGCAAAACATCAGAGTAAATTAGGACAGATACCCAATGCAGTTCATGGATTTGATACTAATAAGATTAATGTTGATTTTCAGTCTATTGATTCAAGTTTGTGGTTTATTTTAGGAGAATATTATTATAAAAAATTTTATGGAAATGAATTGTTTGTTAAACATAAAGATAATATAAAGAGAGCTTTGACTTGGCTTAGTTATCAAGATATGGGAGAAGATGGGCTTTTAGAACAGTTGCCTACAACAGATTGGCAGGATGCATTTCCTCATAGATATGGACATACAATAAATACTCAAGCATTATATTATCATGTATTATCTTTTGTTGGAGATAAAAAGGAACAGGAGAGGATTAAAGTTAGTATTGAGGATGAAAAAAATACTGGATTATGGAATGGAGAATTTTATTATGCTTATAGATGGAAGAATCACAATAAATACAAAGAGATTGGAGAGTGGTTTGATAGTTTAGGAAATCTTTTAGCAATTGTTTTTGGTTTAGCTGATGAGAAGAAATCTAATAGTATATTAGATTATATTTCTGATAAGAAGATAAATGAACCTTATCCTGTTAAAACTATTTATCCCCCTATAGAAAAAGGAAGTAAATATTGGCAGGATTATTATCTTGATTGTAAAGCTGGAACTCCTAATGAATATCTTAATGGGGGAATTTGGACATTTATTGGAGGATTTTATGTTTTGGCTTTAATCAAAGTAAAGAGGTTTAAGGAAGCTGAAAAAGAATTAATGAAATTAGCTGAAGCAAATCTTAAAGGAAATTATCCTGAATGGATTAATCCTTTAAATAAACGAACGTATGGAAAATATCAAGCTTGGAGTGCAGGAACATATATTGCAGCTTATGAATCACTTAAAGCTAAGAAGGTTTTGATTTAGAAATTTTTAGGTAATAATTTTTTTAATTCATTTGCATCAATTTTGTAAGCCCTTATAAAAGAATCATTTACATGTGCATATAATATGCCGCTTTGTTTTTCTGTTCTTAAAAAATCAGAACTGAAAGTTATTGTTCTTGCATCTGGGTCTTCAAATAAACATTCAGGAGCTATCCAAGGAATTTTTCCTGTTTCTGGATTGTAGATTATTAGTCCTGGACAGAATTTTCCATATATTTTTTCTTTATTTACAATTTTTTTAACTTCTCTTCCATTTATTATTCCTACAACCAGGTCTTTGTTTTTTAATGAAATAAAATCTTTTGGAAAAAGAATCATTGGAGAGGTTTCGCCTTTACACCAATCATATTTCATTTTTCTTGGGTCTAAAACTATTTCTTGGAATTTCCAGGGTTTAGAAAGTTCTTTTCCTTTTGCTGAGATTGTAACTGATAATTCATCATTGTTTATTACTAACTGAGCTTCACTTAAGTTTATTCTGTATCCTTTTTTATTTACTGGAGAGATTGTTACTTCTTTAAAACCCCTAAATTTTTTAATAGGGGAGAGAACCGGTTTTGTTGCAGTTAAATTCTCAATTGAATTTCCTTGAGCATGACCTAAGTAAACAGAATATCCTCTCTTTTTTTTGTATTTGAATGCAATTGTGAAATAAACATGTTTTGTTTTTCCTTCGTTTATTATGTCGGGGTCTTCTAGTCCTATAAAGTATTTGTCTTTTCCAGAAATTTCTTTTATTATTTTATTAATTCCTTTTATTTTCAAATCTGCTTTCTTTTTCCATTTAAGTGCATTTTGGCTTTCAACAATTATTAATTTACTTTCATCAATAAAACCTGGTTTGTCAGGTGTTCCTTGACTTTTTGTTATTTCTCTTACTAAACCCAAATATGGATTTTTGGTTTCTTTGTCTATAGAAATAGCCATGACTCTTTGTTCTGCTTTGACTTTCCCAAAAACAGGTTCAGAATACATAGAAACAGCATTATTTAATTTGATTAACTTCATATAAGAGCATAGAATAGATTATTATTAAACTTTATTTATATTTTCAGGTGTATAATAGAGTTTCTTTTTTAGAAATATTCTTTTAATTTAGGTATTTCTTCTTCATCTTGCTCTTCGTTATTCATATCAAATTCTTCTTTTATTACATCTAACATTCTCTTTGCTATAACATTGTAATCAAAATTAGCAACAGCATGCGCTCTACCTGCCTTTCCCATTTCTTCTCTTAGGTTTTTGTCCTTTAGGAGCATGAGAGTATATCTTGTTAAATCTTCAACATTAGCTCTATATCCGAAAGTTTTTGGTGTTGTGAATTTCATTTTACTCTGTTCATTAAAACCCATGTGAGGATATACCCATTCTTCTGTTAATTTTATTTCTTCTGCAACTCTTGCCAATAATCCTGTTTTTCCATGGATTATTGTTTCTGCAGGTCCTCCAACATTTATTGAAATAACTGGTTTTCCACAAGCCATTGCTTCAACTTGTATCATTCCAAATCCTTCAATTCTTGAAGGTGCAGCGTAAATATCACAGGCATTAAGTATATCTGCACAAAATTCAGGTGAGAAAATATCATCTAAAAAAATTATTTTATCTCGTATATCTAATTCTTCTGCAAGTGTTTCTTCAAATTCATGCCATTTTTCTGCACAATCACTTGGCCAAGATTTACAAACATAAACCCAATCTTTGAATTCTTTGTTAATTTCAGCTAATGCTTTCATCATTTCTTGAGCTCCTTTAGATGTAACATCTCCTCCCATAGTGAATATCATTATTTCGTGGTCTTTTACTCCTAAAAGTCTTCTGAGTCTAAGATTAGCTTCTGGATTATTATTAGGTTTGAATAGGTTTGTATCAATTCCTATATGCATAGGAATAATTTTTGATACATCAACTCCATCTCTTTCATAGATGCTTCTTACCCAGGCACTTGTTGTGAACATTAATCTTAATCTTTCAAATTCTTCTCTGTAATTTGCAACCCAACCATCTGCATTAAACCAAGGGATAACAGTTAAACCGTGTTTTTGAGGTTCAACTACTATTTCAGGAACATTTCCCCAGAATCCTATTCCAATAACAAAGTCTGGTTTTGAATATTTCATATAAAATTCTTTTTGAATACTTTCTTCATAATGGCATTCTATAACTTCTACTCCAAGATTTCTTAATCCACGAGCAAGATAATGTCCTTGAAGACTTACACCATCAGATTCAACAGGATAAGGATATAATAGTAAACATCTCATCTTAGTTTTTATTGTCTTAAATCAAATGCTTCAATTTCTCTGCAAGATTTTTCTTCAAACCCTCCATTCTCATATCCATAAACCTCTTCTATTATCCTTTTCTTCATTTTAAGATAGGGTTTTTTTAATTTTATAAGTTTATCTGCATTTGAGTTATATATTGCATATCCCTGATATTTGTTTTCCACTTTCTTGTAAGAGAAAAAATAAACTTCTTCTGCTAGAATTAAACCTTTACTTAGCATCTCTTCAATTGCTTGATTTACTTGAATATGTCTTATATGTCCATATTCTCCATTTTTATTGTGAGTGTAAAGGGTTGTGTAGAGTTTGTTATTGGTTATTGGAGAGATTCTCTTGATTATATCTTCAGGTAAGATTTCTTTGTATTGTCCTCCATCTTCACTGTCATCTAAATCAGAGATATATCCTTTAACTCCAAAGATTTTACAAGCTTTTTGAAATTTAGGATATCTGTCTTTATCGTTTTTTCTACATAAACATATTAAAGTTACATTTGAATCTTGTTTTTCTTTTATTTTAAGAAGAGTTCCTCCCATCCAGATTGTTTCATCATCAGGATGAGCTATAATAACCAAAACTTCTTTTTTCTCTCCAGGTATCTTTACTATTCTTTTTTCTTTGGTTTTTTTTCTTTTTTTGACCACCTTCTTTTTTTTACTTGCCATACTCATCTAACAGGAAAGTTTTTAATTAAATAAATCTTTCTAAAGTTGCAAAGAGGATGAATGAAGATGAAATTTGATGTTGTGAGTTTTGGTTCTGCTGTTGTAGATGTATTTATCCAGACAGATGTTTCTGAGAAAAAAGGATTTATGTATTATCCAATAGGTGAAAAAATTCTTATTAAAGAATTAAGGTTTGATGTTGGAGGAGCAGGTACTAATACTTCTGTTGCTTTTTCCAGATTAGGGTTAAGGGCAGGTTGTATATGCGAATTTGGAGATGATGAAAATGGGAGAAGAATAAAAAGTTTGCTTAAAAAAGAGAAGGTTAAGTTTTTAGGTAAGACAGTGAGAGGAGAATTAACAGGATATTCAGTTATATTGGATAGTAAAGGAGGAGATAGAACTATTCTTACATATAAAGGAGCTAATGATGAGGTGAGTTTAAGAGACATAAGTAAGTTTAATACAAAATGGTTGTATTTTGGTTCTCTTTTAGGAAAGAGTTTTGAGACCCAAAAACAACTTGCAATTAAATTAAAAAAGAAAAAAGGAATTAAACTTGCATATAATCCAAGTAGTTATCAAATAAAGGCTATGAATATTACTTCTTTGTTAAAGATAACAGATATTTTAGTTGTGAATAAAGAAGAAGCTGAAATGTTGCTTAAGAGATATAAATCTAAGGAAAAAGATTTGCTTTTAGGTTTACATAAAATAACAAAAGGAATAATTGTTATAACTGATAGAGATAGACCTACTCTTTGTTATGATGGAAATAGAAAATATTCTATTAAACCTCATAAAGAGATTAAAGTCGTTGAGAGAACAGGTGCTGGAGATGCTTTTGCTTCTGGATTTGTTGCAGGACAGATAGCAGGAAAATCAATTACAAGGTCTTTGGAATTGGGAATAAAAAATTCTGAAGCTGTTATACAAAACTTTGGAGCTAAAACTAATTTGATAAGAATGAAATTAAAACAGAGAGAGCAATTATAATAAAAGAAGTATTAAAATGAAACCAATAAGCCTAAGTAAAATAACGACAAGAGGAAAAGCACTTTTTCTTGCATATGATCAGGGATTAGAACATGGTCCAAGTGATTTTGATGATAAGAATGTTGACCCTAAATATATAATTGAAATTGCTAAAAAAGGAAAATACAATGGAATTGTATTTCAGAAAGGAATTGCAGAGAAATATAATCAAGAAATTAAAGCAAGCAAAGTTCCTTTAATTGTGAAATTGAATGGAAAAACAAATTTGTTTAAAGGAGAACCAATAGCAAGACAATTATGTACTGTTGATGAAGCTATTAAGCTTGGAGCTAAAGCAGTGGGTTATACTATTTATATTGGAAGTGATTCTGAAGATGAATCTTTTCAAGAATTTCAAAATATTCAAAGAGAAGCACATGAGAAAGGACTTCCAGTTATTGCTTGGATTTATCCGAGAGGAAAATCAGTTGAAAAGAAGAAACCTGAAGAGTTAATGGCATATGCTGCAAGAACAGCATTGGAGATTGGGGCAGATATTGTTAAGATTCAATATACTGGAAAATTTAAAGATTTAAAATGGGCTGTTAAGTCTGCAGGTAAAACTAAAGTTGTTATTGCTGGAGGAACAAAGAAAGGTGAAAAAGAACTTCTTATACAAATTCGTGAAGCAATGGATGCAGGATGTATAGGTTTGGCAATTGGGAGAAATGTTTGGCAACACTCTAAACCATTGGAAATTACAAAGAGGATTAAAGAGATTGTTTGGAAGAAGAAATAAACAAAATGAAAAAGCCATTAATTGTAATAAATCTTAAAACATATCAGCAAGGGGAAAAAGCAATTAAGATTGCAAAAGAAATTGAGAGAGTTGATAAGGATATAATATTGGGTGTACAAGCAAGCGATATTTATGAAATTACAAAGAAAACTAAACTTAAAGTTTATGCACAGCATGTGGACTATTTTCTTCCAGGAAGAAATACAGGATATATTTTACCTGAAGCAGTAAAAAAAGACAAAGCTGTTGGGACATTTCTTAATCATTCAGAACATAAATTGAAATATAGGGTTTTGCGAAAAACTGTTAAGAGATGTAGAGAAGTAGGATTGAAAGTTTTAATTTTTGCAGCGAGTGTGAAAGAAGCAAAGAGAGTTGAAAGATTGAAACCAGATTTTTTAGTTATTGAACCTCCAGAGTTAGTAGGTGGTAAAAAATCTGTTTCAAAAGAAAAACCTGAGTTAATAAGAGATATAAAAAATAAGATTAAGATGGATTTTCTTGTAGGTGCAGGGATTAATAGTAAGGAAGATATTGATATTGCAATGATGTTAGGTGCAAGAGGTGTTGCATTTTCTTCTATAATAACTCAGGCAAAGAATCCGGGGAAGAAGTTGAGGGAGTTGATGAGTTAATACCTAAATCTCTTTTCGTATGTTTTATGATCCATCCATTCTAGAATTATTGTTATTATTATTACTTCTCCACCTTTTATAGAATAAATTAATCTCTAAGCATTGGGCAAGTTATACTTCCAAACATTATGGATGTTAAATTTATTAATATACTCTGAAGGAATAAGTTTCTTGGGTATTTGAACACCACAAAAAGGATTTGCCTGTATATCACACAATGCTCTTTCTATGAATTTTTTTAAATCAGAATTATCTAATTTGTTGAATGCTTCTTTTACTTTTTCATTTGCAAATTGAACTTCACATTTTTTGTTTATCATTTGGAGATTTCCAGAATAAATGAGCTTTTTTTAATCTTTCTTGTGCTTCTTTAGGGTAGAATATCCATCCTATTTTTCCTTCTGCATCTACAGATATTTTTCCTGATACTAAGAGGTAATCTATAGCAATACTATATGTTTGGTACATCATTTTTTTAGGTAGGTTCTCCCATAATTGTTTTTTTCTGTATTCTCCATCATGTTCTTTTATGAACTTTTCTATCATTAAAATGGTGTCTAATCTTGGAAATCTTGTTAGTGTATTCATCTTTCTTTCCTCCACCCTCTCTTTACTCTGATGTTCTCCCAAGATATCACTACTTCCATTAGTTATATCAAATGATATACCCTTATAAATATTTCTCTTATTTTTTATGCAATATAACTTAATTTACCCCCATAATTAATAAAAACTTGTTTTGTTTGTCTTTTTTTATATGAAGATTCTGGATATGCCTAATCAGAATAGACCTCGGGAAAGGTTTTTGAAAGTAGGGCCTGAAGGGTTGAGTGATGCTGAAATTTTGGCGATATTATTAAGAACTGGAAGTAAGGGAGAAAATGTTGTTGATATGTCTAATAGGTTAATAGCAGAATATGGATTAGATAAATTAATGGAGTGTTCTTTGGAAGAATTAGAGAAAATAAAAGGAATTGGAAAAACAAAAGCAATGCAGATATTAGCTATTGCAGAACTTGAGAAAAGAATAAATCAATCAAAAAATCCTGTTAAAAAAATTACATGTGCTAAAGATGTTTTTGATTTAATGCATAATGAATTAAAAGACAAAAAAGAAGAGCATTTTTATGTTCTCTTACTTAATAATCAGAATAATGTAATAAAAAAAGAATTGATTTCTAAAGGAATTCTTGATTCAGCAATTCTTCATCCCAGAGAAGTTTTTAGACCTGCAATAAAACATAGTGCAGCCCGTATTATATTAGTGCATAATCATCCGAGTGGAAATTCTCAACCAAGCAGCGAAGATTTAGATATAACACAAAGACTCACTGCTGTTGGAGGTGATTTGGGTATAAGAGTCTTGGATCATGTTATTGTAGGAAGAGGGGAGTGGTGGAGTTGGATGGAGAGAAAGAAGGGAAAAGATTAATTATGTTTTTCGGCCCAATCTTTAGCAATTAATTCTGCTTGCTTTAATACCAATTCTGTAGCATGTTCCTGGCCAACAGGAGGATAACCATGTTTTTTTAATAGTTTTTTGACCCCTAATCTTAATTCTGCCTTAACACTTTCTCTTACAGTCCAATCAATTCTTACATTACTTCTAATTAATTTAACCAATTCTAGCGCAAGTAGCCTTAACTTATCATTACCTAGAACTTCTATGGCATCTTTACAGTCTGCTAGTGCATCATAAAATGCAGTTTCTGTATCCCCTAGTCCTAATTTCTTTCCTTTTTCTCTTTCTTCTTTGAATTTTTTAGCTAATTCAATTAGTTCTTCTATTGCTTGTGCAGCTTCTATATTTTTATTGGTGTATCTTTTAATTGTTTTATCTAACATTTCCATAAATGATTTTCCAAAAACAATATTTTTTTTCATAATGATTTTGATTTCATCGTTAAGTAATTTTTTTAATGCTTCAAATGCTAAATTTTTTTGTTTCATTCCTTGGACTTCTATTAAAAATTTATCTGAGAAAACAGAAATGTCTGGTTTCATTATTCCTGCTGCCTCAAATAAATCGACAATTCTATCGGAAATTATTGATTTAGAAAGAATTTGTTTTATTGCAGAATCTAATTCTTCTTTATATTGGCCTTCTATTGTAGTGTTTTTAACAATCGCAGATTTGATAGCTTGGAAGAATCCAACTTCTTCTTTTATATCCATTGCTCTTTTATCTGGTACTGATAAAGCGAATGCTCTTAATAGTGCAGTCGTTTCTTTGATAAATCTTTTCTTTAAATCTTCTTTTCCTTTTAATATATGGTCTATTGCTTGAGGAATAATAGAAATCCTTTCTTTGGCTTTTAATTCAAAGAATTTTTTATAATTAAACCCGTAAAACATATCTTTTACTATTTCATATTGTTCAAGCATTTTCTTTATTGCTTCTTCTTGATCAACTACTGGTTTTCCTTTTCCACCACTTTCGGTATAAGAAATAATTGCTTCTTTAAGATCAACCCCTATTCCAATATAGTCTACAATTAAACCTGCTTCTTTATCTTTGTATTTTCTGTTTGCTCTTGCAATAGCTTGCATTAAACCATGGCCTTTCATTGGTTTATCGATATACATGGTATGTAAACTGGGTATATCAAATCCAGTTAACCACATATCTCTTACAATTACTATTTTTAACGGATCTTCTGGTTTTTTGAACCTCTCTCCTATATTATAACGTTTTTGTTTATTTCTTATGTGTTCTTGCCATTCTTTCGGGTCTGAGGAAGAACCAGTCATAATAATTTTTATTTCTCCCTTTGTATCTTCAGAATCATGCCATTTTGGTTTTAATTTGATTATTTCGTTATATAATTCAACACAAATTCTTCTACTCATTGCAACAATCATTGCTTTTCCTTTCAATACTGCATTTCTTTCTTCAAAGTGTTTGACAATATCTTTTGCAATTCTTTTTATTCTCTTGGAGCTACCAACAACTGCTTCAAGTCTTGCCCATTTACTTTTTAATTTATTTTTAACTTCTTCATCTTCACTTATACTTTCTACTTCAGGATCAATCTTTAGTCTTTCTTCTGGTTTTATCTCCAATTTAGCAAGTCTATTTTCATATAGAAGTTTAACTGTTGCACCATCTTCAACTGCTTTTTTTACATCGTACACATCAACATAGTTTCCAAAAACAGCAGGAGTACTTCTATCTTCTTTTTCTATAGGAGTACCTGTAAATCCAATAAACGAAGCATTTGGGAGCGCATCTCTTAGATATTTTGCATATCCATATCTTATTAGGGCTTTATCTTTTTCTTTTGATTCAACAATGTGAGCTTCAAAGCCATATTGAGTTCTATGAGCTTCGTCAGCTATAACAATTATATTCTTTCTATTTGACAGTGTAGGATATTTTTCATCTTCTTTTTCAGGGAAGAATTTTTGTATTGTAGTAAAGACAATTCCTCCTGAAGCTTTGTTTAGCAATTTTTTTATTTCATTTCTTGATTCTGCCTTTTCTGGGGTTTGTCTGAGTAATTCTTTACATCTACTAAATGTACCAAATAATTGATCATCTAAATCATTCCTATCTGTTAAAATAACTATTGTCGGATTTTCTAATTCTTTAGATAAGGCTAATTTTCCAGAATAAAATACCATAGAGAGACTTTTACCTGATCCTTGAGTATGCCAAACGATTCCAGCTTTTTTATCTCCTTTAGGTTGATTTTTTACTGAAGTCAATCCATACTTTTCTGGTTCTTCTTTTATAACCATTGAAGAAGCTCTTATTGTAGATAAAATTGCTTTGTTTACTGCATCATATTGATGGTATGCCGCTAATTTTTTGTTTATCTCTTTTTTCTCTTCTTCAAAAACAATAAAATGTCTAATTATATCTAAGAAGGTTGATTTTTCAAACATTCCTCTTAACAATATTTCTAATTCAAATGTTTCTTTTTTTGACTCTTCTCCTTGGATCGTTTTCCAAGGCATAAATTTCTCTTTATTAGAAGTCAAAGTCCCCGCTCTTGCTAGATGTCCATCACTAATAACTAAAATTTCATTATACTTGAATAAAGAAGGTATTTGTTCTTTGTAAGTTTGTAATTGATTAAAAGCATCTGTAATTGTTGCATTTTTATCAGCAATATTTTTTAATTCAATAACCACTAATGGAAGCCCATTTACAAAGATGATTATATCTAGTCTTTTGTTTATATTCTTTTCAATAACTGTAAATTGATTTACTGCTAAGAATTCATTTTTCTTAGAGTTTTCAAAATCAATGAAATAAATATTGTCTGATTTTAGTTTTCCGTCTTTTCTATATTCAACAGGAACACCTTCAATTAGGTATTTATGAAATGTTTTGTTTTCTAAAACATGTTTTGCACTAGAAATTCTTAATATTTTTTTAATTGATTCTTCTCTTGCTTCTTTAGGTATGTCTGGATTAATTCTTTGAATCGCATCTTCTAATTTATCAACCAGTACAACCTGTGAATAATTTTTTCTTAGAGGATTTTTTCCATCAGGAGCAATATTTGGTCCAAAAGAATAATCATAACCTAAGCCTTTTTGCAAAATATCAAGTGCAGCCTGTTCTACATGATCTTCTGTGATTGCAGATTTCATTTTTTATCTTCTTTTAATTGTTCCCTTAACTTTAATAATTCTTTCATCTCAGCTAGATGGTATTGAATTCTCTTTTCTTTATAGTTAGCCATTTCTTTTGCGTATGAGATATTATGCTCTTCAGAATTATTTACTTTTTTAGCCAATTTATTCCATAAAATTTGCCCTCTTTGTTTCATTTCATGCACTGCTAAACGTTCAGCTAGATTATACATATTTTCATATGCCTTTGTAATATTTCCTTTTAATAATAGTTTTTGAATATTTATATTTAGTAAGTTATCAAATATTTTCATTTTACTCTTATCTCTCCAGACATTAATTTAGGCAAAAGAGCATCACGTATTGAAGAGAGGGTTTGATTCTGATTTATATTTAGCTTTATTTCTTTTATTAAAGGAAATATAAGATCATTGAACTTTTTTGATAGGACTTTATTATATTTAACTGTATAATTTTGAAATTCTGACCATCCAATTATTGGCATTTTTGTACCTTTTGATTGTGCTACAGTATACTCTACAAATTCTTTTCTACAAATATTAAACAAACAGAATGCATAGTCGTCTTTATCTTTAGGTAAAAATGAAAAAATCGTTCCAGTAATTACTCCATTTATTGGCGAAAATCCATATTTTCCAAAGTATGGCCTTATTGATCCAAAAAGAATGTCATATTCGTTTAATTTGAATATATTAGAAGAAAATTTTGACCCTTTATCAAAATTTACTATACTCATTGAAAATTGTGGCATGTTTGATAAATCAATTAAATATTCGTTGTCCCAACTTTCTTTATTTTGAATTTGTTCTTTATTTCTTTTAATTAAATCTCCAAATTTTCTTATTTCTAAATTTTCTTTCTTTTCATCAATAAACCATTTTTTGAAAATTGCCTGTCCTATTACTTCAAGAGTTTTGTTCATTTTATTGTTTAGTTCTATTTTTTCATCAAGAGAAGATAGGATTGAGGCGATGGAGAGCTGTTCTTTAGGAGATTTTGGGAAAGAAATTCTTATTTTACCTAATTCTCCAAGATAGATTCCGGGTTGTGCAGTAGGATTAATTTTAGAAAATAGTTGATTTCTAAATATGGATGAAGTAATAAAATAGAAAAGATAATTATTATCTAGTTCTTTTTTTGTCCTTAGTATCGCAATACTTCTTTGGAGTGAAAAGGGTAAATTTTCTTTTTTTACTATTGCCACATTACCTATTGTGCCAACAATAGTTAGTAAGATGTCTCCTTCTTTTAATTCATAGAATTTATGTATTTTATTATATTCTTCTTTGGTTATAAAAGTACATTTACTAAAATTAATATTTTTATAAGTTAAATCAGAGGCTCCAGCAATAAACTTAATCCCTTTACTTACCCTTTTTGGAGGATTATGTGTTCCATCTTTTAATAGGTCTAAATAAGTAATTAATTCTCCTTCTTCCCACTCTTCAGGAATTTTTCCTATTTCAGTTTGTTTGAATTTTTGCTTTTTCTTCTCCATTTTGAAACCATTTAATCAAAGGTTTATTCAACTTATTAAATTGGATAAATACCCCAAATTGATATTTGTATATGTTTTCTTTTGAAGTGAATTGTTTTAATTTTATTATATCACAATTATTTTCTATCATTCTTGTCTTTAGTTCTATAACTAAAATATTCTCATTAGTATTTCTTTTGTGAACAATTATATCTGGATAAATTCTATTAGTTCTTCTTTGTTTACTACATTCTTTTATTCCATCAAGTGTTTTTGTTTCCAACTTATTAAGGTTATATTCACAATCTACATTAAATTTTTTTCCGAACGATTTTTGTAAATATTCTGCTAATTTATGCGAAACAGATCTTTCATTTGCAAGATTTTCTAAAAGAAACTTGTCTTCTTTTAATAACTTCTTAATAGATTGTTTGAGTTTAGAGGCTATTTCATCTCGGGTGTATTCTGTTTTGTTTGTCATTTTTACTTTGTTTTTTCTTGGAAAATGCTTTTTGAACTTTTTTATCCGAGGCTAAATTCCTAATTATCTTTATCAATCTCCACATAAAAATTAATAAAAATGTATGGGCTAATAAAATTAATTTCATGTATTTCTCTTCAATATATATAATTGATAAAACAAATGAAATAAAATATGCGATTATTACTACAAAAGCACCAAATGTCATTAGCTTCATATTATCTATAAACCAAAATTTCTTTTCTAAATATGGCCAAATATTTTTGAGTTTAATTTTATTATTTTTATCAAAGATAGTTATTTCTTTGGTCACCAGTTTATTAAATGATTCCATATTTAATATATAAACTTCCCATATTGCAAAGAAGATAGTATAAATAATAATTAGAATAAATTTAATATCTAATAGGATAAATGTAATTAGAGGTAATATTCCTAAAAAATGAGATATCTTATCTTTACTAATTAGAGTTAATGCAGAGTTTGCTTCCATCTTACATTTTCCATCCTACCTTTTCCAGATTTATCTTGATTTGTTCTTCGAGCTTCTTTCCTTCTTTCATTTGTTCTGCAAGTTCTTTTGTCAGTCTTTTCATCTTTTCTTCAAATGTTTCTCCATCATCTTCTTCATCTGGGACTCCAACATATCTTCCAGGTGTTAGTATGAAGTTATTTTTTTCTACTTCAGATGAGTCTGCTGATTTACAAAATCCTTTAACATCTTCATATTTCTTCTTTGTTTTTTCTCCTCTCCAAGCATGATAAGTCTCTGTTATCTTTTGTATATCTTCATTTGTTAACTCTTTATGTCTTCGGTCTATCATAACTCCCATGTTTCTTGCATCAATAAATAGAATTTCGTTATTTCTTTTTCTTTTACCATGATTAGATTTATTTCTAGTAGTAAACCATAAACAAGCAGGTATCGTGGTATTGTAAAATAATTGGCTAGGAAGTGCAATCATGCAATCTACTAAATCGTCTTGAATAATTTTTTTTCTTATTTCTCCTTCTCCAGAAGTGTTTGATGACATTGATCCATTGGCCAATACAAATCCTGCAATTCCTGTTGGAGCTAAGTGATGTATAAAATGCTGAACCCAAGCAAAATTAGCATTTCTTGTTGGAGGAACCCCGTATTTCCATCTTACATCTTCTCTAAGTAATTCTCCTTTCCAATCTGAATCATTAAATGGAGGATTTGCTAATATAAAATCTGCTTTTAGGTCTTTATGTTTGTCTTCATGAAAAGAATCTCCCCATTGGATATTAGATTCTATTGCTCTAATGGCCATATTCATCTTACATAAACGCCAAGTAGTATGATTTGACTCTTGACCATAAACTGAAAGATTTTTGGTTTTCCCTCCATGCTCTTCTACAAATTTTTCACTTTGAACAAACATCCCTCCTGAACCACATGCAGGGTCATATATCCTTCCTTCATAAGGCTCTATCATTTCTACAAGAAGCTTAACTATGCATCTTGGAGTATAGAACTGCCCCCCTTTTTTACCTTCTGCATCTGAAAATTGTCCTAAAAAATATTCATACACTCTCCCAAGTAAATCTTTGCTTTTACTTTCTTTATCTCCTAAACCGATAGTACCAATTAAGTCAATTAATTCTCCTAATCTTTGTTTATCTAAAGACTCTCTTGCATAATTTTTAGGGAGAACATCTTTTAATATTGAATTATCTCTTTCTATAGCATCCATTGCTTCATCTACTATTTTACCTATTGTTGGCTGTTTAGCATTTTTTTGTAAATAATTCCATCTAGCTTCTGGGGGAACCCAAAAAACGTTTTTTGCTTTATATTCATCAATATCTTCTTTATCTCCTTCTGGATCTTTTTCTATTTCTTTCCTTGCTTCTTCAAAAGAATCAGAAATATATTTTAAAAAAATTAGCCCTAATACAATATGTTTATATTCTGCAGCATCCATATTGCTTCTAAGTTTGTCTGCAGCTAACCAGAGCTTTTTCTCAAAACCCAGGTTTGCTCCGTTGTTTGTCATATATTACGTAAAATAGTACTTATATAAAAACTTATTCTTACTTAAATGTGAGTTTCCAAGCTTTCTTGAACCAATCTTCAATTATATCTCCAAACAACATAAACCCTTCAAATAAGAATAACGCAACCAACATTCCTGCCATAAAAAATTCTTTGTGATAACAATAAGCAGTTGACATAATATTATTCGGTACCGCTTATTTATATATATTTCGGTATCGAATTTATAACTCAATAATAGTATCGGTACCAAAATCCTTAAATATCTCTTTGGTATGTTAAATATATGAAGCTTCAGAAACAATCTTCAAAGAAAAAAGGTATGAAAGACTATCCAAAATATGTTATTGTTCTGCCAAAGAAAGCCGTTGAGCTTTCTGGTTTCAAAGAGGGAGATGAATTAGAGGCAGAGGCGAGAAAGGGAGAGATAAAGTTGAGGAGAAAAATCTAAATACTTAAAATTTATAAATCTACATATATACATTCATATATTTATATGTGTCCATATAAATAAACTTATTTGGAGTAAATTATAATAAAATGGTAAAAAGGATAGCTTCAGATTATGACTCTGAATTAGATATTTTTCACGTTTATCTTGAAGATATAAAGAATGGAATAAAGGGATGTATCTCAATAGGAGATTTCAATATAGATATTGGAAATGATAATAAAATAGTTGGAATGGAGGTAGAACAGGCGAGCAATAATCTTGGAGTATCTCCAGATATTCTTTCTTCTCCAAATGAAGTTGATTTGATCATCCGAAAGTCTGGAAATGTACTTTTTATGGGTGTTAAAGTTATAAAAGGAGAAATAAAAGCGTTTACAAATGTTACAACTATGCATAATCAGGAATTGATACAATTTGCTAATTAAATACTTATACCATATCTTTTTGAAACAGCCTTTTCAAGTTTCCTATATATTCTCATTGCTTGAAAGATCTTTGGAGGATTTTCATCTAATAAATAACCTATTTTAACGAAAATATTGGTGCTTTCTTCATAACACAGGGTATATTTATTTCCTTTTTTCCCTTTTCGTTTAAACCCTTTTTTGATTGTATCTCTTTTTTCATAAATTTTTTTAAGTTCTTCTAAGTCGATATTGTGTCTAGGAGTTTTATTTAACATTCCTGTAAATTTATTTCTATAAAAGTGAGGATGAATTTCAAATTCTTCAAATTTTTTTCCTTTAAGAATTCTTTTTATCTTTTCTAAATCTTCTTTTGTTAGAGGAATGTTTTCTTCGTATTCCATAATCTATTTTAATCATCTTCCTATATTTATCTTTTACTCATCATTTATCAAAGAAAACATTCTTACGATGTATTCAGCTGTTTTCTTGGCCTCAATCGCTTTTGTCATTTTTATAGGGGTTTCTTTTTCCTAAAACTTATCCTTCTTTTTGTATTTTGTATGTAGCAGCTTTTCTGCTGAGAGGTTTGCCGAGATATTTTTTGTAAATATCTTTTACTATTGGCTTTTCATGAGAACGACGATATTTACGCATGTTATCTTGTTTTTAAATGTGAAATATCATTAATGAAATTAAATCTGTATCCTTCTTTGTGTTTTTTACTTATTTCTAATTCAGTTATTGAGCAGTGCTCCACAAATAACTTAAATATAGAATCGTAGATTTTCATGCCGAGCAACTCTCCTATAAATACTTTAAGAAATGCTCCATGAGAAACTATAAGGATTGTTTCATTGCTTTGTTGGTATTTCTTTTTGATTTTTTCAAAGAACTTTCTTCCTCTTTCTCTCACTTCTTCTAAGTTTTCTCCATCAGGAGCTTTTCTTGTTTCAAAACTTCCTTCTAATTCATCCCAACTAAAATCTTTATGACTTTTTCCAACAAGAGAACCATTATCTTTTTCTCTTATCAAAGAAGTATATTCTACTGGGACATTAACCTCCTTTAAAATTTCTTCAGTTGTTATTTTGCATCTTGGAATATCACTTGAGATGATTCTGTCTATTTTTTCATTTTTTAATCTCTGAATAAGTTCTTTTATCTGTAGAAATCCTTTTTCATTTATTTCTCCATCCTCTTTTCCTTGGACTATTCCATTAATATTTTGCTTTGTTTGTCCGTGCCTAGTTATTAATATCTTCAACATATATCCGTTAATTTGTTTTATTATTTAAACTTGATTATTTGCACTTTCATTTCCTTTTGTTAACGCAGCTTCTGCAACTTCGGTATATCTTTTTTCTAATTTAGGATCTTCAGCTATAGATTTCAATGTTTCTTTAGATACATTTTTATTTCTAGCAACAACTCTTAATAAATAATCATATCCTTCTTTTTATATTTTGTATGTAGCAGTTTCTCTCCTAATTATTTAAAAGTGCAACAACTTCTTTTTTTTCAGAAATCTTTTTTAATTCTTCAAGTAGACTTTTTAATTGTTCCTTTTTCTTATCTTCTTTAGTTTCAATTGACATTGCTGTCCAAGAATGTTTAAATTGTTGGAACAATGGTGAGATTCCTTTAACTAATAATGCTTCTATTACAAGAGTTTTATTTGTTTTTGTTAATTTTGCTATGTCTTCAACTAGATTAAGAATTGATTTGTTTACATTTAATGAAATCTTCTCTCTCATTTCAAGAGGGTTTTTAATTAGTTTATCCATATTATTTATATAATATTTAAATAATATATAAATATTTCTATACTTGATGAATTTGAAGATTGATTGGAGAGAGTTCTCCTAAAACTTATCCTTCTTTTTGTATTTTGTATGTAGCAGCTTCTCTGCTTTTTTGCTGAGAGGTTTGCCGAGATATTTTTTGTAAATATCTTTTACTATTGGGTTTTCATGAGAACGACGATATTTACGCATGTTATCTTGTTTGTAAAGTGCTTGGGCTCTTAGTGTGAGAACTTTATCATCAGAGTAAATAGGTTGTCCTCCGCCTCCAATGCAACCTCCTGGACAAGCCATCATTTCAATGAAATCATATTTGTCTTTGTTTTTCAATAGCTTGCGGATATTTGCTCCACCTGAAGTTGTTGCATAACGCACTGTTTTGTTTCCTAGTTTTATTGTTCCTTCTCTTATAGAGCTGTCATCTGTTCTTAGATTTTTGAATTCAACTTTTTCTAATTTTTTTGGAGGATTTGTTGAAATTTCGTAAGCTGTTCTTAATGCAGCTTCCATAACTCCTCCAGCTGCACCAAAAATATCTCCTGCTCCACTTGCTAATCCTAATGTTGGATCAAAGTCTTCATCAGGAAGATTTACAAAATCAATGTTTTTCATTTTTATTAATCTTCCAAGTTCTCGTGTTGTTAAAACATAATCCACTCCTGTGTTTAATTCTGAACGTGTTGATTCAAATTTCTTTGCTGTACATGGCATTATACTAACAACTACAATATCTTTAGGATTGATATTTGCAAGTTCTGCATAATAACTTTTTACTAACATTCCTAACATTTCATGCGGGCTTTTACAAGTAGACATATTAGGAATAAGTTCTGGATAGAAAGATTCCATCATTAATATCCATGCTGGGCAACAGGTTGTAATCATTGGGAGTTTCTTTTTGTTTTTTTCTTTGAGACGTTTTAGAAGTTCAGCTGATTCTTCCATTATTGTCATATCTGCTCCTAAATCTACGTCAAATACTTTATCGAAACCGCATCTTCTTAGGGATGCAACCATTTTTCCTGTTACAAGAGTTCCTGCAGGCATTCCAAAGAGTTCTCCTAATGCAGCCCTTATTGAAGGAGCAGTTTGTGCTACAACATGTTTTTTAGGATTTTTCAATGCTTCAAGAACTTCAGGCAAGTGAGTTCTTTCAATTATTGCCCCAACAGGACAATTAATTAAACATTGGCCACATTGAATACATGCTACTTGTTCTAGCTTTTTTTCACCATAAGGTGTTACATGTTCATTGTGAGCACGACTTGCAAAATCTATTGCATGTATTTCCTGAATTTTTCCACACACCTGAACACACTTTCCACAATTTACACATTTGTTATTATCGCGAACTATTGCAGCACCTAAATCTGGATAATAATCTTTAAGTGATTGAAATCTATTATTTTCAATTCCAATTTCATCATAAACTTCTCTTGCTTCAAAATCATCTGAAAGTTCATTTAATTTAATGTTTTGATTCATAAGCTCAAGATTCATTTTTCTTGCTTTGATTACTTTTTCAGAATTAGTAATAATAGTTGCATTTTCCACGGGTTTAGTTGAACAAGAAGTTACTAATTTTCCATTCATTTCAACTAAACAAACTCTGCATCTTGCTTCTGGGAAAAGATTTTTGTGATAGCAGAGTGTTGGAATCTTTATGTTATTCTCTTTGCAAATTTGAAGGATGGTTTTATTTGGGTCAACTTTAATTTGTTTGTTGTTTAATGTTATTTTCATTTTATTTTTTTAAGTAATAATTATAATCCTCCTTGAAGTGTTGAAGTGATGTGAGGATGTGATTTGTTGAAGATTGGCCTAAACCACAGAGACTGGTTTCTTTGATATGGTATGAGAGCTCTTTTAAGAGGTCTAAATCAGATTGAGTTGCTTTTTTATCACGTACTTTTTTTAGGAGATTTAGGATACGGATTGTTCCTTCTCTACATGGAGTGCATTTACCACAAGATTCATAAGTATAGAATTTAGCTATACTTAAACATATATCTACAATATTTCTGTTTTTTCCTATGAAAATTAGAGTGAATGCTCCATGTTGACAGTCCTTTTCACAGATTGTTTCAGCTGTAACTAAGGTGTTTTTGTTTATTGGCATTATTCCTCCAAAGCATCCAAAGGAAATTGCTTTTATTTCTTGAGTTGGTTTAACTGTTTCAAGAATTGTTGACATTTTAACACCTAATTCCCATTCATAAATTCCTGGTTTTTCAATATCTCCTGATGTTGAAAAAAGTCTTAAGTTTGGATTCCAGTCGTTGTATAGAAGAGCTTGTGGAACACAAGTAAGAGTTTCAACATTGTTGAGGACAGTTGGACTTTCCCATAAACCTTGTTCAGTTGGATAAGGAGGTTTATATTGAGATTGTCCTCTATAACCCATTATTGATTGCATTATTGCAGTTTCTTCTCCACAAATATATGCTCCTGCACCTCTTACTATTTCAATTTTTACTTTGTTTTCCATTTTTGATTTTTTTAGAACAGATGAAATTGTTTTTCTAAGGTCTTTTAAGAGATGTTCATATTCATTTCTTAAATAAATGAAAGCTTTTTTTGTATTCAATACATAGGAAGCTATGAGCATTCCCTCAATTAGTGTCTCTGGATTGTTTTTCAGGATGAATTTATCTTTAAATGTTCCTGGTTCACCTTCATCTGCATTGCATATAAGGAAAATTTCTTTAGACGGATTTTTCTTTTTTGCATCTAATGCTAATTTCCATTTCTTTGCAAGAGGAAAACCTGCTCCTCCTCTTCCAACAAGATATTTTCTTTCTAAAATCTGAAGAACTTTTTCAGGACCTAGTTTTTTTGCAAGTTTCAGTGCTTGAAGATTGGTTTTTTTTAGGATTTGCATTTTTATTTTTTCTTTGATTTTAATTCCTTGATTAATTTCTTTACTTTTTCAATAGTCAAATTTGTTATTGGTTTACCATTGAGAAGCATTGCAGGAGGTTCATCGCAACATCCTATACAAGATGTTTTGTAAACAGAGAACATTTTGTCTTTTGTTGTATCTCCTATATCTATTTTGAGTTCTTTTTTAAGGAAGTTTTCTATTTCTCTGCTTTCATGTAAAACACAAGTTGGAGAACCACATAATTCTATTATGTATTTTCCTTGAGGTTCTGTTCTTAACATAGTATAGAATTTAACAACACCATAAAGTCTTGAAATTGGAATATTATATTTTGTGCTTATTTTTTTTAAGAAATCTATTGAGATATAACCTTTTTTGTCTTGCTCTTCATGAAAGATATTAAGCAAAATATCTTCTTTTTTATTTGCTTTTTTGTTTTGTTTTTTCACCATCTTTTACTTTAATAATAGGAATGGGTTGTTTTTAAAATTTGAGTTGATAAGTTTGTTAGCATTAAAATAAATTTCTTATAAAAATAATGCAGTGGAATTTAAATAACTTTTAAATAACCTATTTTCTTTTTGAAGAGAAAGAGGGATAAAATGACGCATCCAATTATTAATGCTATTAAAACAGAGTGGGGGTATTTGGGAAAAAGAAGAAAATGGTTTATTTTTTACATATTTTTGTTTCTTATTGCAGGAATTGTTTCTCTTTTAACTCCATATGTTATAGGTACAATATTTAATTCTATTCAGGAATCAATTACAACTCACGAAGAACTTGTTGTTTTAATGAAGAAAATCGCTCTTCTTTTGGTCATAACAGTTGTTTTTTGGATGCTTCATGGTCCAGCAAGATTTTTGGAAACTATAACTGGATTTCATGTAAAGAAGAATTATGTAAATGATAAAATAAGGATGGTCTTGAAATTGCCTGTTAAATGGCACAAAGATAATCATTCTGGTGACACAATAGATAAAATAAATAGAGCTTCAAATGCTCTTGAAGAATTTTCTTCTCATATGACTCATGATATTCTCTATGGATTGATAAGCTTCTTTGGTTCAATAATTATTTTGTTTTTTATTGATTGGAGAATAGGATTATTTGCATTTGTCTATGCTTTAATAATCTTATTTATTATATCAAGAGTAGATAAAAACCTTGAAAGAAAATATAAAAAATTAAATGAATATAACAATAAACTATCTGCTACTATATTTGATTATTTGAGTAATGTAATAACTGTGATAACTTTGAGATTAAGAAAAACAGTTTCTAAAGAAATTGAATCTAGACAGATTGCAAGTTATAAGACTTTCAAAAGCTCTTCAATTATAAATGAGATTAAATGGGGATTTGCAAGTGTTGCAATTCAAATTATGATTGTAATTTCGCTTATTTACAAATCTTATACAGAATTTAATCTTACAGGAACTATTTTAATTGGGACATTATATATGGTGTATGGTTATCTTAATAATGTAGGACAGACTTTCTATAAGTTTGCTTGGTTATATGGGGATGTAGTACGTGCAAATGCTAGGATTATAGGTGCTAATCCTTTGGATGAAGAATATAATAAATTAGAATTTCCTGAATCTGGAAGACTTCCAAGGGGCTGGAAGGAAATAAAATTCAAGAATCTTTCTTTTACATATGATACAGATGGAAAAAGAAATCATCTTGATAATGTTTCTTTTAAATTAAAGAAAAAAGAAAAGATTGCACTTGTTGGAGAGAGTGGTTCTGGTAAGAGCACAATTCTTTCTTTAATAAGAGGATTGTATAAGGTTGAGAAAGGGGAAATTTATTGTGATGGTGTTCCTCTTGAAGGAGGGATTAATAGAGTTAAAGAACAAGTCACATTAATACCTCAGGAACCTGAGATATTCAATAATACTTTTAGATATAATATAACAATGGATCTTCCAGCATCTGAAGAAGATTTGAAAAAAGTGATAAAAATAGCTAGATTAAACCCTGTTTTATCTAAGCTTCCTAAGGGACTTGACACCAGTGTTCAGGAGAAAGGGGTTTCATTGAGTGGAGGAGAAAAGCAAAGATTGGCTCTTGCAAGAGGACTACTTGCATCTAAAAAAAGTGAAATTATTTTAATGGATGAACCTACAAGTAGTGTTGATAGTATGAATGAGATGAAAATACATGAACAAGTATTTGAAGAGTTTCAAAATAAGACAATAGTTTCATCTATCCATAGGTTACACCTTCTTGACAAGTTTGATTATATTTATTTATTTGACCAAGGGAAGATTGTAGGTCATGGAACATTTGATGAAATAAAGAAAAATCCTTTGTTTGAAAAGATGTGGAGAAGGTATCATCGGGAGAAGACATCTAATAAGGAGAAGGAAGAGGAGAAAAAGAGATGAATGTTTTACAATCTTTAAAAAAGGATGAAAGAAAATTTAAAAGATTATATTTTTTATATTAAATATGAAATCAAAAGAGATTTTGATAAAAAAAGAGTTATTTCAATTATCTAATGAATTAGGATTAAAATATAATCCAAATTGGTTTAATTTTATCTGGATTAAAAAAGAACAGGAAACATTAACAGAATACTTAAGTGATTGTAAAAATCCTATTTATGAAAGGTATGGTAAAACTCTTCAAGAAAGGATTAAGAATTTGAATAAATTTTACAATTCTTTAGATTACCAATCATGTATTAAAAGATATGGTGGACAAGTTTTCAACAAAAAAAGTATTTCATTATTAAAAAAATCAATGAAGAAAATAACAAACAAAGAAATTTTAAAAATTTTAGATGATTTATTGATTAGAATAAAAAAACATAACCCTCGCTTCAACAAAATAGCTTTATTAACTGAGACTAAAAGAGAAGATGAACTCAAAATATTATATTATAGAGTATTAAGGCATGAATGGATTCATATTTTGCTTGATGAAAATAAAATAAGATTCAAAAATTGGAGATATAATGAAGGTTTAGTAATCTATTTTGAAGCTTATTTGGATAATATATTATCTCGCTTAGAAAAACCTTTGAAAAGAGAAGAGTGCTCTTTTAATATAGAATGTTTCAAAAAAGCAGTATATTTTAAAAGATTTTTAGGTGATAAGCCAGAAATATCTAGAATTAGGGGTTTAATGAGGAAAGTTAATTAAGGATGATTTTATTATTAAATTGAGTCATCATAAACTATTTAAAACATATTTGTTTTTTTAAATGATGAAAGGGGTGAAGATAGTTAAGAGACCGTGGGGCATGTTCAAGCAATTTGTTCTTAATGAGAAATGTACTGTTAAGATTCTTGAAGTCAAGAAAAATGAAGAGCTTAGTTTACAAAAACATAAACACAGAAGTGAAAATTGGTATTTTATTACTCCCGGATATGTTCAATTAGGTAAAAAAGTTAAGAAAATCAAAGAAGGGGAATTAATTAAGGTTGGAAAGAATGTTGCTCATAGAATAATTGCAAAGGGTTCAGATGTTAAAGTTCTTGAAATTTCATTTGGTGTGTTTAATGAGAATGATGAAATAAGATTGGAGGACAAGTATGGCAGGTAAAGTTATTGCAGTTGATTTGGGTGGAACTAATTTAAGAGTTTCATTAGTTGAGAATAATAAGGTTGTCAAATATATTAAAAACAGAACTCCAAAAACTCAAAAAGAATTGGAAAATCTATTGTTTAAAGGTGTTGAAGAACTAATGGAAAAAGATGTTAAGGGTATAGGAGTTGCAAGTGCTGGACCTCTTGAAAAAGGAATAATAAAAAATCCTCCTAATTTACCTTTGAGAAATTATAATATAAAATCTGCTCTTGAAAAAAGATTTAAGAAAAGAGTTGAAGTGTGTAACGATGCTCATTCTGTTGCATTTGCTGAATTGAAGTTGGGTGTTAAGAAAAAGAATTTTATTGTTCTTACAATAGGCACAGGAGTTGGGGGAGGAATAATAATTGATGGAAAATTGTATGAAGGGAGAGGATATGGAGGAGAAATGGGGCATATTATTTTAGACGATGGTAAATCCTTTGAAAAACTAGTTGGATGGAAATATACTAAAGAATTGTCTAAAAAAGCATTTGGGAAAGAATTAATAGTAAGCGATTTAATTAAATTGAATAATCCTAAATCAAAAGCAATTTTAAATCAGATAACAAAGTATCTTGGACAGGGTATTGGAAGTTTAATTAATGTTTTTGATCCTGAAGTTGTTGTCTTAGCAGGGGGAGTAAAAGAAACAGGACAGGTTTATTTGAATATGATTAAAAAAGAAGCAGAAAAGTATGTTATTTTGCCAAGAAAAACACCTATTCAATGGAGTAAACTTGATCATCCGGGGGTATTGGGTGCAAGTTTGTTGATAAATTAAAATAAATTAATGAATATGAAAGTAAAAAAATTCATGGCTCCTGTAAGAATTGATTTTGCTGGTGGAACTACTGATATTTCTCCATTTAAAGATGAATATGGGGGATGTATTCTTAATGCTGCAATAAATAGGTATGTTGTTGGAGAATTAAAAGCAGATGATAAAAAAACTCATTTAGAATATACTGGGAATATACCTACTTCTTCTGGATTAGGAACTTCGGGAGTAATGAATTTAATTTGGTTGAGTTTAATAACGCAACAAAAAGGTAAATTGGATTCAAATGCTAAAATTAAACTTGCTGAAACAGTTTATGGGATTGAACAGGCAATGGGACTAGTTGGAGGAAAGCAAGACCAGTATGCTGCAGCATTTGGTGGAATTAATTTTATGGAGTTTAAAAAAGATAAAGTTAAAGTTCATAGATTAAATTTAAGAAAAGAATTTATCAAAAAACTTGAAGATAAACTTGTTTTAATTTATACAGGCAAACCTCATTTTTCAGGCAATACTAATAAGGCTATGATGGATAATCTAAGAAAAGGAAAGAATAATGCAAATTTACTTAGAATAAAGAATATAGCAATTGAAATGAAGAATGCTTTATTGAAAGAGGATTTAGAAAGATTTGCTGAATTAATGAACGAAGAAACAAGAGAAAGAAAGAAATTACATGAGAGTATAGTTCCTGAAAGCACTCAAAAGATAATTTCCTTAGCTATGAAAAATGGGGCAATTGCAGCTAAAGTGTGCGGTTCTGGCGGAGGAGGGAGTATTTTATTTTTTGGAGATAAGAAAAAATTAAAACAGAAGTTTAAAGATAAAGTTATTGATTTTAAATTTGATTTTGAAGGATTAAGAGCTATTTAATAGATTTATACAATAGGTAAACGCTTTTTTATTTCTTCAAGCATTAATCTTGAAATTAAGTATTCAATTGTTGATTCTGCTCCTTGATTAAGGTTTATTGAACTCTTAGAGAGTCCATCATGGCATCCCCCTGTAACATCGTTGTAAATCATTTGTTTAAGATGGTTTTTGCCTAAGAACCAATTGAATGCTAAAACAGCATTATGGTAATAGCTTTTTTTTCTTGTTATAGCATATGCTGTCAAATAAGTTTGAACCATTGAAGAAGCGTCTATTGGTTGTTGGTCAAAGAAGCTCCTTACCCCATTTCTATTATACCATCCGTTTTGTCCTATTGGAGACAATTCATCTTTAAAGAAAACCAAATTTGTTAAGAATTTTAAACTTTTTTCTGCTATTTCAAGATATTCTGGATTTTTTGTTAAGTTATAAGCTAAGAAAAGAGCTTCTGGCATCTTGGAATTTGAATAAGTTAAGTAACTTTCAAACCAATTCCATTCTTCTGTTGCTTCTTTTTTATAAGATTCTATAAGAGAATCAACTAGCTCTTTTATTTTATCTAATATTTTTTCGTCATTGTATTTTTTGTAATAGTGATATAATCCAATTATTGTAAATGCTTTTGTTCTTGGAGAACTACTTGTTTCTATTAATTGATAGGATTTGTCAAATATTTTTTTTGCTTGGCTTATTAGTTCGGGACTTGAACTATTATTCGTTAAATGGCCTAATGCCCATAATGCTCTTCCAATCGCATCTGAACTTGTTTCAACTAGATTTTTATTTTCGTATTCAATGTCATTGAATCTTCCTTCTTCATTTTGAACTCTTTCTAAGAAGTTTAAGTATGTCTTTGAAAGTTCTTTTGATATTTCAGAGTTATATAATCTGTCGTGAATTGTTGAGACAATTAAAGCTCTTGCATTGTCATCTACAGTATAACCTGATGATGGGTCTGGTACAGAAAGTTTTGAAAATTGAATACATCCTATATTATCTGTAAGATTCTTTAGATGGTTGAGTTTTATCTTAGGATATTTTTCAGTTGTCTCTTCTCTTAATTTGACGACTTTATTAAATAAATGTAAATAACCTGAGGCAACATTTGACCAAATCATAGACCTTGCATAAGCATAGGCGCTTTGTTCTATATTTCTCTTTAATTCTGGATTTGAAAGTATTTTATCTACACAATCCGCATAAGATTTTGGGCTTTGAAGTTTTGCAATCATTCCTCTCCCATTATTTAAAACTTCTTGAGCATAAAGATTAGGAGTAGAAACAACAGCTTTACCACATCCCATAGCATAAGAAAGAGTTCCTGAAACTATTTGATTTCTTTCAAGATTAGTCATTATGTAGACATCTGTTGCAAGAAGATATTCTATTATTTCACTTAAATCAAGATATTTGTTGTAAAATTTTACATTATTTTGTAAGTCCAACTTTTTAACAAGATTTGTTAAATAATTTCTATATTCTTCTCCCTCTCTTTTTCTCACTACTGGATGTGTTTCTCCTATTACTATGTATAATAGATTTGGATATTTTTTAACTAGGTATGGAAGAGCTTTAATCATATATTCAATTCCTTTTCCCCGACTTAATAATCCGAAAGTTGAAAGAACTATTTTGTTTTCAAGTCTCAATTTCTTTTTATAAGGCCCAGTATCTTTTAATGGAGTGTCTGGGATACCATGACGGATTACATGGATTTTGTTTTTAGGAACTCCATAGTCATCATGTAAAATATCTATAGCACTCTCTGCCATGACAATTGTTGCAGCGCATTTATCACAGATGAACTTAACAACATTTTTTCTTAGGTTGTCTGGTTGTGGAAGAACACTATGAAATGTTACAACAACTGGTTTTTCTATTGTTTCTAAGAATGGAATAATATAGCTTCCATATTCTCCTCCGAAAATTCCAAATTCATGTTGAATACAAACAATTTTTATTTTGTCTGAACGGTTTATTCTTTTTGCCATGTTTATATAATCTTCAAGATAGTCCTTGTCCATTTCGAAAATTACATGGCTGTCATAGTTGTAGATACTCGACTCATCGTTTAAAGCTATAACTCTTGATTTAACTTTTGGATTGAACCTCTTATTCATTGCATTTACTAGGTCTTGAGTGAATGTCGCAATACCACACTCTTTCGGCGGGAAATTACTTAAAAAACATATTTTTGAGTCCTTAAATACCTGCATCTCTTTTTCATCCATTTTAACGAATCCGTTTTGCGATACTATAACTAAAACTTTGGACTTTATAAAATCAACGCTTTTTGGTTGATTTTTTATTTGTCTTTTAATTGAGGTAAGATTGAGATTGAATAGTTCTGTTATTTTATCGACGGGAATTATATTTTTTTAAAAATCTCCAGAATCTTGAGAATTAATATTGCGAGTGAACTTCCAATCATATCAATTATAATATCTTTGATGCTCGCAAATCTTCCAATCACAAACAGCTGATGAAATTCATCTGAGATTGCATAGATTAATGAAATTAAAAAGATAATCACAATTGTTTTTTTGTTTAGATTCTTTGTTTTTATTGAAAGAGTTAAAAAGAAAGTGAATGCAAAGAATATTGCTAAATGATAGAGTGTTGCTAGATTTAGGCCTGATTGCTCTCCAAGAGGCGTTTCTATACTTGAAAATAAAAATATTTCTAAAGCAATTATCAGAGTCATTGAAATATAAAAAATTCTCGTTTTTGAAAACAAATTTGACATTTTGAAAAGAACTTGTTTTTGTTTTTATACACTTTGATAATTTAAAAGATATGTTTAGATTATTTTTAGAAAATGGCTCTGGGGAGATTCTAACTCCCGACCTCGGCCTCACCCAATCAAACAAGTCCTATACAGATTTGTCGGACTAATTTAATTCATGAGAGCCGCGCTCTAAACAACTGAGCTACAGAGCCATCAAAACACTGAGCTACAGAGCAATATACTTTATTATAAATAGGTGCTTTTAAATGTTTAACCTTTAGAAAAACAGGGATTTATATTTTATTGCATTTCAAGTTTGGCCTTTTCTTCTTGTTTTTTCAGCCTAGAGATGAGTCCTGCAAGCCTGTTTCTTATTCTTTTACTAGGCATTTCTTTTCCTAATATTCTTTTGTTTTTTTCAAAATCTTTGCTAAATTCTAAATCTTCTTTTATTAAGATGTTAGCAGTTTTTCTTACTGTTTTTGACTTTATTTTTCCCATGTTAATTTGTGCAGAAATTTGTTTTTAAAGGTTTTGATTAAGAAATTTTTGGATTTTTTCATTTATTTTTCTATTTTTTCTATCTTGTCTAGGTTTTGAGCTGCTTCAATTAAATTCGAGAGTTTTTTGGTTGGTTCTCCCATACTCAAAATTACATATTTAAGGTTTAATTGAGAGGCTTTTTTGTTTGCATTAATTATGTCTGTCTCTGCTACCCTCTTTTTATTGTGGGCTACAAGGAGTTTTTCTTCACCATCTGCTTTTATTCTTAAATGGATTTCATTTTTATTGAAACTTTCCACATTTAGTATTTCAATTGTTTCTTTTGAAAGGAATTCTTTTATTTTATCAAAGAATTTATCGTCTTGTTTTTGTACTGCTTTCTTTTTTGAAGATTTTTGGGGTTTTGATTTCTCTTTTGTTTTTTGCTTTTCTTCTTTTGAGGTTTTCTCTTTTTTCTTTTCCTTTGCTGTATCCTTTTTCTCCTCTTTTTCTTCAGATATTTTTTGTTTTTCTTCTATTTCTTCTTCAACTTTATCTTCAATTTCTTTTTGTTCTTCTTTTTCTACTTCCTTTTTCTTTTCAAGTTCTTCTTTTTCTTTTCTTATTTTTTCTATGTCTTCTATGTTTATGTCTTTTACTATTTTTTCACCAAGTTCCCTTTCTTTTTGGTTATATACTCTTGGTTTAGCTTCAACATATTGGTGTTGTTCTATTGGTTTAATATCATATTTAAATTCAGATTCTTTTACTGTTAAATATCTCCAAAGGGTTTCATTGTTTCTTCTGAAGGGGAAAGCAAAATCCTTTATCTCTCTTAGTGCAACTCTTATTGCAGGGGGTTGTTCAGAATCTCTTAAAAATTTCTTTTCTTGTAAAAGCAGGAAAGCTTCTTTTTCTTTACTTTTAAGATAATTTGAAAATTTCTCTAATTGAGGTTCTTGTCCTGCAATATAATAAATAGGAGAATTTCCTACACGCATATGGCTCATTTTTACAAGTTTATCTGATGAAAGTTCTGATAAAAATGCAGATACAAATAGCATACTTATTCCTATTTCCTGAGAAATATATACAGGAAGTGTTGGACCTTTCATTCTCAAGATTGAAAGGATTCTCTCTTTTATTTTTGAAACATCTTGAGTTGGCATAACTTATGAAGAATACTGCATATTATAAAGATTTTTATGATAATTATGTCTTAATCCAACTTATTTCATAATAAGACACATCAGATTCCTCATCAATTATTGCAATTAAGAGGTTCTTTTTTGTAGAGTGTGCAACTCTGTTTTTTGCTGAAAATTCATGCCAAGAGAATTTTTTGGATTCATGTTCACAGAAAACAATCCATTTAGCATGTTCTTCATCTGGGGTTTTACCTTTTTCATATACTCTAAAATCTGAACCGAATTTAAGAGCAGTTTTAACAACATACCCTTTATTACGCAGGTCTTTGAACACAGGATATTTTAATTGAATTCTATTATCTATTTTTTTGAATATTCTGAAAAGCTCTTCAAAACTTATTGATTTCTTGTTCTTTTTTATTTCTATCTTGTTTTTTTCAACTAGATATAATGTTTCTGGTAGGGAGTAATTTACTTTTTGTCCTGTTGGTTGTCCAAAATTAGATTTTTTGTAAAGAGTAAATGCTTCTGCTTCGTTTGTTGAAACTATTTCACCTACTAGGTAAGCAGTTATTTTTTTCATAATTGGTTTATGTTAGGAGAATATTTAAAAGTTCCTGAATAGTAGGTAATTTATGCAAGAAACTAGTGGAATTAACTTTCAGAAGATTGAAGAAAAATGGCAGAAAAAGTGGCAGGAAAAGAAGATATTTGAAGCTAATATAGATGATAAAAAAAAGAAATTTTATGTTCTTGAGATGTTTCCTTATCCTTCTGGGTCTGGATTGCATGTAGGACATGCATTTAATTATATTATTGGAGATATTTTTGCAAGATTTAAGCTAATGCAAGGTTTTAATGTTCTTCATCCAATAGGATATGATGCTCTTGGACTTCCTGCTGAGAATGCTGCAATAAAAGACAAAATTCATCCAGAAGAGTATACTAACGCTTCTATAAAAAATTTTATGAATCAACAGAAAAAACTCGGTTTAACTTATGATTGGACAAGAGTTATTAATACTGCAAATCCAGAGTACTACAAGTGGGATCAATGGATTTTTCTTAAAATGTTTGAAAAAGGATTAGTGTATGAAAAAGAGGCCCCTATTAATTGGTGTCCAGAATGTGATACAATTATTTCTAATGAACAAGCTCAAGGAGGAGAATGCGAAAGATGTGGTTCAAAAATAGAAATAAGAAATATGAAACAATGGTTTTTGAAAATTACAGATTATGCAGATAGATTATTAGAAGGACATAAAAAATTAAACTGGCCTGAGAGGACAATTGCAATGCAGAAAAATTGGATTGGAAAATCTTATGGGACTGAAATTGATTTTGAAATTAATGGGAAAAAGTGGCCTGTATTTACTACTCGTCCAGATACTCTTTTTGGAGTTACATTTATGGTTGTTTCTGCGAACCATTCAAAACTTAATGAGCTTATTTCTGAAAAACAAAAGAAAGATGTTGAAAAGTTCCTTAAAAAATTAAAATCAGTTTCTGAAAAAGATTTAACTGATATGGAAAAAGAAGGTGTATTTACAGGAAGCTATGCTATAAATCCTATTACCAAAGACAAGGTTCCAGTTTATGCAGGTAATTTTGTGGTTGCAGATTATGGTTCTGGAATGGTTATGGCTGTTCCTGCACATGACCAAAGAGATTTTGAATTTGCAAAAAAATATAAGATTAAAATAAAACAAGTAATTGAAGGAAAGATTACAAAAGAAAGAGCTTATACTGAATCTGGGAAGTTAATTAATTCAGGAAATTTTAATGGCTTTTCTAATGAAGAAGCAAAGACAAAAATAACAGATTATTTGATAACTAAAAATCTTGCAAGAAGAGTGACTAATTTTAAGCTTAGAGATTGGAGTGTTGCTAGACAGAGATATTGGGGAACTCCTATTCCCTTGTTACATTGTAAAAAGTGTGGAGTTGTTCCAGTAGATGAGAAAGATTTGCCTGTTGTTCTTCCTAAAAAAGTTAAATTTGGAAAAGGAAATCCTTTAACAACAAATGAAGAATGGTTGAATGTAAAATGTCCTAGATGCAGAGGTAATGCAAGAAGAGAAGCAAATACTTTAGATACATTTGTGAATTCTTCTTGGTATTTTTTAAGATATTGTGACTCTAATAATAAAAAAGAGATTTTCAATAAAGAGGATGTTAACTTTTGGATGCCTGTTGATTTGTATGTTGGTGGTGCAGAACATGCATGTATGCATTTAATTTATTGCAGATTTTATACAATGTTCCTTCATGATATTGGATTAATTAAATTTGAAGAACCTGTTCCTAGATTGTTTAATCAGGGTATGATTAATGATGAGTATGGTGAAAAGATGTCAAAATCAAAAGGGAATTCAGTAGAACCATTAAAAGTAATGGAGGAATATGGTGTTGATACTACAAGATTTTTTATGATGTCTGAGGCTTCTCCAGATAAAGGATTTAATTGGAGTGATAAGGGAATTCAAGGGAGTTTAAGATTTGTTAATAAAATATTTGATACTTTTGAAAAATTGAAATTTGGAAAAGACTCTCAAGATTTTTTAATTAAATTAAACAGTGCTATTAAAAATATTAGTATACAAATAGAAGCACTTGATTATAGAAAATCTACAATAGAATTAAGGCAATTATTTGATTTAATTGCAAATCAAAAAGAAATTTCAAAAGAGTCTTTTGGTAAATCACTTAAGCTTCTTTCTCCTTTTTGTCCACATATTACAGAAGAGTTATGGGAGAAGCTGGGACATAAGAATTTTATTTCTGTTTCAGAATGGCCAAAGTTTGATGAAGCAGTTTTCAAATTTAAAACAAAAGAAGTTGATTTGAATGAAAAATATATTAAATATATTAAAGAATTAATTGAAAAATTTGAGTTAAATGGAACTTCTGTTAAGAAAGTTTTTGTTTATGTTGTTCCATTTGAGATTGAAAAACTAAATAAATCCAAGTTGATTAAAGGTATTGGAAAAGAATTGGACATATTTTCTGTTAGGGATGAGAAGAAATATGACCCAGAAAATAAGTCCAAAAAGGCAATTCCAGGAATTCCAGGGATTTATTTTGAGTGAAATTAAAATAATCAGGTTTTTATATGCACTTTTTCTATTTATATTATGGGTGAATCTAAATCTAAAAAACGTTTTTTCTCTTTTAATTATAAATCTATTTTTGAAAAAAAATACTGGGTCTGGACTGTTTTTGTATTTAGCTTGTTTATCTTTTTCTCTGGAGGTTTTGGGATTATTGCACTAATTGCTAATGATTCCCATAATCCAAATTCAAACAAGGGTTATTGCGGAGATGATACAGTTATTAATGGTTGTTCAGAAGTTAAGCCTTATTTTTGTTTATCAGAAAAATTAATTGAACTCCCATTCCTTTGTGGATGTCCAGATTCATTTAGTTCTTTTAATGGGACTTGTGTATCTAAATACCATACTAATCCCAAGACAATTCGTTTAAAGTATTTTCTTAATGGAAAAGAGGATTTTATTGATTTTGTAGCATATGAAGGTTTTGCTAATTATGTCTCAAAAATACCTCGCTCTATTAAGTATACTAATGGATACGAGTTTTCAAGGGTGGATTTTAAACTTAAAGCTATTAATGACGAAGAACAAAGGAAGTTTCTTTTACCTTTAGTAATTCAAATACAAAATATAACTGACAATAAAGATGATCAAGCAAAGATTGCAATAAGTCTTGTTCAAAATATTCCTTTTGGAACTTCTAATAAAACTACTAACTTTTTTGGAGAAGTAATTAATCATAGTAGATATCCATATGAAGTTCTTTATGATTTTCAGGGAGTATGTGGTGAAAAATCAGATTTGCTTTCTTTTTTGCTTAGGGAATTAGGGTATGGGGTTTCTTTCTTTTATTATCATTTGGAAAATCATGAAGCAATAGGGATAAAATGCCCTATTGAAGAGAGCTTAATGGAAACAGGATATTGTTTTGTAGAAACAACTTCCCCTTCTTTAATTACTGACAGTCAAATTTCTTATATTGGAGTAGGAAAATTATATTCAACTCCTGAAATACATATTATTTCAGATGGATTATCTTTAGGAAGAAATCTTAAAGAATATAAAGATGCAGATAAATTAGTAAAAATTAGAAATTCAATAGATAAAAGTGGATTGTTGGGACCTTTTAATAGAAAGGTTTTCAATAATTTAAAATCAAAATATGGATTAACTGAAATGTATTACAGATAATAATTATTGTTCTAGTATTGCTTTAATTCTTCTAACCCCAGAACTACTTGATTCTTCTTTTATTATTTTGAATTTTCCTAATTCGCAAGTATTTTTTACATGTGGTCCTGTACATATTTCTTTAGAACATCCTGCAATGGTATAGACCGAAACAATTTCTCCATATTTGTGTTCAAATACTCCACTTATTCCTTTGTTTTTTGCTTCTTCTAAAGACATTTCTTCTCTTATTACTTCACATCCTTTTTTTATATTTTTGTTTACTTCATCTTCTATTAATTTCAATTCTTCATTTGTTAGCTTTCTTGGAAAATTAAAATCAAATCTTAATCTTTCTGGAGTGATGTTTGAACCTTTTTGATAGATTGAGTCATCTTTAAAGATTTTTTTTATAGCAGCTAATAGTAGATGTGATGCAGTGTGTAACTTTGTAGTTTCTTGGGAATGGTCTGCTAAACCTGATTTAAACTTTCCTTCTGCAGCTGTTCTTGAAAGTTCCCTATGTATCTCACATTCATTTTCAAATTCTTCTCTTGAGAATTTTATTTTTCTAGATTTGCATTCTTCTTCAATCATCTCAACAGGAAAGCCATAAGATTGGTATAATAAAAATGATTCTTTACAAGATATTTCTTTTTTGTCTTTAGTTATTCTTTCGAATATGTTTATTGCTCTTTCTAAAGTGTGTCTAAATCTATTTTCTTCTTTTTCTAATTCTTCAATTATCTTGTTTCTATTTGTTTTTAATTCAGGATAATCTTGGTATATTTTTATAATTGAATCAACGAGTTTATGTGTGAAGTTTTCTTTTATGTTTATTGACTGTCCATAGCGTATAGCTCTTCTTATCAACCTTCTTAGAATGTATCCTTGTTCTGTGTTGCTTGGAACAATTCCATCATTTATTATAAAAACAGCTGCTTTTATGTGGTCAGCTATAATCCTCATTTCTTTTTTATAGTCCTCATATTTTTTCTTAGATAATTGTTCAATTTGTTTTATTATTGGAAGAAAGCATTCTGTGAGGTAGTTATCTTTTAAGTTGTTTAATATAGCAACTGTTCTTTCAACGCCCATGCCTGTATCAACATTTTTTTGTTTTGCTTGAATGTATTCTTGTTTTTCATTTTTAATATACTGCATAAATACATTGTTCCATATTTCAACTTTATTTACAAATATTTCACTATCAGGACCACATGGACCTGTTTTTCCTGCAGGTCCCCACCAATTGCTTTCTTTAGGCAAGAATTTTATTTTGTTTACTCCTAATGATTTCCATACTTTTTCAGATTCTGTGTCTTTTGGAGCATCTTTATCTCCCTTAAAGCAAGTTACAGATAATTTTTCTTTTGATATTTTAAGTTCTTTTGTAAGAAATTCTAGACTGTATTTTATTGATTCTTCTTTCCAATAGTCCCCTAAACTCCAGTTGCCCAACATCTCAAAAAAAGTGTGATGAACTTCATCTCCAACCTCTTCAATATCTGTTGTTCTTATACATCTTTGAACTCCTACAAGTCTTTTACCTAAAGGATGTTTCTCCCCTAATAAAAAAGGGACTAGAGGGTGCATTCCAGCAGAGATAAACAATGCTGTAGGATCATTTTCTGGAATAAGGCTGGAATTAGGTATTTTTTTATGATTTTTTGAAACAAAGAAATCAATATATTTTTTTATTAATTGTTCTCGGGATATCATCTTATTCAAAGAATTAGGTTATTTTTAAAATATTGCTTATCCAAGTTTTCTAAGCTTTTCCTGTATTTCAATTAATTGTCTTTCTAAATCGTCATCTTCATGAATTTCCTTTATCTCTATCTTTGATTGTTTTTCTTCTTTAATCTCCTTTTTTTTAGCTTCTTCTTTTTTCTTTAATATATTTGGTAATTTAACTTTTGGGAGCGTTTGATTTAATTTAGTTATGTTTGAGTTTAATTCTTTTAATTTATTTTGTATTTTTATTCTATTGTTTAATTCTTCTCCTCTTAGTAATTTATATCTTTTTATTCTTTTTATTATTCTTAAGAAATCTCTTTCAGAAGAGAGTATATCTCTTTTTGATTGCAGTGCTTCGTCGTAATCAACCTTTATATGTACAATAGATTGTTCTTTCATTCTACTCTCGAGAAAATTTCTTGGTTGACTTTTTCTATTTTATTTTTTACTGTTTGTATCTCAGCCTCCCAAGAAGTAAGCTCCTCTTCCTCTTTTGCCTTTATTTCTTTTGTATTCTTGATGAGCTTTTCTATATCCGATATTTGCGATCGAATATCTTGGAATATCTTCATACTTTCTTCAAATTTATCAATTCTTATGAAAACAGGTTCAGCTTTTCTAGTCATGTAATTTCTTACAGCGTATTCTTTAACTGGTTCTTCTTTTACTTTTGTTTCAGCAGTAATATTTGGTATTGCAGGGATGCTTCTTTCATACATTGCTTCCTCTGCTGAAAAAGTTTCATCTTCATCATATTCTTTGCTGAATTTCTTTTCTGGCTTTGATGCACTTACACTTTGCTCATATTCATCATATTCTTTACTGAATGATTTTTTGATTGGAGGTTTTTGCATCGTCCCTCTATGTTGTTCAAGGAAGTCCTCTGCTTCGAAAACCTCTTCATCCTCTTTTCTCCCAGTTACCGCATCTTTAATAGTATTTTGTGAAAATTTATTTCCTATAGAATTATTTGGGAATGTTGGGAGTTGAGGCAATTTCTCTTCTTCTTTTTGATAAGTATTTTCAGGAGGAAACTCTGGAAGCTTTGGAAGTTCCGGCAGTTCAGGAACCGACTGAACAGGTCTTTTTATCTCCTCTTTTTTATCTTTTTTTCCGAATAAACCCATTTTTGTCTTGTTTGATATATCTCTTTTTAATACATATAATATACAATATAGGTTTAAAAACTTTTATCTTTTTTATTTTTTTAATAAAACGAAAAATATATAATCAAACTATTTTTATTATTTTGATGTTAAAGAATTTTTTAAATGAGGTAATTTCTATTGTCGTTGGTAAACCATCTGATTCAATTGTAAGATTATTGGAAGGGGATAAATATGTGAATGAGTTTATAATTGCAAAAAAGCTAGATTTAACTATAAATCAAACTAGAAATATTTTATATAAGATTTCTGATTATGGGCTTGTTTCTTCAATAAGGAAAAAAGATAAGAAAAAAGGATGGTATACTTATTTTTGGAAAATTGAAGTGCTTAAATCTCTTGAATTTTTAAAAGAACTCACAATAAAAAATATTACTCAGTTAAGAAACCAGATAAAGAGCAGAGAAACTAAAGGATTTTATGTTTGCGAGAGGTGCAATATAGAATTTAATGAGGAAAATGCTATGTTGCATGATTTTACTTGTAATGAATGTGGTGAAGTTTTTACTGTAAAAGATAATGAAAAGGTTATTAGGGAGTTTAAAAAGAATGAGGATAAATTGGTAAATAAGCTTAAGTTAATTGAGGAGGAGATTACAACTGAAAAAGCTAGGTTGGATAAAATTAAAATGAAAGAACTAAAAAAGATTGAAGCTGAAAAACTTAAACAAAGGGAAGAGAAAAGAAGAATTCAGAAAGAAGCTAGAGAGAAACTTAAAAAAGAATCCTCAAAGAAAAAGCCCTCAGAGAAAAAATCTTCAAAGAAAAAATCTTCTACTCTATCTAAACCTAAAAAAAATATTAAAAAACCTTCAAAAACAAAAGATAAAAAAAATCTAAGAAAAAGTAAATTAGATTCCTCTTAAAATGACCTACGTCTATAGAATTAATCCAAAGAAAAAGAAAAATTTTTTTGATTCTTTTAGTTTGAACACCCTGTTGATAATTGTGAATGTTGTTTTATTTATTATTTTTAGTGTTTTAATAAAGTTAAATTTTCTTTCTGTTGATGATATTGCTATAATGCCTTCAAATATTTTGGATGGCAAGTATTTGTGGACATTTTTAACAAGCATGTTTATGCACGCAGGATTTTTCCATTTGTTGGTTAATATGCTTTCATTATTCTTTGTAGGTTCTCTTATAGAAAAGATAATTGGCAGAAGAAGATATTTTTGGTTTTATATTTTCTCAGGAATATTTGCAGGAGCATTTTTTATCTTAGTTAGCTTTTTGTTTAAAGTAGATTTATATTCTTATGCTGTAGGGGCTTCTGGAGCATTATTTGGTTTGATTGGTCTGTTGATGCTGTTAACTCCTAATCTTCCTGTTTACATAATGTTTATTCCTATTCCTGTAAAAATGAAATATGCTGCTCCAGGTATGCTTATATTACTATGGGTTATTTCTCTAGCAGGAAATGTTTCTATAGGGAATACAGCTCACTTAGGAGGATTGATTGCAGGATTAATTTATGGGCTATTTTTAAAATCAAAATATAGAAATAAAACAGCTTATATAAGAAGGTATTTTAGTTAGTTTTATATAGAATTATTGTTTGTTTTTTTTATGAAAAAAAGGAAGGCAAATAAAAAAATTAAACGTAATTTTTTCTCTGAAAATTATAAAAAATGTTGGGATTATCTTGTTGAATCTAGAAAATTTATTTGGGCCATTGTTATAATATTTTTTTCTTTTGTTGCAATTGGTTTTATATTTCAGCCAGAAAGTATTTCCCAATTAATTATGGAGATGGTAAATGAACTCTTAAATAAGACAGAAGATATGTCTTATCCTGAATTAACCTCATTTATCTTTTTTAATAATTTTAAAGTTGGTTTTATGGGGGTGCTCTATGGTTTTTTATTTGGTATACCCTCAGTTTTATTCTCTTTGGTTAATGGATATGTTGTTGGTTTTGTTGCTTTTTTTGCAGTTTCTTCTTCAGGAGTAAGTTCTCTTTTAAGTTTAGTTCCACACGGTATTTTTGAATTACCTGCTATATTTATCTCATTTGGATTGGGATTTAAGTTTGGAACTTTTTGGTTTTATAAAGATAAGATGAAAAATTTTAGTTTATTCTTTGTTGAATCTTTAAGAGTATTTATTTTTGTAGTAGTTCCTCTTTTAATAATTGCAGCAATAATTGAAGGAACCTTTATTCATTTTTTAGGCTGAATATTTTTATCCCTTTATTTCGCTTATTCCAAGAATTATAAGAACTAAACCTGTTATTGCGACTATCCAAGTTAATCCGCCTTTTAGGACTGTCCAAGCTGCATATCCCCAAGATTGCATAGGCATACCTGGAAACACTAAAGCTACAACTCCTACTAGAAGAATAACTCCCAAGATTAATTCTAACCATTTATTCATTGTATTTTAGCTATGGAGTTTTTCTTTAAAAAGATTTTGATAGTCAAAGATAGATTTTTAAGTTAATTTAATTATTGTATTTAATGAAAAAATCCATTAAATCCCAAGAATCAGATGCAGCTAAAAACATACTTAAAAAATCAGATAAAATTGAAGGTAAGATTATAGAAGGTTATGATTTTAATAAAGGAGTTGATTACAACAAAATAATTGATAGTTTTTCTAATACTGGTTTTCAGGCTTCAAATTTAGGAGAGGCCATAGATATAGTTAATGAGATGATTAAGATTAAATCTAAAATTTATTTGGGATATACTTCAAATATAGTTAGTTCTGGTTTGAGAGAAGTAATAAGATATTTAGTTGAGCATAAAAAAGTAGATGTTTGTGTTACAAGTGGAGGGGGTTTTGAAGAGGATATAATAAAATGTCTTGGAGAAACTGTTTTAGGAGATTTTAGATTGCCAGGTAAAGAACTTAGAGAGAAAGCAATAAACAGGATAGGAAATTTACTTGTACCTAATAATAATTATATAAAATTTGAGGAGTTTTCAATGCCAATTCTTGAAGAAATGTATCAAGAGCAAAAGAAAACAGGAAAGGTTTACACTCCTTATGAAATAATTTGGAAATTTGGAGAAAAAATAAACAATAAAAAAAGTATTTGTTATTGGGCTTGGAAAAATAAGATTCCTATTTATTGTCCAGCAATCTTAGATGGAAGTTTTGGAGATATGGTTTATTTCTTTAAGTATAAACATGAAGATTTTAAAGTTGATATTGCAGAAGAGACAAGGCAACTAAATGAATCTACTACAGGTATTGAAAAATCTGGAGTGTTGATTGTGGGAGCAGGGATTGTTAAACATGCTATTCTTAATGCTCATTTGTATAGAAATGGTGCAGATTATGCTGTTTATATAAACAATGCACAGGAATTTGATGGAAGTGATGCTGGAGCTCTTCCTGAAGAAGCTGTTTCTTGGGGTAAATTAACGCCTGAATGTAAAAGAGTTAAGGTTTATGGAGACGCAACAATTTTGTTGCCTTTACTTGTTGCAAAAACATTTGCTAAAAATAATTGAGTTTCTAATTTAGTAAAGTTATGAAAAATTAATTGTTGTAATTGCTATAATGTTATACAATAAAATATTTAAGAGAAGTCAAATTTTTATTGTATATGAAGGTTGCAATAGGAACTGAAAATAAAGCTAAGATAAAGGCAGTAGAGAGTATTATAAAGGAAGTTTGGAAGGATGTTGAGTTTTCATATCATAAAACAAATTCACTTGTTAAAGATCAGCCACTTAGTGATGAAGAGGCAATTAAAGGAGCAATTAATAGAGCAAAGGAAGCTATTAACAAAGGAGATGCAGATTATGGTATTGGGCTTGAAGGGACTGTAAACACAAATAATTATGGGATGTTTCTTCATGGATGGGTTACTATTGTGGATAAATATGGGAATATTGGTTTTGGACAGAGTGCAAGCGTGCATATACCAAAGACAATAGAACAAAGAATAAAAAAAGGAGAGGAATTAGGTCCAATAATACAGGAATTAATGAATGATGAAAAAAATTCTATAAGACATAATGAAGGAACTAATGGAATTTTGACAGGTGGGTTATATACTAGAGTTAAAGAGTTTGAAGATGCTACAAGATGTGCTCTTTCAAGATTTGTAGCCCCTAAATGGTATAGTTAATATATTTTGTTTAATTCTATATAAAAGCTTATATATACGTTTTTTATCCATTTTTTATGGAGGAGAATAAAGAAATAGGTGATTTGTTTATCCCGCAGGGTGAACAGGAAAAAACAGTTGTTGAAAAAGATTTTATGGATGTTCTTAAGATGGTTGCACCAGGAACATCTATAAGAGTAGCAATGGATGATTTGCTTAATGCAGGTATGGGAGCATTAATTGTTATAGATAATGGAAATATTTCTTCTGCTTATCAAAAAGGGTTTGGCATTCATTCTAAATTCACACCTCAAAAATTAGTTGAATTAGCTAAGATGGATGGAGCAATAATTCTTTCAAAAAACGTAAAGAAAATACTCTATGCAAATTCTTTTCTTTCACCAAATTCAGAAATAACTACAAGAGAAACAGGAACAAGGCATAAATCTGCAGAGAGAACAGCTAAACAAACAGGAGCAATAGTTATTGCAATATCTGAGAGAAAGAAAAAAATTACGATTTATCAAGGAGATAAAAGACATGAACTTAGAGATAGTTCTGAAATACTAAGGAGAGCTGCTGAGACTCTTCAAATACTGGAAAAACAAAGAGAGAGTTTCAATGAAGCCATAACTAATCTTAATTTAATGGAACTTCAAAGGATTGTTACAGTTAAAGATGTTTGTGTAGTTATACAAAGATTTGAGATAATAAAAAGAATTTCTGATATTGTTAAAAAATATCTTATTGAGCTTGGAAGAGAAGGGGCAATAGTTAGTATGAGTTTGAAAGATTTAACTAAAGGATTAGATAAGGAAGAAGAATTACTCCTTAAGGATTATTTTGGTACTAATTATTCTTATGCTGAGAAAGTTTTGGAGAAAATGGATTTTGATTTTCTTCTTGAACCCTTTAATATTTCAAGAATGTTGTTTGAAGAATTACACGATAAACAAATTTCTCCTAAAGGGTTGAGAATATTAAGTAAGACAAATATTCTTGAAAGATATATGCATTCTTTGATTGCACATTTCCAATTTTTAGACAAGATTCTTTTAGCAAGCGATGAAGAGTTGCTTAAAATTTTTCAGAATGAAGGAATGCTAGCATTTTTTAAGGAAGAAATATATAGTTTAAGAGAGAAACTTGTTATAGGGAAGTCAATATAAAGATGTTAACAAAAGAACAAATGCAGGAAATTAGGGAGCATTTAAATAATTCACAAAATCCAGTTTTCTTTTTTGATAATGATCAAGATGGTTTATGTAGTTTTTTACTTTTACAGAAATATTTGGGAAGAGGTAAAGGGTTTCCAATAAAAACTTCTCCCGCTTTAACTAAAGATTATCTTAGAAAAGTTGATGAATTTAATTCAGATTATGTTTTTGTTTTAGATAAACCAGAAATATCTGAGGATTTTGTGACAGAAATAGAAAAAAAGAATATACCTATTGTTTGGATAGACCACCATGATATTTCTCCTGAAAAAATACCTAAATATGTTAATTATTACAATCCTTTGTTTAATAAAGACAAAAAAAGTGAACCTGTTACATATATTTGTTATAATATTACTAAGAGAAAAGAAGATATGTGGATTGCTATTGCTGGGTGTATTTCAGATAATTTAGTTCCTGATTTCTATTCAGAATTTATGAAGGATTTTCCTGAATTGGCTAAAGAAGATGATGATGCCTTCAATATATTTTATGGTTCTGAGATAGGTAAAATTGCAAGAATTATGGGGTTTGGATTAAAAGATAAAATAAGCAATGTTATTTTAATGATTAAATTTATTATTTCGTGTAAAGGTCCATACGATTTCTTAGAAGAAAACACTAAAAATAAATTTATTTTTAAAAGATTTTATGAGATTGATAAAAAATACAATAAGTTATTGGATAGGGCTAAAAAAGTTTCTAACTCAGGTAAACTTTTATTTTTCAAGTATGCTGGCGATACAAGTATTAGTTCAGATATTGCTAATGCTTTGAAATATGCTTATCCAGATAAATTTATTGTTGTTGTATATAATAAAGGGGCTAAAGCAAATGTTTCTGCAAGAGGTAAGGATGTTAAGAGAGTTATTCTGAAAGCAATAGAAGGTCTAGAGGGTGCAACAGGTGGGGGACACGATAATGCTGTTGGAGCTCAGATTAGAAAAGAAGATGTTCTAGAATTTGAAAAGAGAATTAAAAAATTGGTTAATTAAGTTATCTTTTATGTGTTTTTCCTGTTTTTAATTAATTTAAAATACGATAGATTTAAATATTATAAATATTATAAATAATAAAGGCAATATAGATAATATAAATAGTATAAATAATATTTATATTGTGATGCTTGTCTTGGGTAAAAAGAGGGATTTATGGTTAAAAAGACTTTAAGTGTAACTGTAGATGAAAAGGTTCTTGAAAAATGGAAAAAATATACTGATGAGGAGTGTATTAACTCTTCTCAGCTTATTGAAAAATTACTTAAAGAACACTTGAAGAAAAGGGGGGAGAAATGAAAAGAAAGCTTTTAATTGGATTAATTTCTTTGGTATTTATCCTTTTTTTAATTGGATTTGTTTCTACTTGGGTAGATAATGGAAATTCAAGTCAGAGTGTAGATGGATGTAATCAATTAAACACAACTGGAGCTACTTACATTCTAACACAAAATGTTTCATCTCAAGGAACTTGTTTCACAATAACTCAGCCAAACATTACATTGGACTGTAATGGCTATTGGATAAACTATTCTATAAATGGTTTGACAAATACTCACGGAGTTTATACAAATCAATCAAATACAACAATAAGAAATTGTAATATTGTTGATGGGAATTGGACAAATGTAGCTGCTGGAGATAGAAGAGGTATTTATCTTGAGAATGTAAATGGTTCAACTATTTTTAATAATTATGTAAGAGTTAACAATTCTGCTGCAATAATGTTGGAAGGAGAATCAAATTTCAATAATGTAACAAATAATATTGCTTATGGTGGTTTATATGGAATAGACATACAAGGACATAATAATATTATTTCCAACAACTTTGCAAATTCTTCAGGAGTTTATTATTCATATTCTTCTGCTATGATTATTTATGGAGGACAAAACAACACTTTACTAGACAATGCTCTTTATGGAAGATATTATGGATTATATATTACAGACTTTGCAAATAATACTTTTGGAAAAAATCTTTCAATTATTGGAGATGAAGATTCAGGAATACTTTTGCAATGGGGGTATAATAATACTTTAACCAACTTTTCAATAATTAAGGGGGGACATTATGGAATTAATCTGGCATTAAGCGCAAATAATACATTTAAGGATTGTACAATAACTAATACAGGATGGTATGATGTTAATGTAGGATGGGACCCTGGAAGCACTAACAATACTCTTGTAAATTGTTCTTATTCTACAGAACGGGTTCCAACTTCTGATGGAGAATTAATACGTAAGTGGTATTATCAAGCGTATGTAAACCATACTAATGGAAATCCTTTATCAAGTGTAAATATCTCAGCTTACAATACAACAGGACAATTGCAATTCACAACATTAACAAATTCTTCTGGTTGGATACCTAGACAAGAAGTTATAGAATATGTTAATACTGGAGGAACAAAAAATTATTACAACAATTACACAATAAATGCAACTTCATTAGGGTATGAAGCAGATAGTAATACAATAGATTTTACAACAACTCAAAATAAACTTGATGATGTGTTTACATTAGAAGGGGAGGGATTTCAATGTGGAGAATTAAATTCAGCAAACACGGTTTATACTTTAGCACAAAATGTTTCATCTCAAGGAACTTGTTTCACAATAACTCAGCCAAATATTATATTGGACTGTAATGGACATTGGATAAATTATTCTATAAATGGTTCAAATAATACATATGGGATTTATTCAAATCAGTTTAATACAACTATAAAGAATTGTAATATTGTTGAGGGAAATTTTTCAAATCCAGTAAATAATAAACACGGTATTTATCTTTATGGAGCAGATAATTCAACTATTTTTAATAATTATATAAATATCCAAAGTTCTCATCCAATTGATGTTCGCGGTTATTCTAAATACACAAATATAACAAAAAATACTGTAATAAGTAATTCTGGACCAGTTGTTTATTTATTAGATGGAGCAGTAAATAGTGTAGTAGAAAATAATACAGTTATCTCAAATGGTTCTGCAGGTATATTTTTATATGGTTTATGTAATAACTGCGCTGTAATTAATAACAATGTATCTAATATAGGAGAAGGAAGTGAAGGTATCTATGTAGTAGGGAGTAATGATGTTTTTTTAGTAAATAATACAGTAACTGGGAGATATACTTATTCAGTTAATCTATACCATTCTCTAAATACCATTGTATTGAATCAAGTTGCCTACGGTGGAAAGAGTGGTTTAAATATGTGGGATTCAAATAATTCTATAATAAAAGATTGTATTAATTTAAGTGGATATGAGTATGATGTACATATACCTTCTACATATTTGGGTTCAAGTATAAATAATACTTTCATAAATTGTTCTTATGATTCAAATAAAGAGTATGTTGATGGAGATTTAAATAATTTAACAAGAAAGTGGTATTATCGGGCTTATGTTAACAACACTGAAGGTTCTCCTATGTCAAATGTAAATATTACTGCATATAATTCATCTGGAGATATTCAATTTACAACCTTAACTAACCCAAGTGGATTAATTGATAGACAAGAAGT